>LNAP01003533.1_pt1 | contig 14926 bp, 11 predicted proteins | sample 602601 | NCBI WGS metagenome assembly LNAP01 (sample SAMN02440304, study PRJNA202911) | soil metagenome | biome: Subtropical and temperate rainforests or woodlands; isolation source: soil samples (1 kg each in a 20% v/v slurry with milli Q water) were... ...
ACTCTACAATCCGATTGGTTTCAGGGTCATATACCTGACCCGGTTTCAGGCGTGCGCTCTTGCCGTTTACAGGAACCCTCACATTTAGACTATCCGAAGCATTTTTAGCCGAACTTTTCTGTTTACTTAAGCGGCCAATTTCAACATTGTCCTGCGTAGTATTTTCCTGCACTGCTTTATTATTCACCCACAGCGTAGTAGATCCATCACTGCGCTTGACGTAACCTTGCAGCGTTATAGGTTCTGGCAGCGCATCAGCTACAGGTTCCAATCGAGTACTTTGCTGCGGGCTCGCAACTATCAGCTTTTGATTTTGCCGCAAAATATCCAGTTTTTTACGCTCGGCTTGACTGCTGAACAAGCGACCGAAATCATCCTCTGCTGCAGCCTGCAGTGGCGCAGAAGTAACCCCGATTAAGAGAGTAGGCAGTAGTAGAATAGCTAGATCAGGCAGTTTATTCATATGGTGTTAAGGTGCCGAAGATACTTGTGCAGTAGCAGGCTCGCGCAGCGTAAGCCAATCAAGTTCACATAACGCATGCAAGTTTGCAGTCAGTTGGTTACTTAGTTGGCTACCCGGGTTAAGCCTGACGATTTCGCAGTCGCGCAAAATAAACGGGGCAGAATTACTTGTAGTTAACATTTCTGTTAACTGCAGCAGGTCTCCTTCATGCAGCATATCCAGATCCAGCTTCATCACTGAGCGATTTAACGTAAAGCCGCCCAGATTTGCTGCAAATGCAGGCGTGTATTTCTCTTGCGGGCTAATGCTGTATTTAATGCCGAAAAGTTTCTGGGTTTTGTGCTGCTCGCGTAAATGTTCCACCCACTCGATACGCTGCTCTTCCCCCACAAAGCCTTTGCTGATGAGCATCTGGTACTTGGGCAGATATTCAACAATCATATCTTTTTCTGCGCCGGATAACTGGTAGCGCTGACGGGCTGCATTGAGCAGGTTTTGCTGATTCTGCAGTGCAATCTCCTGATTTTGATTGTAATACTGCGCCGCGCCAAACAATGAAATCACTACAATAATCACCACTGCCAATATCAGCAGGGGCATCTGTAATTTTTGTAAATCCTGTTTTTCCAAACTCATGGCTGAATTACCCCGCCTGCATTCGCCAACACCTGATCAACGGGCTTGAGTATAACTTTTAATTTAAAATATGCCGGTGGTTTTTGTGCAGATTGCTCATCTGCGGTGCTGCCCTGCAGATCTGCAAACGAGCTGACATTGACAGGCTCCTGCAACACTTCTACATTGGCCACTCTGGCATCTGTTTTAATATTAGCCATATAGCGGTTTACAGTATTAAGTGCCGCACGGTAATCTCCGCTGAAATCAGCAATCTCGGCGGTAACAAACCCGATTTCATAAAGTGCCGCAGCATCCGCAGGCAGCGCAGGATTTACACTTGCCTGGGCGTTATTTGCCGCAGCGCTTGCTGGCGCCGGCATGGATTTGTCGTTATCTTTAACATTCACGTCATTACTTAACATCCAGCGCAGCCTGTCCAGCTGCACATTATCCAAAGACGCCTGATTTGTCTGTTCCAGCGCTGCACTCAGCACCTGCATCATGCGTCGTGGCGATTTCGGGTAAGCGGCAATTTTTTTGTCGAGTTCGACTGCAAGCTGTAAATCATTGGCGCTGATTGGCGTGACCGGGTAACTCTTGGCAACCTCCTGATAACGATACTCCTGCACCACAGTATCCTGCACTGCCTGCTGATAAGCTGTTTGATTACTCAGGCCTTGCACAAACACCCATGCGGATGCAAACACACCTGTAACACCAGCAGCCACTGTAACAATTTTGATGGCCTGCCTGATCTGCCTGAACTTAAAGTTTTTTGTAAGCTTTTCAGGCGCGAGGTTATCAACCAGATTGCCATTTGCCAATAATTGCATATGCAGCAATTCTGGTTTTTGCAGCACCATATCCAGAGGCAGACCCAGGCTTTTTGCCATTTCTGAGGTATTGATATCCAGGCAATCCAGACCCTGCTCTTGGCTAATGGCTTGTGATATGTGCTGTGTGGATCCATCGGCACTTAACATAACCAGATTGATACGTGTTTCGAGCGAAATAAAACGCTTGCTCATCAAATAAAGTCGCGTTTTTTCAGTTTCCACCAAATAAAAATAGGCTAACTTAGCGGCATCGTCCGGTAGATTAGGCACTAGGCGGCTCATGCTTAAGCGACCATTATCAAAGTAGGTCTGGCGCAGACCTGATGATAACTGCTCACACAACAGAATATTAGGCGCCGTTAACTTATACTGCTTAATCAGCAACTTGCTTAACATCGGCAGCAGATACACACCTACCAGCTGCGCATCTACGTACTGAATTACCGCAATCCAACCTTCAATGAACTCATCATTATTCAATGCGGCAAACAGATAATTGTCATCTTTACGCTTATCTTTATCGCGGCTGATAAAGTGTGCTGTACGGTAATACAACCCACGGTAAAACTGATTCAGCTTGCGCGTGATGAGTTCACGCTTGGCTGCGCCTGTAGTATGCGGCAGGCTCTCCAGCCTGTAATCTTCTTCAACGGCATCCACAATCAAATAGACCGGTATAGATGCATGCTGCTGCAGGAAATCGGAAAAGGCCGCGTGTCCGCTTTCATCATTCACAAAGCGCTGGCATCCCTGCAGCTTGCCGGCATACCAGACCCCAGCCAATAAATTATCAGCTGTGGCACAAAGTACTATTTTGTATAAATTGCCTTTGAACATAGTCTGGTCAGTTAAATTTTAAGCTTGCTGAATGAGTCATAAACAGGCCCTAATACTGAGAACATAATAAAGGCGAGTATGCCGCCCAATATTACCGTGAGTGCAGGTTCTATCATTTTCAGCATCTTCTGCATCGAGTCATTTACATCGCGGTCGTAAAAATAGCTGATATTCAACAATGACTTATCCAGCGCGCCTGTATTCTCACCAACTTTAATCATACGTACCACCAGTTGCGGAAACAGCCCTGCATTGCGGAAACTCTCACTCATGGAATCACCGGCGTTAATCTGCGCATGCACCCGCGTCAAGGCATCCGCCACTACCCGGTTACCTACAATGTTTTCACAAATCTTGATGGCATCCAGAATAGGAATCCCGGTTTGATACATGAGTGCAAAATATCGCGCAAAACGCGCCATAATAATTTTATGCAGAATCGGCCCGGTTACCGGTAAGTTCAGCTTAAACAAATCAAAACGATAGCGCGCGACTGGGTTGGACTTAATCACCGCAGCCAAACCGATGACCAGCACAACTGGCAGTCCGAGAATCAACCACCAGTAATTAACAAACGCATTAGAAATAGCAATCAGTACTTTGGTATTTAAAGGTAGCTCCTGCCCCATATTACTTAAAAACGACACCATCTGCGGCACCAGATACGTCATTAAAAACACCACGGCGAGAGATACCACAACCGCCACAAAAGCCGGGTAGGCCAGCAGTTTTTTCGTTTGCGACATCAGTTCATCTTGCCAGCGGATGGTATTGAACAGGTTATTCAACACCACTGGCAACTGGCCGGTATGCTCACCTGCAGCAATCAAGCTTACAAATACTTCGCTGAATACGCCCGGATGCTGTGCCAGCGCTTCTGACAGCATCTTGCCGCCTTCTACTTCGGAACTGACCGCGCCCAGTATTTTCTGAAAATAAAGGTTACTGCTGCTTTCACGTAAATCATTTAAACAATCCAGCAGCGGCACACCTGCGCTGTTGAGTTGCTCCAGCTGAAAGCAGAACATGACCAGATCCTGATTGCTGACGCGGCGACGGTTAAACAGGCTGGTTGACTTTGCTGCCGTACGGAATGTAATTAAGTCCAGCCCCATGCGTGACAGGCGGATCTCCAGATCGACTTCATTGACGGCATCAAGCTGCCCGATTGCCGGGCGCCCTAACTTATCAACCGCGTTATAACTGAATGAAGGCATACGTAGGCTCTACAAATTAAGCACTGATGCGACTCGTTAAATCAATCACCCGCATGACTTCAGTCACGCTGGTATGGCCTTCCAGAATACGGCGCACACCATCTGCGGCCAATGTGACGAAGCCTTTATCAAAAGCCATCTTCTGCAATTCATCCAGATGCGCCCGACGCGAAATCAAGGCATCCATATCACCATCAATCCGCAGTAGCTCAATAATTGCCATACGCCCGCGATAACCGTTCATATTGCATTGCTGACAGCCCTTTGCCTTGAAAATCTGCGGCTTGTCATTGGGTTTAAGACGCAAAATCTTGCGCTCAAAATCGTCCGGCGTATGTGCTTCCTTACAATGTGGACAAAGCAGCCGCACCAGACGCTGTGCCACTACGCCGATAATATTACCCGCCATGATATCCGGCAAAATGCCAATATCTGTCAGGCGCGGGAACACACCGAGTGCCGAGTTGGTATGCAGCGTACTGAATACCTGATGACCGGTCATCGCCGCGCGAAAAGCCATTGTCGCCGTATCTTCATCGCGAATTTCGCCGACCAGAATAATGTCAGGGTCTTGCCGCATAATCGAGCGTATACCGTTGGCAAAATCCACCTTATTGACCTCGGCAACCGAAGTCTGCCGCATCATGGTAACAGGGTATTCTACCGGGTCTTCCAGTGTCATGATGTTCACTTCAGTGGTGTTCTGGCTAGATAACAGCGAGTAAAGCGTTGTGGTCTTACCACTACCGGTTGGACCGGTAACAATCAGAATACCTTCCGGGCGCGTCATCATCAGGCGCAACTCGTTCAGTGTATCTTCGCGCAGGCCCATGCGCTCCATTGGAATAATCGACTTTTCACGATCCAGCACACGCAGTACGATATTTTCACCATGTATGGTCGGATGTGTTGAAACGCGGAAATCAATCGGGCGGCCGCACAAATTCATGTTCAGGCGACCATCCTGCGGCGCACGTGTTTCTGCGATATCGAGCCCGCTCACCACTTTAAGTCTGACGGCTACGCCACCCCAATAACTTTTATGCAAACTGCGAATCTGCTGCAATACGCCGTCAATTCTATAGCGTATACGTAAAAAGGCATGCTCAGGCTCAAAGTGAATATCCGAAGCGCCGCGCTTCACGGCATCCATCAGCAATGACCCAACCAGACGCACCACCGGCTGCGTATACTCATTGCCTGCTGCACTTAAACTCTGGTAGTCGATTTCACCGGTTTCAATCTCGCGGAGAATACCGTCTACAGATAGCTCATATCCATAAAACTGGTCGATAAATTCTTCAAGCTGCGCCTCTGCCGCCAGCACCGGCTTGATCTGAATTTGCCCTCCCAGCATTGCCCGCAGCTGATCCAAGGCCACCACGTTGAACAGATCAGCCATTGCCACCACCATGATTCTGCTAGCAGCTTCATAGGCAACTGGCAGCAGATGATAGCGGCGTGAAAAATCCTGCGGCACCATTTGCAATGCCTCGATATCCGCAACCACGGTCGATAAATCAATACTCTCGGTGCCGATAGTGCTTGCCAGCGTATCGCGCACCATTGCCTCGGTAACAAAGCCCAGCCGCACCAGCTGGCGCCCCAAAGGCAAGTCATTATGCTCCTGCTCAATAAGTGCAATACGAAGCTGATCGTCACTGATCAGCCCCTGCTGCACCATGAGCTCGCCTATGCGAAGTTTACGGCGCTGCTCAGCCATTCAATTCAGCCTGTTTTGTAATGTTTATCATGGTCATATTTAGTATTTTTATCTTTTTATCAGCACAATATCCATGCTGATTTACTGCTGAAGTGCCTGGATTCTCGCTTCCAGCTGTGCTTTATCCAAGCTGCTGGTACCTGCATTTTTTAACAAACCAAGCGCGCGCTGATACTGTGCCAATGCAAGGCCAGATTTACCCAGCTGATCCAGACTCACTGCCAGATTAAACGCATAATCCGCACTATTAGGTGCATAACGGCTGGCATTGAAATAGGCCGGCTGTGCTAATGACCATTGATTCTGTGCTGCATACAGATTGCCTAGTGCCGCATGTAAATTCGCCGCCTCCGGCTGCTGTGCCAGCATACTTTTAATGCGGCTTTCTGTACCTACATAATCTGCTGCGGCTGAACCGGCGGATTCAGTGCTTATTTGTGAATTGGCAAGCGCTGATAATGCAGTACTGTTTCTGGGTTCAATTTCCAGCACCTTCTGGTACCAGCCATTGGCATCTGCATCACGAGACTGTTTAAGCGCGATTGCCGCCATACCCAACAACGCATCCACGTTACGTGCATCAGCCTGCAATACTTGCCGATATTGCGCTTGTGCGGCCGCATTGTCGCCGCGACCATAAGCCTCATAAGCGGCAAGCAATGTCGGGTCAACACCTGCCGCCGGTGTTCTGCTTACCAGCTTCAGCGGCTCGCGTTTATTACGCTCACTGGCATTTAATTCACTTATGTTTAATTCGCCTGAATTCTGGTTAGCCACATTGCCTGATTCAGCAACGCGACTGCGAGTCACCTTGTTAGCAGCTACTACATTGCCTGCTGCCGAACTATTAACTGCAGCGTTACTTTCTGGAATCAATGCCGTCTCAGTGGAAATACCGGCATATTTATTCACGGCAGTTTTTGGAGCTTGCACAACAGCATTTGCGGGCATTGCCACAACTTCCGTCACCTCAGCCTGAGCAGGGCTCGCCTCTGGTTCAATTGTCTGCGCAGGCGACTCACTAACAGTGGCTACTTCTGCAGTCGCAGCAGCTTGCGGGTCAGCCTTGACAACTACGGCATCAGGTGTATTCACCTTGGTTATATACTGGTAGCCTTGCAAGCCGATCCAAATAAGCAAAGCACCTGCGGCGCCTAACATTAGCAAAGCAGTAGGTGAAGTTGATTTTTTTACCGCCTGATTGGCAACAAATACATTGGCCGCCACTTGCTGCTTATTGTCTTTTTTAATTTCAGATTGCTGCTTTAATTTTGCTGTACTTGCTACCGAGGCAGTATTAAAAGAACCCGCCTTATGATGCGGCTCTTCAGCTGCAAGATTTAATTGCTTCTCTGCTGGGGCAGCTGTTTCTACAATCGACAAAGGCTCTAACCCCAAATCAACAGATGAAGCAGTTTCAACTGCGCCCCGTTTGAGCTCAGCCTGCTTACCTTTTTCTGCCGATTCAAGCGCCTTAATCAGTAAACTCATCTACCGATTACCTCTCACCACTCTCGTTAAATGTTTTCTGCAACTGCGGTGATGGCAAGTACTGCTTATAATTTGCCAGCTCATCACTTTCCAGGCTTGCATTTGCAATCACAGTAGGCCGCAGAAAAATCACCAATTCTGTTTTACGATTTGCATCATTTTTTCCGCTAAAGATTTTCCCCAGACCAGGGATTCTTGACAGCCCCGGAACTCTGTCATTATTGGTCAAAATATCATCTTGCATCAGCCCGCCAAGTACGGCCGTATTTCCACTCAAAATCTGCAGCATTGATTCCATCTCACGTACCTGAATTTCTGGAACCAGACTCTCGATTTTCAAATTAGGGTTAGGATCAGATTTATAGCCAAGCACGCGTGAAACCGTTGGCCGCACATTGATATTCACATTACCGCCATCATTAATCTGCGGTGTTACTGTCATCACCACACCAACCGGAACTGTATTTGCCGTTGTGGTAACCGTAGACAGAATACCTCCACCTACAGAGCCCTGAGATTGTTGTGACTGCACGGTAAAATACACAATATTGTCTACGACTTTAAGCACTGCGGTCTGATTATTGAGCACCATCAATTTAGGACTTGATAGCACTTTAGTCGTGCCAAATTGCTCAAGTAAGTTAATGGATGCTGCAATATTGCCGATGCGGCTGATCGGGTTAAGATATCCGGCAACGAAGCCCGCATCAGGCACCACACCAAAGGCATTGGCTGAAGTTGAAAAATTATTGCCTGTGCCGTTAATGCTGCTGGTTTGCGCACCTAACTGCTGCCTGAACTGAAATCCACTATTATTAGGCCCATTATTCAGACGGCTCCAGTCTATACCTGCCTGAAAACTGTCACTCAACCTGACTTCAACAATAGTTGCCTCAATTAATACCTGGCGTTTTACGCTGGTCATCACTTTATCCAGAAACTCCTGCACACGCTCGTGCTGCTTGCTGGTTGCCCTGACATTAATAATCCCGGCTTCACGGTTAACAATCACCGTCGCCGCATACAGCGTTTTAAATTCGGTATATTCCTGCTGTAAATTTTGCGTTTTATCCTGCTGGCTTACTGCATCAGCAGCATTTTTATCAGATTTGTTATTAACATCCTGTGGGTTGCCAAGACGGGTAATCACGATTTCTTTATCCGTCTCAGTCAGGATATCCTTAATGTTTTTTTCCAAAGTCTCCCAAAATCGATTCTTGGACTCGCTGTTAACCGCCGTACGCGAACTGTTATTAGCGCCATTTCCGCTAGTGCTGGTCGTACTGGACGTGCCGCCTGCCCCGGTAGTTGCACTTTGTCCGGTACTGGATATTTCGGCCGCTGCGCCGATAAACCCGGTAGTGTCACGTGTCATGTTCACATAATCTATCTTATAAGTACGTAATGCTGGCTGGTCAGGGGCTATCATCAGCACATTACCCTGCACTTTATAGGTTAAATCCACTTGCTTAGAAATACGCTCCAGAATCGCCGGTAAAGTTTGATCAACGGCATTAAGCGTTACACGGCCTTGAATTGAGGGGTGAATATCGATATTGAGCTTGCTATCACGCGCAATTGCAAACAGAACTTCTTTCACCGGCGTGTCATATACAACTATGCTATAGATTGGCTCTTTTGCCTTGGGTTTAGGTGGCGGCAAATAAGCGCTATCAGTCACCGGTTTGGGGATACTGCCTGCGGTTTTTGCAGGGTCGATAGCCGCTGACGTATTTTGATCATCTATATGGCCATTAGATGGCTGCACCTTGGATGTGTGCGCACAGGCTGACACGCCTAAAACCATACTCGTTGACAGCATCAATATTACTTTATTGATTGCCATAGATTAACACTCCCGATAGCAGCCTTACAGGCTACTTTTCTATTTATATCATATCAATAATACCGCAAAAAATAGCAGGGGATAACAAATCGCAACAATTAGTTACAATCTGCGACTAAGTACCTGAAAAATTGACTGTATTTAATGTGCAGCAACAGATAGAAAGGCCTTAATTTTGTAGTTACCAAGCAGACATTGCGCACTATTCCGTCTTTAGTCGCGAGCCTAGCGTGGCGGGGAGCAATCCAGCTTTTGCTAAAAGCCGATTCTGGATTGCCGCGCCTGGCTCGCAATGACGATCTGATTAGTAATTCTTAGGAATTTGGCTTAATTTTTTGCGACAGTTCAATGTCTTTTTTCACGCCTGCCACTGTACGCAAATAAGGCTGATTCGCTTTAATTTGTTCGGGCAAATTGTTAAGTGCGTTTAACGCATCAACTCGCTGCGCAAATGTGCCATATAAAATCACGGTGTAATCGCTATTATTCTGCTGCATGCGGTATAAATAGATATTATCCATCTCCAGCTGCCGGCTGAGTCCTGCTAAGGCAGTTTTTAACAAAGCATCCTGATGTTTGCCTGCAGATAAAACGGTAGGAACAGTCTGGATTTGCAAGGATATAGCCTCGGGGCTGGCGCTGAGCATTAAATTGTCAGTAGCCTGCAAACGCTGATTCACTAACGATTGCTGCACATCTGCCACAGTGGGTGCTGCGTCAGCTGCCGATGGCGTTGCGGCGGTTGCCAATGCTGTGCTTTTTTTAGCAGGCTTGGCTTCAGCGCTGGGGATGGTCTTCGGCTGCGGATATATAAGCGCTGCCGCTAACAATCCCAAACCTGCTATGGCCAGCAACACCATAGCCCACCATTTATATTTAGAACGCGGGGACGTTTTAGCCAAATCGAACTGATACCATTTAGGCTTTAAACCGAATTCGCTGTCATTGACTGCTGCGTCTACATGTCTAGGTGTCACGTGGTAAACATTATCGGCAAAGGCTGATAATAAAGCTTTATCTGCCAGTATATTCACCCGGCGCACCAAGCCTTCCGATGCTTTTGAGAGTTTTTTGATTGCCGACTCTGTAAACAGGTGTGGGCCGTGATAGCCCGCTGCACGCAGCCTGAAAATAAGGTACTCGCCCACATCTTTGGTTTGCAGTGGCCCCAGATTAAAACGATGCGTAATGCGCTCGCGTAACTGGCGTATATGTTCCTGATTCAGGTTGTCATCCAACTCAGGCTGGCCGAATAATACAATCTGCAGCAATTTATCCTGCTTGGTTTCCAGGTTCGATAATAGCCTTATTTCTTCAAGCGTTGCGAGAGGCATGCCTTGCGCCTCTTCTACAAATATCACCACCTGGCGCCCCTCTGCATAACGCGCCAGCAAATACGCCTGCAGCTCCTGCATGACTTTTAATCGGTCAGCATTTTTAGGCAATTTAAGCTGCAACTCAAAAGCAATGGCATGCAGCACATCTTCAGGCGCAACACTCGGGTTAGCAAGATAAATGCTCTCGATTTTTTCCGGCAGGATTGTTTGCAGCATGCGGCAAAGCATGGTTTTACCGCTGCCGACTTCACCCACGACTTTAATGATGCCTTCACCGTTAGTGATTGCATACACCAGCGCATCCAGTATGGCGCCGCGATTACCGCCGGAAAAGAAAAAGTCCGTATTCGGTGTAATTTTGAATGGCGGCTCTTTTAAACCAAAGTGGGGATAATACAAATTATTCCTGCCAATCCAAGTATTTGATCAATATGCGCAATTATCGCGCAAAGTAACTTAAGGAGATTTTACGATAAAACAAATGTGATAAAAAAATATTCCAGTGCTTAATGCCTCAGATTTAATGCCTTAGATTAAGAAAGCTCTCATGCATGCTACCCGCGATAAGGTGCATATTTTAGCTACTCCTAACTATCCTCTTGCGTATTCATGCGGCTATATAGCGTCGTTCGATTTACATTGAGCAGCTTCGCGGCTTGGCTCAGGTTGCCGTGCGTCATTTTCATCGCGGCTTCAATGTAGGCACGCTCCCAGGTTTTGAGTACCGCATCCAGACTGACATTAGCCTGACGCTGCAAATGACGCTGCGCCTGTACTGTCATACTCGCTTCATTGTTAAAACTGAATTCATTGCCTGAAATTTCAGGCTCGGTTAAATCAAACTCTGCAATCAACTCGTTATCTTTAACGGTTTTACCGGCATATTTTGCAATTAAACGAATGACTATATTTCTTAATTCGCGCACATTGCCGGGGAAGGCATAACCCAGCCAGCAGCCCTGCGCTTTAGCATCGAGCTCAAATAGCGCCTTACCAATCTGCTTTGCGTAAAAAGCTGTGAAATGCTCACGCAGCAGATGTTTATCCTCAGCCAACTCGCGAAGTGGCGGCACTTTAACCGTAAATACACTGAGCCGGTGATAAAGATCAGACCTGAATTTTCCGGCACGCACCTCTGCCCGCAAATCCCGATTAGTCGCTGCCACTACACGTGCCCGACTTTTACGTGTTTGCGTTTCACCGATACGCTGATACTCGCCATTTTCCAAAACACGTAACAGCTTGGCCTGCAGCTCCAGCGGTAGCTCGCCGATTTCATCCAGGAACAAGGTGCCTTCACCCGCGTCCTCAAAATAACCAGCGTGTGCTGCAACAGCACCCGTAAATGCACCCTTGGCATGCCCGAACAAAATTGATTCAGCGAGCAGCGGCGAAACAGCTGCACAGTTAATAGACAAGTACGGCTGAAGCGAGCGCTCACTCTGATAATGAAAACTGCCTGCCACCAGCTCTTTGCCGCTACCGGATTCACCTTCGATCAGCACCGAGAATGGCGAATCAGCAAACTGCCTGATTTGCAGACGCAAGGCCTGAATCGGCAGGCTGTTTCCCAGCAAACCACCAAACTCCTGCTCAGCCTTTATTTCATTACGCTCAGCATCCTGCACCTTGAGTGCATTCAAAAGCATATCTTTCAGCTTTTCTACATCGCAAGGCTTGGCAATAAAATCAGCCGCGCCTAATGAAAGTGCGCGCTTCACATTGCTATCTTCACTCTGACCGGACAACACATGAATTTTAATAGCCGGAGAGTGCGCCATCAGCGCACTGATGACTTTAAAACCCTCTTCAGGTCCGTGAGGATTAGGCGGCAAGCCGAGATCAACCAAAGCTAGTGCTGGCGGAGTATCCAACTGCTGCAGCAGGCTTCTGACCTGCGCATGCGACTCTGCCACACAAACTTCAAAATGCTTGCTTAATACAAAATGGAGGGTATCTGTGATCAACGGGTCATCGTCAACAATCATCAATACCGGACGTAGTGCTGCCATTAGAAAACCTTATTATAAATATTGATAATCACTGCGTTCAACGCAACTATAGCCCGAATAGCCAGCATCATCAATAATTTTACCTATTGCAAATTATGGGTATAGGATTGCAGATGCTTAAGGTTGATAATAAACGGACAATCCGCTAACATTCAGACAGACCTGTTCGTTTTTTCGATGTATTATCTTTTGGTTTGCAAACGGATGTTTACAGGATTTGATAAGAGAAATTAAAGCTGATGGAAAATAGTTTTTTTAGTTCAAATGAATTCAAGTCACGGCTGCTGACGACGGGTCGATCACCTGTTGCACGTTTAAAAGGCTTATCTGAGATTTTAAGCAATTGGAATCAAGATCGCATCTCTAACCTGAACAGCGCAGAGACTGACCTTTCAATAGCAGATATCAATATATTGAAAGACATTATTCACACAGAAACCAGCAGGTTGAAACTGAAAAATGCTGAAATCGTTTCCGATCAAATACTGTTCATGCTGATCGGCGCAGTAAAACTTCAAATCCAGAACAAGTCCGCCAAGCCCTGGGCGCTGGTAAATCAATCTATCAGTAATTTCACAAAACCTGAGAAATCAAGAAGTCGGCCTTTGATTGCCTTATGCTTTATCACCACGATAGTTGTGTTTAGTGTGCTAACGAACAATAGGTTTTTACACAAAAATATAGAGTCGACTGATATTTTCAATCCGGCATACCATTCACCTGCAAATGCAACAGGCAACGCCACTGTGAACAATCTGGTAAGCATGTACAACAAAATGAAAGAAGGCAATTGCCAGCTTCCACAAGCAGCAATGCTGCAACCACAGGATAGAGAAGCGTTTATTGCCTTCATTAATGCAGGCAAAGTTGAAATCGGTACCGCAGCTAATCTAAACAACGCATTGGGCTATGTACATTGCCTGTACCCACAAAAGCTCATGGATAAGCCACTGCAAAATAGCGGTATCAATAGCTAAGGAATATATATATGAAAAATATACGCGAAAAAATACTGACCGTAGCCACACAACTCTTTGAATCACGCGGCATTCATGCCTCCGGCGTTGACACCATTATTGCAGAATCAGGGGTGGCAAAGGCGACACTGTATAAATACTTCCCAAGTAAAAATCAATTAATTATTGAATACCTGAGAGAGAAATCCAACCGCTTTTATGCCTGGATTAATGAAAAACTTGCAGACAAAAGAAGTGATTCACAAGAGGTATTGTTTGAACTATGCGAGCTGTATGAACAATGGATCACCACGCCTGAATTCAACGGCCTGCCATTTCATATCGGCTCTGTAGAGTTTCCGGACCCAACGCATCCGGTACATCACTACTCCATTGAGCTATCAAACGAATTACAGCACTATTTATCAGAACTGGCAGCTATGGCCGGCATTAAAGATGCGCAAACCTTGGGGCAGCAATTAACCATTATTTTTGAAGGCGGCGCCATGATAGAAAGGCTAAGCCCAGATTCCGGAGCTGCCAGACGCGCTAAAAATGCTGCAATTACGCTGATCAAAGCATCCATATAATTAACAGAGCCTGCACTACTTGCACATCACTTTAGCAATGATTGCAGTCACTTAGTAGAGCTGCATGCATGCATGCATCTATTATTGGCTATTAACTTTCCAATATTTTATTGTTGCAACGGCGCTACATTTCCACAACTGGCGCTAAGCCATCTACCACTGACATCTGCCTTCTCATTCACCGGATTACCTTGAACATAACCATTGAACGTAGTCCGCCCGGTAAATTTCTCAGTGCTGTCAAAAGTGCCCTCTGCTGACCCCTTACCTTTTAACTGATCATTACTGCAATCAAAATCTAATCGAAATTTATTGCCAACATGGCTAACATTCTTAGCCACGCATCCCATTTCATTTTGATATAAACCTGGCGGATTTTTTTGGTTTGCCATCTCAGGCGTAATGCAGGCATTGGATATGGCTGAGCCATTTTCAATTTGCGGCATTTCAACCCCGTATTCTTTCGCTAAATCCTTCAAACCCTGCATCTGGTCTGACGGAATCTGCGGCACAAACCATAGCAGGTCTGATGAAGTAGTGACTTCCCATAATCCAGCCCGCATATTGGGCTCAGCTGATTTTGCAGCAGGCGATATCATCAAAGAAATTAAAGCAAAAACAAATAAGGGTTTATACATTTAATTTTCTGATTCGATATGAGGATGTACAACATATCAGAGATATTCTGACAAAGGAAGTTCAGAATATTGCAGGAATAACGATTGGCAGCAGTAGTGTTGCAACGGATTTACCAGAAAGTGCTAGCTACAACATGGACGTTGATAGTGGTGTAAATATAATTACAAAGGAATTGGGGTGGCTGATGGGGCTCGAACCCACGACAACTGGAATCACAATCCAGGGCTCTACCAGCTGAGCTACAGCCACCATAGAGACTTTCAAAACTGACTGGCCTGCCCGACAGGAATCGAACCTGTAACCCCCAGCTTAGAAGGCTGGTGCTCTATCCGGTTGAGCTACGGGCAGATTTTGGTTACAA
>LNAP01003534.1_pt1 | contig 14924 bp, 14 predicted proteins | sample 602601 | NCBI WGS metagenome assembly LNAP01 (sample SAMN02440304, study PRJNA202911) | soil metagenome | biome: Subtropical and temperate rainforests or woodlands; isolation source: soil samples (1 kg each in a 20% v/v slurry with milli Q water) were... ...
AGGTGGCCCTGGCACAGCTGGCCGATGAGCCGCTGATCCTGCCCACCGGCCCGCACGGCCTGCGCAGCCGGCTGGATGCGGCCTTTGCCCAGGCGCGCGTGGCGCCGCGCATGGCCATGGAGATCGACTCGCTGGCGTTGCTGATGGACGCGGTGGACATGGGCCTGGGCAGCACCATCCAACCCTGGGCGGCCGTGGGCCGCTATGCCGATGCGGCAGAGCGCTTTGTGCTGGCCGAGATCGAGGATGGCCCGGCCTACCGCCCCGCCGCGCTGTGCAGCCTGTCGGACGATGAACTTTCGCCCGCAGCGCTGGCCGCGCGCGTGGTGCTGGGCGACTGCGTGCGGGAGCTGGTGCAGTCGGGGCGGTGGATTGGAGCAAGGTTGACTACCCCCTGAGGGGCTGCGCCCTGTCGAACGGGAGTGGCGGAATGAGCGGGCATGGCGGGTTCGTTCACACCTTCTCGACCCATCACGATCCGTGATGGGGTCATGCCGGCGCAACCCCTGCGCAAGCGGGGGCATTCTTTCTACATTCACGACTCCCATGAATGAAAAGAACTGACCATGACGCCCGATGTGCTCGTGATTGGCGGCGGCAACGCCGCCCTGTGCGCCGCGCTGATGGCCCGCGAGGCCGGTGCCAGCGTGTTGCTGCTCGAATCCGCCCCGCGCGCCTGGCGTGGTGGCAACTCAGGCCACACGCGCAATCTGCGCTGCATGCACGATGCGCCGCAGGATGTGCTGGTCGAGGCCTACCCCGAAGAAGAATACTGGCAGGACCTGCTCAAGGTGACGGGCGGCCTGACCAACGAACACCTGGCGCGCCTGGTGATCCGCGCGTCCAGCCACTGCCGCGACTGGATGCGCAGCCACGGCGTGCACTTTCAGCCGCCGCTGTCGGGCGCGCTGCATGTGGCGCGCACCAACGCCTTCTTCATGGGCGGTGGCAAGGCGCTGGTGAATGCCTACTACCGCAGCGCCGAAAAGCTGGGCGTGCAGATCCGCTACGAAGCGCCCGTGGACCACATCGAGATCGAGAACGGCCGCTTCGTGGCCGCGCACTGCACCGTGAACGGCCAGCCCGAGCGCATCACCGCCAAGGCCTGCGTTCTGGCGGCAGGTGGCTTTGAGTCCAACCGCGAATGGCTGCGCGAGGCCTGGGGCCAGAACGAGCGCGGCGAATGGCCCGCCGACAACTTCCTGATCCGTGGCACGGCCTACAACCGGGGCGTGCTGCTCAAGCACCTGCTCGAAGACCACGGCGCCGACCGCATTGGCGACCCGACACAGGCGCACATGGTGGCGATTGACGCGCGCGCACCGCTGTACGACGGCGGCATCTGCACGCGCATCGACTGCGTGTCGCTGGGCGTGGTGGTCAACCGCGAAGGCGAGCGCTTCTACGACGAGGGCGAAGACTTCTGGCCCAAGCGCTATGCCATCTGGGGCCGCCTGGTGGCGCAGCAGCCGGGGCAGATCGGCTATTCGATCATCGACAGCAAGGCGATTGGCCGCTTCATGCCGCCCGTCTTCCCCGGCGTCAAGGCCGACAGCCTGCCCGAGCTGGCGCACAAGCTGGGCCTGCCGGTGGATACCTTCATGCGCACGCTCGATGCCTACAACGCCGCCTGCCGCGTGGGCCACTTTGACCACACAGCCCTGGACGACTGCCACACCGAAGGCGTCACGCCCGCCAAGACGCACTGGGCGCGGCCCATCGACACGGGGCCGTTCTACGGCTATGCGCTCAAGCCCGGCGTGACCTTCACGTACCTCGGCCTGCACACCGACGACACGGCCGCCGTGCGCTTCAACAACCAGCCGAGCAGCAACCTGTTCGTGGCCGGCGAAATGATGGCCGGCAACGTGCTGGGCAAGGGCTACACGGCCGGCGTGGGCATGAGCATTGGCACGGCCTTTGGCCGCATTGCGGGCACGAACGCGGCGCAGGCGGCTTTGGCATCACAACAGCCTCCAGCGCTTACGGATAAATCGCCTGAAGCTACAAAACAAGGAGCAAACCATGCAATCGCTTGAAGCCCTGACGCGCGACGCCCGGGCGCTGGCGAACGGTGAGATCGTGCTGTCTGCCCCCGAAACCGAAGTGGCGCGACAGATGCAGATCTGCAATGCCTGCCGCTACTGCGAGGGCTTTTGCGCCGTGTTTCCGGCCATGACGCGCCGGCTCGAATTCGGCAAGGCCGACATCCACTTCCTGGCCAACCTGTGCCACAACTGCGGCGCCTGCCTGCATGCCTGCCAGTACGCGCCGCCGCACGAGTTTGCGGTGAATGTGCCCCAGGCCATGGCCCAGGTGCGCGGCCAGACCTATGCCGACTACGCCTGGCCGCCCGCGCTGGGTGCGCTGTACCAGCGCCAGGGGCTCACGCTGTCGCTGGCGCTCGCTGCGGGTCTGGCACTGTTCCTGGTGCTGGCCGTGGCCTTGAAAGGCACGTTGTGGAGCGCACCCGGCGGTGACTTTTACGGCATCTTCCCGCACAACCTGCTGGTGGGCCTGTTTGCCCCGGTGTTCCTGTTCGTGGTGTTTGCGCTGGGCATGGGCGTGCGCCACTTCTGGCGCTGCATCACGCCCGCCACCAGCGGCGCGCCTTTGAGTGCGCCCGCCGCAGCCGAAGCCACCGACGCCGTGCTGCGCCTGAAATACCTGGACGGTGGCCACGGCGACGGCTGCCACAACGAGGACGACGCCTACACGCTCGCGCGCCGGCGCCTGCACCACCTCACGTTCTACGGTTTCCTGCTGTGCTTTGCCGCCACCAGCGTGGCCACGCTCTACCACTACCTGCTGGGCTGGGCGGCGCCCTACGATCTGCCCAGCCTCCCGAAGCTGCTGGGTGCAGCAGGCGGTGTAATGCTGGCGCTGGGCACGGCGGGCCTGTGGCGGCTGAACCTGCGCCGCCACCCGCTGCACGGCGACGCCGCGCAGAAGCCCATGGACCGTGGCTTCATCGCCCTGCTGTTCCTCACCGCCACCAGCGGTCTGGCCCTGTGGCTGGTCCGTGGCACACCGGCCCTGGCGCTGCTGCTGTGCCTGCACCTGGGCGCGGTGATGGCGCTGTTTGCCACCATGCCCTACGGCAAGTTCGCCCACGGCATCTTCCGCACCGCGGCGCTGCTGCGCCACGCGGTCGAAAAGCGCCAGCCCAACCCCATTGGCCTGGGCGCAGACTGAATCCCCCCACCACAACACATCCCGAGGAGCCCCCATGAACAAACGCCAACTGCTGCGCGCCACCGCGCTCGCCGCCTCGTCCCTGCTGCTGGCCGGCACGGCTGCCGCCCAGGAATTTCCGCCCAAGAAGCCCGTCACGCTGGTGGTGGGCTTCGCGGCGGGCGGCGCTGCCGATGCCGCTGCGCGCCTGATCGCCAAGAAGCTCTCCGAGAACATTGGCCAGACAGTGGTGGTGGACAACAAAGGCGGCGCGGGCGGCAACATCGCCCACCAGTTTGTCGCCAATGCCGCGCCCGACGGCACGGTGCTGCTGTTTGGCTCGGTCGGCCCGCTGACTATCGCGCCGCACCTCATGAAGCTGAGCTACGACCCGTTCAAGGACCTGGCGGCCATCTCGGGCGGTGTGAACTTCCCCAACGTGCTGGTGGTGCACAAGGCCGCAGGCGCCAAGACGCTGGCCGAATTCATCCAGCTGTCAAAAAAGAAACCCGGCAGCGTGGACTTTGCCTCCACCGGCGCGGGCTCGGCCTCGCACCTGGCGGGTGAGCTGTTCAACCAGCGCGCGGGGATCGACATGACCCATGTGCCGTACAAAGGGGGCGCACCCGCGTTGCAGGATTTGCTGGGCGAGCGGATCACCTCGTACTTTGCCGCGCCGCCCACGGCCATGCCCCATGTGGAGGCCGGCAAGCTGATTCCGCTGGCCACCACGGGCCTGACGCGCCCGGCCTACCTGCCCAACATTCCCACGGTGGCCGAATCGGGCTTTCCGGGTTTTGAGGCGCTGAACTGGTACGCCTTCGTGGCGCCCGGCAAAACACCCGTGCCGCTGCTGGACCGCTGGAACCAGGAGGTCGTGAAGGTGCTTCAGGATCCCGGCGTGAAGGAAGCCCTGCTCAAGCACGGCCTCACGCCCCAGCCCACCACGCGCGCCGAGTTCACGGCTTTCATGAAGAAGGAATCGACCCAGTGGGCCGCCATCATCAAGGAGCGCAAACTCACGGCGGATTGATTCCGGGAGTGCAACCCGGCGCGGCCCAGGCGGCCTCGCACCCGCCCAGCGGCCCCGTCAGAGGGCCGCTGCGCTTTGCAGCACGCTCGCATCGGTGTGGATCAGCCCCAGTGGCGCGCGCTGCCCGGCCAGGTAGTCCTGGACGCACTGCAGCACCAACGGGCTGCGGTGGCGGTCGGCGCTGGCACGCAACTCTTCGAGGGTCATCCACACGGTGCGCACGATGCCTTCGTCGAGCGCGCGCCAGCCATGGTGCGTGCCCAGCGTGCCGGTGAAGACAAAGCGCAGGTAGGTGATGTCATCGCCCGTGCGCGTGCGCGTGAAGCGGTTGAGGTACACGCCCACCAGGGCAGTGGGCGCAAAGTCGTGGGCGGTCTCTTCCAGCACCTCGCGCGCGCAGGCGTCGATGGGTGACTCGCCCGGGTCCAGATGACCGGCCGGATTGTTGAGCCTGAGGCCGTCGGCCGTGTCTTCTTCGACCAGCAGAAAGCGGCCATCGCGCTCGATGATGGCAGCCACGGTGACGTTGGGTTTCCAGCGGTTTGGCATGGCGCGCATTATGACGACGGGGCATGACAGGCGCCCGATGGGACCCGCAAAGGCACTTTTCAGACGCAGCAGGGGCGCCTGGTCCGCAGTTCAGTGCGATGCCGCGGGCGGCTGCACGAAGTCGTCGAGCGACAGGCCTTTTTCCTGGAGCAGCGCCTCCAGCACGGGTTGCAGGCGGCCCAGGCTTTCTTGCACGGCCTCGCGCACGGTGTCCACCATCACCTGCGTGCTGCGCTCGATCTCGATGTTCAGGCGGTCGCCCACTTTCTTGCTTTCAAACACGGTGGCGCGGCGCGTCTCGGGAATCATCCAGATCTCGAACCAGCCCTCGGCGCGGTTCACCTCGGCCACCGTGAGGCTGGCGCCGTGGATGGCGATGTAGCCCTTGGCGAAGATGTAGCGGCGAAACGGTTCGGGCACGGCGATGCGCCACACCAGGTTGTTGTCGAACTCGCGGCGCTCGATGAGCGTGCCGGTGAAATCGACGTGGCCCGACAGCGGGTGCCCGCCGATCTCGGCGCCTTCCTTGGCCGCGCGCTCCACGTTGACGCGGTCGCCTGGGGCATAGCTGCCCAGCGTGGTGATGCTCAGGCTCTGCAGCATCACGTCGAAGCTGGTCCGCGTGGGCGAGAGGATTTCCGTCACCGTGAGGCACACGCCGTCGGTGGCCACGCTGGCGCCAATGGCCAGGTCCTGGCAGAAGCCTGCGGGAAAATCGAGCGTGAAGGTGCGCAGGCCTGCGCGGTCGTGGATGGCGGCGATGCCTGCCGTGGCTTGGACGATGCCTGTGAACATGCTTTACGGGGAGGAGAAAAAGGGTTCAGACGCGAGCCCGGATTGTGCCATCCACCCCATTGCCACACCGGCGACAGGCCCCGCCGCCGCATCTATGCGCTGGGTTCTGGCGGGTTAGCGGCTGTGCCCCCGCGCGTGGGCCACCAAGCAGCACACCAGCTCCCTGAGCGTGGCCGAGACATGTTCGCGGTTCCACATCACGGTGATGGGGCCAAAACGGATGCTGGAGTTGATGGCGATCTTCTGGAACAGCCCGAGCGACGTCATGTAGTCGGCCATGGACTCCGAGCACACGCCCACGTAGTCTCCTTTGTGCAACAGCGCCTGCATCATGGCCAGCGAGGCCGTTTCTGCCTTGGGCACCAGCCAGGAGGCCTCCTGCTCGATCAGGTACGCATCCATCTGGATGCGGGTGAGCGTGCCGCTCGGTGGCATCACCCATTTCTCGCGCAGCACGTCGGCAAAACCCAGCCCAGCGCTGTGCCCCCAGTACTTGCTGCCGCGGCCGATCACGATGGCCACCCCGTCGTCAAACAGCACCTGGTGCTCCAGACCCGGCCGGTGGGCCCGCGCATCCAGCACGCCAATCACGGCATCAAGCGCACGGGTCTCCAGCCCCTTGAGCAGGTTGTCGAACGGGCCGTCGTGGATGGACACCGCCACGTCGGCATGGTCCTGCTGGAAGGCGCTCACGGCCTCGGGCAGGCCCCCGGCGATACCCGCCCACACGCTGCCCACGTTCAGGCGCGGCACGCGGCCCTCGGCCATGGCATTCATCTCGCGGCCGGTGCGGGCCACATCGCCCAGCACGTTGATAGCCAGGCGCTTGAGCAAATGCCCCGCCGGCGTGAGCTGCACCTTGCGCCCGCGCACCACCAGCGGCGTGCCAGCCACGTTTTCCAGCTCGGCCAGCCAGTGAGACATGGCCGACTGCGTCATGTGCAGCCGCGCGGCCGCCTCGGTCAGCGTGCCGGCCTCGTCCAGTACCAGGAACGATTCGAAGTGCCGCACCTTGATGCGGCGCGCCCAGGAGGCGCCTTCTGCTCGGTCAATCATGAGTAAACCTTCATACGCCTATTCTGCCTTTTCACTAGGCAAGCGGCGGGATTCGTCATGACAATGTCTTCATCTTCTGTTTATGACCCCGTAGGAATTGCCTGTGTCCAAAGCCCTCACCACTATCTCCAAGCTCTTGATGGGCGTCGCTATCGCGGCCGTCACCAGCACCACCGTGTTCGCGCAAGCGGCCTACCCCAGCCGCCCGGTGCGCTTGGTCGTATCGCAGGCACCCGGGGGAAGCAGCGACACCATCGCGCGCATGTGGGCCGAGCACGCCGGTAAGGCGCTGGGCGGCACCATCGTGGTGGAGAACAAGCCGGGTGCGGGCGGTCTGATCGCGGCACAGAACGCACTGAACGCACCGGCCGACGGCTACACCCTGCTGTTCGGCAGCGTGTCGCTCATGGTGCTCAACCAGTTCACCTACAAGCCCCTACCCTATAACCCCGAGAAGGACTTCACGGGCGTGGCCATGCTGACCACCGTGCCGTTTGTGCTGTCCACCAACCCGGCCACCGGCATCAAGACGCTCAAGGACCTGACGGACCGCGCCAAGGCCGCACCGGGCAAGCTCAACTTCGCCTCGGCGGGCTTGGGCAACTCCACACACTTGGCCGTGGAGTTGCTGGCCGATGCCGCAGGCATCTCGATGACGCACATTCCCTACAAGGGCGAAGCCGACGGCGTGATGGCCACCATGGGCGGCCAGACCGAGGTGATGGCGCCCGTGTACGGCACGGCACTACCCCACATCAAGAATGGCAAGCTGAACCCGCTGGCCGTGCTGTCGCCACAGCGCACCCCCGACCTGCCCGATGTGCCCACCCTGGGCGAACTTGGCGTGAAGGGCTTTGACAACATGGGCTGGAGCGCCGTGGTAGCGCGTTCGGGCACCCCGGCGGACATCGTCGAAAAGCTGAACAAGGCGACGGAAGCCTTCCACAGCAACCCAGCCGTGCAGACCAAGCTCAAGACCATGGGCGTGATGCCTGTCGCGGGCCCATCGACCCTGGTGATGGAAACCACAGTGCGTGACACCAAGGCCTGGGGCCCCGCACTCGAAAAGCTGAACCTCAGCGCCAAGTAAGTTCTCAGGCCGCACGCGGCGGTCTCCTTCCCCCTATCCACGCAACACCCCGTGCCGCATCGCTAATGCCGCACGGGGCTTTTCCTTAGACGCTATGAAAAAAGAAGCAATGGTGGTCTGCGCCCAGCCCGAGGCCGCAGAGTCCGGAATTGAGATCCTGCGCGCGGGCGGCAACGCGGTCGATGCCGCCGTGGCCACGGCCCTGGCCCAGACCGTGGTCGACCCGCTGATGTGCGGTATTGCAGGGTTTGGGACCGCAGCGGTGTACGTGCCCGGCGCCCAAGTGCATGAGTATTTCGATTTCCACTCGCCCGCGCCGCTGGCCGCGCACGAGAACATGTGGGAAGACCTGCTCGAAGGCGAAACCAAGGATGGCTTTGGTTTCATCCTGAAGGGCCGCGTCAACGACATCGGCCCGCAGTCCATCGGCACCCCCGCAACGCTCAAGGGCCTGGAGGCCATGCACCAGGCCCACGGCCGACTGCCGTGGAAGCAGGTGGTGGAGCCCGCCATCCGCTGGGCCGCCGACGGCTTCTTCGTGCGCCCCGGCATGCACGCCTTCTGGATCGACGAGCCCAGCATGGGCCGCGTGGGCAACCTGGAACGCCTGCAGTACTGCGAGGACAGCCGCGAGCTCTACTGCCGCCCCGACGGCCGCCCCAAGGCCATCGGCACGCCGCTGCGCAACGAAGGCATGGCGCGCGTGCTACAGCAGGTGGCCGAGGAAGGCACGCGACCGTTCTATCACGGTGACCTGGCGCAGAAGATGATCGCGCACCTGCAGTCGCTGGGCGCCCTGCTCACGCTGGAAGACCTGGCCCAATACGAGGTCACGCGCAACGCCCCGCTGGTGGGCACGTACCGCGACCGCACCATCACCACCAACCAGCCCCCGGGCGGCGGTGCCATGTTGCTGGAGATGCTCAACATCCTGGAGCACTTTGACCTGCGCGGCATGGAGCACAGCAGCCCCGAGTACATCCGCCTGGTGTGCGAGGCCATGAAACAGGCCACGATCGACAAGGACCGCTACATCGGCGACCCGAAGTTCTTCGACGTGCCGCTGGACCGCCTGCTGTCCAAGGATATGGCACGCGCCGTGGCCGAGCAGATCCGCGCCGGCCAGAAGTTCAGCGTCGAGCGCGTGAACCCCGGTGCGCCCGTGCCGCGCGACACCACGCACCTGAGCGTGGTCGATGCCGATGGCAATGCCGTCTCGATGACACATTCTCTGGCCATGCCCTCGGGCATCATCACGCCGGGCATGGGCTTCCTCTACAACGGCTGCATGGGCGTATTCGACCCGCGCCCTGGCCGCGCCGGCAGCATCCAACCGGGCAAAAGCCGCTTCACCTCGTCATGCCCCACGATGACCTTCAAGGACGGGCAGCTCGACGTGGTGCTGGGCGCGCCCGGCGGAACGCAGATTGCCATGGGCGTGCTGCATGTGTTGATCAACGTGATCGACCACGGCATGGAAATGCAAGCCGCCGTGTCAGCGCCGCGTTTCTCGTCCACCAGCAACTCCATCGACGTGTGCAATCGCATCCCACGCTATACCACCCGTGCGCTGGAAGACCAAGGCTACAGCATTGGCCGCAACCCGTACAACTACACCATTGGCTGGGTGCATGGGGTGCAGGTCCAACCCGACGGCCTGCACGGCGGCGCCGACCCGGGACGTGACGGCGTGGCGTACAAGCTGCGCGGGGACGTGGCGCACTGAGCCCGGCGGACCGATATGCCTGAAGGACGGCGCCACCAAACGCTCACCATTTGATAGCCTCCAGCGCTTGCTGCATAAGCGATGGAGGCCTAATCCTCTTCAATTTTCGTACGCCGGGTCAGCCCATGCAGCGCCAGGGCGCTGGCGGCGGGTACGGAAGATGATGCGCCACCCGCGCTCTTCCTGCGTCCTCCCTGCGCACCTCGACCTATTTGGCGCGCAGGAGCTCGCCCACTTCGAGCAGCACCAGCTCGTTGTCATCCGCCTTGTTCGGCTCGCGGCTGCTGCTGAACGGCAGGTTGTTGTCGTTGCCCACCACGATGTGCGTGCCGTCCACCACGTCCACGTTCTCGATGGTGAAGAACGGGAAGGTCAGCACGCCGTTGTTCAAGGGCTTTTTCGACAGGCGCTGCGGGTCCTGGATGTTCAGGAGGTCGATGTAGCCCACTTTGCGGATCTCGCCGCCCACGTTGGCGTCCGAGAGCTCGACCTTGTAGACGCGCTTGAACCTGGCCAGGTCATGGAAGCAGTCGGTGCGCTTTTGGCCTTCGAGGCAGGCCTTGTCGTCCGTGCCTTCTCCATTGTCGCGCTCGATGATCAGGCCCGTGGTGCCATCGATCATGTTGAAGTCGCCTATCGCGTGGTGGTTGGCTTCCATCACGTACTTCCAGTGGCGGCCCGTCCATTGCTCGGCCTTCACGTCGAACTCCAGCACGCGCAGGTATTGCTTGCCGCCCACGTGTTCGTAGGCCTTGGCCTCATCGTTCCACAGCGCGCCTTCGAGCAGGGCATACAGCTTGCTGCCGTCCTTGGACGCAGCCATGCCTTCATAGCCCTTGGAGCGCTTGACCGCGAACGCCGTGGGCTTGGCATCAGGGGCGCCGGGCAGGAGCACGCCGGGCGCATCGGGCGAGCGCACCAGCTTGCCGTCGACCTGGGTCTCGAACACGGCCAGCACCTTGCCCTGGAGGTCGGCCTTCACCAGGAAGGGGCCAAACTCCTCACCGATCCACAACGCGCCACCGGCGAACTGGAAGCTCTCGGGGTCCAGATCGGCACCCGTCAGATAGCGCGGCTTGGTACCTTCGTGGGTGATGCGAAACGGCAGCTTCTTGTCGGGGTCGTGCAGGAATACCGTTTTCAGGCGGTTGAACTTGCCGCTCTTGAAGTCCACCTGGTAATGGCTCAAGTGCAGCATGAAATCGGGCGAATTGGCCTTGGAGCCGGCGCCGTTGTCCGTAAGAATCCAGAACGAGCCATCGGCCATGCGCTTGATGCCCGAATGACCCTGCACCGGCTGGCCCTTGAACGGCACCGAAATGCCGGTGGGGCGACCGACCGACTTGCCTTCCACGCTGGCCAGCTTCTCAACGCGGGCGCCGGTGGTGAACTTGCCGCTGGTCTGCAGATCCGCCGGCGCGTCCTTGGGTGCGGCAATCAGCGTCAGGGCAGGCGACACGGCATGGCCCGCCAGCGCAGCCGGGTAGGCCTGCTGGGCCACGGCGGTGGAGGAGGCCGCGCACAGCAGGGCGGCGCTGGCGACCAGGGAAGTGATTCGGAGCATGGTGGGTATCGGAGTGGATGAAGCCGCAACGATGCAGGGATAGCATGACTGGCCCGTGAACACGCCATGACGCTGGCGTTACATCTGCCGCGCAACCGCTGCGCCTCAATCCGCCATGGCCCGCGCCATGTACACCGCACCCGCACCATAGCTGGCCAGGTGGCACGCAAACACCTCGGCGCTCTCGACGAAGCCAGCGCCATCGCAAGCCTGCTGCACGGCCAGAACCTCCTCGAGGTCGTGGTGCGCGAAGGCACACAGGCACACCAGGGGCAAAGGGAGCACACAAGGGGACATCACGGCAGGCTGCAGACCAAAGCCAGGCACCGGATTGTCAGTCAAGGTGCGTCAGGCAAGGAACCGCCCGCTCCTTGCGGGTGCAGCGCGCTGGGTGCGCGGGGATCAGGCGGCCTGCACGGCGGCAGGCAGGCCCCAGGCGCTGGCGGTCACGGTCAGCACGGCGGCGATGGTCGCGTTCAGGGGCAGAAGGGAGAGGATCGGCATGGCAACGGCATTCAGGCAACAGAACAATGCCGCAAAGGTAACCGCTGGCTGTGACGCGGGGATGACATGGTGCGGCGCAAACGATGACAAGCAGCACGCCCCGTGCAAGTGATGCGGGGGTATTGCTGGCGCGTCACACGGCCGTCATGCAAGGGCAAAACACTGCGCCTTCGTTGTTTCAATTCGTCACATCACGGAAGGCCCACCATGCACCTGCACATCTCGCTTGTATCGCCCCGCCGTCCGCTGGCCCTGGCCCTGATGGGCGCGCTCTCCCTGGGCCTGGTGGCCTGTGGCGGCAGCGACGATGGCCCCAGCTTCAAGGCCATCGAGCTGAACATTGCCCACATCAACGACCACCACTCGCAGCTCGACGCGTTTGCCGCCACCGAACTCACCCTCGACGGCGTGGCCACGCAGGTGGAGCTGGGTGGCTTTGCGCGCCAGACGGCGCTGTTCAAGTCGCTGGCCGGCACGCCCAACCTGCTCAAGCTGCACGCGGGCGATGCCATCACGGGCTCGCTGTACTACACCTTCTTCAAGGGCAAGGCCGATGCGCAGATGATGAACAGCATCTGCTTTGACGCCTTCATTCCGGGCAACCACGAGTTTGACGACGGCGACAGCGTCTTCAAGGGGTTTCTGGATGCACTGGCCGACCCGGCCAACGGCGGCAACTGCAAGACGCCCACGCTGTCGGCCAACATCGTGCCGCAGACCGGCACGCCCCTGGCTCCGGCGGGCGCCCCTACCTACCTGCAGCCCTACACCATCAAGAAGATCGATGGCGTGGACGTCGGCATCGTGGGCCTGACCATTGCCGGCAAGACAACCACTTCGTCGCGCCCGCTGGCCACCACCCAGTTCCTGGATGAAGCCGCCTCGGCGCAAAAGGCGATCGACGAACTCAAGGGGAAGGGCGTGCGCCACATCGTGCTGGTGTCGCACCTGGGCTACGACAACGACAAGCAGATCGCCACCAAACTGACCGACGTGGACGTGGTCATCGGGGGCGATTCGCACACCCTGCTGGGCGACTTCAAGGCCGTGGGGGTTGCGTCCGCCACCGGCACCTACCCGACGGTGGTGACCAACAAATCGGGCGAGACGGTGTGTATCGGCCAGGCCTGGGAATACGCCAAGGCCTACGGCCACATGAACGTAAAGTTCAACGACAAGGGCAGCGTCGCCAGCTGCGGCGGCAAGACCCAGCTGGTGATTGGCGACCGCTTCAAGCGCAAGGACAGCACCGGCACCTGGCAACCGCTGGCCGATGCCGATCGCGCCGCGCTGGTCAGCAAGCTGGCGTCCAGCGCCAACGTGAAGGTCGTGACGCCCGACGCCACAGCGACGCAGACGCTGTCCGTCTACACATCCCAGGTCACGGCGCAGAAGGCCATCACCATCGGCACGGCCAGCGAAGCCCTGTGCCTGATGCGCGTGCCCGGTGGCTCCAACAGCCGCAACACGGGCGTGGCGGGCTGTGAAACCGCCAACACCCTGGCCCGTGGCAGCGATGCCGCCCAGGTGGTGTCAGAGGCCTTCCTGCGCGCCAGCAAGCGCGCTGACTTTGCACTGCAAAACGCCGGTGGTGTGCGCACCCCGATTGCCGCCGGCACACTGAGCATGAACACGGCCTTCACCCTGCTGCCGTTCACCAACGTGCTGGTCGAGATGGACCTCAAGGGCTCCGAAGTGATGGCCGCCCTGGAAGACGGCGTGGCCGCCCATCTGGACGCCACCGTGCCCTCGGACGGCGCGCACCCCTACGCCGCCGGCCTGCGCTGGAGCCTGGACATGAGCCAGGCCAAGGGCCAGCGCTTTGGCAACGTGCAGGTGAAGAACAAGACCACCGGCGCCTGGACTGCCATCGACCCAGCCAAGACCTATGTGCTGGTCACCAACGACTTCGTTGCCAACGGCGGCGACGGCTATGCCACCCTGGGCACCCTCTACAAGACCGGTGCCTATGTGAACACCTACCTGCTCTACACCCAGAGCTTTGTGGACTACGTGAAGGCCAAGGGCACCATTGCACGCCCTGCCGCAGGCGACTACTCGCACCAGAGCGTCATCACCAAGGCTGGCGTGACGCTGCCCTGACGGCCGGGGGAGCCCGGCATTGCTTTGAATTCAGCCCGGCTGCTTGCCTGTCGGGCTGAGGACTCAGCTACTTAGCTTCGATCTTTGGCTGGCCGTCCGGTTTTGATGACCGGAACGACATTCATGGCTTTGCGGAAGTTGGCATCTGACATGGCGGCCAATGCCATGATGCCGGCGCGGATCAACTCGCTCTTCTTGATCGAATTTCCCAGCGTGACTCCGCGCTGTTTCAACTCGTCCAGTTTGAGGTACTCGAGCTTGGGCATGGTGAAACTGTCGCGTACCAGCTTTAACTTTTTTTCCTTTGGCGACTTGACGTCACCGTGCTTGGCAGTCGGCACAATGACCGCCTTTGCTTCAGCCTTTGCAGGTCTTTTAACTGCAGCCTTGGAAGCCGCCGTGGGTGCTGCCTTGACGACCGGTTTGGCGGCTGCCTTGCTGGCGACTGGCTTGACAGCGACCCTGGCCACGGCTTTGACCGGTTCAGCGACTTTTGTGGTGCTTGTTTTAGCCACTTTTTTCGCCACTGCTTTGACTTCTGGTGGGCGCGGTGCGGGTGCCGAAGGCGCAGGTGCTGAAGGCGCTGGCGCTGTGCTGATGACGCTTGGCTGATCCGTCTGGGCTGTTGTGGCCACAGTCGCAAGCTCTGTCTGGGTTGTTGAGGTCATGGTGAGCTCTCCTTGAGTTAAACAAGGTATACAGTTTATACCTTTTTTTCCAGAAGTCGACTTTCAACCAGCATCCGTTTTGCGTTCATTCGTTGCGAGCGCAGGGCACCACAAGAGACCCGCACTATTTTGGTTTCCCTGCGCATTTTTGCGACAATCCATGCCACCGCGCCACCGGACGCCTGAACCCGACGTGATTTTTTGATGAATGCCATGCAGCCCAAACACCCTCCCGAACTGAACCCCGGAAGACCCATTCCGACATGGTCGTCCAGCCTGAGCGTAGGCAATGCCAAACTGGACGAGCAGCACATCACCCTGCTTGAGTTGGGTCGTGACCTGATGCGCCTGCTTGACACCGAGACAGCCACCCAGGTCCAGATTCATGCGGCTCTGGAAGACATCGTCAAACAGTCGCAACTGCACGACGCCCGCGAAGAAAAAATCCTTGAGGTCAATGGCTGCCCGACGCTGGCCGAACACAAAGCGGCGCATCAGACGTCGCGCGCCGAACTGGCCACTTTGCTGTCTGATGTCTCGCGTGGCGCGCAAGACCGGGCGGTGTGAAAGAACACGCATGTCATGCCGGACTCGATCCGGCATCCATGAATTCGGAGCCATGGATTGCGGATCAAGTCCGCAATGACAGCCTTCTTTCATGC
>LNAP01003535.1_pt1 | contig 14923 bp, 14 predicted proteins | sample 602601 | NCBI WGS metagenome assembly LNAP01 (sample SAMN02440304, study PRJNA202911) | soil metagenome | biome: Subtropical and temperate rainforests or woodlands; isolation source: soil samples (1 kg each in a 20% v/v slurry with milli Q water) were... ...
GGCGCTGGCTGAGGGCCTTCGCGACGCCATTGCTCATGGCCATGAGCGCGACGCGAAGGCTGCCGCCAAGTTCGCCGCGCAGATCGACCCCGGCGCGCAGCAGCGGCCCTCGCAGGCCTACGACAGCACTCACGCTAACGGACTCTTCTACGAAGGCAAATGGGATGACGGCGCGCCGGAAGACGTGCTCGGCCAGTGGACAGAGGCAAGACGCAAGCTGGCGGAGAAGGAGGGGACGGAAACTGCGCCGACGGGCGCGGCTTCAGCGGTAGCTGCATCGGCTACTCCAACTGCCACTGTGGGTGTCGCTGCTGCCTCTGCCGCTACTGCTGCGGATTCACAGCTGCGCGCATCCTCCCGTATGGCTCTGGAAGAGGTGTATCGTCTGTGCACTCTGGCACTGAACCTGCCGATGCTAGCGGTGCCGTATGGCAAACGCATGCTGTCGCTCTTCTCCCAGCACCACCCTGCCTTTGTGGTATGCACATTCACCAGCGCGGCACTGCGGGCTGCCTTCGGCGATCCGCGCGTGCAATACCTGTGCGCGCACATGCCGAACGAGATCATCGACATCATCGCTGACTTCGCGCCGGCAGATTTGCCGTTCAGGCCGCTTGAACAATCACCGTTTCCTGCTGAGTGGACAGAAGCGGAAGAATCCAATGTCACACCTGCAGCCGCTGTAGGTGCTATGGCAGCTTCACATTCCGCGTCCTCCGGTGTTCTGGCCGCTGCGACGTCTCGTTGGCTGCAAGCAGAGCGCTTCGCTCCGAACTGCAGTCGCCACGCGAAAACTGGACCTGGCGGCAGGCACTTCGACATTGGCTGGCACGAGGATACGCGTTACGAGTGTGACAACTATGCCGATGACGACGAAGAGAGAGGAGGTGTCGCCGAATGAAGATGACAAGGCGGCGAGCGATGGCGAGGAACAGGAACAACCTCAACATGTCCCTTCATCTGCGGACCCCGTCCCATCCAAGCAGCGCGGCTGTGTGTTGTGCTGAGAAGACCAAAGGCGTGAGGACCAGGACAGTATAAGTATGAGCACACGCTAGAAATACGACTGGCACACAGGGCCTGGCTGTGGAAAATAAAAAAGCTGGCACACAAATTGTATACAAGTCGCAGGACGTGTTAACTCAGCGATGTATCACACTGCAACATACAGCGACGGACACAAATTAAAGTTCGGTTCACCTGAGATAGACCAACGCAAACAACGCCACATCCTGTTGTATCCTAATCCTAACACTCGATTGATGAATCTCCTGCTTGCCGCATGCTGATGGTGATTGAAATGCAGAATGCTGGATTTCTCGGGTTAACCCTTTGTTGCCGAGGCCTTTTTGAAATTTCGCCTCAGTGCATGTTCACCAAGAAAGCAGGCTGCATTGGATCAAAGAAGTATGGATACTAGTTGCCCATGCAAAAGTACGTATTCTATCATGGGATGGCAATGCCTGCGATGCTCGCTGTGGAGTGAGAATGAATAGTTCGATGAGCCAAAAACTTGACTTTGAATCTCTTGGTCAATAGGATCGAATGCTTTCAATGAGCGCACCAGCGCAATATAAACCATGAAGGGGCCTCCATGTATGCATAGTATGATATTGACCCGCCTGGCAGGATTGGTCATGATGTGGGATGGAGGGGTCAGCCGGTGGGCCGGAAGGCAAGGGTCAATTCCATACCCACTCCAGCTCAGGTAAAATATGATCACATCTGGAACAGTGCTGTGAAGTTGATATCAATAGAGAGTAAGAAATATAATAGAGCGTCAGGAGGGATTGATAGTGCATGTTCCATTGACTACCAGCAGCCAATGTGGGAGACTCTCAAAAAAGTGTATTCCAATCTGTCTCTCTTGTGCCCATGCAACCATGCAGCTTCAATGCATTGCGAGCCAGCTTGCGTTTTGCGATTGTCTGGAGAATATGCCCACATGGTATGAGATTCCTACTGCAAGTATCACAAGAGCTGTGAGGTGTCAAAGTGAAACGTCGATTTTCAGCTCAAAATCATTGACTTTCATGCCTCTGTATTCCACACACACAGACGAAGAGGATGCACAGCTATTGTCTCTGCGCATTACATGTCTACTGTGCTCTAATGATGTGCAACGTGGAGGCTCAGAAGCTTTGCGGTGCCTGAGCAAGGGCAGCGGATGTGCGCAGAAACGATATATCGTCACTTCGGCAACAAAGGGTTAATCCTTGTTGAGTGGGATTGGCCGATTCAAACTGCAGAGGAAATTCTGTATTGCCTCGGTTTTACAGAAAAGTTGTACAGTTTTACAATTGCGAGCGAGGCAATCGCAAGCATGCAGGCTGGCCAAAGCAGCGAGGCAAGCGCACGCGCAAAGGCTCGAGGCATGCTGGCGCCTGCTGAGCCGAGGATGCGCTTAGTACTCGTAGGCATCCTCGAGCCCCTCTCCGCCCGGGTCGCCGTATCCTTCGTAGATGTCCCCTGCCGCCTCGTGGTCCTCCTCGTCCTCGTCCACTGCGCATTGGAGCTCGTAGTCGAGGACGGAAGGGACGCCGGCACGGAGCGCATCCAGGAAGCGCGTCCAGCGACGATCCTGCTCCTGAGCGCACAGGGCAGAGCGGATGTCAGTCGTGCTGGCCTCGACCAGCTGGTTGAGGGCGACGGCCGGGGTGGCGCCGAGCATCGGCGCGATCATCTTCCGGTTGATGGCCGCGAACATGTGCGGAATGAAGCCGAGGCTGCGCAGTTCCAGATCGACGTCGCCGAACACCGGCTGATCCTTGTACAGCGGCACGAAGGATACCTCGGTGTGAACGGCAATGGCCTGCGCCAGCCGGGCGTGGCCGTTGCGGAACACCGACAGTTCCGATCCCTGAATGTCGATCTTCAGCAGATCGAACGGCGCGAGTTCAGCGATGTCATCCAGCCGCTGCGTGCTCAGCGGGGATTCGCCGATCACGCGGCCGAGTTCCGGGAAGCGCGGAAAGTGACTGAGCGCTTTTTCGTCAGGCTGCAGCAGGCTGGCAAAGCCGATGCCGCGGCAGATCTTCAACGTATGCCGCGCGCCGTCGCCGATCGCATAGGGCAGGTAGGTTTCGAGGTCGCCTTTGGCTGCGTTGAGCCGGGCCAGCGCCTCGGGATGCGGATCGAATCCGGTGACGCGGCAGAGGCGGCGTTCCAGCATCGCCTTGTAGGGCGCATCGCCGTCGATGGGATTGGCGCCGATGTCGACGACGTGGGTCAGGCGCGCGGGTTTCAGCAGAGAAGCCAGCGCGTCGTCGGTCGAATCGATCACTGGCTGTTTCCGTTCGTCATGAACGGACCAGTGCATCAAACCGCGCCGGATTCAGCCCGGCAAATCGTCACACCGCCAGCGCGGGCAATCGGCCGCGAGCCGCTGAATTTCTCTACGAAGTTCATTTGCATGCGCGCGGAGGTAGCAGAGAGTGCGCATGATCGCGAAAGAGTGTGCAGACCGGGCGTGCATTGGCGGTCGCGCGGCTCGATGATCGAACAATCCCGTCCAGCACTGCGATACCGCGTATTTGTCACGGCGATGAAGATGCGCGTACGATCGCGGGCGCCAATATTGAAAACGCCTGCGTCGGCCGAGCCGACGGAGCGTGGCACGTCCATATCGAGGTCAGCCCAAGAGGCACGCGATGAGGAAGCCAGCCCCCAGCGATGCGCGCCTCGCCGCGGCTGCCGCCAATGCCGACGCGCCGACCATGCCGAAGCTGGACGACACGCCGATGAGCGAGATCATCCAGGCTTTGGCCGGCGGGCGGGTCACCGCCACGGCGCTGACCGAAGGCTATCTGGCGCGCATCGAGGCCTGCGACCGCGACGGGCCGATGCTCAACGCGGTGCGCGAGCTCAATCCCAACGCGCTCACGATCGCGGGCAGACTCGACGACGCCAGGCCGTCGGTCGAGCGGCCGCTGGCGGGCGTCCCGATCCTGGTGAAGGACAACATCGCGACCGGTGACAAACAGCCGACGACGGCGGGCTCGCTGGCGCTGCAGGGCGCGCGCGCCAGGGAAGATGCCACCGTCGTCAGGCTGCTGCGGGACGCCGGCGCGGTGATCCTGGGCAAGGCGAACCTGACGGAATTTGCCAACATGCTCGCGATCGACATGCCCGCGGGCTACTCGTCGCTGGGCGGTCAGGTGAAAAACCCTTACGCGCCGACGCTGATGGACGATCAGGGAAACCCGGTCGTGTCCCCGGGCGGCTCGAGTTCGGGGTCGGCGGTCGCTGTGGCGGCCGGTCTGTGCGCGGCCGCGATCGGCACGGAAACCTCGGGCTCGCTGCTGTTCCCCGCCAGCCAGAATGGCCTCGTCACCGTCAAGCCGACCGTCGGGCTGATCAGCCGCGCCGGCATCGTGCCGATTGCGCACAGCCAGGACACCGCGGGACCGATGACGCGCACGGTGCGCGACGCGGCGATGCTGCTGAACGTGCTGGCGGCCAAGGACCCGCGCGATCCGGCGACGCAACGGCAGCGGCGGCCGCGCGATTACACCGTTGGCCTGGCATGCGATGCGATGAAGGGCGCGCGCATCGGCGTGCCGAGCGACCCTGCCGATCCGCTGAACGATAGCTTCTACGGCAAGCTGCCAGCCCCTTGGGCCAGGGTGATGGCCGACGCGGTCAAGGTGATGGAGGACCTCGGCGCCGTCATCGTGCGCGCCGGCATGCCGACGGCCGGCTGGCTGGCCGGGCCGGGCACGACCATGGCCGTGCTCAACCGCAATCCGCAGAGCCGCACCAAGGGCAATGCGGTGATGCAGTGGGTCGTGTTCCTCTACGAACTGAAGCGCGATCTCAACCTGTATCTGACGGAGTGGGCGACTGAGACGGAGATGAGGACCATGGCCGACATCGTGGCTTTCAACGCGGCGAACGCCGGCAAGGCGCTGCGGTTCGGCCAGGACCTGTTCCTCGCCGCCGAGGACACCAGGGGCGACCTGAGCGAGCGCGAATACAAGTCGGCACGCGCCATGGACCTGCGCGCCGCCAGGACGCGCGGCATGGATGCCTACATGAACCGGCACAGGCTCGATGCCGTGCTGTTCGCCGGCAGCACCGGCGCGGCGATCACCGCCAAGGCGGGCTATCCCAGCGTCATGGTGCCTGCAGGCTTCATTTCGGGGAGCGGCGACAAGGATACGCCCGACTATCCGCTTGGGCTCACTTTCGCGGGGCGGGCCTGGAGCGAGCACAAGCTTCTGCGTCTGGGCTACGCCTTCGAGCAGGCGTCCCGGATGCGCAAGCCGCCGCCCGGCTTGCTTGCATCGTAGAGATTGGTGCGCTGTCTCGCGAGATGCTCGGTGCGGTTCATACCGCGCCTGCACTCCGCTCTTCAAAAATCATCGCCAGATGCACGATGGTCTGCACGGCCTTCTCCATGTCCTGCCGGCTGACCCATTCGGTGCGGCCGTGAAAGGCGTGTTCGCCGGCGAAGATGTTGGGGCAGGGCAGGCCCATGAACGACAGCCGCGAGCCGTCGGTGCCGCCGCGGATGCTGGTGCGCTTCGGCTCAAGGCCGGCGCGGCGGATCGCCTCCATGGCGTAGTCGACGATGTCAGGGTGCTGGTCGATCACCTGCTTCATGTTGCGGTACTGATGCTTGATCTCCAGCGAGGCGGACGAGTGCGGATAGTCGCGCATCACGTCGTCGACGATGGCATGCAGCAGCGCTTCCTTCTCGGCGAGACCGGCGTCGGTGAAATCGCGCACGATGAAGCTCAGCGTGGCTTTCTCCAGTGCGCCGGAAATGCCGACCGGATGCAGGAAGCCTTCCTTGCCCTCGGTGGTCTCCGGCGAGCAGGAGTCCTTGGGCAGGCGGTCGACGATCGCCGCGGCGATCTTGATGGCGTGCTCCATCTTGCCCTTGGCGAAGCCGGGATGGGTGCTGACGCCTTCGATGGTGATCACGACGCCGTCGGCGGAGAACGTCTCGTCCTCGATATGGCCGGCGGTCTCGCCGTCCATCGTGTAGGCGAAATCGGCGCCAAGCTTTTGCAGGTCGACCTCGTCGACGCCGCGGCCGATCTCCTCGTCCGGCGTGAACAGGATTTTTATCGTGCCGTGCTTGATCTGGGGATTGGCGATCAGAAAGCGGGCGGCGTCCATGATTTCGGCGAGGCCGGCCTTGTTGTCGGCGCCAAGCAAGGTGGTGCCGTCGGAGGTGATGATGTCGTGGCCGATCTGCTCGGCCAGCGCCGGGTTGTCGGCGGCGCGGATCACCTGCGTGGGGTCGCCGGGCAGCACGATGTCGCCGCCCTGGTAATTGCTGACGATCTGCGGCTTGACGTCCTTCCCGGTGCAGTCCGGCGAGGTGTCCATGTGCGAGCAGAAGCAGATCACCGGCACGGCCTTGTCCGACGTGGCGGGAATGGTCGCATAGACGTAGCCGAACGCGTCCATATGCGCGTCGGCGAGCCCGATCTCCTGCAACTCGGCGGCGAGCAGGCGGCCGAGATCCTTCTGCTTTTCGGTGGACGGGCAGGTCGTCGAGGCCGGATCGGACTGGGTGTCGATCGCCACGTAGCGCAGGAAGCGCTCGGTCACGGTGTGTGTGAACTCGATGGACGTCACAGGCCTCACCGCGGGGCTGGAGGGCGCACCGGTCCGGGCCGCCGTGCGGCGGCCCGGACCGTCGAATCGTCGGAAGGCGCCTAGACGGCTTCCTTCAGCTCCTTGGCGGCGCGGAACGCGACCTTCTTGCTGGCCTTGATCTGGATCGCTTCGCCGGTGGCGGGATTGCGGCCCATGCGGGCGGCGCGCTTGCGCACCTGGAGGATGCCGAGGCCGACGATGCGGATCCGCTCGCCCTTCTTGAGGTGCTTGGTGATGCGGCCGACCATGTCGCCGAGAATTTCTTCTGCCTTCTTCTTCGACAACTCATGCTCCTCGGCCAGCGCGGCGGCGAGGTGCTTGAGGGTGACGGTGGCGGGTGCGGCGGCCTTCTTTGCTGCGGCCGGTGTCGCGGTAACTGCTTTTTTCGCCATGAATCTGGCCCTCCTCGTTGGTGTGATCATAGAAACCTAAGGCCCGCAGGGCTTAAACGATTCGGGGGGCGGCTGACTACGCTGTTTGGCCTGCAAATAGCCACTTATTCGCATTGGCGGTGATCGAAGGCCGAATAAAAAAGGGCTTTCGCAACGTCCTTGACTTCAATTGGTCACCCCTTTATGTCCAGCCTCACTGCGGGATTGCAGACGATCCACGCGGGAGTAGCTCAGTTGGTTAGAGCGCTGCCCTGTCACGGCAGAGGTCGCGGGTTCGAGTCCCGTCTCTCGCGCCATTCCTCGGAATGGCTGGCGATGTCTGGTTTGGCATATCTCCCGGTTCCTCCCCATCTGCTCTCATAACGGTCCAATTCGATCCCCACGCTTCACAGGCGGCGGCCCGAGAATCGGTCACGACTCCCTGGCTGCCTCGTGGGGCGGCCCCGGTTGCAGCTTGCGGAAGCGGGATCCGGCGAACTGCCCGCAATGCCGCGCCAACCGCCGGGGCGGCATTCCGGAACATTGCCGTTGCAGGTCAACGCCGGGCGCAGTCCAGCCGTGCAGGGGACTGCGCAGCACGGCAACGTTGCGTGTCTTGCGCCCCCTGTTGCGCTGCGCTAAGCCTCGAATAATTCCAATGTCTTCGAATCTGCGGGCGGGCGCCGCGGGGTAAGGGATCGCCGATGAACGGCATCTTGCAGAACTATCTTCCACTCGTGGTCTTTATCGGCATCGCGACCGTCATCGGGGCGGCGCTGCTGATCGCCCCCTTCATCGTCGCCTATCAGAGCCCGGACCCGGAAAAGCTGTCCGCTTATGAATGCGGATTCAATGCTTTCGACGACGCGCGCATGAAGTTCGACGTGCGCTTCTACCTGGTCGCGATCCTGTTCATTATATTCGATCTTGAAGTCGCGTTCCTGTTTCCCTGGGCGGTGGCCTTCGGCAAGCTCGGCGTCACCGGTTTCTGGTCGATGATCGTATTCCTCGGCGTGCTCACCGTCGGCTTCGCCTATGAATGGAAGAAAGGCGCGCTCGAATGGGATTGAGCCCCGTGTCCACATCAATGCAGCCGACGCCGTCGGCCCGTCCGCTCGGCGCGCAGCCGCTGGTCTCCAGGGCGCCGACCGGCATCATCGATCCCAACACCGGCAAGCCGGTGGGCGCCAATGACCCGTATTTCCTCGAGGTCAATGCCGAACTGTCCGACAAGGGCTTCTTCGTCGCCGCCACCGACGACCTGATCACCTGGGCGCGGACGGGGTCGCTGATGTGGATGACCTTCGGCCTGGCCTGCTGCGCCGTCGAGATGATGCAGGTGTCGATGCCGCGCTACGACGTCGAGCGCTTCGGCTTCGCGCCGCGCGCCTCGCCGCGGCAGTCCGACGTGATGATCGTGGCGGGCACGCTGACCAACAAGATGGCCCCGGCGCTGCGCAAGGTCTACGACCAGATGCCGGAGCCGCGCTATGTCATCTCGATGGGCTCCTGCGCCAATGGCGGCGGCTACTACCACTATTCCTATTCGGTGGTGCGCGGCTGCGACCGCATCGTGCCCGTCGACATCTACGTGCCGGGCTGCCCGCCGACCGCCGAAGCGCTGCTCTACGGCGTGCTGCTGCTGCAGAAGAAGATCCGGCGGACGGGGACGATTGAGCGTTAATCAGGAGAGGCAGATGGCTGATCCGGAAGACATGATCATTCCTTTGTTGAAAGAAATGCGGGCCGAGAATTCGGCGAATTTTCAAGCGATCAATAAGAACTTGAATTCGCTGAGTTCTCGCCTCGATAAAATGGACGACACCTTGGTGACATTCCGTCATGCGCTGAGCGCCGACAGTCTGCTCAGCAAGATAGTGACCGGCGAATTTGAAGAGCGGCTCGGTGCCCTTGAGCGACGTCTGAGCGATCTGGAGACACATAAGTGACTGATCTTTCCAGTCTTGGCGAAACCATCAAGACGGCGCTTCCGGGTAGCATCACCGGCGCGTCGGTGGCCTTCGGTGACCTGACCCTCAGGGTGGAAGCTGCGAAGATTGTCGATGTCGTGCGCTTCCTGCGCGACGATCCCGGCTGCCGTTTCGTCAGCTTCGTCGACGTCACCGCGGTGGACTATCCCGGCCGCGAGCACCGCTTCGAGGTGGTCTACCACCTGATGTCGCCGACGCTGAACGCGCGCATCCGGCTCAAGGCCGCGGCCTCCGAGACCACCCAGGTGCCATCGATCATCTCGGTGTTTCCGGGCGCCGACTGGTTCGAGCGCGAGTGCTACGATCTCTACGGCGTGATCTTCACCGGCCATCCCGACATGCGCCGGCTGCTCACCGACTACGGTTTCGACGGCCATCCGCTGCGCAAGGACTTTCCGCTCTCCGGCTTCGTCGAGGTCCGCTACGACGACCAGGAGAAGCGCGTGGTCTATGAGCCGGTTCGCCTCAACCAGGAATTCCGCAAGTTCGATTTCCTCTCGCCGTGGGAAGGTGCCGACTACACCATCCCGGGCGATGAGAAGGCCACCGACAAGGCTGGGAGCTAGCCATGGGTGAACCGGCCCTCCGCAATTTCACCATCAACTTCGGCCCGCAGCATCCGGCGGCGCACGGCGTGCTCCGGCTGGTGCTGGAGCTCGACGGCGAAGTCGTCGAGCGCGTCGATCCGCACATCGGTCTCTTGCACCGCGGCACCGAAAAGCTGATCGAGCAGAAGACCTATCTGCAGGCGATTCCCTATTTCGACCGCCTCGATTACGTCGCGCCGATGAACCAGGAGCACGCCTTCTGCCTCGCCGCGGAAAAGCTGCTGGGGATCACCGTGCCGCGCCGCGGCCAGCTGATCCGCGTGCTGTATTGCGAGATCGGCCGCATCCTGTCGCATCTGCTGAACGTCACCACCCAGGCGATGGACGTCGGCGCGCTGACCCCGCCGCTGTGGGGCTTCGAAGAGCGCGAGAAGCTGATGGTGTTCTACGAGCGCGCCTCGGGGGCCCGCCTGCACGCCAACTACTTCCGCGTCGGCGGCGTGCGCCAGGATCTGCCGCCCGAACTGGTGCAGGACATCAGCGACTGGTGCGACGGCTTCCCGCGCGTGCTGGACGACATTGAAGGCCTGATCACCGACAACCGCATCTTCAAGCAGCGCAACGTCGACATCGGCAAGGTCACCGTCGACGAGGCGTTCGCGTGGGGCTTCTCGGGTGTGATGCTGCGCGGCTCGGGCGTCGCCTGGGACCTGCGCCGCAACCAGCCCTACGAGAACTATTCGGAGTTCGAGTTCGACATCCCGCTGGGCGTCAACGGCGACTGCTACGACCGCTACCTGTGCCGCATGCAGGAGATGCGCGAGTCGACGAGGATCATGAAGCAGGCCTGCGAGCGGCTGATGAAGACGCCGGGCCTGGTGCTGTCCGACGACAACAAGGTCGCCCCGCCGCGGCGGGGCGAGATGAAGCGCTCGATGGAAGCGCTGATCCACCACTTCAAGCTCTACACCGAGGGCTACCGGCCGCCGGCGGGCGAGGTCTACGCTTGCGTCGAGGCGCCGAAGGGCGAGTTCGGCGTGTTCCTGGTCAGCGACGGCGGCAACCGGCCGTACCGCTGCAAGATCCGCGCGCCCGGGTTCCCGCACCTGCAGGCCATGGACTGGATGAACCGCGGCCACATGCTGGCGGACGTCTCGGCCATCCTCGGCTCGCTCGACATCGTCTTCGGGGAGATCGACCGGTGAATGCGACCGCCAACCTTTCGCCCGCCGAAATCGCCCAGGGCCAGCTGGATGCCTACAACGCCCAGGACCTGCACGCTTTCGTGCAGTTTTACGCCGACGACGTGGTCATCGCGAACCTGAACGGCGATGAGACGGAGCGCGGCATCGCCGCCTTGCGCGAGCGCTACGCCAAGCTGTTCGCCGCGCATCCGCAGAACCGCGTCGAGCTGCTCGGCCGGATCGCGGTGGGGAACACCGTCATCGACCACGAGAAGGTCGTCCGCGCACCCGGAGGCGAGACCTTCGAGGTGGCGGCCATCTACACCATCGCCGGCGGCAAGATCGCCCGCGCCGACTTCGCGAAGTGAGGCCAGTTTGAGCGTCCGTCGCCTCTCGACCGTCCAGCCGGAAAGCTTCGCCTTCACCAAGGAGACGATGAAGCAGGTCCAGTGGTGGATGGCCAAGTACCCGCAAGGCCGCCAGCAGTCGGCGGTGATCCCGGTGCTGTGGCTGGTGCAGAAGCAGGACGGCTGGGTTTCCGAGCCCGCGATCCGCGCAGTCGCCGAGCTGCTCGGCATGGCCCAGATCAGGGTGCTGGAGGTGGCGACCTTCTACACCATGTTCCATCTGGAGCCGGTGGGCACGCGCGCGGTCGTGCAGGTGTGCGGCACGACGCCGTGCCAGCTGCGCGGCTCCGAGGACCTGATGGCCGTGTGCAAGCGCAAGATCGGCCCGGTGAACCACCGCTCTGCCGACGGGACGCTCTACTGGCAGGAAGTCGAGTGCATGGGCGCCTGCGCCAACGCGCCGATGGCCGCGATCAACGACTACTACTACGAAGACCTGACCCCCGAAACGCTCGAGAAGCTGATCGACCAGTTCGCGGCGGGCGAGACCCCGGCGCCTGGCTCGGCGATCGGCCGGCAGGGCTCCGCGCCCGAAGGCGGACCGCTGGTCCTGACCGACCCGGCCCTCTACGACGGCTCCAAGGCCAAGCCCTACGCGTTGCCCAACGCGCCGGCCAAGGAGAAGGCCTGATGGATCAGGTGGAGCTGGCAAGAAAGCGCCTCAAGCGCTTCATCGTGCTCGATATCCTGGCGATTATCGTCGCCGGCGGCGCGGCTGTCGGCTACTTCGCCTTCGACATCGCCCCGCTGCTGTTCGTCTTCGTCGGCGCGCTGGCCGCCGGGTTCGCGGCGCAGATCTGGCTGGTCCTGCAGATGGTCGGTCGCAACAAGGAGGTCGGCTAGGCCGTGGTCGGGATTCTCGAAGACAAGGACCGCATCTTCACCAACCTCTACGGCCTGCACGACTTCGGGCTGGAGGGGGCGAAGAAGCGCGGCGCCTACAACCTGACGCGGGAGATGCTGCAGCAGACGCCCGAGTGGATCTGCGACCAGATCAAGGCCTCGGGGCTGCGCGGCCGCGGGGGCGGGGGCTTCGCCACCGGCCTCAAGTGGACATTCATGCCCAAGCAGGAGAGCGAGCGGCCGCACTACCTGGTGGTCAACGCCGACGAGTCCGAGCCGGGCGCCTGCAAGGACCGCGAGATCCTGCGCAACGACCCGCATCTGCTGATCGAAGGCTGCCTGATCGCCAGCTACGCGATCCGGGCGCACGCGGCCTACATCTACATCCGCGGCGAGTACGTCTACGAGCGCGAGCGGCTCGAGGCGGCCATCGCCCAGGCGTACAAGGCCCGGCTGATCGGCAAGGACAACGTCCACGGCTGGCCGTTCGACCTCTACGTCACCCACGGCGGCGGGGCCTACATCTGCGGCGACGAGACCGCGCTGATGGAGAGCCTGGAAGGCAAGAAGGGCCAGCCGCGGCTCAAGCCGCCGTTCCCGGCGGGCGCCGGCATCTACGGCTGCCCGACGACCATCAACAACGTCGAGTCGATCGCCGTCGTCGGCACCATCCTGCGGCGGGGCGCCGACTGGTTCGCCGGCTTCGGATCGGAGCGCAGCACCGGCACCAAGCTGATGGCCGCCAACGGCCACGTGAACAGGCCGGCCGTGGTCGAGGAGACCATGTCGATCCCCATGCGCCAGCTCATCGAGGAGCACTTCGGCGGCGTCCGCGGCGGCTGGGGCAACCTCAAGGCGGTGATCCCCGGCGGCCTGTCGATGAAGATGATCCCGGCCGAAGAGGCCGAGGTCGCGATCATGGACTTCGAGGACCTGCAGAAGCGCGGCTCGGGCCTCGGCACCGCCACCATGATCGTCATGGACAAGGACACCGACCTGATCAAGGCGATCGCCCGCGGCGCCTACTTCTACAAGCACGAGAGCTGCGGCCAGTGCACGCCGTGCCGCGAAGGCACCGGCTGGATGTGGCGGGTGATGGAGCGGATGGTCACCGGCGAGGCCGAGATGCGGGAGATCGACCTGCTGCTCGACGTCGCCAGCCAGGTCGAGGGCCACACCATCTGCGGCCTGGGCGACGCGGCTGCATGGCCGATCCAAGGGCTTTTCAAGCACTTCCGCCACGAAGTTGAGGATCGGATCAATCTCTACCGTGCGGGCAAGCCGCACGTCCAGGGCGCCCGGGTGGCGGCCGAGTGAGCAGAGGCATGGCCCTTCCGGCACCAGATTGGAACGCAGTTAATGCGTTGGCGGCAACGGCCACCGCAATCGTCGCGACGCTCACTCTCCCATGGGTCGTGCTGCAACTCGTACTCACGCGACGAGTGCACGTTGAACAGCTAATTGAACGCTCGGCCTCAGCCAGGATCCAGAATCATCTCGTGCTTCGACGCCTTCGTACTCACGTGGTGCGGAAGCTACCGTTCAGTTTCGATGACCTCCATTCCCTCCGTGACGCACAGCTTCGATTGGAGAGCCAACTACCCGCCATCGAAGCAGAGATCCGCCTCCGTGGGCGGAAGGCGTCCAAGAAAACGGTCGAGAACTACAACAGCGATCTTGAGTCGCTACTAGAAGTCCTTGTCTATGCCTACGAATGTTCTGCCGAGAGAATGTCCAAGCTTCAGGCTGACGTAGAGCAGATTGGAGAGCAGGTCTTGGCGAGATTCAACGCTGAGCCAGAAGATGCGAATGCTTTCCGGGCGGCGAGAGCGAGCAGAAACACCGAAGAATCTCATCGCCTACTCGACGCAATTGTACTGAAAAGAGCGGCAAAATTAGGCGCATCGGCCGAGGAGATTGCGCATATACAGACGAAGAAGGCCGATGTGACCGACGAGGAGGGGTTCAAGTTCTTTGAGCAGATGGGCGGTGATATCGACAATGAGCGTGCGCTCGAAGCGTGGCTCAGCGAACTGAAAGTTATGCTGGAGTCAGCGCGAACACTGGTCAGAGCGCTTCCGGGCCTTCTCGGTGGGGCGAAGCTGCCAGCCAAAGGAGCAGCGAGTGCCTAAAGCCAAGGTCAACGGGGTCGAGGTCGAGTTCGAGCCGGGGATGAACGTCCTCCAGGTGGCCGAGCTCGCCGGCGAGGAGATCCCGAGGTTCTGCTACCACGAGCGGCTGTCGATCGCCGGCAACTGCCGCATGTGCCTGGTCGAGGTGAAGCCTGGGCCGCCGAAGCCGCAGGCCAGCTGCGCCCTGCCGGCCGCCGAGAACATGGAGATCTTCACCGACACGCCGATGGTGAAGAAGGCTCGCCACGGGGTGATGGAGTTCCTGCTCATCAACCACCCGCTGGACTGCCCGATCTGCGACCAGGGCGGCGAGTGCGACCTGCAGGACCAGACCATGGCCTATGGCCGTGACGACAGCCGCTATGCCGAGAACAAGCGGGCCGTCGAAGAGAAGTACATGGGTCCGCTGATCAAGACGGTGATGACCCGCTGCATCCAGTGCACCCGCTGCGTGCGCTTCATCACCGAGGTCGCCGGCGTGCCGGAGATCGGCCTGATCAGCCGCGGCGAAGACGTCGAGATCGTCACCTATCTGGACAAGGCGGTGGCCAGCGAGCTGTCGGCCAACGTCATCGACCTCTGCCCGGTGGGCGCGCTGACCCACAAGCCGTGGGCGTTCAACTATCGGCCCTGGGAGCTCACCAAGACCGAGACCGTCGACGTGATGGACGCGCTGGGCTCGGCGATCCGCGTCGATGCGCGGGGCCCTGCCGTGCTGCGCGTGCTGCCGCGGGTCAACGACGAGATCAACGAGGAGTGGATCAGCGACAAGACCCGCTACGTCGTCGACGGGCTGTCCCGCCAGCGGCTCGACCGCCCCTACGTGCGCGAGAAC
>LNAP01003538.1_pt1 | contig 14920 bp, 14 predicted proteins | sample 602601 | NCBI WGS metagenome assembly LNAP01 (sample SAMN02440304, study PRJNA202911) | soil metagenome | biome: Subtropical and temperate rainforests or woodlands; isolation source: soil samples (1 kg each in a 20% v/v slurry with milli Q water) were... ...
GGCGGCGCTGATCCGCGCCGGCCTCGGCTGCGCCGAACCGCTGACCGAGGCGCGCCTCAGCGAGGTCGGCTTCGGCGATTGGGAGGGGCTGACCTTCGACGATATCGAGGCGACCTGGTCGGATCTGATCGACCAGTATGACAGCCTGGACTGGCTGTTCGACGCGCCCAATGGCGAGGGCTATGAGCGCGCCGCCGCCCGGGTGCAAAGCTGGCTCGGCGAGCAATCCGGCCGGCTGATCGCGGTGTCGCACGGATTGACGTCGCAACTGATCTGCTGTGCCTATCTCGGCCTGCCGCGCGCGGCGGTGGCGGATTACATCATCGATCCCGGCGCGATCTACCGCCTGCAGGATGGGCGGATCGAGACGATCCGGCCGTGATTCGCGATCCATCCGGTTTTAGGCGTGACCTTGCTCGAAGCCGGCCTTAAGCGAAATCGCCGGCCAGTTCCTGGCGGGCGGTATCCGGCAGGACCGCCATATGGCTGTATTCCGGGTGGTCGAAGCCGACGATGACCTGGGCACCGGAACCGCGGAAGATCTTGATCTGATCGGCGGTGAAGGGGAAATGGATGAACTGCACCGAGGAAGCCTTGCCGGCTTCATTGGTGCGTTCCTGGTCGTCTTCCGGCACGCCGCGGACGATATCGGCGCCGAGGCGGATGAAAGCGTGGTTTTCGACCCCGCCCAGCCGCGCCAGGAAGCGGGCGCGGCGCACCGGATCGTCGATTTCGAACATCACCGTGGCGACCAGTTCGGTGCCGTCGGGAATGAGCGGGTTATAGGCCTCCAGCTCGTCGGCCAGCTGCGCCTCGCCGCCCTTCTCGATATAGAGCATCTCCTGCACCTGCTGCAGCATCGTCTCATAGCATTCGAAATAGAAGGTGGCGGCGGGACCGACTTCGACGCGCCGGCGCTTCTTCTTGGCGACGATATTGCGGCGCAGATCGGCGCGCTGCTTGGTGTATTCCGCAATCGGCAGGATGTCGGCGGCTGTGATCTCGCGCTTGCTCATTTTCGATATTTCCCTTGTCTCTGGACCCGATCGCGCCGCTGTCACAGCAGGCCGTAAGCCTTGGCGAAAAGCTGCACCGGATGCAACGGCTCAGGCGGCTTCGGATCGCCCTCGCCGTTCAGGCGTTCGATCCCCTGCATGATATGGTCGCCGGCCAGCGGACATTCCGAGGAGAGGAAGGCCTTGGCAGCGGTCTTGGCCTGGCGCGCCACCGGCTTGCCGACCTTGAGGGCGATATCGAAATTGCCCTTCATGACGCCCCAGGAACCGCCATGGCCCGAGCAGCGCTCGATCACCGCCAGATCCGGATCGGGCAGCAGGCGCAGCATCTCGGCCGCCTTCTGCCCCATATTCTGCGCCCGCGCATGGCAGGCGATATGCAACGTGACGCCGCCGGGCAAGGCTTCCAGACCCGGCGCCAGGCCCTCGCGGCCGGCGATATCGACGATATATTCGCTGATGTCGTAAGTCGCCGCAGCCAGCTGCTTGACCTTGGCATCCTGCGGCAGGATGAGCGGCCATTCGAATTTCAGCATCAACGCGCAGCTCGGCACCAGAGCGACGATGTCGTAGCCTTTCTCGATGTAAGGCAGCAGCGCCTCGCTGACGCTCTTGGCATGTTCGGCGACGCGGGCGATGTTGCCCTGTTCCAGCTGCGGCATGCCGCAGCAGCGCGGATAGACGACTTCCGTCTCGACGCCGTTCTTGGCAAGGACAGCGCGCGCCGCCATGCCGATTTCCGGATTGTTGTAATTGGCGAAGCAGGTGGCATAGAGCGCCACCTTGCGGCCATAGGCCGGCGCCGCTTTATTGACCTCGAGCGGCTGTTCGGTGGCCCGCAGCACCAGGGTGCGGCCGTTGAATTTCGGCAGCTTCGCCTCGCGGTCGACATGCGCCACAGCTTCCAGCCCGGCGCGGGTGACGCTGTTATTGCTGGCCCAATTGACCACCGGCGCCGCCAAGCTTGCGAACTTGCCGTTGCGGTCGGTCTCGGTGAGCTGCTGGTCCAGTTTTTTCACATGTCCCGCCTTCAATTCGGCGGCGCGATAACGCAGCATCAGATGCGGGAAATCCAGCGCCCATTCATGCGGCGGCACATAGGGGCATTTGGTCATGAAGCAGAGGTCGCAGAGCGTGCAGGCATCAACCACCTGCTTGTAATCCTCGGTCTTCACGCCATCCATTTCACCGGTCGGCGATTCATCGATGAGATCGAACAGACGCGGGAAGGAATCGCAGAGATTGAAGCAGCGGCGACAGCCATGGCAGATATCGAAGACGCGGTGCAATTCCGCATCGATCTTCGCCATGTCGTAGAAATCGGGATTCTGCCAATCCAAGGGATGGCGGGTGGGCGCTTCCAGGCTGCCTTCACGCATGTCGGCCTCTGCGTTGTTCAGTCTTGATTCATATCACTATGAGGGCCGGATCGATCGCGGGCGAGATCAATCACAGGTGCGATCCATCACCGGCGCGGAAAACCGCCGGCCGCCGCAGCGGCCGGCAATCTTCCTGTCGGCTGCAAGGAAGGGCGCGCCACGACGCAGCGGCGCAACCCGTCTATCGCAATGCCATCGGCCTCAGCCGAGCGTGTCGAGCGCCTTCTGGAAGCGGCCGGCATGAGACTTCTCGGCTTTCGCCAAGGTCTCGAACCAATCGGCAACTTCGTCGAAGCCTTCCTCGCGGGCGGTGCGGGCCATCCCCGGATACATGTCGGTGTATTCGTGGGTTTCGCCGGCGATCGCCGCCTTCAGATTGTTCGACGTGGCGCCGATCGGCAGGCCGGTGGCCGGATCGCCGACGGCTTCCAGGAATTCCAGATGGCCGTGGGCATGGCCGGTCTCGCCTTCGGCCGTCGAGCGGAACACCGCGGAGACGTCGTTGAAACCTTCGACATCGGCCTTTTGTGCGAAATAGAGGTAGCGGCGATTGGCCTGGCTTTCACCGGCAAAGGCCTCTTTCAGATTGTTCTCTGTCTTGGAACCCTTCAAGGCTGCCATTTCTCATTCTCCCTGAGATGAAGACGTAAGCTGGGCGCACACTGCTCGGCTTTCCCGGCAGCCGACACGAAAGTGTCGGGCCAGTACGGCATCGCAGCCCGAATCGGCACCCCGGCAATGACATCTCTGCCATCGCTCAGGCTCAGTTATCGCGCCGGAAATAGCTTCGAGTCAATAGTTTAGAACGTTTAAAAAGAAGCTTGTTACCGCCGGACACTAAAATGAAATAATCAATTGAATGATCGTCGATGCCCGGGGCGGAACACGGCCCGGCCAAGTCGCCGGCGGGCTCAGCCCTTGGCCACCCGGACGATGACATCGACGCGGCTGACATGAGTGCCGGAGGGCGGGATCGGCACTTGGGCCAACACGATCTGATCGCCGGGAATATCCTGCAGCTGCCCGTCATCTTCAAAGAAGAAGTGATGATGGTCGCTGACATTGGTGTCGAAATAGGAACGCCCCGGCTCGATCACCACTTCGCGCAGCAAGCCGGCCTCGGTGAACTGGTGCAGGGTGTTATAGACCGTCGCCAGGGAAACCGGCACATGCGCCTCGATCGCCTCGGCATGCAGCTGCTCGGCGGTCAGGTGCCGGTCGAAGCCGCTGAACAGCAGCTTTGCCAGCGACAAACGCTGCCGTGTCGGCCGCAAGCCGGCCTGGCGCAGTCGCTGCACGATCGGGGCAAAGGGGCGTGTTTCGGTCATATCGCCACTATGAGACAAATTGCGGCAATTTTGAAGGGGTGATTTTATAATGATTCCGAACTGCAACCCAGCGCCCTCATTCAACTAGTAAATGAGAGAGATGGTGGGTGCCTGAAGGGGCCGGTCCGTGTCCCGCTCACTTGTTCAAGCCGCGCGGAGATCATCGTAATGACGGCAACCGCCTTGCCACCCCGCGGAGATGGCATAGGTCGCACGGTATCGGTTTGTGCCGTCGCATGATCAGCGCGACCGACAGCGGTCGCGGCCACGATCGAGGCGAAACCTAAGAGGGCGGCGTACGGCATTTCATGGCCGATGCTTCTCGAGCCGGCGAGAAATCGGGTCATAGGCCCCTCCCCCAACATCTACCGTCCGATAAAGATTATTTCGGCTCCAACGCCTCGCGGCTTCGCAGCGCTGCCAACCGTTGCCGCTCGTTGTCAGATGCCTGGCGCCGCGCCGCCAGGACAGTCCACAGAATGACAGCCGCGAAGGCGAGGAAGACGCCGAGAACGCCCCAGAAGTGATAGCCGACAATCATCGCCCACACGCCCAGCACGACGGCCGGAGTCCGAGTTGCCGCAGTGAGGCTCTGCGTGAGAAGGCGTGGTATCAAGGTGCACGCTCCACAGCCCTCGCACCCTCTTCCCCGTCCCGCTTCACGGCTCTCCGCCCATGAGATCCCGCGCCAGCTGGTCAAAGGCGAACGCCACGGCAGCGGCCTGGTCGGTCTTGCCCGGGGGCGTGGTGGAGAGGAATCTGGCGAGGCCCACCGCATGGACCTCGCGGCCGTCGCGCCAGGCACCCACCCGCACCGGTTCCCCCTGCGCATCCCGCACCAACTTGAGAAGGTACCTTTTGCCTTCAACGATGAGTTCGCGATCTGACGCGGCATCCGCCACGGCTTTCTCCCCTGTTCCTGATCCAGCCTGGCTCCGATACTGTTTTTACCGGAACCAGCATCAATGCTGCCACGATTCAGGAATCAGTCAAGAAATCCAGAGAACGAGCGCGGCGCGACTATCTGGGAAGCAACAGGAAACCCTTCTGCGGTCGAGTCAGCATCCCCTGAAGAAGTCTGCCGAAAGTTGCGGTCACCTTTACCCAGGCACGGTCACGTCAGGACGTGGCTATCAAGCAGGGCTGCAATATGCCTCTTCCTCCGCTATCCCGGCTGCGCCGCAAATAGCTTCCTTCCTCTCGGCGATTCTGTCCGCCGCCCCAGCTGTTGAGGGCCTATCCGTTGAGGGCCTATCTATGGAGTCGAACGATACCGATCGGATGAGGCAAATGATCACCGGTTGCCGGGTCACGATCGAAACCGCAGCGAGCTAGCGCCGCCACGATTAAAGAGAAAGATGACCGCCCGTGTCTGCGCCGTCAGCCGCGCGCCACCGGCGTATAGAACCGGCTGATCTGCTTTGGATTGTCCTGCGGCCAGACTTGGGCACGGAGATTTTTGGCGGCGCCTTTTTCCGCCAGCTCGCCGCCGCAAACCCGCTTCGCCGCCACCAGCGCGGTCGTGGCCTCGATCTCCCGTACCAGCGGGCCGTCCGGCGCACCCTCTCGGTAAACCTGGACCGCGAATAGACGCATGTTTTTCTCCTCGATGATTTCGGCTCAGCCTAGCACGACGAGCTGACAGATGGGGGCCCTCAAGGCATCAAACCTTCAAGGCATGAGTGCGCCGCCATTGACCTCGATCACCTGTCCGGTGACATAGCCGGCCAGGGTGGCGGAGGCCAGGAACAGATAGGCACCGACGCAATCTTCGGCCTGGCCCAGACGCTTCAAGGGGATGCGCGCCGCCGTCGCCGCCAGTTTCTCGGGCGAGGAATAGCGCTGATGGAAATCGGTATCGATGGTGCCGGGCGACACCGCATTGACGCGGATGCCATGCGGCGCCCATTCGGTCGCCAGGGACCGGGTCGCGGTGGAGACGAAGGCCTTGGCACCGCTATAGGCCAGCGAGCCGGCGCTGCCGCCGCTGCGGGCCGAGATCGATGTCGTGTTGACGATGGCCGGCACTGCCGAGCGGCAGAGCGCGGCAAAAGCCTGCTGCGAGGCCGTCACCACGGATGTCGCGTTCAGCGCCAGAATTTCGTCGAGCACCGAGGCGCTCAATGTTTCGGCGGGATGGCGGCCCATCATGGTGCCGGCATTGTTGATGAGAATATCGAGACCGCCTAGCTGGTCGATTGCCTGATCCACCGCGCGCCTGGTCTCGTCGGCATCGGCGAAATTGCCGGTGACGACGAAGGGCACATGCGGCGCCGAAGTTTCGAGGCGCCGGGCCAAGGCCATCAGCGGCGCGCTGTTTTCGCGCCCATGCAACACGACGCGGGCCCCCAAATCCGCCAGCGCCGCGGCAACCGCCGCGCCGATACCGCGGCTGCTGCCCGTCACCAGCACGCGGCGATCCTGAAAATCGCGCCGCAGAAGATCTGCCGGCCAACTGCCGGCGATCGTCTCTCCATCGGTCATGGGCGTATCCTCAAGCTGCTGCAGGGGAGATCCGTAAGGGAGATCAGTAGCCGGTGACGATCCGCTCGACCAGCTGCCGCACGCTGGGGACGAAGCCGCCGGCATAGAAGGGGTCGTCCTTGAAGCGATAAGCGTTATGGCCGGCGAACATCAATTGATCCTCGGTACGGTCGGAATGGCTGATCTCCTGCAGGGTCTTCTGGATGCAGAAGGAGCGCGGATCGGCCTTCTTGCCGGTGGTGCCGGCCTCGTTCTGCGACCAGTTCGAGAAATTGCAGGCGCTGAGGCAGCCCATGCAATTGATCTGGTCGGTGAGGATCTCGTTCTCTTTTTCCGGCGTGACGAAGATCAGCGTGCCGTCGGGCGTGCGCATCGCATCGCTGTAACCCTGGCGCACCCAATCCTCGGCGCGCAATTTATCGGCGGCGGTCAGATAGACCAGCCGGCCGCGGGCGCCCACCGGGAAAGGCCATTCATGTTCGCCGACCTTATGGGTGTTGTAGACCACCTGGCGTTCGGAGCGGCCGCGCAATTCCTGGATGAAGGCATTGTTCACGGCCGATGAATAGAAACCGGTCGGGCTGAACTGGTTGAGAAAGACATCGCCCGAATTCAGCGTCATCAGGCGCTTCTTCCAGGCATCCGAGATCGGGCTTTCCTGGGTCATCAGCGGTCTGGTGCCGAACTGAAAGGCGACCGGTCCGAGATCGGGATTGTCGATCCAGTCCTGCCACTCGCTGAGCCACCACACGCCGCCGGCCATGACCACCGGCGTTTCCCCGAGGCCGCATTCCTCGCGCATCATTTTGCGCAATTCCAGCACGCGCGGCAGCGGGTCGCCGGGCTTGGTCGGGTCTTCGCTGTTGCTGAGGCCGTTATGGCCGCCGGCCAGCCAGGGATCTTCATAGACCACGGCGCCGAGCCAATCGCGGAATTTGTGATAAGCGCGCTTCCACAGCGCCCGGAAGGCGCGTGCCGAGGACACGATCGGGTAATAATGCACGCCATATTCGCTGCAGATCTCGGCGATGCGATAGGGCATGCCGGCGCCGCAGGTGACACCGTGGATGAGGCCCTTGGCGCCTTCCAGCACGCCATGCAGCACGCGCTCCGAGCCGCCCATCTCCCACAGCACGTTCATGTGGATGCGGCCCTGGCCGCCGGCCATCTCATGGGCGATGCGGGCCTGGTTGATGCCGCCCTTGATGGCATAGGCCAGCAATTCCTCATGGCGTTCGCGCCGGGTCTTGCCGTGATAGACCTGATCCACCAGCCGGCCCTGCTCGTCATAGAAATCGGCATTGACGCCCGAGAAGGTGCCGACGCCGCCCGCCGCCGCCCAGGCGCCGGAGGATTCGCCGTTGGAGACGGAAATGCCCTTGCCGCCCTCCACGATGGGGAGGACTTCCCGACCCGATATCAACAAGGGGTTCAACGCCTTCACTGTAATCCCTCCAATACGCCCATGCCCTGATGGGGGCCCATCCCTGTCGGATTTGTTCCTGCCGGACTTGTTCCTGCCGGGCTTTTTCTGCTGGCCCATCCCGCAGGTTGTTCCTGCCGGGATCTCTTAGGTGTCGCCGCCATGCCGAATCCGGCAGCCGCAGTCTTTCCCTAAACTGACTATATAGGTTATTGGCCGAGGCCCGCCAACAGTCGGCCGGGGGCGTCGGTAAAGACGGCATCGACGCCCCAGCCGAACAGCCGGCGCGCCAGATCGACGTCATTCACGGTATAGACCAGCAGCAGGTAGCCGGCCTGTTTGATGGCGCGCGCCCAATCGGCCGTCAATTTTTCGTGCCAGCAATTGATCGAGACGGCTTGCACCCGCTCGGCCCTGGCCTGCCAATCCGCCGGCGCATCCTCCAGCAGCAGGCCCAGGGGAAATTCCGGCGCCATTTCATGGGCTTCCAGCAGGCTATCATAAGCGAAACTGGAGAGCAGGGGCAGTGCCTTGCCCTGCGGCCAGACCCGCCGCAATTCGGCGATGATGCCGCGGGCGGTTTCCCGTTCCCGTCCGGGGCAGGGCTTGATCTCGACATTGCAGCCAAGGCCAAGGCGCTCGAGACAGGCGATCGTCTCCGCCAAGGTCGGTATCCTGGCACCGGCCCAGGCCGGACCGAACCAGGCGCCGGCGTCAAGCGCCTTGATATCGGCCAGCGACAGCCGTGCCGCAAAACCGGTGCCGTTCGAGGTGCGGTCGACGATGTCGTCATGCAGCAGGATGACGGCGTTGTCCGCCGTCAGCTTGGCATCGAATTCGACCCAGGTCGCACCTTGTTTCCGGGCCTCGGCAAAGCCTTCCAGCGTATTTTCGGGGGCAGCTTCCGCCGCACCCCGATGACCGATCACCCGCGGCACCGCCAGTGCCGCCGATTTACCCATCATACACCCGTCCATGCTCGTCCGCGGTGGTTCCGCCGCCCGCCATCGCGGCAGGCGGCTGACCCGGTGGTCGATTTACTCAGTCGTCGGTTACTCGGCCGGCGCGCCGGCATCGCCGGTCTGCTTGTGGCTGATGTCTTCACCGGTCTTCTGATCGACCGACTTCATGCTCAGCTTGACCTTGCCGCGGTCATCCATGCCGATGCACTTCACCTTGACCACATCGCCGACATTGACGACGTCGCTGACCTGCTTGACGCGCTGCGATGCCAATTCGCTGATATGAACCAGGCCGTCGCGGGTGCCGAGGAAATTCACGAAGGCGCCGAAATCCATCAGCTTCACGACCTTGCCCTCGTAGATCTGCCCGACCTCGGGCTCGGCAACGATGCCTTTGATCCAGTCGATCGCCGCCTGGGCCGCCTTGCCGTCGACCGCCGCCACCTTGATGGTGCCGTCATCCTCGATATCGATCTTGGCGCCGGTCACTTCGCAGATCTCGCGGATGACCTTGCCGCCCGAACCGATCACTTCGCGGATCTTGTCTTTCGGGATGTTGATGACGGTGATGCGCGGCGCGTTCTGATTGACCCCTTCGCGGGCGCCGGTCAGCGCCTTCGACATCTCGCCCAGAATATGGACACGGCCCTGATGCGCCTGCTCAAGCGCGATCTTCATGATCTCTTTGGTGATCGAGGTGATCTTGATGTCCATCTGCAAGGCGGTGATGCCCTGCTCGGTGCCGGCCACCTTGAAATCCATGTCGCCGAGATGATCCTCGTCGCCCAGGATGTCGGAGAGCACGGCAAAGCCGTCCTTTTCCTTGATCAGGCCCATGGCGATGCCGGCCACCGGCCGCGCCATCGGCACGCCGGCATCCATCAGGCTGAGCGAGGTGCCGCAGACCGTCGCCATCGAGGACGAGCCGTTGGATTCGGTGATCTCGGAGACCACGCGCATCGTGTAGGGGAAGTCTTCCTTCTTCGGCAGCAGCGGATGGATGGCGCGCCAGGCGAGCTTGCCATGGCCGACTTCGCGGCGGCCGGGCGAGCCCATGCGGCCGGTCTCGCCGGTCGAATAAGGCGGGAAGTTGTAATGCAGCATGAAGTTTTCGCGATATTCGCCTTCCAGCGCATCGATGATCTGCTCATCCTGGCCGGTGCCGAGGGTGGCAACCGCCAGCGCCTGGGTTTCGCCGCGGGTGAACAGCGCCGAGCCATGGGCGCGGGGCAGCACGCCGACTTCCGCCGTGATGGGGCGCACCGTCTTGGTGTCGCGGCCGTCGATGCGGGTGCCGGTCTTCAGGATGTTGCCGCGCACGATGTCGCGCTCGAGATCCTTGAAGAGCTTGCCGGCCAGGTCCGCCCGCACGTCATCCGTGCCGATGGTTTCCTTGGCCTTCGCCTTGACGGCGGCGACCTTGTCGGTGCGGGCCTGCTTGGCCTGCTCGCGATAGGCTTCCGCCAGCTGTTCGGCGAACTGCGCCTGCAAAGCGGCCCAGACTTCCTTGTGCTCGGGCTTTTCTTCCGCCAGCGGCCAGGGATCCTTGGCGCATTGTTCGGCCAGCTCGATGATCGCATTGATCACCGCCTGGAAACCGTCGAAACCGAAATTCACCGCGCCCAGCATGATCTCTTCCGACAGCTCCTGGGCCTCGGATTCGACCATCAACACGCCTTCGGCGGTGCCGGCCAGGACCAGATCGAGCTTGGTGTCGGTCAGCTGATCCGAGGTCGGGTTCAGCACATACTGGCCTTCGATATAGCCGACGCGGGCGGCACCGATCGGGCCCATGAAGGGAATGCCGGAGAGCGTCAAAGCCGCCGAGGCGCCGATCATGGCGACGATATCGGGATCGTTCTCAAGATCGTGGCTGAGCACCGTGCAGACCACCTGGGTCTCATTCCGGTAGCCGGGATGGAACAGCGGGCGGATCGGCCGGTCGATCAGGCGCGAGACCAGCACTTCCTTTTCCGAAGGCCGGCCTTCGCGCTTGAAGAAGCCACCGGGAATCTTGCCGGCCGCGAAGGCCTTTTCCTGGTAGTTGACCGTCAGCGGGAAGAAATCGATGCCGGGCTTCGGTTCTTTATTGCCGACCGCGGTGCAGAGCACCACCGTATCGCCATAGGTCGCCAGCACGGCGCCATCGGCCTGGCGCGCGATGCGGCCGGTTTCGAGGGTCAGCTTGCGGCCGCCCCAGGTCAGTTCTTTGCGGTAGATTTTAAACATATGAGGTCCTTTACAGAATCCAAGTCATCGACCGGATTGGCTTGCCGGACCCGCGAAAACAATGCCTGCCCCAACTGGGCCTCAACCCGCGGCATCGGTGCCCCGGGGCATGGAAGACATTGCTTGCGTCGGCCCGGCTGTCGTCAAAACGGGAAAACCATCACCATGCCGATATCGCCGTCCCGGTCGTTTCGACGGCATCCCGATCGGCATGAAAGCAAAAACCCGCCCGAGGTCGCCCGAAGGGCATCCTGGAGCGGGTTCCGGCACTCTTAGCGGCGCAGACCCAGGCGCGTAATGATGTCCTGGTAGCGGCCCGTATTTTTCTTCTTCACATAGTCGAGCAGGCGACGGCGCTGCCCCACCATGACCAGCAGGCCGCGACGGGAATGGAAATCCTTGTCATGGCTCTGCAGATGTTCCGTCAGATTCTTGATGCGCTCGGTCAGAATGGCGATCTGGACCTCGGGCGAACCGGTATCGTTCGTGCCCTTGGCATATTCCTTGATCAGCTCCTGCTTGCGCTCCGGCGTGATCGACATCGTCAACTCCTCTCAATCAAAGGTTCATCACACGCACCGGGACCAGTTCGCCGGAATCGAACCGGGTCAGGGCCACGAGCTTGCCGGCCGACATGGCACAAACCATGCAGCCGGGCACAAAGTCGCGGATACGATCGCGATCCTGCCGATGCAGCAGGCCGACCGCCTGGCCGGACCGAAGGCGGCTCGCCTCGGTGGTGGTCAAGGCCAGCGCCGGGATGTCGTCCAGCGCGGTCTCAACCGGTAATAGGTGCTCGAAAGCGGCGGGACTATGCCCCATGGTCTGCAAAGATTCCAGCGAAATCGCCCGGCTTTCATCGAAGGGCCCTACCGATAGTCGTCGAAGGGCAGAAACATGGCCGACAGACCCAAGATGTTGAGCGATATCCCTAGCCAGCGACCGCATATAGGTGCCTTTGCCGCATTGTGCCAGGAAAACCGCCTCATCGGCGCCGGGCCGCCCGATCAGGCGCAGATCGTCGATCCGCACCTTGCGGGCGGCGAGCTCCACGACCTCGCCCTCGCGGGCGAGATCATAGGCGCGTTCGCCGTCGATCTTGATCGCCGAGAAAGCCGGCGGCACCTGATCGACAAGGCCGATGAATTGCGGCAGCACAGCCTGGATGGCGACGTCATCGGGCCGCACGGCAGAGGTCTCCATGACCTCGCCCTCGGCATCGTCGGTGGTGCGCGATTCGCCGAATTTCAGGGTGAAGCGGTAGGATTTGGCCCCGTCCATGACATAGGGAACGGTCTTGGTCGCCTCGCCCAGGGCAATCGGCAGGATGCCGGTCGCCAGCGGATCCAGCGTGCCGCCATGGCCGGCCTTCTGGGCATCGAACAGCCGCCGCACCGCCGCCACCGCCTGGGTGGACGTGATGCCGAGCGGCTTATCCAGGATCAGCCAGCCATCGACCTTGCCGCCGCGCTTACGCCTGGCCATCGTCGTCCCGGTCTTTGTCAGCCTTGCCCGGTTTCTGATCGGCGACATCCTCCGGCGGATCGATGAGGTCGCGCGCCACCGCCGGGTCATGCAGCAGGGCCTCGATGCGGTTGGCCTGCTGGAAGCTTTCATCCAGGCGGAAGCGCAAGGTGGGGGAGACGCGCAGGTTCACCTCGCGCGCCAGCTGGCCGCGGAAGAAGCCGGCGGCGCGGTTGAGGGCGGCGATCAGCGCTTTGGTGTCGATCTCGGTATCGATCGCCACGCCGAAGGGCACCACGAAGGCCGTCGCGTTGCGCAGATCCGGACTGACATTGACCGCCGTCACGGTGACCTGATGTTGCGTCAGATCGGGATCGCTGAGGGCATTGTGGGCGATGATGCCGGCCAGGACATGGCGCATTTCTTCACCGACCCGCAATTGTCGCTGGCTGGCCGCTCCCCTGGCATGACGGCCGGAGTCACCGCCGGCCGATGGTTTTCTTCTGCTCATATCTCGTCTTGGTCATCTATAAGCGGCAGCGCGCCCCTGCCGGGCAGGGACGCGCTGGACCGGCTTCGTCTCTGGCTTCTCTTAAGCCAACTGGCGCAACACTTCTTCGAGTTCGAAGCACTCGATGATGTCGCCCTTCTGGATGTTGTCGTAATTCTCGAAGGCCATGCCGCATTCGAAGCCTTCCTTGACCTCGCGCACTTCGTCCTTGAAGCGCTTGAGGGTCTTGAGGCCGCCTTCGTGGATGACGACATTGTCGCGCAGCAGACGCACCTTGGCGCCGCGCTTGACCATGCCTTCGGTGACCATGCAGCCGGCGATCTTGCCGACCTTGGTGATGTTGAAGACCTCGCGGATCTCGGCATTGCCGAGGAACTTCTCCCGCAGGGTCGGGGCCAGCATGCCGCTCAACGCCGCCTTCATGTCATCGACCACATTGTAGATGATCGAATAATAGCGGATGTCGATATGGTCGCGCTTGGCCAGTTCGCGGGCCTGCGGATTGGCGCGGACATTGAAGCCGATGATCATGCCGCCCGAGGCGCGGGCCAGAGTCACGTCGGATTCGTTGATGCCGCCGACCGCCGCATGCAGCACGCGCACCGCCACCTCGGCGGTCGCCAGCTGCTTCAGCGAATTGACGATGGCCTCCACCGAACCCTGCACGTCGCCCTTGATGACGACCGGCAGTTCCTTGGCCTCGCCGGCCTGGATCTTCGAGAACATCTGCTCCAGCGTGCCGCGGGCCGAGGCCGCCGCCGTCTTCTGGCGCAAGGTGTGCTGGCGGAATTCGGTGATTTCGCGGGCGCGGGCTTCGGATTCCACCACCACGAAATTGTCGCCCGCCAAAGGCGTGCCCTGGAGACCCAGCACCTCGACCGGCACGGCCGGGCCGGCGCTTTCCACCGGACGGCCGCGATCGTCGAGCAAGGCACGGACACGGCCCCATTCGGTCCCGGCGACGAAGATGTCGCCGACCTTGAGGGTGCCCTTCTGGACCAGCAACGTGGCCACGGTGCCGCGGCCGCGTTCCAATTTGGCTTCCACCACGGCGCCCTGGGCGGGACGGTCTGGATTGGCCTTGAGATCGAGGATTTCCGCCTGCAGCAGCAGGGCTTCCTCGAGCTTGTCGAGATTGAGCTTCTGCTTGGCCGAGACTTCGACCGTCAGGACGTCGCCGCCCATTTCTTCGGTGACGATCTCGTGGTTCAGCAGTTCCTGCCGCACGCGGGCGGGATTGGCGCCGGGCTTGTCCATCTTGTTGATGGCGACGATGATCGGCACTTTCGCCGCCTTGGCGTGATGAATGGCTTCCACCGTCTGCTGCATGATGCCGTCATCGGCAGCAACCACCAGCACGACGATATCCGTCACATTGGCGCCGCGGGCCCGCATCTCGGAGAAGGCGGCGTGGCCCGGCGTATCGATGAAGGTGATCTTCTTGCCGTCTTCCAGATTGACCTGGTAGGCGCCGATATGCTGGGTGATGCCGCCGGCTTCATGCGCCGCCACATCGGTCTGCCGCAAGGCGTCGAGCAGCGAGGTCTTGCCGTGATCGACATGGCCCATGATGGTGACGACCGGCGGGCGCGAGACCAGATGCTCGTCATGGTCCACATCGCCCATCAGGCCGATCTCGACATCCGACGCAGAGACGCGGCGGAAGCTGTGGCCGAATTCGCCGATCACCAGTTCGGCGGTATCGGCATCGATGGTCTGGTTGATGGTCGCCATCACGCCCATCCGCATCAGCGCCTTGATCACGTCGGCGCCGCGCTCGGCCATACGATTGGCCAGTTCCTGAACGGTGATGGTTTCCGGTAGAATCACTTCGCGCAATACTTTCTGTTGTTGCGCCTGATTCATCTGCATATGGCGCTTTTCTTTTTCCCGCGCCCGCCGCATGGCGGCCAGCGAGCGGACCCGTTCGCTGCCATCCTCGTCCAGCGCCTTGGTCACCGACAATTTGCCGGTCCGGCGCTGATCGTCGCGGCGGCTGGTCGTCGCCGGTTTCGGTGCGGCAACCCGCGTCGCCGGACCCGGCCGGCGCTTGGCAAAGCCGTCATCTTCCTCGGCTTCCGGCTTGGCGGCCGTCTTGGCGAGATGCATGCGGGTATCGGCACC
>LNAP01003539.1_pt1 | contig 14919 bp, 14 predicted proteins | sample 602601 | NCBI WGS metagenome assembly LNAP01 (sample SAMN02440304, study PRJNA202911) | soil metagenome | biome: Subtropical and temperate rainforests or woodlands; isolation source: soil samples (1 kg each in a 20% v/v slurry with milli Q water) were... ...
TGACACCCAGCGCGATCTGCTCGGCCAGATCCTTGTTGACGCTCTCGTCGACCTTGCCGGGCAGCGCCGGCGCGACGGAGAAGCCGCAATTGCCGACCACCTCGGTCGTCACCCCCTGGCGGATCTTGGCCTCGGCCCTGGGGTTGAGCGGCAGGGTGAAGTCGGAATGGGTATGGATGTCGATGAAGCCCGGGGCCACCACGCAACCATGGGCGTCGATGACGCGATCGGCGCTGTCCGCCCGGTCCGCCTCGATGGCGACGATGCGGCCGGCGCGGATGGCCACATCGGCCACGCGGGCCGGCGCGCCGGTGCCGTCGATCACCTGGCCGCCCCTGATCAGGATGTCGTCCATCACCACCTCCCTCTCACGAGGGCCACTGTCACGGCTGCAGGTTTGCCCCGAAGGGGCTGCAACACCGGCGGCATCGGATGCCGTGTGTCACAACCCATCTTAGTGGAAGGGCCACGACATGCTACACTGCGGGCCTGGCCGGTCGAGCGGGAGGTCTGCCGTGAGCGGAAGAAACCCGAACAACATGATAATGGCTGGTGACGTTCCAATGGCAGATCGCCATTGGCGACCGGGCGGCGTCGGAACGTTCACGCCGGGCGGCGGCCCATCGCTGGGCAGGCAGGCAGAACTACAAGCCTCCAACAATCCGGCCGCACCGCCTCAGGCCACGCCATCGCCGGTGTCACCCCCTCAAGGTTATCTGCCTTCCAGGTATCCCGGCCACGGACAATGGATGGCCAGGGAGTTGGATCAGGGCGTGCAAGGCTTTGAAGGTCACCAGGACGGCGGGGGCAGTTTCCCTGGCCGGGGCGCCCTCCGCAGTCCCCACGAGGCGTTGCCGCACGCGCCTTGGAGCGGCTCCGTCTCGATTTATGCGAGCACCGCCTGGCCAAGACATCTGAGCTACGACGAGCTGCGCTTCTGCGAAGCGGCCTTGCAACATGTAACGTCCAACAACCCTTACCTGCTGCGTGCATACTTCGGTTACTATTCATCGCATTGCCTCGTGAGAGTCGGTGGTCAATTGACCGGTGGCAGGGCAATGGAAACGTCACACAATTCGGACACGTATATTTCGTCCACCTTGAACATGGCGACCGCATCGCGCGCCTATCTCGGAGGCCTGCTGATTCACGAGCTCGCCCACACGATCGGCCCGGCTGGGTCGGCCATGGGAGCGGCTGACGCTGTCGAAACAGATGCCTATGGAATCGAATGGGCCATAAACGACCGGTTCGGGGATCCGGTGCGCGCCGCTGCCATACTGGAAACTTGCCGGGAAGGCGGAATCTTCACGAACTCATTCGCTCGGCGTCCGGCGTGCCTGGCCCGTTTCCATGGCATCCGGGCCTTCATGAAAGCGATGATGGACATTTGCGACAACGGACGGGTGACGCTCCCGCGACTGGCCAATGACATCGTCAATACCACCAACAACCCGCTCGTTGGCCTGGGTCGGATCGACGCGCAGCGACTCGTTACAGAATTGGCCCAGGAGGGACGGCGCGCTCCGAGCAACAGGTTGCAAGACCTCATTAGTCATTTCCAGAGTGCTGCAGAGGCGGGGCGCTTCCAGGCCGTCCCCTCGAGTAGCTGGTGGCAGTGATTGTCGAAGGCACCCCACAGGGCGGTCTGCGCTGAACGTCGAGATTGACGAGAACGGCAGCGTGCGGCGGCGGCGGCTGGCTCTTGACCGGCGACCTCGGCGCTCGCGGCAACGCCGGAAGCCCGTGTCGCCAATGTCAACGCGGTCGCGTCCGGCCATCGCCGAATCAGTTAAGCCGGCTTGTCTCCGTCCGGCGGCGCTGCCACCTCGAACGCCGTTGACCACGCCGCACAGCATGGCGAAGTAGTGCACGCCGGCGGTCAGCTCGACGAGCCACTTGGTACCGTGTTTTTTGTGGAGGGCATCGAACGCGGCCTGATCCGCGCGATTCGTGCGCATGAGCACGACTTCCGTCAATGGCCCAAGCTGACGTCACTCAGGACCAGGACGACGTCCCCTCCAAGGGGCAAAGCGGACATCACGCACACCGGTTGTGACTTCAGCTCATGACTGATGCGAAGTGCCTGAAGCGCAATAGCGCGAGCCGTCGCATCGGCCAGTACCGGGAAGCACAAATGGTTGATACGCGCGCATTGTCATCCCGAGCGCAGCGAGGGACCTTTCCTTGGGCCTTAAAGGCCCCTCGCTTCGCTCGGGGTGACAGTCATGACTCACCCTTCAGCGATAGTCGGCACTAAATCGTCTTTCCCGGCTCCGCGCCGGTCAGCACGGGCCGCAATCGGCCGAGGCAATAATCGAAAAACGAGGCGATGCGGGGGATCTTTCGCAAGTCGCGATGGGTGAGCAGGTATATGGGATAGTCGACCTCTGGAATGGGGCCGATCACCCGCACGAGGTCCTGGTCCAGGTCGGCGAGGGGCGACGGCAAGAGTGCCAGCCCGCCGCCCGATTTCACGGCCAGCAGCACGCTCGCAACGTTGCTCGCTTGCCCTGAGATGCGGGCCTGTGGAGCCTTCGACGGCAGCCAGCGCGCCGCAGCGAGAGAGGCAATCTCGCCAGTGAACTCGATGATGCAGTGGCTGCCGATGTCTTCAGGGCTTCTCGGCCGGCCGTTGCGTTTGACATATGACCGGCTCGCATAGACGGCCCACGGCACGTCGGCGATTTTCTTGCCGACCAACGCTTCTTCGCGGACCTCTCCGCCGCGAAGGGCAATGTCCGCCTCGCCGCTCGACAGGTCCAGAACGCGGTCGGTCATGAGCAACTCGATCGTGATGCCCGGATTTCTCTTGTGGAATTTGTCCAGCAGCTCCGACTTCATCAGGCGATGCGCAATCGACGTGGAGCATGTCAGTCGGACGGCTCCTCTCATGCCCTTGTCGAAGGTCGCGGCGTGACGCCGAAGGGCGCTCGCGGCCCGCTCGACGCGCTCCGCGTAGGGTTGCAGTTCCTTGCCGTATTCGGTGAGCCTGTAGCCGCTCGGACGGCGCTCCACCAAGGGGCAGCCGAGACGCTTTTCCAGCTCGGCCAGGCGGCGGTGGACGGTCGATTGATTGACGCGCAAAGCCCTTGCCGCCGCCAGGCTGCTGCCTTCCCGGGCGACCGCCAGGAGGTACCTGAGATCGCTCCAGTCGAACATCGTGAGGTTATGCATTCCTGCCCGCCCGTCGCGCAGCCTTGCTGCTCCATGCCGATGGCAGCCCATGCTATCGAGGCTTGCCCGCGTGTTCCAATGCGTTCGTGATCGGATCACTCGCCGTGTCCACGCAGATGCAATGACGTCGATGCCAGACACGGCGCAGTTCGGCACGGTGCCGGGTGCATTTCACCAGTCGAGGGAATAGCCATGCTGAGGTTCACGATTGCGATGGTGCTGGTGTTGGCGGCGACCGCCGCCCCATACGCCCAGGATATCAAAGTCGTCGGAGAGGACATCCGCGTCCCCTACGGGGACGGTATGGAGATCTTCGTCCGCAACAAACGGCCGGAGGGCGTGCAGACGTTCGCGAGCGACCGGATCGCCATCATGATGCACGGCGCCACCTATCCAGGCGTTTCCACTTTCGATCTGCCGGTCGCGGGCAAGTCCTGGATGGATTACATGGCCGAGCGCGGCTTCGACGTCTATGCGCTCGACCTGCCAGGTTATGGGCAATCGACCCGCCCCGCAGCGATGGACCTGCCCGCCGACCAGAATCCACCGCTCATGCGGGGCACCGAGGCGGTCAAGGCAATCGGTGCCGTGGTCGACCATGTCCTGAAGCGGCGCGGCGTGGAGAAGGTCAATCTCATAGGCCATTCGTGGGGCACTACGCTTTGCGCGACCTACACCACGGAAAACCAGGCCAAGGTCGAGCGGCTCGTTCTCTATGCGCCTGTCTGGCTTCGGACGACGGCATCCCCCCATCAAGTCCAGGGCAAGTTGGGGGCCTATCGCGTCGTAACCCGCGAGCAGACCCTGGCGCGATGGCTATCGGGCGTTCCCGAGGACAAGAAGGCCTCGCTGATTCCAGCCGGCTGGTTCGACACGTGGGCCAATGCGACATTCGCCACGGATCCCAAGGGCGAGGGCAAGACCTTGCGCGCGCCGAACGGTGTGGTGCAGGACGGCCTCGAGTATTTTGGCGCCACGCCGCCGAAGGCATACTGGGAACCCACGAAGATCACCTCACCCGTGCTCCTCGTTCTTGCAGAGTGGGATCGCGATACGCCGCCCTATATGGCGCAGACGCTCTATCCCTTGCTCGCCAATGCGGCTTGGAAGCGCCATGTGGTGCTGAGTGAGGGCACCCATTTCTTCATGATGGAAAGCAACCGCATCTTGCTTTTGCGCACGGTTCAGCAGTTCCTCGAAGAAGCACCGCCGACCGCGACAGCGACGCAATAAACCGGACTCGCTCGCCCCAATGCCGCCTTCATGCAGCCAGGACGGCAGCAGGAGGCGCAGCGGGTTGGTGGCCCAATTGTAGGGATACTGGCATAAGGATACTGGTCGCCGTGCACGTCGACGCCGCGGCTGCGGGCGGTCAGCCTCTCCGTCCGGTCCGCTTCGATGGCGACGATGCGGCCGGCACGGATCGCCACATCGGCCACGCGGGCCGGCGCGCCGGTGCCGTCGATGACCTGGCCGCCCCTGATCAGGATGTCGTCCATCACCGCCTCCCCTCTCACGAGTACCGATTCAGGGGCGCCAATTCACGAGCGCCGATCCAGGCCGACATCGCCAGACGGCCGTCCGACTTGCAGGATAGGTTTGCCCCTGGAGGGCGGCAGAATTGCGACGTGCCCTCGATTCTCTGCCCGGCATCCATAAATATGGATTTATGGTTGACCGCCCGCTGGTGCCCCTATGAAAACCACTGTCGAAATTCCCGACGACCTCTACCGTCGAGCCAAGGTGGAGGCGGCCCTGCGTGGCCGCAAGCTGCGCGACCTGGTCGAAGAGGGGCTGCGGCTTGCCCTCGAAGCCCGGCCCAAGAGCCGTCGTCCCAGTCTTGCCGGGCTGACCAAGCGCGCACGCGGCATCGTCGATTCCGGCGTTCCCGACCTCGCGTCGAATCCCAAGCATCTTGCGGGCTTCGGCCACGATGACCGTCGCCATCGTTGACAAGGGACCGCTCGTCGCCTTCTTCGATCGGTCGGAGCAACACCATCGTTGGGCCGCGGAGCGCTTCGAAGAGCTCGATGCTCCTCTCCTTGTGTGTGAACCGGTTCTTGCCGAAGCGATGTACTTGCTGGCGCGATACCCGAAGGCGCAGGGCGCCGTCCTGGGCCTGATCGAGAATGGGGCGCTGAGCGTGGCCTTCCGGCTCGACGAGCATCTCGGCGCGTTGCGCAAACTGCTTCAAAAATACAGGGACACACCGATGTCGCTGGCCGATGCATGCATCGTTCGGATGTCGGAAATCCACGATCGGCATTCCGTGCTGACGCTGGACTCCGATTTCCTGGTCCATCGAAAGCATGGCCGAGCTCCGCTCCCGCTCATCCATCCTGCGGCATGACAGGCCCGCCCGTGTCATGCGGCGCAAGACGTCACGTCCATCAACATCCGCCACGGCCCATACCGGCTTGACGGCCGACAAGAACAAGCAACAACGCCCATAAACGCGCACGCAGGGTGGCAGAGGCGCCGACGCTCATGTCGAGCGAACGACGAACAGCTTCACCAGAACACGATGAGTCCAGCTGGAATCAGCTGAACTCATCGTGCCTGCTGCAACATGCACCGTTATTGCGCGCGAATGCGACCAGATGGAACCGCGTGCGGTTCCATCTGATCGCATTCCGCTCCAGCACAGGCCCTCAGCTCACCTCGTCGGTCCATACCTTGAAGCTCACCAGCGTGTTGGGGCCGAAAGTGTGGGTGATCGGAACGTCGGCGGCGTCTCGGCCGCGAGCGATCAGGACGCGGCCGATGCGCGGCATGTTGTTGCGCGGGTCGAACGTATACCAGCGCCCGCCGAGCCAGGCCTCGAACCAGCCGGCAAAATCCATCGGACCATAGGGCGGCGGCATGCCGATGTCGCCGAGATAGCCGGTGCAATAACGGGCCGGAATGTTCATGCAGCGGCAGAAGGCGATGGCGAGGTGGGCGTAGTCGCGGCAGACGCCGCGGCGCTCCTGGTAGGCCTCCCACGCCGTCCTGGTGGCGCGAGCATGCTCGTAGCCGAACTGAATGCGGGCATGAACGAAATCGCAGATCGCCTGGACGCGCCCCCAGCCCGTGGGCGCACCGCCGAACAGGCCCCAGGCGATCTCGGACAGGCGGTCGGTCTCGCAGTAGCGGCTGCCGAGGAGAAAGACGATCGTCTCGTCGGGCAGTTCGTCGATCGCCGTCTGCGGCGCCGTCGGGGCCACCACGTCGGGGAGGCCGCTGTCGCGTACGGTACCGTCGCCCGAGAGGCGCATCTGGCCCGCCGGGGCGACGAGGCGGCTGCACCAATTGCCGAAGCCGTCGCGGTAGGGCGAGATCGAGACGGCCGGGCTGGTGGTCAGGAAATCGGGCACGACGACATCCGATGCCCGGCTGAAATGGGTGCCGAGCACCACGATCATGGGGGTGCGCTGCGCGAAGTCGTAGACCAGTTCGTAGCCGACCCGGATCTTCATCCGTCGCCTCCCGATATCATGTGGCCTGGGTGAACACCTTCACATCCATGCCGAGCGAATCCGACGCGAATCCGACGTACGTGCCATGGAGCGGGAGCGTGTGCTGCGGATCGGGAGCGACGGCCACGGTGACGAGACGCTCCTTGCCGACGCTGCCGCTGGTAGGATCGAAATCGACCCAACCGGGGCCGGGCAGATAGACCTGCGCCCAGGCATGGGTCGATCCGTGCTCGTCCGACGACAGGATGAGATAGCCCGACGCAAACCGCGCCGCGAGGCCCAGTGCGCGGGCCGCGTCGATCATCAGCATGGCGAAGTCGCGGCAGCTGCCGTGACCGAGTCTCAGCGTCTCGACAGCTCGCTGCACGCCCTTGGCCTCGCGCCGCCGGTAGCGGAAGCTGGAATGGATGGCCTGCGAGAGCCGGGTGAGAAGGTCGAAGGTGCCGATCGACCCGGCCGGCGGCAGGAATTCGTGGGCCCAGCGGGTCACTTCGTCGTCCGGATCGGAGCGGGAGTCGACGGGAAGGCGCTCGAGGTAGAGCATGAGATCGGTCCTTTCCTCGTCGCTGTAGGCGAAGGGAAAGCGGCCGGCGCGTTCGTCGAGATGGCGGGCGGACACCTCCGGCGGCGACTGTTCCAGGCAAACGACGCTTTCGACGCACAATTCCTGCGCACAGGCCGAGAACTGCGCAATGCCGATCTGGTTGCCGAAGTCGTCGACGATGAAGTGAAGGCTGGCGGGTTGCGGGTAGATCTCGAGGCTCGTCTCGATCACGCGTTGATCATTGGAGTCGCGCGGACGCAGCATCATCCGGTGTTCGCCAAAGGCCACCGGGCGCAGATATCGATAGGTCGTGAGGTGCCGGATCGTAAGGGTCGGCATTGGGCCTCCGGTCCGCGGCGAGAATCGTGCCTGACCTCGAGATACGCACAATTCACGCCAACGGGCTACCCGTTTGCCGATGTCTGCATTTGGCCCAAGACGGCGGTTGAAGGTCGGGCAGAGCATGTTGTGTAATCGTGGACTGGCCGCCTGTTTTGGCGAGCGCGGACTTCGGCTGCCTGCATCGGGGAAGGAGAAGAGATGGCGGACCAGGCAAGCGAGAACTGGCAGCGGCTGGGGGCCGTCGAAGACCTGAAGAAATGCGCTCTTCAGCAGCTGGAAGTCGGCCGTGTCCGCATTGCTCTTTCCTACCGCGACGGCGCGTTCGGAGCAGTCTCCGGCGTCTGCAATCATGCCGGCGGACCTCTCGGCCAAGGGTCGCTGAAGGACGACTATATCGTCTGTCCCTGGCACAACTGGATGTTTCATCGCCTGACCGGGCAGGCACGGCCAGGCGTTGCAGCCGCGGTGCCGAGCCACGCGTTGCGCATTCAAGACGGAGATCTCTACATCGATCTCTCCCCTGTCACCCCGCGGATTCAGCCGCCGCATGCCAAGCACCCATTGAGCCGGACCATCGTGCGCGAACCGGGTCCGCTACGGGTTGCCGGAATCTCCACGACGGCCATGAACCGCGAGTTCCCGCGCTATTCGACCTCCGAAGGCCTCCTTCAGACTGCGCTCGGCCACGCCAGGGAAGCTGGAGCGGAAACACGTCTGATCCGTCTCAACGATCTTCGCTTCCGCGCGTGCGAAGGCTACTACTCGAAGAGCGCCCATGCCTGCACGTGGCCCTGCACGATCACGCAGATGGACGCCACCGATCAACTCGATGCGGTCTATGAGGCGCTGGTTTTCTGGGCCGACATCGTATTGATCGCCACGCCCATCCGGTGGGGCGGTCCCGGTTCGCTCTACGTCAAGATGACGGAGCGGCTGAATTGCGTGCAAAACCAGATCACGATCCACAATCGAGTGCTCATCCGCAACAAGGTCGCCGCCTTCATCGTGATCGGCGGGCAAGACAATGTTCAGGCGGTCGTCGGCCAGATGATGATGTTCTTCGGCGAACTCGGTTTCTCTTTTCCGCAGTTTCCATTCATCGCCCATAGTCGGGGCTGGTCGGCCGAGGACATGGAGAATCACGTTGCCGAGGTTCGAAACAGCGCCGAGCTGCACCAAGGTGCGTGTGAGCTTGTCGACCGATGCGTCGAGCTGGCGGGACGTCTGACGAACTCAGACAGAGCCGCAACCCACATCGCGCGAGGCGGTCGCAAGGCTCATCATCTGGACTCTGAGGATCGCTAGAGCGGAATGCGATGAGATGGAACCGCGCGCGGTTCCATCTCATCGCATTCGCGCGCGCGATGGCAGCGTCACTCAAACGAAACAGCCTCCGGCAAACCCGGGGCGGTTCATCGTAATGTATCGAGAATTCCCCATATTCCTCTTTACCGAAGCGAGGATCCGCAATGAAAGCGATGACACTCAAGTCTTTTGGTGGCCCGGAATCGTTCGAGCTTCGCGACGTGCCAAAGCCTGTTCCGGACACGAGACAAGTCCTGGTCCGGGTACATGCAACCTCCATCAATCCGTTGGATTACCAGGTCCGACGTGGCGATTATCCCGACCTGGTGCAACTACCGGCTATTACCGGACACGACGTATCCGGAGTTGTCGAAGCGGTCGGGCCGGGTGTGACGACCTTCTCTCCAGGGGACGAAGTTTGGTACACCCCGCAAATATTCGATGGGCCGGGAAGCTATGCCGAGTATCACGTTGCCGCCGAAGGAATTGTCGGGAAGAAGCCTCCCTCGCTGAGCCATCTCGAGGCCGCAAGCTTGACCTTGGTCGGCGGGACGGCGTGGGAAGCATTGGTCGTGCGTGCGGCGTTGAGAGTGGGGGAAAGCATTCTCATCCACGGCGGCGCGGGAGGGGTCGGTCATGTTGCGATCCAGGTCGCGAAAGCCATAGGGGCGAAGGTGTTCACGACCGTGCGGGAAGACAACTTCGAATTTGCACGACGTGTTGGCGCGGACGTGGTCATCGACTACAGGAAGGAAGATTATGTCAGCGTTGTAATGCGGGAAACGGGTGGCCGCGGCGTCGACGTCGTGTTTGACACTATTGGCGGCGACACGTTGTCCCGCAGCCCGGCCGCGCTCGCGCAACTTGGCCGCGTCGTCACGATCGTGGACATCGCACAGCCACAGAACCTCATCGAAGCATGGGGCAAGAACGCAAGTTTTCACTTCGTTTTCACAAGACAAAACCGCGGCAAGCTTGATGAGCTGAGCACGCTGGTGCAGCGTGGTCAGCTGCGCCCGCACGTTGGCGCTGTCTATTCGCTCGCCAACATCCCTCTCGCCCACGCGCGGCTCGAGACCTCGAACAACGGTGTCCGGGGTAAAATCGTGATTGCCGTCGACCCGTCGGCTGACACTGCGCGTGCGAGCTCATGACCGCCAGAATTCACTTTAGAGGTCCCATGATTCATGAGCTCGCTCAGCTACCCGTTCACAAAGAACATACTGAAACGTTCAGACAAGCATTCGCCAGCGACACGTACTTGTCGAGAGATCGCGGGCATAGGGATACTGGTCGCCGTGCACGTCGACGCCGCGGGCGCGGGCGGCGTCGATCGCCGCGAGCAAGCAGCCGATCGGCCTGGCCTCAGCTGTCGGTCCCGCTGGGCTTCATGTAGGCGATCCGCATTGGTTGCCCTTGAGCCCATGAGGCGGCAGCCTCTGCGCTGCTGCCGTCGAGCCACCGATGGCTGCGAGGCGGCCCGATCAGGATGGCTCATCCGAGACCACCCGGATTCACCGGCCCAGCCTTTGAAACATTATGACCGCAAAATGACGGGACGTTGCCTTCAATTGGGCGAATTCGATACCGAAAATCGCGCGATCCACAGAACTGGTCGAGCGATGAGTGTCCATCGCCCAACCGGCGATGCATGTTGCGAGTCTTCTTTTTTTGGGGAAATTCGATGCTGAAAAGAATAGCTGCAACCACACTGGCCACCCTGTCCTTTTCCGGGCTCGCGCTTGCGGAGCCGGCCATTTTCACCTGGACAGGCTATGGCCTGAACGTACCCGGTAGCGGCAAGTGCCCCACCTACAAGATGACCATCGACGTCACGGTCGTCGGCACGGATGTCCAGGGTCGCTTCCAGCAGGAAGGCCGTCCGGAGCGGAACTTCAAGGCGACGATGGGCGCCGACAAGAAGTTCAAGACGACGGCCATCGTCGGCGGCGGCAACAAGATGGACGTCGTCGGCTCCCTCAAGGAGGGCGCCTCGACGATCATGCTCGACGGCTACTGCCTCTTCGAGGGCCCGCTCACGAAGAAATAGCCGGCCCATCGCAACGGTCCCGCGGCGGATGACGCCGCTCTCCAAGGATGCACGGCACATCCGCCGCCGGGGCGGGACGGAAAGCGCCGTCGACGCAAAACAGTGAGGCTAACGATGAAACGACGTCTTCTGACCCAGGCCTTGCTGCTCGGCTGGGTGAGTGCACCGGCCTTTGCCGCCGATCCGCCACCGACGATGCAGGAGACGCCGAGCCTGGTGGAACGCGTGAAGTCGGGCGCCTTGCCGCCGGTCGACAAGCGCATTCCCCAGCCGCCCCTGGTCGTCACGCGGTTCGCCGGTGGCGATGGCCCCGGCAAGCACGGCGGCCAGCTCAACATGCTGATCTCGGGCAGCCGCGATACCCGCCTGATGACGGTCTACACTTACACCCGCCTGATCGTCTACGACGACAAGTTCAAGCTGCACCCCGACATCCTCGAGAGCTTCGACGTCAAGGAGGGCCGCGAGTTCACCCTGAAGCTGCGCGCCGGCCACAAATGGTCGGATGGCCACCCCTTCACCAGCGAGGATTTCCGCTTCTTCTGGGAGGATGTCGCCAACAACAGCGAACTGTCGCCGGCCGGTCCGTCCGTCGAACTCCTGGTCGACGGCAAGCCGCCCAAGGTCGAGATCATCGACGATCGGACGATCCGCTACAGCTGGGACAAGCCCAACCCCTATTTCATCGAGAGCCAGGCGCGCGCCGCGCCACTCTTCCTGTTCCGGCCGGCGCACTACCTCAAGAAGCTCCACGGCAAGTACACGCCGGAGGAGGAAATCCTGAAGCTTCACAAGGGCAGCCGCTGGGCCAACATCTACCGGCGCCAGGACGTGATGTACGGCAACAGCAATGTCGACATGCCGACCCTCAATCCGTGGATGCTCACCACTGTCCCGCCGGCCCAGCGCTTCGTCTTCGTGCGCAATCCCTACTATCACCGCATCGACCAGACCGGCCAGCAGCTGCCCTACATCGACGACGTGATCCTGACCGTGGCGGCGGCCAACCTGATCCCCGCCAAGGCCGGCCTCGGCGAGGCCGACCTGCAGCCGCGCTACATCAACATGCGCGACTACACTTTCCTGCAGTCGAGCGCCAAGACGTCGGGCGTAAAGGTGAACCTGTGGGAGTCCGGTTCCGGCTCGCAGATCGCCCTCTACCCCAACCTCACGGCGAGCGACCAGGAGTGGCGCAAGCTGATGCGCGACGTCCGCTTCCGGCGCGCCCTGTCGCTGGCGATCAATCGCGACGAGCTCAACCAGGCCGTCTACCTCGGCCTGGCCAAGCCCTCCAACAACACGATCATGGAGCGTTCGGAGCTGTTCAAGCCCGAATACGCGACGAAGTGGGCGAAACACGATCCAAAACTCGCGAACAAGCTCCTCGACGAGGTCGGCCTCGACAAGCGCGGCTCCGACGGCATCCGCCTGCTGCCCGACGGACGCCCGGCAACCATCGTCATCGAGCATGCGAGCGAGGAGACCGAGGACGCCGATGCCCTGCACCTGATCAGCGAGTTCTGGAAGAAGGTCGGCATCAACATGCTGGCCAAGCCGCAGACCCGCGAGAATTTCCGGCTGAGGGCCTTCTCGGGCGATGCGATCATGACCGCGTTCGCCGGGGTCGTGACCGCCGTGCCGACGGTCAACACCAGTCCCAAGGAGTTCGCGCCGACCATGCAGGGCGGCCTGCAGTGGCCGCGCTGGGGCATGTTCGTGGAGTCCAAGGGCACCAAAGGCGAGCCCTGCGACCTGCCGTCGGCCTGCCAGCTGATGGACTACCTCAAGGAGTGGGAGACGTCGGCCGACCCCGCGGTACGCCGCAAGGCCTGGGAGCAGATCCTGACCGCAAGCGCCGACGAAGTCTTCTCCATCGGGACGGTGAACGGAATCCGCCAACCCATCGTCGTCGGACCGAAGATCCGCAACGTGCCGAAGGAGGGTTACTTCGCCTGGGATCCCGGCGGATACATCGGCCTCTACCAACCCGATACGTTCTGGGTGGCGAAGTAGCGCGGCACAGGCAGGTCAAGTTTCTCCATCCGGCCTGCTGGCCGGGAAACGCCGACGTGGATCACGCCACGCGGCACAGGCGGAGGCCGGGGCATGGCAAATCACATCGCTGTCCTTGGGACGATCGCCGCGCTTGGCATTCCAGGCCCGGAGGCAACGCCCTCGATCTCAGCCACGGCAGACGCCCCGCCGCCGCGCGCCCTTTCGAAAGGACAGGAATGCGCGCCGACACGAGACGAAGCGACCTCGACGGCGGCCTCGCCCGCTGGGCCTTCTGCCTCCGCGACCGTGGCGCAACGGGCCGCCGGTTCCGATGTGCCGGCTGCCCGTCCGCCAGTGCCATTTTGGCGAGAGCCTCGACCCGCCGCTTCCTCTCCAGTTCAGCAAGAAGTGCCGGAAGGCACTGCTGAGGACCAGTCGCCAGAGGCGCTCGACAGCGAGGAAGCCAAGACAGCCATCGAACGGGATGGCTACAAGAAGGTCATGGTGCTGGGCAAGGCCACCAATGGAGCTTGGCGCGCCAAAGCTTACAGGGGTGTAGCCGAGGTATTTCTGACGGTCGGCTCCGACGGCACCGTATCAAGCGAGTAGTACAGTGAACGGCGCCTGGCGCCCGGGCCCGGGCACCTCTGCAGGCAATGGAGCACTTCATGATGATTCCCGGGCGCGGATAGCCACATCGGCCGATTGAGGGTCCTGCAGATGGTGGCCAAGCCGATGTGTCGTCCCGATCCCTGCTTGCCACCCTCCCGCGATTGCCCTGTCCTGCCGGAAAGGCGGCCGTCATGACCGGTTCAGCGTTTTCCTCCTGAAACCGTGAGAATTTCCCCCGTCATCCAGGCCGACGCGCGGGAGGGCAGGAAAATCGCCACGGGACTTAGATCGGAGGGATGGCCGGGCCGCTTTTCCAGGGGCGTCGCGGCAATGAGTTGAGCTTCCTGCTCACTGCCCTTCACGCCGACCGCGCGCGCGCCTTCGGTATCGAAGTAGCCGGGCATGATAGCGTTCACCCGGATCTTTCGTTCAGCGAGTTCGAGCGCCAGCACCCTGGTGATGGCGTTCACCGCGGCCTTGGACGCGGAATAGACGGCGCTGACGGGCGCATTCCCCAGCGCAGAGAGCGAGCTCATGTTGATGATGCTTCCGCCCGCCGCGTTGAAATTCGCCACGGCAACCTTGGTCGTCGTCAACAGGCCAAGCACATTGGTCGTGAAGATGCGATGGAAGTGCGCCTCGTCGAGATCCGGCAACGCCTTGAAGTCGAACACGGCGGCGTTGTTGACCAGGGTGTCGATCGGGCCGAAGGCCGCCACTGCCTTGGCGACCATGGCTTCGATATCCGCGGTCCTGGTCAGGTCGCCCGCAACGGCGATCGCCTGCCCACCCTCTTGCTTTATTTCGGCCGCGACGCGCTCCGCGCCTTCGCGATCGCGGGCGTAACCGACGGCGACCTTCGCGCCGGCGACGCCAAACGCTGTCGCGATGCCCGCACCGATCCCTTTCGATGCGCCCGTCACCAGGGCGACCCTGCCCGCCAGATCATGACTCATGTCTCGTCCTTTGCTGATGGTGCGAACGCTCCACGCTCCTGCCGTCGCTCACACGGTGGGAACGGTGCCGCCGTCGATCACGTATTCGACGCCGGTTATGGTCGCGGCGCGATCGGAGGCGAGAAAGGCGATCAGGTTGGCGACTTCCTCCGGCTTCGATGGCCGGCCGATCGGGATCCCGCCGAGCGAGTCCATGATGATCTGCTTGCCGCCCTCGTAGTCGGTGCCGGCCTCCTTCGCGAGGCGCTCGGCCAGCCGCACCGATGCCTCGGTCTCGATCCACCCGGGCGAGACACGCACCACGCGCACCCCCTTGGGCGAGACTTCCTTTGACAGGCTCTTGCTGTAGGTCGAGAGCGCGGCCTTCGCGGCGGCATAGGCCGTCGTCGCCTGCGGCAACGGCAGCGCGCGCTGAATGGAGGTGACGTGGATGACGGCGCCGCGGCCCTGCGCCACCATCGCGGGCACGAGCTCGCGGTC
>LNAP01003542.1_pt1 | contig 14915 bp, 12 predicted proteins | sample 602601 | NCBI WGS metagenome assembly LNAP01 (sample SAMN02440304, study PRJNA202911) | soil metagenome | biome: Subtropical and temperate rainforests or woodlands; isolation source: soil samples (1 kg each in a 20% v/v slurry with milli Q water) were... ...
AATCCGTGATCGTGGTGGGCGGCGGCATCGGCGGCCTGGCCGCTGCACTTGCACTGACCCGGCAAGGCATCGCCGTACAACTGCTGGAACAGGCCGCCCACATCGGCGAGATCGGCGCCGGCATCCAGCTCGGCCCCAATGCCTTCGCCGCGCTGGACGCCCTGGGCGTGGGCCAGACCGCGCGCAGCCGCGCCGTGTTCACCGACCACATCATCATGATGGACGCGGTGGACGCCCAGGAAGTGGTGCGCATCGATACCGGCGCGGCCTTCCGCGAGCGGTTCGGCGGCCCCTATGCCGTGATCCACCGCGCCGACATCCATCTGTCCATCCTGGAAGCCGTGCAGCAGAACCCGCTGATCAGCTTCCGCACCTCCACCCAGGTCGCCTCCATGTCGCAGGACGGCAAGGGCGTGGAAGTGGTGGACACGCAGGGCAAGCGCTACCGCGCCGACGCGGTGGTGGGCGCGGACGGCGTGAAGTCCGTGATCCGCGAGCGCATGGTGGGCGACCCGGCGCGCGTGACGGGTCACGTGGTGTACCGCGCCGTGGTCGAGCGCGACAACATGCCCGAGGAACTGCGCATCAACGCCCCCGTGCTGTGGGCCGGCCCGCATTGCCACCTGGTGCACTACCCCTTGCGCGGCGGCCAGCAATACAACCTGGTGGTGACCTTCCATAGCCGCGAACAGGAAGAATGGGGCGTGCGCGAGGGCAGCAAGGAAGAAGTGCTGTCCTACTTCCAGGGCATACACCCGCGTCCGCACCAGATGCTGGACCGCCCCACTTCCTGGAAGCGCTGGGCCACCGCCGACCGCGAGCCCGTCGAACATTGGGGCCAGGGCCGCGTCACCATCCTGGGCGATGCCGCGCATCCCATGACGCAATACATGGCCCAAGGCGCCTGCATGGCGCTGGAAGACGCGGTAACGCTGGGCGAGGCCGTGAAGCATTGCGGACACGACCTGGAAGCCGCGTTCCGACTGTACGAATCCATCCGCATCCCGCGCAGCGCGCGCGTGGTGTGGTCGACGCGGGAGATGGGCCGGCTGTATCACGCGCGGGGCGTGGAACGCACCGTGCGCAACATGCTGTGGACCGGTCGCAGCCAGTCCCAGTTCTACGACGCGTTGCAGTGGCTGTACGGCTGGAAGGTGGAAAACTGCCTCGCGGGGCATTCCTCACTATAGAAAAAATGCAGGCACCCAAGGAGACAACCATGAGAAAAACCGCAATCCGCGGCACCGCCGCCTTCACGCTTGCGCTGGCCGCGTTCGCGGCCGGCGCGCAGCAGAAGCCGGTGGACATCGGCTTCATCGGCACCCTGTCCACGCCCGCCGGCTACATCGGCGAAGACGAGCGCGACGCCTTCATGCTCGCCGTGAAGGAAGGCGACGGCAAACTGGGCGGCGTGCCGGTCAATGTGCGCGTGGAGGACGATGCGCTCAAGCCCGCCAACGCCAAGCAGATCGCCGACAAGATGGTGCAGGGCGGCGTGCGGCTGTTCACCGGCATCAACTTCTCCAACGTCATGGCCGCCGTCGGCCCGACCGTGCTGAACGCGGGCGCCTTCTACGTCAGCCTGAACGCGGGCCCCTCCAACTACGCCGGCAAGGCCTGCAACCCCAACTACTTCTCGGTGGCGTTCCAGAACGATTCCTACGCCGACACCGCGGGCCTGGCGGCCAACGAGCTGGGCGCCAAACGCGTGGTCATCATGGCGCCCAACTACCAGGCCGGACGTGACGCGGTCGCCGGGTTCAAGCGCACCTACAAGGGCGAGATCGCCGACGAGATCTACACCAAGCTGGAGCAGGCTGACTTTTCGGTGGAGCTGGCGCGCATCCGCTCGCTCAACCCCGACGCCATCTTCCAATTCCATCCGGGCGGCGCGGGCATCAACCTGACCAAGCAGTTCGCCAACTCCGGCCTGGCCGACAAGATCCGCATGATCACGCCCATCTACTCGATGGACGACCGCATGCTGGCCGCGACCGGCAACGCGGGCAAGGGCTTTTACCTGAGCTCGCTGTGGAGCGCGGACCTCGATAATCCGCAAAGCAAGCATTTCGTCGACGCCTTCACCAAGGCCTACAACCGCGCGCCCACCGCCTATGCGGCCCAGGCTTACGACACCGCCAATCTGATCGGCTCCGCGCTGAAAGCCGTGAACGGCGACATCACCGGCCGCGCCGACGATTTCCGCAACGCGCTGCGCCGCGCCGACTTCCCCAGCGTGCGCGGCAAGTTCAAGTTCGGCCCCAACCAGCATCCCATCCAGGACTGGTACCTGCTGCACATCGAAGCCGGCCCTGACGGCAAGCTGGTCTACAAGAACCTGAAAGTCATCGCCCGCGACCATACCGACGTGCACGCCGTCGACTGCAAGATGTAAGTCCGCGCCGCGGCCGGCGGATTGCGCGCATTCCGCCGGCCGCCGACCACTCCACAAGGAGTCCCCATGCTGATGTTCCTGGAGCAGGTCCTCAACGGCCTGCAGTACAGCGCTTTGCTGTTCCTGTTGTCGGCCGGCTTGACGCTGGTGTTCGGCATCATGAACGTCATCAACCTGACGCACGGCTCGTTCTACATGGTCGGCGCTTTCTGCGCCGCGAGCGCAGCCGCCGCCACCGGCTCTTTCGCCGCCGCGCTGCTGGCGGCGCTGGCCGGCGCGGCGCTCTACGGCTTGGTGGTGGAGTTGCTGGTGATCCGCCACCTGTACCGCCGCGATCACCTGGATCAGGTGCTGGCCACGCTGGGCCTGACGCTGTTCACCAACGAGATGGTGACCGTGCTGTTCGGCCGCAGCCCGCCCTTCATGGACATCCCGCCGTTCCTGTCGGGTTCCGTGGAACTCCTGCCCGGCCTGAACTATCCCCTGATGCGGCTGGCCTTCATCGGCGCCGGCGTGCTGGTGGCGCTGGGGCTGTGGCTGCTGATCTCCCGCACGCGCGTCGGCATGCTGGTGCGCGCCGGCGCCGACGATGGCGAAATGGTCGACGCGCTGGGCGTGAACATCCAGCGCCTGTTCACGCTGATCTTCACGCTGGGCGCGCTGCTCTGCGGCTTCGCGGGCGTAATGGCCGCGCCGCTGCTGGCGGTGGAAATCGGCATGGGCGAACGCATCCTGATCACCACCTTCGTGGTCATCGTGGTGGGCGGCGTGGGGTCGGTGCGCGGCGCGCTGGTCGGTTCGTTGATGATAGGCATGACCGATGCGCTGGGACGCGCCTACATTCCGTTCTGGATGTCGCGGCTGCTGCCGCCGGAGCTGTCGGATTCGGCAAGCTCCAGCCTGGTCTCGGCCAGCATCTACATCCTGATGGCCATCGTGCTGCTGTTCAAGCCGCGCGGCCTGGTGCCCGCGCAGCGATAGGAACGATATCCATGACCAGAAAAATCATCGTCAACACGATCGGGCTGCTGCTGTTCGTCCTGGTGCCGGCCATCGCCTCGGCCACGGGCGAGAGCTTCCTGATCAACCTGATGACCCGCTTCCTCATCTACGCCATCGCCGCCGTCAGCCTGGACCTGATCCTGGGCTACGGCGCCATGGTCAGCTTTGGCCATGCGGCCTTCTTTGGACTGGGCGGCTACGTCATCGGCATCGCCGGCTTTCACCTGGCCCAGGGCGACACGCTGTTCGGCTGGAGCGGCAGCAATGCGGCGCTGATCATGTGGCCGCTGGCTGTCGCCAGCGCCGCGCTGGCGGGCCTGGTGGTAGGCTTCCTGTCGCTGCGCACCTCGGGCGTGCAGTTCATCATGATCACGCTGGCATTCGGGCAGATGCTGTACTTCATCCTGGTCGGCCTGATGGTCTACGGCGGCGACGACGGCCTCTCCATCGACGCGCGCAACACCCTGCCCGGCCTGGACATGAACAATCCGACGACGTTCTATTACGTCTGCCTGGCGCTGATGACGGCCTGGGTGCTGGCGTGCCGCCGCATCGTCAATTCTCCCTTCGGCATGGCGCTGCAAAGCATCAAGCAGAATCCGCGCCGCAGCATCGGGCTGGGCCTCGCGCCGCTGCGCTACCGCCTCACCGCCTTCGTGCTGTCGGCCGCCGGCACCGGCCTGGCAGGCGCGCTGTGGGCCAACTACGCGCTCTTCGTCAGCCCCGACATGTCGGCCTGGCAGAAGTCCGGCGAACTCATGGCCATGGTGATCCTGGGCGGCATGGGCTCGATCTTCGGTCCCGTGCTGGGCGTGGCGGTGTACCTGGGCCTGGAACAGGTCGCCACCGCGTGGACGGAACACTGGATGCTGATCCTGGGCCCCGTGCTGGTGCTGGTGGTGCTGTTCGGCAAGCGCGGCGTCTATGGCTGGCTGGTGGGAGGCAAACATCATGACTGATCACCCCAAGCTGGAAATCCGCGAGCTGCAGAAATCCTTCGGTGCGGTGCGCGCGACGCAAGGCGTCAATCTGCAGGTCCGCCCCGGCGAACTGCACGCGCTCATTGGCCCCAACGGCGCCGGCAAGACCACGCTGCTGTCGCAGATCAGCGGTGAAATCCTGCCGGACGCGGGCGCCATCCTGCTCGACGGCCACGACATCACCCGCATGCCCGCCCACAAGCGGCCCGGGGCCGGGCTGGCGCGCTCGTTCCAGATCAGCCAGCTCTATCCCGCCTTCACCGCCGAGGACAACGTCGCCATGGCAGTGCAGGCGCACAGCCCCGGCGGCTTCAACCTGTGGAAAAGCGCCCGCCGCCTGCCGCAGCTGCGCCAGCCCGCCAGGCTGGCGCTGGAACGCGTCGGCCTGGGCGAACGCGCCCACGTGCGCGTGTCGGAACTGGCCCACGGCGAAAAGCGCCAGCTGGAACTGGCGATGGCCTTGTCGCTGGACGCGTCGCTGCTGCTGCTGGACGAACCCATGGCCGGCATGGGCGCCGAAGAATCGCAACGCATGACCGCGCTGCTGCAAGAACTGAAGGGCCGCTACGCCATCCTGCTGGTCGAGCACGACATGGACGCCGTCTTCGCCCTGGCCGACCGCATCACCGTGCTGGTCTACGGCAAAACCATTTACACCGGCACCCCCGACGAGGTGCGCCGCCACCCCGACGTGCGCGCCGCCTATCTGGGCGAGGAGGACTGATGCTGCATGTCAAACAACTACAGGGCGGCTACGGCGCCAGCAAGGTGCTATTCGGCGTGGATATGGACATTGCCACGCGCCAGGTCGTATCCCTGATCGGACGCAACGGCATGGGCAAGACCACCACCGTGAAGACCATCATGGGCATGCTGCCCGCGCAAGGCGGCAGCATCCTGCTCGACGGCCAGCCCATAGAAGGCCGCGCCCCGCACCGCATCGCCCAACTCGGCATAGGCCTGGTGCCCGAGGGCCGCCGCGTCTTCGGCTCGCTGTCAGTGGAAGAAAACCTGATAGCCACCGCCCGCAACACCCGCGCAGGCTGGCATGTCGGCCGCGTCTTCGACCTGTTCCCCCGCCTGAAGGAACGCCGCGCCCAATCCGCCCGCACCTTGTCCGGCGGCGAACAGCAAATGCTGGCCGTCGGCCGCGCCCTGCTCATCAACCCGCGCCTGCTCATCCTGGACGAAGCCACCGAAGGCCTGGCGCCGCTGATCCGCCAGGAAATCTGGAACTGCCTGCGCCGCCTGAAGGAAGAGGGCCAGACCATCCTGGTAATCGACAAGAACCTGAAGGAAATGGCCACGCTGGTCGACCGCCACCATGTCCTCGAAAAAGGCCGCGTCGTCTGGCAAGGCAGCCCCGCGGAACTCGCCGCGCAGCCGGAGCTGGCGCAGCGGTATCTGGGCATCTAGGGGGTCTAGGGCGTCTAGTCGGACGATTCGCAGAAGCTCAGCCGATTGCCGAACGGATCAATGACGTCCATCACCCGCCCCCACGGCATCTCTTCCACGCCCGGCCGCATATAGCCATAGCCCTTGGCGTTCACCTCGGCCTGGAACTCGTCCACGCCCCGCATCCGCACGAACACCGCGGATCCGGGCGTGCCATCGCCATGGTGCTCGCTCAGGTGCAGCACCAGATCACCGCGATGCACTTGCGCGTACAGCGGCAGGCCAGGCTCGAAGCGATGCTCCCAGTCCCACTCGAACCCCAGGAAATCCAGATAGAACTCGCGCGCCTTCTCCACGGAGAAGATACGCAGGATGGGAATGGCAGTTTGTAGATGCATGACGGCCCCTGGTCAGTAAGCAAGGACTCTCAGCATAGATCACAAGCCGCGCAGCAAAACGCACACCATCACGACGCAAGACACCGCGTAAGCCCCAAAAGGCCGCCCGCGCGGCCGGCCTGGGGCGGGCCCCGCAAGACACGCCACCCCACACAGACGTCGGCAAGAACCAGAAGAACGCCAATCGCCCCAGCTGACGTCAAGTTTCAACCGCCGGAGCCCGTCGCGTCGGCGGCCCGCGGTGTGCGGGGCGTCGATAAGCCCAAGGGAATCTGAAGGAACCGCCGCAGGCGGTGACGAAGATGACGCAGGGGAAGTCCGGAGCGAACGCTCCGGACCGCGATCGCAGCCCCGCACACCGCGGGCCGCCGACGCGACGGGCGTCTTAAGAACCAACAACGCCCATCAAGACAAACCAATCAATTCAAGCTAGCCCCAGAGATCTTCACAATCTCCTGATACTTCGCCTTCTCACTCTTCACGAATTCAGCAAACGCCTCAGGCGTCATCGGCGCAGCCTCAGACCCCATCGTCAGCAAGCGCTGCTTCACATCCGCCTGCTGCATCGCTTCCGAGTAAGCCTTGTTCAGCTTGGCCACCACCGGCGCCGGCGTGCCGCCCGTGGTAAACACGCCGAACCAGGTTCCCAGGTCAAAGCCCTTGATCCCCGACTCTTCCACCGTAGGCACATCCGCCAGCAGCGACGAACGCTTGGCGGTCGTCACGGCCAGCGCCTTGACCTTGCCGTCCTTGATCAGCGGAGCCGAAGCCGCCAGATTGTCGAACATGAAATCCGACTGACCCGACAGCAGCGCCAATTGCGCAGGCGCCGCGCCCTGGTAAGGAATGTGCTCGACATTGATGCCCGCGCGCGCCTTCAACAGCTCGCCCGACAGATGACCCGCGCTGCCGTTGCCGCCCGAACCGTAGTTCAGCTTGCCCGGGTTCTTCTTCGCGTAGTCGATCAGATCGTCCAGCTTCTCGATCTTGTTCTTCTGCGCGAACTCGACGTTCATCACCAGCACATTGGGCACCGAAGCCACGATGGTCACCGGCGCGAAATCCTTCACCGGGTCATACGGCAGATTGGCGAACAGCCAGGGATTGATGGCGTGGGTCGCGACCGCGCCCATCACCAGCGTGTAGCCATCGGCCGGGGCCTTGGCCACCAGGTCGGCGCCGATATTGCCGCCCGCGCCCGAACGGTTCTCCACGATGACCGGCTGGCCCAGGGAGCCACGTACCTTCTCGGCCAGCATGCGGGCCATGGTGTCCAGCGGGCCGCCAGGCGGATAAGGCACGACGAAGCGCAGCGGCTTGGTCGGGAAATCGGTGGCCTGGGCCAGCGCGGGCGCGCCGAAAGGCAGCGTGGCGGCCAGCGCCACGGCGCCTTGCAACAGGGCGCGGCGCACGGCGCTGCGGGGGGTCTGGGTCATGATTTGTTCTCCTCGCTTGGGATTGATCGCGGTCCGTAGCATACCGCAGCCGGGCAAGTAAGTAACAAAGCGCTACCACCTACTAACCGACAGGCGGGGCCGCGTCCCAGTCCGGGCGCCGCCTTGCCTTGGCCGCCGCAACGCCCTCGACCGCCTCGGTACGCAATTGCCTGGCGAAGTGCTGCGACGCCGTGTCCAGATAGGCGCCCAGCTCCTCTTCGTGCCAGCGCTGCTGGCCGAACAGGTCCCGCAGCATGCGCTTGGTCTGCCCGGCAGCGCGCGGAGCGGCGTCCACGCAACGCCGCAGCAACTGCGCGATGCCTTCATCCCAGCTCTGCCCAGCGTCGAACACATAGTCCAGCAAGCCGATCGAGCGCGCCGCATCGGCGTCTATGCGGTCCCCGGTCAACATCATCCTGCGGGCCGCCTGCAGGCCGACGCGGGCTGCGACGAAAGGCAGGATCTGCGCCGGCACCAGGCCGATCGATACTTCCGGAAAGCCGAAACGCGCATCGCGCATGCCGACCGCCAGATCGGCGGCGCAGACCAGGCCGGCGCCGCCTCCCATGGCGGCTCCCTGCGCCAGCGCCACGGTGATCTTGGAACTGCCCGCGAACCGCTCCAGGAAACGCCCGTAGCGGCGATTCCCTGCGGCGATCGGGTCCCGGCCATCGGCGTCGAGGCTTGCCGCGATCCGATCCGCAATATTGCCCAGGTTGCCCCCGGCGCTGAATGCCGGGCCTGCGGCGCTCACCGCCACGACCCTGATCGCCGCGTCGTCTTCGGCCTGACTCAACGCGTCCTCCAGCCGTTCGACCATTTCGGCTCCCAGCGGATTGCGGGCCTCGGGCCGATTGAGAACCATGTGGAAAATAGCCCCGTCCCGCCGAGTCAGCAGCGGCGAGCCAGTCGCTACGCCAGATTGCGCCAGATTCATGTTTGCCGCTCCTTCAATACGTCGCGACGGCCGGGGCCGCCGCCTGTTGAATGATTCCGTCTTGCGCCAGGGCCGCGATGTCCGCGGCTGAGTATTCCAGCTCCCGCAGCACCGCGTGCGTGTCCTCGCCCACCGCCGGCACCCGATCATCAGCCGCGCCAGCGCCCGGACGCACACCCGGCAGGCCGACAAATGGCACGCCGCCCAGTCCCGGCTGGCTGAGCGTCTGGACCAGGCCCAGATGCCGTACCTGTTCATCGTCCTGGAACTGGTCGTAGTCCTTGACCTCGCCATACAAGATGTCGTTTTCGCGGAAACTTTGCGTCCAGTAGGCAGTGGAACGCAGGCGCAAGGCCTGCGCCACGCCGGCGTTTATCTCGTCCCCGACCTGAATGCGATGCTGCGGCGTATCCATGCGCGGGTCCTTCAGCCAATCATCCCGCCCGATCACCCGGCAGATCGCGGCGAACATCGCGTTGTTCATCGCAAACACCAGCACATAGCCGTCTGCCGTACTGAAAATCCCTTGCGGATATGTCACGCTGGTGGCCGGCTCCCCGCCGCGCAAGGCATGATCGATCAATGAACTGTTCTGCAACGCCGCCATGGTGGCCAGCAGACTGACGTCGATATGCGTCCCACCCTGCCCGCGCTCCCGTGCGAACAGGGCGCCACCGATCGCGTTGGCGGTATAGACGCCGCAGGACAGATCGCCGACAAATGGCTTGACCCGCTGAGGCAGCCCCGCGCCGTCGCAATTCGCGGTGGTCAGCCCCGTGAGCGCCTGTACGACGGAATCCGTGCCGGGACGATCTACGTAAGGACCGGATAGGCCGAAGCCCGAGATGGACGCGTAGATCAGCCGCGGATTGATGTCGCGCAGCGTTGCGTAGCCCACGCCCAGGCGATCCGCCACACCGGGACGGAAGCTCTGCACCACGACGTCGGCGCGCGCCGCCAGCCTGTGCAGCACATCCCGCCCAGCGTCGGTCTGCGCGTCCAGGGCAACACTGCGCTTGCCGCGGTTGAAAGCCAGCGCGATGGCGCTGAAGCCTGCGCGCGGCACGCCCATGCTGCGGCCCCAATCGCCATGGAACGGCTCGACCTTCGTCACCCGCGCGCCCATCTGGCCCAGTATCTGCGCGCAATAAGGCCCTGCGATGCCTTGCGACAGATCGAGTACGCGCAGGCCTTCATACACTTTGTGCAATGGGTTCGGATCGATGACGGAATTCACGGCAATCTCCATGGACTTGGGGAAAGGCTGGACTTGTGCCCGGCACCCGCGCGCCCGGATAATCGCCGGAGTACGCTGGCACACAAGGAAACTTCATGGTGGTGCGCGATCTGGACATAGGCTTGCTCAGGACCTTTCTTGCGGTGGCCGACCGCGAGAACTTCGCGGGCGCGGCCGACCAGGTCTTCCGCACCCAGGCCGCGGTCTCGCAACAGATGCAGCGGCTCGAGCGGCTGCTGGACTGCAAATTGCTGGTGCGGGTCGGTCGGCACAAGCGCCTCACCGAAGAGGGCGTGCGCCTGCGCGAGTACGCGCGCCGCATGTTGGCGCTCAATGACGAAACCTGCCGCGCCATGAATCAGAGTGTCTTCGCGGCCCCCACCCGCATCGGCGTCTGCGCCGATGCCGTCGATACCATCCTGCCCGACTATCTGGCGCTGTGCGCGCGTACCTATCCCGGCATGCGTATCGAGATTCAGGTCAATCGCAGCCGCTGGCTGGCTTCGGCGCTGCGGCGCGGCGACATCGACCTCCTGCTCGAACTCGAACAGTTCGACGAGTTCCCCCGCATCACGTTCCGGACCTCGCCTGTGGTGTGGATATCCGGCACACATTTTCATCATCAACAGAATCACCCCTTGCCTCTGGTGCTGGTAGATTCGCCCTGCGTCTTCCGGCGCATGGCGCTGAATCGCCTGGAGCAGGAAAACCGCCCTTGGCGCAACGCGTTCCAGACGCCCACGCTGGCCGGCGTGCGCGCCGCCTTGCGGGCCGGCCTGGGCATCACGCCGCGCACCATCGAAATGCTCACGCCGGGCCTCAAGGTCGTCGGGGAAGAGCTCGGTCTGCCCGTGCTGCCCTCCGCCAGCTACCATCTCTACATGCGCGCCGGCGACTGCCCGGACGGCGCCCGCAAGCTCAGCGAACTCTTCATCCCGCCCTGATCGCCGCCCGCCTGCATCCGCTAGGGCTGCCGCATGCCCGCCGCCACGATCACCTTGCCCCACTCCACCGTGTCGCGACGCTGGATCGCGCGCAGGATCTCGGGTGAGCCAGGCTGCGGCAACAAGCCCCGGTCCGTGAGGAACTGCCGTCCCTCCGGATTGTCGAGCGCCCCATTGATCCATTCCGCCAGCCGCCTGGAAACCTCCGGCGGCGTGGAGGCCGCGGCCCAGATCGCAATCCACGACGACACGTCAAAGCCGGCGTAGCCAAGTTCCGCCACGGTCGGCACGTCCGGGAACGCGGGCACCCGTGCCGCGGTGGACACCGCCAGGGCGCGGATCTTGCCGGCGCGCATCTGCGGCGTAGCGGTCACCGCATCACAGAAATAAAAGTCGTACTGGCCGCCCAACAGATCCGTCATGGCCTGCGTGCTGGCGCGGTACGGAATGTTCACCGCCTTGATGCCGGACATCGCGCGAAAGCGCTCGCCCGCGATGCGTCCACCCACGTTTGCGCTGGCGAAGCTCAGGCTCGATTGGGCGTCGCGCGCGGCGGCGACGAACGCCGGCAGGGTTTCAGCCCGCACCCGCTGCGGATTGACCACCAGGAAGTACGGCGCGGTCGCCAGCGTGGTGAGTGGAGTGAAGTCACGTTCCGGATCGTAGGACAGCGACTTGTAGATGCTGGCGTTGGCCGCATGCGTGGACGGTCCGGACACCAGCAAGTTGTAGCCGTCGCCGGACTGCCGCAGCACGTACTCGGCCGCGATATTGCCGTCGGCCCCCGGACGGTTTTCGATGATGATCGGGCTTCCTACCTTGTCCCGGATCCGGTCCGCCACATAGCGGATGATGGTGTCGGTCGCGCCGCCTGCGCCATACGCCGCGGTCACATGGACGGTCTTGTCCAGCGGCTGCGCGCGGCCTGCGCCGCACACCGCCAGCAAAGCGCCGGCCCCGGCCAATTGCATGAATGCCCTGCGGGTCTGTTCCATTTGTAGTCTCCTCCCATCCTTTCACTCCCGCTATCGCAGGATTTCGCCGGGACAAGGAATTTCCAGGTCCAGCAGCATCTGGGCGTACGACTTGCCCAAGGGGTCCGAGCGCAGACTGGACGAACCTCCACCGCCCAGCGCGCGCCGCAGCACGAAATTGACTGCACCCGTTCCCGGCAGCTCGAAACGCAGCACCTCGCCCTGCACCAGATGGCTGAAATACTCGCGCACCCGCTCGGGGGTCAGCTCGCGCAACAACACCGGCCAGTAGGCCTCGGAGCGCGCAATCACGCCTATGTTCGAGTCGTCCCCCTTGTCGCCGCTACGGGCGTAGGCCAGCCTCGCCAACGGCACCCGCAAAACACCCTCCGGGCTTGCGACGGCAGCGGGTACAGGGTGGGCAAGGCCAGGCTGCGGGAAGGGGCCGTCCTCGCCGTTCTCGGGCACGGCGACCTCGGCATGGACGTCGCCGCAATGGAGCCAGATCGGCACGCACTGCTTGGCGATGTAGAACGATCCCGTCTTGATGATGGCCTGGATATCGGCACGGCCGCCGAAGTGGCTGCGCGTGCCCGGTCCCATCGACGTCCCGGCCGAAGCAGACTCCTTCTGCAGGAACTCCAGACCCTTGCGTTCGGTATGCGCGGCAGCGATGCGCAGGATCACCTCGCGGCTATCGCTCGCTCGCGCATTGCCGCCATACATGGCCTCGGCCCCAAGCAGCTCAACCACGGTTGAGGCGTAATCGGGCAAGCCGTGCAACGCCAGCAGTTTGCGCGTGCGCCGCAGCAATTCCTCCGCGGTGCGCAAGGCCTTGGCGCGCGCCCGCGGGCCCCGGATCGCCATCATGATGCCGATCTGATAGCCGGCGTGCCCGGTGGCCGTGATCTTGTAGCGCGTGGACGGCGCCCGTCCGCGTGCGTCCTCCACGCGCACCCGGTCCGGTCCCGTCTCGCGGATGGACACCTGCCGCAGGTCGCAGACCACGTCAGGAAGCTCGTACGCGGCGGGATCGCCGATCTCGTACAGCAGCTGTTCGGCCACCGTGGCCCGGCTGACCAGGCCCCCGGTCGCTGGCGGCTTGGTCAGATCGAACCCGCCCTCCGGATCCAGCGCCACGATCGGATAGCCTATGTTCGCCCAATCCGGCACCGCCTCCCAGTCCGTGAAGAGGCCGCCGGTGGCCTGCGGACCGCATTCGATCAGGTGGCCGGCCAGGCTGGCCTGCGCCAGGCGGTCATAGTCCGAGTAGGTCCAATCGAACTCATGTATCGCTATGCCGAGCACGCTGGCGCTGTCCACCGCGCGCCCCGTAATCACGATATCGGCGTCCTGGGCCAGCGCCTGGACGATGGGATAGGCGCCGAGATAGGCATTGGCCGACAACAGTGGCCCAAAACCGTCCAGGCCAGGCAGGGGCCGGCCCTGCGCGTCGGTGAATTCCGCCTGCAGTTCGGCCACGTCGTCGCCGGTGACCACGGCGATGCGCGGCGCCAGCCCCTGCTCGCGGGCGAAGGCCAGAATGGCGTCGCGGCAAGCCTGCGGGTTCAAGCCGCCGGCGTTCGATACCAGCCGCACCCCGCGCGCCAGCAAGCTCTGCAAATGCGGGCGCAATACGCTGACGAAGTCAGTGGCGTAGCCCAGCTCGGGGTTGCGCATGCGTGCCCGTTGCAGGATCGACATCGTCGTTTCCGCCAGATAGTCGAAAACGATGTAATCCAGCTTGCCGGCCGTTAGCAGCTGTGGAATCGCAATCTGGGAATCCCCCCAGAATCCCGATGCGCATCCGATATGCACGGGCTCTTTGCGCCGCCGCGTACGGCTCTCGCTGTCGTTCGCGTTCATGGCTGCACCTCCATCAATGCCTGCCCAGTGCTGACCTGATCTCCGGCAGCGACGGCCAGCTTTGCCACCACGCCCGCACCGCCTGCCGCGATAGACATTTCCATCTTCATGGACTCCAGCACCAGCACCGTCTGCTGCGCCGTCACGCTGTCTCCGTCGCGGACGCCGACACTGATCACCCTGCCGCTCATTGGCGCGCGCAACAGCCGGACGTGCCCGTCCCGCTGGTCCTCGCGGCCGGCAAAGCGCGTGGCGCGCACGAAACGCCAAACGCTGGCGCCGTCCTGCACCCACACGGCGGCCGCCGTATCCTTGGCCACCCGCAGGCTCCGGCGCAGGCCGCCCAGGACCAAGGCCATTTCGCCATCGCGGCGATGCAAGGCGTCGATCCTGATCTCTCTGCATTCGCCCTCGGCTACATGTCCTTCCCAAGCCCGGACCGACAGGCCGCCGTCCGCTTGCTGCGCAATGCGCAGCAAGCGCGAGTTGCCGTCCGAGGTATCGTCCAGGGCCACTTCACCGGCCGCGGCCAGGCCAGGCCGGGCGCCTCCCGCGGGCCAATCGACCAACACCAGCGTCGCGGCGGCCAGCGCATGCGCCGAGGGTTCCGCCCGCCAATACGCCGACGCCATGTCCTGGCCGCCCACGAAGGTCGTCGCCACGCCGCCGTCGCGAAAATCCGGATGGTTGATCGCCCGCGCCAGGAAATGCAGGTTCGAACGGACTCCCAGCAAGCCCCCGGTTTCGCAGGCCCGCGTCAGCTTGCCGATGCACTCGTCCCGCGTTGCGCCCCACACCAGGTACTTGGCCAACATGGAGTCGTAATACGGCGTGACCTCCAGACCGTCCTCGAGCGCGGTGTCGACGCGCAGGCCAGGGGGCTCGATCCACCTGAGCACCGAACCGACCTGCGGCATAAACCCGGCGGCCGGATCTTCCGCGCAGACCCTCAACTCCATCGCATGGCCGTGGCTGCGCACGTCCTCCTGCCGGAAATCCAGCATTTCGCCCTGAGCCACCCTCAGTTGCCACTGCACCAGATCGATGCCAGTAACCAGCTCGGTCACGCCATGCTCTACCTGCAGCCGGGTATTCATCTCCATGAAGTAGAAATTGCCCTGGGCGTCCAGCAGGAACTCCAGCGTGCCTGCGCCGACGTAGCCGATCGCCTGACAGGCGCGCACCGCCACGGCGCCCATGCGTGCGCGCAGCGCCGGCGACACCGCGGGCGATGGGCTTTCCTCGACCAGCTTCTGATAGCGCCGTTGCAGCGAACAGTCGCGCTCGCCCAGATGCACGGTGTTGCCGTGTTCATCGCACAGCACCTGGATCTCGACGTGGCGCGCCGCCT
>LNAP01004374.1_pt1 | contig 14912 bp, 14 predicted proteins | sample 602601 | NCBI WGS metagenome assembly LNAP01 (sample SAMN02440304, study PRJNA202911) | soil metagenome | biome: Subtropical and temperate rainforests or woodlands; isolation source: soil samples (1 kg each in a 20% v/v slurry with milli Q water) were... ...
CAACTGGGCGGCATGCTGTTGCGCATCACCGACAACACCATCTCCGGCAAAATCGCCAAAGTGGTGTTTGAAGCCATGGCCAACGGCGAAGGCGGTACCGGTGACCACTACGCCGGTGCCGCTGACGCTGAAGGCGCGATCGATGGCAAGGCGGAAATGGCCGTCGGTGCCACGCGCTTCGGCGCGCGCAGCCTCTGCGACCAGCGCCTGGCGCAGGGCGTCAATCCCCTCGCCACTGGCGCTGGAAACTGGAAAGACTGGCGCGCCAGCCAGCGGCCCGCTGGCCAGCAGGTCATCGATCTGCCGGCGTACCGTGGCGATGCGTTCGGGCTCGACACGGTCGATCTTGGTCAGCGCGACCAGCGCGCGGCGAATACCGAGCAGTTCGACGATGGCCAGGTGTTCGCGGGTCTGCGGCATTACGCCGTCATCGGCGGCGACCACCAGCAGCAGGCAGTCGATGCCGCTGGCGCCGGCGAGCATGTTGTGGATGAAGCGCTCGTGGCCGGGTACGTCGATGAAGCCGGTCAGCGTGCCTTCACCGAGGTCGGCATAGGCATAGCCGAGGTCGATGGTGATGCCGCGCTCGCGTTCCTCGCGACGGCGGTCGCCCTGCTGGCCGGTCAGGGCCTTGAGCAGCGCGGTCTTGCCATGGTCGATATGGCCGGCGGTACCGACGATCAAATCGCCAGCTCCTCTTGCAGGTGCGCCAGCTGCTGGAGAAACGCCGGTTCGTCGTCGAGCTGGCGCAGGTCGAGCCAGAGCGCGTCGTCGTCGATGCGTCCGAGCACGGGAATCGGCAGGCAGCGCAGGGCTTCTTCCAGCTGGCGCAGGCTGCGGCCGCGCAGGCGCTTGGGTTGCTGCGGGCGGATGCACAGCGCGGTGCTGGACAGGCGTGCCACCGGCTGCGCGCCGCTGCCGATCATGCCGAGCGCGTCGGTTACCGCGACCTGCCAGGTTTCACCGAGCACGGTGGCCAGCGCCGGGGCGATGCGTTCGGCCTGGACGCGGATCTCAGCCTGCGGACGGCTGAGCAGGCGCAGGCTGGTGAGGCGTTCGGCCAGGCGGTCCGGGTCGCGATAGAGGTTGAGCACCGCTTCCAGCGCGGCGAGGGTCAGTTTGTCGACGCGCAGGGCGCGCTTGAGCGGGTTCTTCTTGATCTTCTGGATCAGCGCCTTGCTGCCGACAATCAGCCCGGCCTGCGGGCCGCCGAGCAGCTTGTCGCCGCTGAAGGTGACGATGTCGGCCCCGTCGCGCAGCGCTTCCTGCACGGTGGGCTCCTTCGGCAGGCCCCAGCGCGAGAGGTCGACCAGGCTGCCGCTGCCCAGGTCTTCCAGCAGCGGCAGGTCGTGGGCGTGGGCGATGTCGGCCAGCGCGCGGGTGGCGACGCTGGCGGTGAAGCCCTGCACGCTGTAATTGCTGGTGTGCACGCGCATCAGCAGGCCCGAGCGCGGGGTGATTGCCGCTTCGTAATCCTTGGCGTGGGTGCGGTTGGTGGTGCCCACTTCGACCAGCTTCACGCCGGCGCGCGCCATGATGTCGGGGATGCGGAAGGCGCCGCCGATCTCGATCAGCTCGCCGCGGGAGATGATGCCTTCCTTGCGCGCGCCCAGGCTGTTGAGCGCCAGCAGCACGGCGGCGCCGGTGAGCGCCGAGGCTGCCAGGAGCCTCAGTGCGGCATCGCGCCAGGGGTGCGTGGCCGGGCGGTCGTGAAGAACGGCTGTCTCATCGTGTGCGACTTCAGCGTGGACGATCTGATTGTCTTCGGAGGTGCTGCGAACAAACATGCTCATGATGATCTCCCGGCCCTTAGGCCCGAATGGTGCGAAGCGTGGGGGCGGAGCGTTCCGCCAGAAATTCGGTGAACAGCGTCCCGAGCGTCGCCGCCCAGGCCGGTGTCTCATTGGCGCGGCGCTCGAGAGCCTCCGGCCATTGGGTCGGCGCCGGCAGCACGTGGGTGCGAACCTCGACACCGCAGGAGGCGAGCCGCGCGGCATAGGCCAGGCTCTCGTCATGCATCGGATCGTCCTGCGCGGTCACCACCAGCGCGGGCGCCAGATCGCCCAGCCGGCAGGAGCCGAGCGGGGCGGCATAGGGATGAGCCGCCTTGTCGGCGGTGCCGAGATAGCCGTGCCAGCCATCGGCCCATTTGCAGCCGACCGGGCCGGCTTCCGCCGCGCGGATCGACTTGGTGGCGAGGCACGGGTCCAGCATCGGCGAGAGCAGGATCTGGCCGGCGATCGGCGGGTCCTGCTGGTCGCGCGCCATCAGCGACAGCGCGGCGGCGATGTTTGCGCCAGCTTCCTCGCCGGCGACGAACAGCCTGGAGCCACGCGCGGCCCATTGCGCACGGTTCTTGTGCAGCAGCGTCAGCGCGGCGAACGAAATGTTGAGCGCCTCGGGAAAACGATGTTCGGGCGCCAACGGATAATCCGCGGAAATTACCACGGCACCACTGTCGCTCAGCATGCGGCAGACGGTTTCACCGCAATCGAGGTCGCCGCCCACAAACGCGCCGCCGTGGAGATGGAACACCAGCGGCGCAGGGTGCGCGGACGCCCCGGAGCGATAGACACGGACCGGCAATGCCATCCCTTCCATCTCCAGAGTGTCCTCGATCCACATGGCCGGCATTTGCTTCTCACCTTTGGCGGGCACGAACGACCCGATATGGCCCGCGACCCGATTCCGCCAACTCTTTATATTGCGATGCAGCGGAAGCTAGAGCATGGCACTTCGCGAATAAATACTCGATTCTTGATTTCATTATTCACATATGGAAATAATAGAGCGATATCCTCACGTCGACCCTCAAGGAGGCGATGTCATGGACCAGATCGCCGCGATGCGGGCTTTCGTGCGGGTGGTGGAGGCCGGCAATTTCTCCCGCGCCGCCGACCTCGTGAACATGCCCAAGCCTACGCTGACCAAGCTGGTGCAGCAGCTTGAGACCCATCTGCGCACCAAGCTGCTCAACCGCACCACGCGCCGCGTCGGCGTGACGCCGGACGGTGCCGCCTATTATGAGCGGGCGGTGGCGCTGCTCGGCGACCTCGACGAACTCGACGGCTCGATGGCGCGCTCGCAGGCCACCCCTTCCGGCCGGCTGCGGGTGGATGTCGGCACCTCGCTGGCTTTGCACATCCTCATTCCGGCGTTGCCGGATTTCCACGCGCGCTATCCCGACATCCAGATCGACCTCGGCGTGTCGGATCGCCCCGCCGACCTGATCGCGGAGAACATCGACTGCGCGGTGCGTGGCGGCGATCTGCTGGACCCGACCCTGATCGCCCGACGCATCGGCGAGATCGGGCTGATCCCGTGTGCGACGCCGGACTATCTCCGGCGCTATGGCGAGCCGCTGCATCCGCGCGACCTCGAGAACGGCCATCTCACGGTGAGCTATTTCAGCGCGCGCACCGGGCGGCACTTCCCGTTCAGCCTCATTCGCGGCGACGAGGAAATCGACGTCGCCGCTGCCCACGTGCTGGCGGTGAACGATTCCACCGCCTATATCGCGGCGTGCCTTGCCGGCCTCGGCATCGCGCACCTGCCGGATTTCATGGCGGAGCCGCATCTGGAAAATGGCGAATTGCGCCGCATCCTGCCGGAATGGGAATCCGAGACCATCGTCATGCACGTGGTCTATGCGCCGAACCGGCATTTGAGCAGCCGGCTGCGGGTGTTCGTCGACTGGGTGGCGGAACTGTTCGCCTCAAGCGGCGCGTTTCGCCGGCGCTCCGCACCTTAAGGCCAAGCGCGCCGGCGAGCCGTCGGCTTCTAGGCCGTGATCTTCCCCCGCAAAAGCGGATGCTATTGCGCCGCTCCATGAGCGCTGGCGACGTGGCAAAAACAAAGCAACACAGTCGGGTCTCGACGTAATCCTCCCCTTTGGATGTCCACAAGCTCGACACAGGAAAAGCATGGGGCCCGCATGCCTATCGGAGCTACGCGCGGCACCCGAATTGGATAGAGTGGCCCCGATGCATCTTCAGGCGGGACCGCTTCCATGAGAGCTGTCGATACGGCAGAGGTCATCTTTCTGGTCGATAATGCGACCGACAGTCTCTCGTCGAACCCTGGTTTCGTCGAGACCGAGTTCGCCGGCCATCGCCGCCGCGGGATGCAATGGCTGTCCGGGAAATGCCTTTGCTGCGCTGCGCATGGGCTTTCCTGCTTGATCACCACCCGGACCGGATCGGCCAGCCGCACGCTCCTGTTCGACACCGGGCCCGAGGAATGGGTGTTTGAGCGCAACGTTGGCAGGCTCGGTGTCGATATCGGGGAAGTTGGCGCGGTGGTGCTGTCGCATGGCCACTGGGATCATGCGGGAGCGATGCCGCGCGCCCTGCAAATGATCACAATGGGCAATGGCGGGCAGCCGGTTCCGACCTACATGCATCCCGATATGTTCGCCTTGCGCGCGACCAAATCCGGCGATGGGCGGTTTCGTCCGATGGAACTGGTGCCGAGCGTGGAGGTCCTGTCCGGAAACGGCGCCGATGTCGTCGTCAGCCGAGATGAGCAGCTGCTTTTTGACCAGATTTTTTATGTGAGCGGCGAAATCCCTCGCGTGACCCGGTTCGAACGTGGGTTTCCCGGCCAATATCGCCAGAGCGCGACAGGCAGTTGGGAGCCGGACGAGGTAATGCCGGACGAGCGTTTCGTAGCGGTCAACGTGGCCGGTAAAGGGCAAGTCGTCTTCACCGCGTGCTCGCACGCCGGCCTGATCAACGTTCTGAAGCATGCCCAGGCAAAGTTTCCGAATATCCCGCTCTATGGCGTGTTTGGCGGCTTCCATCTCTCCGGGATCACCGAGACAATTATCCCGGAGACGGTCGAAGCACTGGCCCAATTTGACCTGCAATTGATATCACCCGGGCACTGTACTGGCTGGCGCGCCGTGAGCGCACTGGCGGTCGCCTATGGCGAGAGGGTCGTTCCATCCGCGGTCGGCAAGACGTTCATGCTTTGACGGCTCCTTGGAGTGCGCCCCTGACCGAAGACAGGATCAAGCTGCGGTTTTGACCATGAGCCGGGCGTGTTGTCCTCGAACTGCTGGGGGCTGAGATAGCCACCTGCTACAATCGCTTCGTTCGTTGGCGCCGGGCTGGCGTTTGGAATCAGATCATGGATGCCCTCGCCAGTGCTCATGACGCGGCGGTGCAGGGGCCGATCTGCTTCAGCCCTTACCTTTACCGGTCGCGAAACTTGGTCGAGCGGTTCTTCAACAGGATCAGGCAGTGCCGGCGTATCGCCACGCGCCACGACAAGCTCGCCGCCAACTATCTTGCCTTCGTCAAGCTCGCGTCTATCCGTCTGTGGCTGCGCGCTTATAAGTCCACGCCCTAATACACTTCCGGGACATACATCTCGTGGGGCACCGGCGTGCGGGCATAGTCCGCATGGCGAACCCGTTCGGGAAGCTCGATCTCGGGCTTGGGTACGTCGGAATAGGGAATCTGCGCGAGCAGATGGGCGATGCAATTGAGGCGCGCGCGCTTCTTGTCCACCGCCTGAACCACCCACCACGGCGCCTCTGGCGTGTGAGTGCGGTCCAGCATCTCTTCCTTCGCCTTGGTGTATTCTTCCCAATGGACGCGGCTTTCCATGTCCATGGGCGACAGCTTCCACTGCTTCAGCGGATCGTGGATGCGCATCTTGAAGCGGAATTCCTGTTCCTCATCGGTGATCGAGAACCAGTATTTGATCAGCACGATCCCCGAGCCGATGATCATGCGCTCGAAATCGGGAACCGAGCGGAAAAACTCTTCCAGCTCGGTCTCGTTGCAGAAGCCCATGACGCGCTCGACGCCGGCGCGGTTGTACCAGCTGCGGTCGAACAGCACGATCTCGCCGGCGGTCGGCAGGTGCTGCACGTAGCGCTGGAAATACCATTGGCCGCGCTCGCGCTCGGTCGGCGCCGGCAGGGCGACCGTCCGGCATACCCGCGGATTGAGCCGCTGGGTCACGCGCTTGATCGCCCCGCCCTTGCCGGCGGAATCGCGACCCTCGAAAATCACCACGACCTTGAGTTTCTTGTACTGAACCCAGTCCTGAAGCCGCACCAGTTCGTGCTGGAGACGGAACAGTTCCCGGAAATAGGTCTTGCGGTCCATGCCCTCGCGTGTGTCGGGCATGTTTTCCGCGAGCATTTCGTCGAGCTGGTCTTCCTCCAGCTGGAGTTCCAGTTCCTCGTCGAAATTGTCCGCGATTTCGGCCTTGATGCGGGTGATCTCGTCTTCGGTCGAATTTGACATGGCGCGCCCCTGATTTCAGCGCAACGGAACAGGTGATTGCTACGATAGCGTGACAGCGCGGTTTCCCGCCGGCTGGCGCGCGCGAGCAAGCCGGCAGGCGCCAAAATCTAATGCTGCATGCCGAGGAACTGCTTGAGCTCCGGGGTCTGCGGGTTGGCGAACACCTCGGCCGGCGGCCCGATCTCGTGGACGCGGCCCATATGCATGAACACCACGCGCGAGCACACGTCGCGGGCGAACCGCATTTCGTGCGTGACCATCATCAGCGTCATGCCCTCGGCCGCGAGTTCCTTCACAACGCTGAGCACCTCGTTCACCAACTCCGGGTCGAGCGCCGAGGTGATCTCGTCGCACAGCAGCGCGATCGGTTGCATGGCGAGCGCGCGGGCAATCGCCACGCGCTGCTGCTGGCCGCCGGAGAGCTGGTCGGGATAGGCGTCGAACTTGTGCCCGAGGCCGACGCGATCCAGCATCTTCTTGGCCATCGCCTCGGCCTCGGCCTTCGGCGTCTTGCGCACCACCATCTGCGACAGCATCACGTTGCGGCCGGCGCTGAGGTGCGGGAACAGGTTGAACTGCTGGAAGATCATCCCGACCTTCAGCCGCAGCGCCTTCAGGTGCAGTTCGTCCGGCAGCAGTTGCGCGCCGGCCACCGAGATGGTGCCCTCATCCGGCGTCTCCAGCCCGTTGATGCAGCGGAGCAGGGTGGATTTGCCCGAGCCGGACTTGCCGATGATGGCAATGACCTCGCCCGGATCGACGTCGATATTGATGCCCTTGAGGACTTCGTTATCGCCGAAACGCTTCTTAACCTCAGTGATTTCGATGAGCGACATTGAGCTTCCTCTCAAGGATCTGGCTCGACTTGGACAAAGGCCAGCACAGGGCGAAATAGATCAGGGCGACGACGCCATAGACGGTGAAGGGCTCGAAGGTGGCGTTGGTCACCATCGTCCCGGCCTTGGAGAGTTCGACGAAGCCGATGATCGAGGTCAGCGCCGTGCCCTTCACCACCTGCACGGAGAAGCCGACGGTCGGCGGCACGGCAATGCGCAGGGCCTGCGGCAGGATCACGTAGCGCATCTGCTGGAGGTACCCCATCCCAAGGCTGGATGAGGCTTCCCACTGGCCCTTGGTGACGGACTCGACGCAGCCCCGCCAGATCTCGGTGAGGAAGGCGGCGGTCCACAGGATCAAGGCGAGCCCGGCGGCCAGCCAAGCCGGCACATCGATGCCGAACAGCCCCAGCCCGAAGAAGGCCAGGAACAGCTGCATCAGCAGCGGAGTGCCCTGGAACAGCTCGATATAGGTCCGGGCGAACACCCGCCCGAACTTGCCCTTGCCGATGCGCAGCAACAGCAGCAGCCCGGCGACCACGCTTCCCCCGATGAAGGAGACGATTGACAGCAGCACTGTCCAGCGGGCGGCGAGCAGCAGGTTCCGTACGATGTCCCAGGTCGTGAAATCACTCATCGTGCAACCCTCCTCATCTTGTCGCTCCTCATCGTGCGGCACGCTTGGGGAACAGGGTCCAGCCGAGGCCGCGCAGCAATTGGCGCAGCACGATGGCGAGGGCGAGATAGATCAGGGTCGAGACGAAGTAGGCCTCGAACGCCCGGAAGGTGCGGGACTGGATGAAGTTCGCCGCAAAGGTCAAATCTTCCGCCGCGATCTGCGACACCGCCGCCGAGCCGAGCATGACGATGACGACCTGCGAGGACAGCGCCGGCCAGATGCGCTGCAAAGACGGGATCAGCACGACATGCCAGAAGGTCTGGATACGGCTCATGCCGAGGCTGGCGCCGGCCTCGAACTGCCCGGCATGGGTCGCCTGGATGCCCGCCCGCACGATCTCGCAGCTATAGGCGCCGAGATTGATCACCATGGCTAGATTGGCGGCCTGAAGCTCGGTCATCCGCACCCCCAGGGCCGGCAGGCCGAAGAAGATGAAGAACAGCTGGATCAGGAACGGCGTGTTGCGGATCATCTCGACATAGGCGGTGACGATTGGTCGGGCCCATTTCGGCCCGAGCGAGCGTACCCAGGCGCAGAACACGCCCAGCGATATGCCGAGCACGCCGCCGACCAGCGTGAGCTCGACCGTGATGCCGATGCCCTTCAGCAGCACCGGCCAGTATTCAAATACCCAGTCATAGTCGAATACATAGGTCATTCAGCCGAGCTCCTGCTGCGATGACATCAGCCTTCCAGCGGAGCGCCCAGGAGCGATCCGCCGGAAGGCGTGGGGGTTCAGAGTTCGGCCGGCAGCTTGGCGCCGAGCCACTTCTCGGAGATCGCGCCGAGCGCGCCATCGGCCTTGGCGGCGGCGATGATCGCGTTGACCTTGGCCAGCAGCGCCGGCTCGTTCTTGTTGAGACCGATGAAACAGGGCGAGTTCTTGATCAGGAACTTGATCTCGGGGCGCTTGGGCGGGTTGCGCTCGAGAATGGCGGCGGCGACCACATTGCCGGTGGCGACCAGTTCGACCTGGCCGGACAGGAAGGCCGAGATGGTGCCGTTATTGTCCTCGTAGCGCTTGATCGAGGTGTCGGAGGGGGCAATCTTGCTCAGTTCGAGGTCTTCCACCGAGCCGCGGGTGACGCCGATGGTCTTGCCGGCAATGTCCTCGATCTTGGTGACCTTCACATCGGCCGGGGCGAACACGCCGTTGAAGAACGGGGCATAGGCGACCGAGAAGTCGATGACCTTTTCGCGCTCGGCATTCTTGCCGAGGCTGGAGATGACCAGATCGACCTTGTTGGTCTGGAGATACGGGATGCGGTTGGCGCTCGTGACCGGCACCAGCTCCAGCTTGGCGCCGAGCTTGTCGGCGATCAGCTTGGCGACATCGACGTCATAGCCCTTGGGGGCCATGTCGGCGCCGACGCTGCCGAACGGCGGAAAATCCTGCGGCACGGCGATGCGGATGACCTTGTTGGCCTCGATGGTGGCAAGTGCGTCGGCCTGTGCCGGCAGCGGCGCCTGCGCGACGCTGATGACGACGGCCCCGGCGAGAAGGGCGAGCAGGGTACGGCGGTTCATGCTGTCAGTCCTCATGTGGGTGGATGTGAGTGGAGGGAATGGAAGGCGGGGCGCCGGCGAAGGTCGACGGCGACAGCAGTTCGCGCAGCCCGGCGAGCGGGTCCGGCTTGGCGGTGAGGTCGAGCCCGGCCTCCACCTTGCAGATGTGCTCGTCCATCAGGCGCGCGGCGGCCTCGATGTCGCCGGCTTCCAGCGCGGCGACAATGTCCTCATGGTCGTGGCTGGATTCCTCGGCCTTCTCGGTCGGCTGGTAGAGCATCGAGATGAGGGTGGTGCGCGCGGTGAGGTCGCGGATGATCTCGGTGAGCAGACGGTTGCCCAGTGCGTCGGCAAGATGGATGTGGAAGTCGCCCAGCAGGCAGGCACGGGACGACACGTCGCCGGACGTGATCGCCTCACGCTCGACCGCGACGTGCTCCTTCAGGCTGCGCACCACACCGGGCGGAACGCTGCGCAGCGTGTGCAGCAGGCCGGTCTCGATCACGCGCCTTGTCTGGAACGCCTCGCGCGCCTCGTCGGCCGAGGGCTCGACCACATACCAGCCGCGCCGCGCGCTGACCTGCACCACGCCGCGCGTCTCCAGCCGCATCATCGCCTCGCGCACACGGGTGCGGGACACGCTGAACAGATCGGCGAGCTTCTGCTCGCCGAGCCGCGTGCCCGGATCGATGCGGCCGGCGAGGATCGCCGACAGGATGGCTTCTTCGATATTGGCGGCGGCAGGGTTCATCAGGCTTGCTCACAAACTTGTATACAAGCTGGAAAGCAAACCGCGTGCCAAAGCAGATAGGCATCGTCAGGGCACTTGCTAGTCGCGCTATAGTTGCGGATGATCAGACGATGCAATCATTTTGGCAAAGGCGATTTCGTCATGGAAATCCTGAGGTCCATCCCGGCTTCGGTCTATGCAGCATGGACCAAGTCCGCAAATAAGCCATTCGTCATTATAGCCACTATTTTGGTATTACTGGCCATTGCTGAAGCATTCGGACAAGCAATTGGAGATGGATCGAAGATAAGTATTCTTCTAGGATTGGCCATAGTTACTCTTCTAGCGCCAAGGTTGGAAAATTTATCTTTAGGTTCGGATGGGATAAAGGCAGCACTCAACAAGGTAGATGAGAAAAACATCAAGGCTTCAACAGAGATCGACGACAATCTCAATCAGAAGATCGATGCTCTGTACAAGGAAGTCATGTTGATCAAGGAGCTGATCCATAACGGCGGTTGCGGCGACGGCGGCGGCAGCAGCAGTGGGAACGCTGCGCCGGGCGGCGGCATCGAGCTCGATCCTCCGACGCATGCTGATGATCCCCAGAAGGACAGATTTGGCGGCAAGGAGCAGCGCGATGGTCGAATCTTATGCGCCGTGGTCGAACAGGCGGCGTTGAACGCGGATTGGTGCAGCGTAAAGCTCACCGTGAAGAAGACCAGAGGAGGCGCGGACCTGGCTGGTGTCGTCAGCTTCTTCCTGCACGACACGTTCACGCCGGACCGCTACGATATAACAGTCAAGGACGGGGAGGCGCGTCTCACGGTGCGCGCGGTCGGCGCGTTCACGGTCGGCGCCATCGTCGATGGAGGGACGCTGCTCGAACTCGATCTCGCCACCAGCCCAAACGTGACGGCGCCGCAATATTGGCGCGTCAGGTAGCGGCGCCTACTCCGCCGCGCGGCTGACGTGGCCGAGGCGCTCGGCGATCTTGGCGACAAGCTGTTCTGCCGCATCCGCAATCACCGTGCCCGGCGGATAGATCGCTTCCGCGCCAGCCGCATGCACGGCGTCATAGTCCTGCGGCGGCACGACGCCGCCTACAACCACCATGATGTCGGGCCGGCCCTCACGCGCCAGCGCCGCCTTCACCTCCGGCACGAGGGTGAGATGGCCCGCCGCCAGCGAGGAAATGCCGATGACGTGGACATCGTTCTCCACCGCCTGGCGGGCGGCTTCCTGAGGGGTGGCGAATAGCGGGCCGATATCGACATCGAAGCCGAGATCGGCGAACGCCGAGGCGATCACCTTCTGGCCGCGGTCGTGGCCGTCCTGCCCGACCTTGGCGACCAGGATGCGCGGGCGGCGGCCTTCATCGGCCTCGAACGCCTCGACGCGCGCCCGCACGCGGGCAATCTTGTCGCTCATGGCGCGACCTCCCGTGCTGTCTGCCTCCCGCCGATACACCCCCGAGACCGAGCGGATTTCCGCCCGGTGCCGGCCGAACACGCGCTCCAGCGCGTCCGATATCTCGCCGACCGTCGCCTTGGCCCGCGCGGCGTCGATCGCCAGCGCCAGCAGATTAGCATTACCCGCCGCGCCGTTCTGTAGGGCGGTCAGCGCCGCCGCCACGCCTTGCGGATCACGCTCTGCTTTGAGACGTGCAAGCTTCTCCAGTTGCGCGGCGCGCACGGCTGAATTGTCGACCCTCAGCACGTCGAGCGGCGCGTCGAAGTCCGGCTTGTACTTGTTGACGCCCACCACCGTCTGCGCCCCGGCGTCGATGCGGGCCTGCGTGGTGGCGGCGGCTTCCTCGATGCGCAGCTTCGGAATGCCAGCCTCGATCGCCTTCGCCATGCCGCCCAGGGCCTCGACCTCCTCGATATGGGCGCACGCGCGGGCGGCGAGATCAGCCGTCAGCTTCTCCACGAAGAACGAGCCGCCCCACGGGTCGATGGCGCGCGTGGTTCCGCTCTCCTGTTGCAGCACGATCTGCGTATTGCGGGCGATGCGGGCGGAAAAATCGGTCGGCAGCGCCAGCGCCTCGTCCAGCGCATTGGTGTGCAGCGATTGGGTGTGGCCCTGGGTGGCCGCCATCGCCTCCACCATGGTGCGCATCACATTGTTGAACGGGTCCTGCGCCGTCAGGCTCCAGCCGGAGGTCTGCGAATGGGTGCGCAACGGCAGCGATTTCGGGCTCTTGGCCCCGAGTTCATTCATCAGCTTCGCCCAGATCAGCCGGGCGGCGCGGAGTTTTGCGACCTCCATGAAGAAGTTCATGCCGATCGCCCAGAAGAACGACAGGCGCGGCGCGAAAGCGTCGATATCCATCCCGGCCTTCATGCCGGCGCGTACATATTCCACGCCATCCGCCAGCGTGTAGGCCAGTTCAAGGTCCTGCGTCGCCCCGGCTTCCTGCATGTGGTAGCCGGAAATCGAGATCGAGTTGAAGCGCGGCATGTTCTTCGCCGTGAAGGCGAAGATGTCGGAGATGATCCGCATCGAGGGGCCGGGCGGGTAGATATAGGTGTTGCGGACCATGAACTCCTTGAGGATGTCGTTCTGGATGGTCCCGGAAAGCTTGGCCGGCGGCACGCCCTGTTCCTCGGCCGCCACCACATAGAGCGCGAGGATCGGCAGCACCGCGCCGTTCATCGTCATCGACACGCTCATCTCGTCCAGCGGAATGCCGGAAAACAGCGTGCGCATGTCGAGAATGGAGTCGATGGCGACCCCCGCCATGCCAACATCGCCGGCAACGCGTGGATGGTCGCTGTCATAGCCGCGATGGGTGGCGAGATCGAACGCGACCGACAGCCCTTTCTGCCCGCCCGCGAGGTTGCGACGGTAGAAGGCGTTGGAATCCTCGGCCGTGGAGAAGCCGGCATATTGCCGGATGGTCCAGGGCTGGGTCGCATACATGGTGGGGTAGGGGCCGCGCAGGAACGGCGCGATGCCGGGCTGGCTGTCGATGAAGGACAGGCCCTCAAGATCGGCCGGCCCGTAGACCGGCTTTACCTTGATATGTTCGGGCGTCTCCCAGAAGCCGCCATGCGTCTTGATCGGGGACGTCCATTCAAGCGTGGAAAAGTCGGGAATGCGGCTCATCATGCGCCCTCCCGGCTTCGTGCTGTTACGCCCTCTTGGCGGTCCACGATCCGGTGCAGTTTTTCTGCGGCGAGACCCATTTGCCCGAAGCCGTGTCGCCCCGTCCCACGCCCTTGGCGGCGACGGTTTCCGCGCCACGCACGAGGTTGATCCGGATCACACCCACCGACGTCACCGAGCCACTCGCATCCACCGGCCAGATACCGGAATAGCTGATCTGCCCGTCCTCGACTGCGAGACTGAACTCGAAGCTCTTGGAACACGGGCCGGTAATGGGCTGCGTCGCGACGTGCCAGATGCCGTCGTGCATCTCCTGCGCCATCGCAGCAGGCGCAAACGCGGACTGTGTGAAAGCGAGCGCGCCACAGATCACCGTGGCCCGCACCGCGTGCCCTAGGATTTGCATGGCTTTTTCCTGTGTCTTGGGCGGGTTCCTGCCCGCCGATACAGGGAAAACGGCCCAGCGCGCTCATGGTTCCACCCTCGGGGAGGTCAGGCCCAACCTGCGGTGCGCCTCACGCAGTACGGCTAGCGCGTCGCAGCCGGCCGTGATGAAGCCATCGACGCCGGCCTCGCGCCACGCTGCCTCGTGCTCGCCCGACGCACCCGCGAGATACACTGCCACCGCGCCGGCCTTCTTGAGCACGCGGGTAGCCGCCGCCGCATGTATCTCGTAGAGCTCGTTGGATGAGCACAGGCAGGCGATACGCGCGCCGCTGGCGGTGAAGGCAGGCGCCAGATCGACCACCGTGACGCCCTCATTCATGGGCGCCGCAATGCCGCCGGCCTCGAACAGCGATCTGGCGAAACCGGCGCGGGCGGTGAAGTCGGCCGCCGTGCCGAGAGTGGCGAGGAACACGCTGGGCGGCGTCGCAGCCCGGTCAGCGGCATCACGCAGCGCTTCGAACGGCTCGGCAAGACGCATCGGGCGCAAAGGCTCGGTGACGAGCGCGCCGTCCATCTCCGCTGCCTTGAGCGGCGGGGCGGGCGCGAGCACGGTGACGGCGCTGCCGCCCAGCAGCGGGAATTCCGAGGTGCCGGTGATCGGCAGGCGCCGGGTGGCGATGTCCTTGGCGCGGGCGGTACGGGTCGTCCGTATCGCCCGCTGCCAATTGCCCGAGAGTAGCGCGTCGACCATGCCGCCCTCGCTCTCGATGCCGCGAAACAGCGTCCAGGCGGCTGCGGCCAACTGCTCGGTGCGCTCCTCGATGGCGCCGGCCCCCGCGCCCGGATCGGCGACGCGGTGGACGTTGGATTCCTCGATCAGGATCGACTGGGTGTTGCGGGCCAGCCGACGGGCGAGCGCGTCGGCCAAGCCGATGGCGTGGGTGAAGGGCAGCATGGTGACGCTGTCCGCCCCGCCGACCCCGGCCGCGAACGCCGCAATGGTGCCGCGCAGCAGGTTCACATGCGGGTCGCGTTTCGTCAGGCTGCGGGTCGCGGTTTCCATATGGACGAAGATCGGGGTGGGCTCAACGCTGCATGCAATCAGCGCCGCCGCCCAGAGCTGGCGGAAGGCGCGCGACTTGGCGATGGTGGCGAACTGGTCGACATCCGCCGTCAGGGTGACCTCGATCAGGCGGGCGGCTTCCTCAAGGTCGAGCCCGCCGGCCTCCAGCGCGCGCAGATACGCGATGGCGGTGGCGAGCACCCCCGCCAGTTCCTGCGCATCGCTGGCGCCCGCCGCGTGATGAAGGCGGCCGTCGGTGCGGACGGTCGGGGCGGTGAGGCCGCGTTCGCGGAGCGAATTGACGGTCTGGCCGAGCCGGATGGACAGCGCCTCCCAATCC
>LNAP01006913.1_pt1 | contig 14909 bp, 15 predicted proteins | sample 602601 | NCBI WGS metagenome assembly LNAP01 (sample SAMN02440304, study PRJNA202911) | soil metagenome | biome: Subtropical and temperate rainforests or woodlands; isolation source: soil samples (1 kg each in a 20% v/v slurry with milli Q water) were... ...
CGAGTCGCTCGACCCGCTGGCGACCGCTTCCTGGATGCCGGTGTTCACGTCGACCAGCGTCATCAGCACCTGGCTTTCGAGTGTCTTCGACTTGAGCCCGACCGCCCCGCCGAACGTCGGGGCGGTCGGGCGTTGCTGATCGTCGCTGGTGCCGCGCAGGGCTTCAGCGGCGACTACAGCGACCAGATCAGCAACGCTGCGCTGGCCGGCCTGACCAAAGACCTTGATCTGATGGTGGTTGGGCACCGGAGCTTGCAGACGCTGAGCGAAAACACCCCCCCGGACACCGTTGTCTGGTCGGCTGACATGGTCCCGCACATGGCCGAGATCCCGACGCTGGCCAGCCGCACCGTCGATGCTGCCTTTGCCTTGGTGGCACAGGGTTCGCATGGCCGGATCGCCATTCTCTTTGCCGACGTGGAGCCACAGGGCCAGAAGCTGATACGCCGAACTCTTGTGCCCTTCGACTTTGGCCGATTTGCCCCCGACCCCGGCAACCAGCCGCAGACGACCCTTGCCCGCCCGGAGCTGCTGGCGGCACTGGCCGAGGAATACGTCTTTGCCGAAGTCTGCGAAGCCCTGATGCTGGGTTTTGCGTCGGAAAGCGCAGCACGCGCCGCCGCGATGGCGCGCGCGCAGACGAATGTTCGCCGGATATCCAGCGACCTGACGCGCCTGTTCAACCAGTCCCGGCAGGAACAGATGACAACAGAAATCATCGAACTGTCGACAAACCGGACGTGAACACCGGATCAATATCGGCCATGACCGGGCCGGACCTCGGGCTTACCGTCATCGTTCTCCGCCACAGATGCGGTGCGCGGACCGCGATCAGTTCCTGGATTACAGTCTTCAGGCGTCGGCGTTTGGCCCGAGGGGTGCAGCGGCGCATCTTCGCCCGGCAGCGGGTGTGGGCCGCTCGGGCGCGACAGGTTGTAGGCCAGCGCCGCCAGCGACAGCACCAGAGCGTTGGTGTCGAACCTGCCTGCGGGCAGAGGCTTGAATCAGGATTCGACGCCAGACCCATCTGCTGCGCAAATTTATCTTGAGGGTCTGCCTGCAAGCGCAGGCTCCTTTCATTGCCGCGGCCCGTGGGCTCCTTGCGCCGGTTACGCTTTATGGACTTGGCCGAACCCGAACCAGCCTTGGCCGTTTCCGGCCGATTGACATGTCTGTCCAGGCTCTCTACCATTTTGCGGCTTATGCCCGCGCACGTGCCCGAAATCCTTGATGCCTGGCGCATGGTCGCGGCACGACGCAGCTTCGAAGGCAAGGTGCCGCTGGCGGCATTGCGCCGGCTCGACGGTTTGCTGGCCGATGCCGAGGGTGAGGTGACGTTCGCGCTGCAGTTCGATCGCGATGCGCTGCAGGTGCCCTACGTGGAACTGAAGATCGACACGGCGCTGCCGCTGGAATGCCAGCGCAGCCTGCAGCGGTTCCTGTACCCGGTGTCGATGGTGCAGCGGCTTGGCCTGATCAGGGACGAAGCCGGCGAAGCGGCCCTGCCGCCGGAGACCGAGGCGCTGCTGGTGCCCGAAGACGGCATGTTGCGGACGCTGGACCTGATCGAGGACGAACTGGTGCTGGCTGTGCCCGCGGTACCGATGAATCCGGATTTGCCTGCGGTGGAACTCGATGTTTCCCCGCAGCAGGAAGAACTGGCGCAGGCCAGCCCGTTCGCGGCGCTGGCTTCGCTCAAGAAGAACTGATCGCCTGTGCGGCGGTTGGAATGAAGACTCGTTTGGAGCAAGACCATGGCAGTTCAGAAATCCCGCGTCACCCCGTCCCGCCGCGGCCAGCGCCGTTCGCACGACGCCCTCACCGCCAAGCAGCTGGCCACCGACCCGACCACCGGCGAAACCCACATCCGCCATCACGTGACCGCCGACGGCTACTACCGTGGCAAGAAGGTCATCGCCACCAAGTCGGCTGTCAGCGAAGAGTGAGCCTTCCGGCGCGCAGTGATGCGCGCCTGACTGCTGCATTGTTCAGGCCTGGCCTGCGGGTCGCGCAACGGGAATCATGATGAGCCAGCCGGTGACCAACGGTCGTATCTACTCGCGTATCGCAGGCACCGGCAGCTATCTGCCGGACAAGGTCCTGACCAACGACGACCTGTGCAGGATCGTCGAGACCAGCGACGAGTGGATCCAGACCCGCACCGGCATCCGCGAGCGCCACATGGCAGCCGAAGGGCAGACCAGTGGCGACCTGGGTTACCGGGCGGCATTGCGTGCGATGGAGGCGGCCGGCGTCACTGCGGCCGACCTGGACATGATCGTGGTGGGCACCACCACGCCGGACATCGTTTTCCCATCCACGTCGTGCCTGATCCAGGCCCGGCTGGGCGCCGAAGGCTGCATGGCGATGGACGTCAACGCGGCCTGTTCGGGCTTCATCTATGCGCTGACGGTGGCCGACAAGTTCATCCGCAGCGGTGACGCCAGGACGGCCCTGGTGATCGGCACCGAGACCCTGACCCGCATCACCGACTGGACCGATCGCACCACCTGCGTGCTGTTCGGCGATGGCGCCGGCGCGGTGGTGCTCAAGGCCGACAGCCAGGCCGGCATCCTCAGCACCCATCTGCATGCCGATGGCAGCAAGAAGGAGCTGCTCTGGAATCCGGTTGGCGTCTCGGCCGGCTTCAAACCTCACCAGACCAACAACGGCTCGCGGATCCTGATGAAGGGCGGCGAGGTCTTCAAGTACGCGGTCAAGGCCTTGGATGCGGTCGTGGAGGAAGCCCTCAACGCCAACCAGCTGGACAAGCACGACCTGGATTGGCTGGTGCCGCACCAGGCCAACCTGCGCATCATCGAAGCCACCGCCAAGCGGCTGGACATGTCCATGGACCAGGTCGTGGTCACGGTCGATCGGCACGGCAATACCTCCTCGGCCTCGGTGCCGATGGCACTGGATGAAGCGGTGCGCGACGGTCGCATCCAGCGCGGCCAGCTGCTGCTGCTGGAAGCCTTCGGTGGCGGTTTCACCTGGGGTTCGGTGCTGATCCGCTACTGAGCGCTGCCCGCGCCAGAGGCCCAGCCATGGTGTTGGCCAGGCGGCGACTCCTCCGCCGGTGGCGGATCGATGTTGCGCGAATCCAGTCGGGGCTGACCCGGGGCAGTGCTGCCGATCACGCCCGGCGCCTGCAGGACGGTGGCCGGCCTAAAGCCTGCACGTGTCCGATCCATGGTCAGGAAAAGCGGCCCAGGCTGGGCGTCAGGCGATGCGGCATCAGGTGGGCGCGCCGCGGCGGCATACGCCCCAGTACAGACGCCTCGCTCGTTTCGCCCGTATCATCGGCGCTCGTTTCTGCAGCTCAGGTCTTCTCGCGCGTGACCGACTCCGCACTCGCCTTCGTGTTTCCCGGCCAGGGGTCGCAGTCCCTGGGCATGCTGGCCGAACTGGCCGAACTGCACCCGCAGGTACGCGACACCTTCAATGAAGCTTCCGACGGTGCCGGCGCCGATCTGTGGGCGCTCTCCCAGGGCGGGCCGGAAGAAATGCTGGGCCGCACCGAATACACCCAGCCGGCCCTGCTGGCGGCGGGCATCGCGGTGTGGCGCCTGTGGCAGGAGCAGGGCGGCGCCGTCCCCGCGCGCCTGGCCGGCCACAGTCTGGGCGAATACACCGCGCTGGTCGCAGCCGGCGCGCTGTCGCTGCACGATGGCGCGCATCTGGTGCGCATCCGCGGGCAGCTGATGCAGGACGCCGCGCCGGCAGGTGTCGGCGCGATGGCCGCAGTGCTGGGCGCCGAAGACGCGATGGTCGCGCAAGTGTGCGAGCAGGTCTCCGGGACCAAGGTCGTGGTGCCGGCCAACTACAACGCGCCGGGCCAGATCGTGATCGGTGGCGATGCCGCAGCGGTCGATGCAGCCATTGCCGAACTCAACGCCCGCGGCATCCGCAAGACCGTCAAGCTGGCGGTGAGCGTGCCCTCGCATACTCCGTTGATGCGCGAAGCAGCCAACCGCCTGGCCGAGACCATCAAGGGCATCGCCTGGCAGCTGCCAGCCCTGCCGGTGGTGCAGAACGTCGACGCGCAGGTCCACGACAGCATCGAGGCCATCGGCCAGGCGCTGGTGCGCCAGCTGTATCTGCCGGTGCGCTGGACCGACTGCGTGCAGGCGCTGATCGGCGCGGGTGCGACGCGCATCGCCGAATGCGGCCCCGGCAAGGTGCTGACCGGCCTGGCCAAGCGCATCGACAAGTCCGTGGACAGCCGTGCGCTGTCCACGCCGGCCGACTTCCAGGGCGCCCTGGAAACATGGAAGGCCGCATGAACATCGTCCGTCCCCTGGAAGGGGAAATCGCCCTGGTCACCGGCGCCAGCCGCGGCATCGGCGCGGCCATCGCCGACACGCTGGCCGCCCAGGGCGCGACCGTGATCGGCACCGCGACCACCGACAGCGGTGCACAGGCCATCGCCCAGCGCATGGAAGTGCTCGGTGGCCACGGCCGCACCCTGGACGTCACCGATGCGGCCGCGGTCGAAGCGTTGATCGAGGCGACCGCCAGGGAGTTCGGACCCGTCTCGATCCTGGTCAACAACGCCGGCATCACCCGCGACAACCTGCTGATGCGGATGAAGGAGCAGGACTGGAACGCGATCCTGGACACCAACCTGTCCAGCGTCTTCCGCACCTGCAAGGCGGTCATGCGCGGCATGATGAAGGCGCGCAAGGGCCGCATCATCAACATCGCCTCGGTGGTCGGGGTGACCGGCAATCCCGGGCAGACCAACTACGCGGCGGCCAAGGCCGGTATCATCGCCTTCTCCAAGTCGCTGGCCAAGGAAATCGGTTCGCGCGGGGTGACGGTCAATGTCGTGGCGCCTGGCTTTATCGACACCGACATGACCAGGGCCCTGCCCGAGGACGCCAAGGCCGCGCTGATCGGCCAGATCGCCTTGGGCCACCTGGGCGAGCCGGCCGACATCGCTGCCGCGGTGGCGTTCCTGGCCGGTCCCCAGGCCCGGTACATCACCGGCGAAACCTTGCACGTCAACGGCGGCATGTACATGCCGTGACCCAGGATTCGGCCCTAAGTGGCTGATTCAACGGGGCTTGCGGCATCGTGTCCGCAAGCCCGGCTTTCCCTTACACTATCCCGTCTTTACCCCATCTCCGTCTGGAGCGAAATCCATGAGCAGCATTGAAGAACGCGTCAAGAAGATCGTTGTCGAACAACTTGGCGTCAAAGAAGAAGAAGTCACCACCAGCGCATCGTTCGTGGACGATCTGGGCGCCGACTCCCTGGACACCGTCGAGCTGGTCATGGCGCTGGAAGAAGAGTTCGAGTGCGAAATTCCGGACGAAGAGGCCGAGAAGATCACCTCCGTCCAGCAGGCCATCGACTACGTCAAGGCCGACCGGCCTGATGGAAGCAAGTCACCCCGGGGCCGCGCTTGCGGCCCCGTGCGCATCTGGCGCGTGGCGCCGGGTTTCCAGTCAATTCAAGGCCGGCCTCGCCCGGCCAGCAGGATCGCGGAGTAGAACGTTATGAGCCGACGTCGCGTCGTCATTACCGGCATGGGCATGGTCTCGCCGCTGGGCAATGACCTGGCCAGCAGTTGGGATGGCATCAAGAACGGCCGTTCGGGCATCGGCCCGCTGACCTCGTTCGATGCCTCCACTTTCGCCACCCGCATCTGCGGCGAAGTGCGTGACCTGGACATCACCCGGTTCATCAGCCCCAAGGAGGCCAGGAAGATGGATGCGTTCATCCATTACGGCATGGCCGCCTCGCTGATGGCGCTGGAGGATTCGGGGCTGGAGGTGACCGAGGCCAACGCCGAGCGCATCGGGGCGATGATCGGCTCGGGTATCGGCGGGATCCTGGGCATCGAACAGCAGACCGAGAAATACCTGGAGGGCGGCGCACGCAAGGTGTCGCCGTTCTACATCCCCAGCACCATCATCAACATGCTGCCGGGCCACCTGAGCATCATGAAGGGCCTGAAAGGGCCCGGCTTTTCGGCGGTGTCGGCGTGCGCCTCGGCCAACCATTCGATCGGCATGGCGATGCGCACCATCCAGTACGGCGATGCCGAGGTGATGGTCGCCGGTGGCGCCGAGCGCGGCTCCTCGCCGACCTCGATGGCCGGCTTCTGTTCGATGAAGGCCATGTCCACCCGCAACGACGATCCGACCCGGGCCTCGCGCCCGTGGGACGCCGAGCGCGATGGCTTCGTCATGGGCGACGGCGCCGGCATCCTGGTGATCGAGGAATACGAGCACGCCAAGGCCCGCGGCGCGCGCATCTACTGCGAGCTGGCCGGCTTCGGCGCCAGCCAGGATGCCTGGCACATGACCGCGCCCAGCGAGAACGGCGAAGGCCCGGCGCGCTGCATGACCATGGCCATGAAGGACGCCGGCGTCAGCGCCGAGCAGGTCGAATACCTCAACGCACATGGCACTTCCACGCCACTGGGCGATCTGGCCGAAACCCTGGCGATGAAGCGCGCCCTGGGCGAGCACGCCTACAAGGTCATGGTCAGCTCGACCAAGTCGATGACCGGCCACCTGCTGGGCGCTGCCGGCGGCGTGGAAGCGATCTTCACCGTGATGGCGCTGCAGGAGAACGTGATCCCGCCGACCATCAACCTGGACAACCCGGGCGAAGGCTGCGACCTGGACTACGTGCCCAACGTGGCGCGCGAGAAGAAGATCGATGTGGCCATGTCCAACGGCTTTGGCTTCGGCGGCACCAACGGCACCCTGGTGTTCAAGCGCCTCTGATCCACGCCTTTACCCATCGGCAACACCTCCATCGGGAGCGGCGCAAACCGCTCCCGATGTGCGTTTGAGAACGACCACCATGCTCCTGACCCGCCCGCTGCCCGATCACTTCGACCTGCTGTCGCTGCAGCGGGTGGCGCCGTCGCGCTATCCGCTGCTGATGGAGTCGGTGGCCTCGGGCACCGCGCATGGGCGCTGGGACCTGCTGCTGATGGGCAACGGCCAGGGCCTGTGCCTGGACCGGCAGGGCGTGACCCGCACGCTGCAGGGCCAGGTGCTGGAAGGCGCGTTCCTGGAGTTGCTCGATGCGCAGTGGCGGCCGCTGCGTGCGCTGCGCGAACAATCGCGCTGGCCGTTCCACGGTGGCTGGGCGCTGATGCTGGGCTATGAGCTGGCCGGCCAGGTCGAGCCGGTGCTGCAGCTCCCGCAGGACGCCGATGGCATGCCCATCGCGCTGGCCCTGCGCTGCCCGGCGGCGGCGCTGCGCGACCGCGCAACCGGCCAATGCATCGCGATCGCCGAGCCCGGGCATGCAGGTCTGCTGGAGGTGATCGCAGGCGATGTCCAGGCCGGCGCCGCACTGGCCGCGCCGGTGTGGTCGGCGCCGTCGGCGCTGGTCGAGGATGATCCGCAGGCCTTCCTCGATGGCGTCGACCGCATCCTCGCGTACCTGGCCGCTGGCGATGTCTTCCAGGTGAACCTCTCGCGCGGCTGGCGTGCGCGCTTCGATGCGCCGCTGGATCCGGCCGCGCTGTATGCACGATTGCGCCACTGCAATCCGGCACCGTTTGCCGGGTTGTTCCGGCACCAGGGCGTGGCGGTGGTCAGTGCCTCGCCCGAGCGGCTGGTGTCGGTGCGCGACGGGATCGCCCAGACGCGCCCGATCGCCGGAACGCGTGCGCGTTTGCAAGGCCACGACGATGCCGCGCGGATTCGCGAGCTGGTCGGCCATCCCAAAGAGCGCGCCGAACACGTGATGCTGATCGACCTGGAGCGCAACGACCTGGGCCGGGTGTGCACGCCCGGCAGCGTCGAGGTCGACGAGCTGATGACGGTGGAAAGCTACGCCCACGTGCACCACATCGTCAGCAACGTGCGCGGCCAGCTGCGCGCCGAGGTCACGCCGGGGCAGGTGATCGCCGCGACCTTCCCCGGCGGCACCATCACCGGCTGCCCGAAGGTGCGCTGCATGCAGATCATCGCCGAGCTGGAACAGGCTCCGCGCGGCGCCTACACCGGCGCGTTCGGCTGGCTGGGCCGCGATGGCGACCTGGACCTGAACATCCTGATCCGCAGCGCGCGGCTGGTGGACGAAGCTGGCGGCAGCACGCTGTGCTTGCGCACCGGGGCCGGGATCGTGATCGATTCACGCCCGGGCGCCGAGCTTGCGGAAACCCGCGCCAAGGCGCGCGGCATGCTGGCCGCGCTCGGCCCGGTGGCTGGCGCCTGAACCGCCTGCGCCGTGGCCGGCTGGTATCCTGCGCGACCGTTCTCACCGCCGATCGATCGCCGTGGCTTCAGGTTGCAGGCGCGCACTGCGCGCCATCGTCCTCGTTGGCGTCCTGCTGGTGCTGGCCGTTGCGGCTGTGGCGCTGTGGGGCTGGCAGCGCTATCAAGGCTTCCAGTCCGCGCCGCTGCCGGGCCTGCACACCGGCCAGGTCGTGCAGGTCAAGCAGGGCGATTCCTTCCGGGCCGTGCTGGCGCGCCTGCGCGCGCAGGGCATCAACGCCGGCACCGATCTGGAATGGCAGCTGCTGGCGCGCCAGCTCGATGCGGCCGGCAAGCTGAAAGTGGGCGAATACGCCCTGGACCCCGGTACCACCCCGCGCACGCTGCTGCAGAACATGCGCGCCGGGCGGATCATCCAGTACCGCTTCACCATCGTCGAAGGTTGGAACTTCCGCCAGCTGCGCGCCGCGCTCGACGCCGCCACCCCGCTGCTGCACCAGACCCGCCAGCTGGACGATGCCGCGCTGATGGCCGCGATCGGCCATGCCGGCCAGCATCCCGAAGGCCGCTTCCTGCCCGAGACCTACCTGTATGTCCGTGGCGACAGCGACCTGGATGTACTCACACGGGCCTACGAGGCCATGGCCAGGGCCCTGGCCGCGGCCTGGGCCGAACGCGCTGCCGAGCTGCCGCTGACCACGCCCGACCAGGCGCTGATCCTGGCCTCGATCGTGGAAAAGGAAACCGGCATCGCCGAGGAGCGCGCGCAGATCGCCGGGGTGTTCATTCGCCGCCTGCGGCTGGGCATGAAGCTGCAGACCGATCCGACCGTGATCTACGGCATTGGCAGCGCATACGACGGCAACATCCGCCGCCGCGACCTGGCCACCGACACGCCATACAACACCTACACGCGCAGCGGCCTGACACCCACGCCGATCGCCATGCCCGGTCGCGATGCGCTGCAGGCCGCGCTGCATCCGGCTCCCGGCGATGCGTTGTATTTCGTCGCGCTGGGCGATGGCAGTGGCCGGCACGTGTTCTCGGCCACGCTGGCCCAGCACAACGCCGCCGTGCGTCAGTATCTGGACCGCATGCGCCGGCCGCCGTTGCCGGAGGAACAAGCCGCGCTTGCGCCGGCCGATGCGCAGGCTGGGGCGGCGCCCGATGCCAGGATCGGCCCGCGATGAGTCCGCAACCGGTCGAGCATCCGCGGTTCATCAGCCTGGAAGGCGGCGAGGGCGCGGGCAAGACCAGTGCGCTGGCAGCGATCCGCGACACCCTGCAGGCGGCCGGTCACCAGGTCGTGCTCACCCGCGAGCCGGGCGGCACGCCGCTGGCCGAGCGCATCCGCGCCATCCTGCTCGAGCCGGCCGAGGAAACGCTGGCGCCGGAAGCCGAGCTGCTGCTGATGTTCGCCGCGCGCGCCCAGCACGTGCAGCGGGTGATCGCACCGGCCCTGGCAGGTGGTGCATTCGTGGTCAGCGACCGCTTCACCGATTCCAGCTATGCCTACCAGGTCCACGGCCGTGGCCTGGATCGCAGCCTGGTCGAAGACCTCGAACGCCGGGTGGTGCATGTGGCGCCGGCCATGACCTTGCTGCTGGATCTGGACGTGCGCGAAGGCCGCGCCCGCACCGCTGGCCGCGACCTGTGGCCGGACCGGATCGAGCGCGAGCAGGACGATTTCTTCGAACGGGTGCGCGAAGGCTACCGTCGCCGCGCGCAGGCCTTTCCGCAGCGTTTCCGGGTGATCGATGCGTCGCAGTCGCCACAGTCGGTGGCCGTGGCGGTTGCCGAAGCAGTGCGCGCCTGGCTGGGGGCGCAGGCATGAGCACGGCTTTGGCGCCCTGGCAGCAGCGCGCCCACGACCAGGCATTGGATGCGCTGCAATCCGGGCGCATGGGCCATGCACTGCTGCTGTGCGGTCCGGCTGGGCTGGGCAAGCGTGCGATCGCCGATCGCCTGGCGCGGCATGTGCTCAGTGGCGGTGCGCCGGGCAGCAGCAACCGCGACACCCAGTTGATCGATGCCGGCACGCATCCGGACCTGCAACGGGTGTCGTTCATCCCGAACCGCGACGGCACCAAGCTGCGGTCCGAGATCGTGATCGAGCAGATCCGCGAGCTGTCGCAGAAGCTTTCGCTCACCCCGCAGTACGGGCGCGCCCAGGTGGCCATCATCGATCCGGCCGATGCGGTCAACCGGGCAGCCTGGAACGCACTGCTCAAGACCCTGGAAGAACCCCAGCCCGGCCGCTACCTGTGGCTGCTCAGCGCCGAGCCGGCACGCCTGCCGGCGACCATCCGCAGCCGCTGTCAGAAGCTGGAAATCCGCCTGCCACCGCGTGCCGAGGCGATGGCCTGGCTGCTGGCGCAGGGCTATCCCGAAGGCGCCGCCGCCGAGGCCTTGGACGCCGCGCGCGGCCATCCCAATCTGGCCCTGGCGTGGATGGCCGAAGGCGGCATGGCCCTGCGCCGCGAGGTGGCCGGCGACCTGGCCAGGCTCGAACGCGGCCAGCTGGCCGTGGTCGACACCGCCCAGCGCTGGGCCGGCGACGAGCACGCCGCGCTGCGCCTGCGCCATGCCGCCGATCTGGTGCTGGCCCAGGCCGCCGATCCAGCCTTGACCGATCCGGCACGATTGAACAAGCTGGCTGCATGGTTTGACGCGGCCAATCGCACCCGCGACCTGTTGCGCACCACGGTGCGCGCCGACCTGGCGATCGTGGAGCTACTGCTGGCCTGGCGCGATGGTGGCCCTGGGCCGGCCGGGGGAGGAAGGGGATGAATGCAACAAAGGGCGGGATCCTGTCGCTGACAGTGAAAGACAAGGCGCAGCTCTACAGCGCCTACATCCCCTTCGTGAAGAACGGCGGCATCTTCGTGCCCACCCCCAGGCGCTACTTCCTGGGCGATGAGGTGTTCGTGCTGGTGACCCTGCCCGAATCCAGCGCGCGCCTGCCCGTTGCCGGCAGGGTGATCTGGGTGACGCCGGTGGGCGCGCAGGGCGCGCGCACGGCTGGCATCGGTGTGCAGTTCACCGAAGGCAGCGAGGGCGACACGGTGCGCAACCGGATCGAAACCCTGCTGGCTGGCACGCTCAACGCGGACAAGCCTACGCACACGATGTAAGCCGCGCGCTCGCATCGCACCAAAGAAGAACGCAGCTCCCGACAGGCTGCGTTTTTTGTGGTGTGGCGCGCGGGTGTGGCGCGTGGCTACAGACTCTTGAGCAGGTTGCCCAGCAGCAGTACCACCAGCCCGGCGCAGACCAGCCAGAACGCATATGGCACCAGCGCCGGGATGTAGTGCAGCTTGGCTGCCACGCCCAGGCCGCCGAGCAGCAGCGCCAGGAAGAACGTGCCGGAAGTCGGCGCAGACAGATGGAACATGCAGGTCGGTTTCGTCTTGGTTCGGAAGCTGCTCATGATGCCCGATCCACCGCGTGGCTTGCTGCCGGCGGGGGCGGATTGGCGTGGCCGAAGATCAGGCGATCGGCTCGCGCAGGACCGGATTGTCCCAGCCCGGGCGTGGCGCGAAACGATCGCCATGACGCGCCTGCAGCGTGCGCAGGCGCTCGATCAGCGCATCGGCGCCGGTCGCGCGGATGTGCTGGATCGGGCCGCCGCGGAACGGCGCGAAGCCGGTGCCGAAGATCACCCCGGCATCGAGCAGGTCGGCATCGGCAACGACATCGTCGTGCAGGCAGGCCACCGCCTCGTTGAGCAGCGGCAGGATCAGGCGGTCTTCCAGATCGGCCGGCGCCTGGTAGTCCTTGGGCACCTCGGGCTTGACGGCCTTGCCGTTCTCCCACTTGTACAGGCCCTGGCCGTCCTTCCTGCCGCGGCTGTCCGGGGTGACCGCGGCCAGCGCCGCCGGCACCTGCAGGCCCAGGAACGGCGAAAGCTCCTTGCCCACACCAGCGGCCACGTCCAGGCCGACCGTGTCGATCAGTTCGATCGGTCCCATCGGCATGCCGAACTTCACCGCCGCCTTGTCGATCACCGCCCCGGGAATGCCTTCGGCGTAGGCCGTGGCCGCCTCGAGCAGGTACGGAAACAGCACCCGGTTGACCAGGAAGCCCGGCGTGCCGGCCACCGGCACCGGATACTTGTCCAGTGCCTTGCAGAACGCGGCCAGACGCTGGCCCGTTTCAGCCGACATGCCATCGTGGTGGACCACTTCCACCAGCGGCATCATCGCCACCGGATTGAAGTAGTGCAGGCCGCCGAACTGCGCGGGTCGGGCGATGTGGGTGCGCAGCTCCGCCAGCGGGATCGAGGAGGTATTGGTGGTCAGCAGCGCATCCGGCTTGAGCCGTGGCTCGACTGCGGCGTAGAGCTCGCGCTTGGCTTCGGGGTCTTCGATGATCGCCTCGATCACCAGGTCCGCGCTTTCCACACCGGCGCCGGCCAGGTCCGACTTCAGGCGCGCGGCCACCGCCGGACGCCTGGCCGGGTCCTTGACCTTCTTCTCGAACAGCGCCTGGGCGCGGGCCAGGGCATGGTCGATGTAGCGCTGCTCGCGATCCTGCAGGGTCACCTCGAAGCCCCTGTAGGCCGACCAGGCGGCGATGTCGCCGCCCATCACCCCGGCACCGATCACGTGCACCTGCCTGATCCCCGGCAGCGGCATGCCGCCGCCATCTTTTCCGCCCAGGCCCTTGAGGCGCTCGGTCAGGAAGAAGATCCGGATCAGGTTGCGCGCGGTCGGCGTGGCGGCCAGCTTGACCACTGCGCGACGCTCGGCATCCAGGCGCGCATTGATGTCCTTGCCGCCAAAGCGCTCCCAGGTGTCGATCAGCGCATACGGCGCCGGATAGTGCTCCTTGCGCGCCTTGCGCGCGACCTGCCGGGTCATCTGCGGCGCCAGCAGCTTGCGGGCGGGCAGGGTGTTGCTGAGCCAGCCCATGGCGCGCTGCTTGAACGGGCGCACGGCGCCCTTGAGCGCCAGGGCCGCGGCGCTGTCGATCAGCACGGCCTTGTCCACGACCTTGTCGACCAGGCCCAGCGCGCGCGCAGCGCTGGCCGAGACGGTACGGCCGGTGAGCATCAGGTCCATCGCCGCCGGCGCGCCGATCAGGCGCGGCAGGCGCGCGCTGCCACCCCAGCCGGGGAAGATGCCCAGCTTGGTTTCCGGCAGGCCGATGCGGGTGGAATCGTCGTTGGACGCCAGCCGATAGCGGCAGGCCAGCGACAGCTCGGTGCCGCCGCCCATGCAGAAGCCATGGATCGCCGCGACCGTGGGGCATGGCAGCTCGGCCAGCTTCTGGAAGGTGGCCTGGCCGCGGCGGATCGCATCGTTGACCGTGCCCTTGCGGTCGTACTCCTGGAACTCCTTCAGATCCGCGCCGGCGATGAAGCCGTTGGCCTTGCCCGAGGCGATCACCACCCCCCGGGGCGGGTCGATCGCCAGGCGTTCGACCAGTTCGCCCAGTTCGATCAGCACGTCCTGCGAGAAGCTGTTGACCGAGGCGTGCGCGCGGTCCAGATGCAGCACGACCACACCGTCCGGCCGGGTCTGCGTGCGCCAGTGACTGAATCGGAGCCCATCGAAGCTGGCTGTCATGGAGTGGACCATCCGTTGCAGTATGGGAAGCCCGTTATGATCGGCAGGTTGTTTGGCCTGCGTCAAATCCCCATGTTCCACGGCCAACCGCCGACAAGCAGCCGACGCGCGATGCGCTATTTTCCCGCCACGATCTCCTCGCAGCAGGACCACCATGCCGCCGGTGAACTTTTTCCCACCGTCGCGGTCACAGGATGCGGCTCATGACCGCGCCCACTGGCGTGCGGCCCGGCATGACCGACGCTGATCCACCCGTCGAGCTGGATCTCGAGCTGGTCAAGCGCGTACAGCGCGGGGACAGCGCCGCATTCGACCTGCTGGTGCGCAAGTACCAGCACCGGATCCTGGCGTTGATCGGCCGCTACGTGCACGACTGGAGCGAGTGCCAGGACGTGGCCCAGGACACTTTCATGCGCGCCTATCGTGCGATTGGAAGTTTCCGTGGAGACGCGCAGTTTTATACCTGGCTGCACAGGATCGCCGTGAACACCGCCAAGAACCATCTGGTTGCCCACAACCGCCGTCCGCCCACCGACGATGTCGATGCGTCAGACGCAGAACAATACGACTCCGGTGCGCGCCTGCGCGACACCGACACGCCCGAGCGCGAACTCATGCGCCAGCAGCTGGAGCAGGCCGTGATGCGCGCGGTCCAGGCACTGCCAGAGGAACTGCGCGCGGCGATCACCCTGCGCGAGGTCGAGGGCCTGAGCTACGAGGAGATCGCCGCCAGGATGGGCTGCCCGATCGGCACGGTGCGCTCGCGCATCTTCCGTGCCCGAGATGCCATCGACGCCGAACTGCGTCCCTTGCTCGAAACCGACAGCGCCACCCGGGAGCGCGCCCGATGATCGACGACAAGTTCCAGCAGCACTATCGCCAGCAGATGTCCGCATTGATGGATGGCGAACTGGCGCCGGACCAGGCGCGTTTCCTGATGCGGCGCATGGCCGAGGACCGGGCGCTCAACGACACCTGGGAGCGCTGGCAGCTGTGTGGTGATGTGCTGCGTGGCCGCGCCCAGGCGCCGGCGCCGCAGGGCTTTGCCGAACGGGTGTCGGCGGCGATCGCCATGCAGGCGCTGCAGCCGGCGGCCAACCAGGAATTGCCTCGTCCGGGCAGTCGCCTGCTGCGCTGGGGCGGTGGC
>LNAP01009877.1_pt1 | contig 14905 bp, 11 predicted proteins | sample 602601 | NCBI WGS metagenome assembly LNAP01 (sample SAMN02440304, study PRJNA202911) | soil metagenome | biome: Subtropical and temperate rainforests or woodlands; isolation source: soil samples (1 kg each in a 20% v/v slurry with milli Q water) were... ...
AACCTGTTCGTGGCCGACGCCAACAACCAGATCTTCCGCAAGATCCACTACACGCCCGTCAACCGAGGCACGCTGACGGTGGTGAAGGCGTCGATTCCCAACCAGTCGGCCATTTTCCGCCGTGATCTGCTGCGCAAATACGGGCTGCTGCAGGAAAGCATGCGCTATTGCATGGACCTGGAGCTGTGGAGCCGGCTGCTGCGCGAGGGCAAGAACCTGATCGTGCCGGACGCGCTGGGCGTCTATACGGCGCATGACGAAACCAAGACGGCCCTGATGCAGGACGTGCTGCTGGAAGAGCGCGAACAGATCGTGACCCGCATCCGGCGCACCGAACCGGGGCTGGGCCGGCTGTTCGAACTGTCCTGCCGCGCATCGAAGGTGGCCGCGCATGCCCGCCAGGGAGACCTGTCCTACCTGTTCGAAAAACTGACCACCAAGATCTTCAGACGCGACGACTGGGCCGCGCACTAGGACACCGACATGAGCCCGCATCGCCGCCTATCCACCCTGCACCTGCTGGGGCTGTTCGCGTTCACCGCCCTGGCCCTGAACGACGACCGCTTCATCCTGGGCGTGGGCAGCTTCAAGCTATCGCCTTTCGACGTACTGTTCGTCGCCATGCTGGCCGTCAAGGCGCTGCGGCTGGCCGAGCCCAGCGCGTACGCCTTGCCCCGCGGCGTGCTGGGCGCGCTGCTGGGCCTGCAGGCGATGTCGGTGATCTACCTGCTGCTGGTATCGCTCCATCACCCCGGCATCGAGACCGGCGACGTGGCGCGCGACCTGCGCATCGTGTTCTATTTCCTGTGCACGCCATTCCTTTGCTACAAGGACATCGATAGCCCAGCCGCTTACGCCGTACTGCAAAAGTACATCGTGGCGGCCTGCCTGGCGGTGGCCACGCTGATGCTGCTGGAGCAGGCGCAGGGTTTCAGCGTGTCCAACCCGCTGCGCAACGTGCGGCTGGGCGTGTGGGCGATCCCGTTCGGCGTGGTGTCGCTGCTGACGTTCCGGCGCACGCTGAACGTGTCCGGCCCAAAAGCCTACGCGCTGACGCTGTACATGCTGTTGGCCCTGGTGTTTTCGCTGAACCGCAGCCAATACCTGCAATTGGCGGTGTCGGTGGTGATTGCGGTGCTGCTGGGCGCGGGCCCCGAAATCCGTCGGCGCGCGGTGTTGATCTTTGCCCCGGCCGCCGTCGCGGGTGTACTGGTGTTTGCCAGCATCGGCTACCTGGACGTGCTGGCCAACCGCATCTTCAGCGTCGAAAAGCTGGACGAAGATTCCAGTTACGGCGCACGCATCCAGGAAATGCAGGGGCAGATGGACTCCTTCGCCGAAAGCCCCGTATTTGGCAAGGGCGCGGGGTTCCGCAGTTGGGTCATGGGCGAAAACGGCTTCGAACTGAGCACCTTCGCGCACAATTCCTGGGCCTTTTACCTGATGAAGTTCGGCGTGGTCGGCACGATCATGATCATGCTGCCGCCCCTGCTGATATTGCTGCTGACGCTGCTCAGGCGCTACCAGCATCCGGGCCTGGAAATGCACCGGCGCTACCTGTTGGCGACCGCCCCCATCTACATCTTCATCGATTCGCTCTCCGGCGGGCTAGCCTATGCGCCCAAGACCGCGTTCACCGGATTCCTGCTGTGCTATTGCCTGTCGCTGATGCGCAATGCGCAGATCATGCCCGTGCCTCGGGCGGACACGCCCGCAGCACCGTTCACCCCCAGCCACCGCCCGGACGCCGCGCGCCGGGCGCTACCGAGAGTGATTCCCCATGCCTGATGTCTTGTTTGTCGCGCCGGACTTGCACGGCGGCGTCGGAAGGTGCGTCGCCTTCATCGTGGACGCCTTGCCGGAACAGGGCGTGGATTCCGCCCTGTTCCTGCTGCGGTCGCGCAACCGCGAGTATCCGGTCGGCAACCCGAAGGTCACCCGCGCGCTGCCGGTCATTGAATCACCCACCAAACTGCGCTTGATGCTGCCACTGGCGTTCATGCGCCTTGTGGCCCAGATCCGGCGCGACAAGCCCGCCATCGTGTGCTCGCATGGCCTGTTGTGCAACATGCTGGTCGTCCTGGCCAGGAAGATGCTGGGCGGCACGTTCCGCACGGTCGCGTTCGAGCACAGCAGCCCGGCCATCCACTACGGCGCGTCGCGGATGCGGCGCCTGAAGTGCTGGCTGGTCAGCCAGACCTACCGCCGCCACGACGCCGTCGTGGGCGTGTCCCGTGGCGTGAAGGAAGACCTGGTCAGCATGTTTCCGCCGCTGCGCGGCAAGGTCCACACGATCTACAACGGCGTGCCGCTGGACAACGTGCGCAGACAAGGCGCCCAGCGCCCGGAAGGCGGCACGACGACGCCCTATCACGTCGTGGCGGTGGGCCGGCTGGAAGCCGTGAAGGACTACGCCACGCTGATCGACGCCGCCGCGCTGCTGGACGACCCCGGCATCGCCTTCACCATCCTGGGAGAAGGTTCCGAGCACGCGGCGCTGCAAAAGCGCATCGACGAGCGTCCGTCGCGCACGTCCGTGACGCTGGCCGGTCACATCGACAACCCATTCCCCGTGATCGCCGGCGCCGGCGCCTTCGCGCTGACGTCCATCCGCGAGAGCTTCGGCAATGTGCTGGTTGAAGCGCTGTGCCTGGGCGTGCCGGTCATTTCGACCGACTGTCCCCATGGGCCGGCGGAAATACTGGACGCCGGCCGCTACGGCCTGTTGGTGCCGGTGGGCGACGCGGCGGCGTTGGCCGATGCCGTACGCCGCCTGGCCTACGACGGCGACATCCGCGAGCAACTGGCCGCCCGAGGCCCCGAGCGCGCCGACGCCTTTTCCCTAGAGCGGCATTGCCGCAACGTCATCGCGCTATTTCAGCCGCTGATGCAACGCGGCACGCCCTGAACAGGACAGCATCATGCAGAAAATACCGGTTTCCGTGGTTGTCATGACGAAGAACGAAGAACGCAACATCACCAAGTGCCTGAAGGCGCTCTCGGAGTTCGATGAAGTGTTCGTGGTGGACTCCAACAGCACCGACGCCACCTGCGCGATGGCCACGGCGCTGGGCGCGCGCGTTTCGAACTTCCAGTGGAACGGAAAGTACCCGAAGAAAAAGCAGTGGTGCCTGGAGCAGCTGCCGTTCTCGCACCCGGTCGTGCTGTACGTGGACGCCGACGAGGAAATGACGCCTGCGCTGGCCGCCGAGATCCGCGAAACGCTGCCTCGCTTTGCCGCCGGCGCCGGCGGGGCTTTCGTGCCGTTTGACTACGTGTTCTGCGGCAAGAAGCTGGTGCACGGCCACCGCGTCTACAAGCTGGCGCTGCTGGCCCGTGACCAGTCCCGTTTTCTTGACTACGACGACCTGGACGTGGCCCACATGTGGGAGGTGGAAGGCCACTACCAGCCGCAAGTCCAGGGCGAGACCTTCGCGCTGCGCCAGCGCATGGTGCACAACGACCACGACTCGCTCTTCCATTATTTCGACAAGCACAACCGCTATTCCGACTGGGAAGCCAACCTGCGCACCAAAGGACTGATGAACGATCCGCGCGAAGCCAATGTGGGCGCGCGCGCGCTGCTCAAGCGCATCTTCCAGGCCATGCCGTTCAAGGCGCCGATTTCCTTCCTGCATTCCTATGTTTTCCGTCTGGGGTTCCTGGACGGCAAGGCCGGCTACGACTACGCAGTGGCGCGCGCCATGTATTACTGGCAGATTCGCATCAAGACCGAAGAGCTTCAGAAGGCACGGCAGGCGCGCGCGGGGGACGCGCAGGCGGATGCCGTGGCGGGGGCCGCCAAATGAGTACGCTCCAGCAACTGGACCGCTTTGCGCTGGCGCCAGGCCAACGCGGCCGCTCCGCGTTGACGGTGCAGCTGTGGTGGATGGTGCAGGGAACGGTGTTCCGATGGTCGCCACAGGTCGCCTATGGTTTTCGCCGCTGGCTGCTGCGCTGTTTCGGCGCGCAGGTGGGCCGCAAGGTGCTGATCCGGCCGACCGCCACGGTGACCTATCCATGGAAAGTCCAGATTGGCGACTACGCCTGGATCGGCGATGACGCCGTGATCTACAGCCTGGGTCCCATCCATATCGGCGCGCATGCCGTCGTGTCGCAACGCAGCTACCTGTGCGCCGCCGATCATGACGCGGGCCAGCCGGATTTCCCTTTGCGCGAACGCGCGGTGCGCGTCGAAGATGGCGCCTGGGTGGCGACGGACGTGTTCGTCGGCCCGGGCGTGACGATCGGCCGCGAGGCCGTGGTGGGCGCCCGCAGTTCGGTATTCCGCAACATGCCGCCGGCGATGGTGTGCCATGGCAACCCCTGCCGGCCCGTGCGCCCCCGCCTGCCCACGCCGCCATGAAGATACTGATCTACGGAATCAACTACGCGCCGGAATTGACCGGCATCGGCAAGTACAGCGCCGAACTGGCCGAATGGCTGGCCGCGCAAGGCCATGACGTGGACGTCGTGACCGCCCCGCCCTACTACCCCCAATGGCAGGTGCACGACGGCTACCGCGCGGGCCGCTACCGCAAGGAAGAGCGGGCCGGCGTCACCGTGCGCCGCGCACCGCTGTGGGTGCCCGCGCGCCCCGGAGGCCTCAAGCGCCTGGTCCATCTGGCAAGCTTTGCCGTATCCAGCCTGCCGTCGCTGCTGCGTGCGGCCGCCCGCCGGCCGGACCTTATCCTGGTGGTGGAGCCGGCGCTGTTCTGCGCGCCCGCCGCCTGGCTGACGGCGCGATTGTGCGGCGCGCGAGCGTGGCTGCACATCCAGGATTACGAAGTCGACGCGGCATTCGAGCTGGGTCTGCTGAAGGGCGCCCGGCTTCGGGCGCTGGTCAAGCGGGCGGAAAGCTGGTTGATGCGCCGCTTCGATCGCGTGTCCACGATATCGCATCGCATGCTGGACTTGGCAGTGGCCAAAGGCGTGGCGCCCGAGCGTGCGGTGCTGCTCCCCAACTGGATCGACGTCAACGCCATCTCGCCGCGTGCGGACGGCGGCGATTACCGAGCCGAATTGGGTATCCCGGCCAACGCCATCGTCGCCCTGTATTCGGGCAACATGGGCGGAAAACAAGGGCTGCAGACGCTGGCCGACGTGGCGCGGCAGCTTGCCGACGACGCCCGGCTATGGTTTGTGTTCTGCGGGCAGGGGCCAGAACGCGCGCCGCTGCAAGCGCGTTGTGAAGGGCTGTCGCGCGTCGTGTTCCTGGACCTGCAACCGGCTGCGCGGCTGGGTGCGCTGCTGAATACCGCGGACATCCACCTGTTGCCGCAACGCGCTGGCGCGGCCGATCTGGTCATGCCATCCAAGCTGACGGGCATGCTGGCCAGCGGCCGTCCCGTGGTCTGCGGCGCCGCGGCCGGCACGGAGCTTGCCACCGTCGTCGCGCATTGCGGACTGCTCACCGCCCCCGAGGACGCCGACGCCATGGCCCAGGCCATCCGCACGTTAAGCAACGACGCGCAGACCCGCCAGGCCCTGGGCGCGTCGGCGCGCCACTATGCGCTGACCCATCTGCACGTCGACGCGGTATTGGCGGCGGCGGAACGCGAGTTCGCGGCGGTGGTCGGCGTGAAGGCCCAAACGCCGGCCTCCATGAAAAGCCGCACTCGCGAAAGCGATACGTAGGGCGGATGATTCGCGCCCGGAGCGGGCGCCCCTATTTGCCATCGACCTTGATTGGAGCGGGCGTGCCCGCGCTTCTGACCAGCCCCATCTGCACCGCGATATAGGCCGCTTCGGCCTGATTGCGCGCGTTCAGCTTCCAGTACAGCGTGCGCGCATGGCTCTTCACCGTGGCGACCGAGATGCCGACCTGCTGGCCGATTTCGCGCATCGTCTTGCCTTGCACCAGCAGCTGCAGTATTTCTTCCTGCCGCTGCGTCAGTTCGCGCAGCTCCTGCGCCGGTGCGTGCGAGGCGCTCTGGGGCCGCCCGGCCGGTTGGGGATAGCACTCGCCGCCCGCCATCACCAGGCTTACGGCCGCCGCCAGCGCGTCGGGACTGGACGCCTTGGGCAGATACCCCGCGACCCCGCTGCGCGCGCACACGCCCATGACGGACGTGTCCAACACGGAATACAGCACCAATACCAGGCGCGGCATGAAGAAAGCCATCGACTGGGAGATAAGCCCGATGTCCTGCTCGGCCATGCCACTACAACCGATCACCAGTAATTCCACTGGACGGTTGATCGAACTGGACATGTTGAGCAAATGGGCTGGCGAAATAGCCAGGATGTCGTCGGCGTTCCGGACACGTTCCAGCACATGCTGAATTGCGACGCGAAGCAGAGCGTAGTCTTCGATCAGTACGGTTGTCATCCCGGGAGGAACCTTGTGACGCATGGCCCATACACGGTTCCCGTCACACCGGCGCACCACGCTGCCTGAGCAGGTTTTGGGTGGTGCGCCGGCATGACGGGAATCTCGTCCGCGCTACGGGATCGCTATCGCGAGGTGTTGTGATTCGCGCTATCGACCCAGGCTTGCGGACACAACCCATGCTATCAGCGGCTACGTTCGCTGAATCTCGTTCAGGAGGATGATTGGTGGTGGAAAGGCGTGCCAAAAAGCACGCCGGGCACCGCTATGTAAGCCTTAGCCAGGATGGCTATGCGGACCCCGGCAGCAACGGAACCTGCGCGTTCCAGGCTGCCGGGCAGGCAGCGCAACCTGCTGTTACCCCAGCTTGCGCCCGTAGATCTGCCCGGCGTCCGTATCCCTGCTGCCAGTGGGTTCGTGCCATTCCAGTGTTGCCCCGCGCTGCAAAGCCGCGTAGACCGCCTCTCCCTTGTTCTTGACATGCAGGCGCTGGTAAAGCGTGCATGCATGCGTCTTGGCGGTGGCGACCGAAATGTTGAGCATCCGGCTGACGGTCTTGATGGGATAGCCCCTGGCCAGCAACACCAGGACTTCGTACTGACGCGGCGTGATCTGAAGCAACTGCGCCCCGGCGCTGACCGGCATCGAGCCCTTTCCAGAAGCCTCGTCGGCATCGCGAGACGGCAAGGCGCAGACCGTTGCCGCCGGCGTCTGCAATGCCTGTTCGCTGGGAAAGCACTGTCCGCCCGCCATGACCAGGCGTATCGCGGCTTCCAGGATTTCAACCGAGGCGGTCTTCATCAGGCAACCATATACGCTTGCGCCCGGCAAGCCCTGCACCGGCATGGGCAACGGCATCACGTCCGTCAAAAGCAGAATCCGCTTGGGAGTGAGCACACGCTGGATCTCGTGCAATGCGCTCCATGCCTCGTCGGTCTCCACCGGCAACCCGTAGATCAGAAGATCGGCGCCCGCGTGCGCGCCGTCGGCCTTGGATAAATCCGCCAGGCCCATCCCCTCGATTTCCCACACATCGTCCAACTTGCTAAGTATCTGCCACAACCCCAACCGCAATAGCGGATGGGCTTCAATCAGGACCATCTTGGCCATGGTGTCCTCCCGGTTTTTCGACGGGCCTAGAAGGGATCTTCGCTGTGCTGAAGACTATTTTTTTGTGGGTGGTCCGCACTATCCCGGAATATCTAATGAAGCTGGACCGGGGCGTTTGGGCTGGGCAACTTTGGTAGCCAACATAACGGATGGCATGAACCCATCTTATGGTTCGAAACCCTCAAAATCAAGACGTTTCAGGGCGATATAATCCGACAAAAACAGAAATCATTCGTTAGCCTTAATCACTCTCGTAAATAGGGATGAGAGGGTCTTCTCCGTCTTTTTGATGCTAGGGTTTTTACCAACATTCGAAGGCATACGGAGCGGCTCCCCGAGGATCCTCCTTTGTGGAGGCTCAATAGGGACGGGCCATAAGGGATGGGGGGCACAAAAAAAGCCGCATCGGGGCACACACGCCCGCCGCAGCGCGGAAGACCGGTTTCGGATGGGAAAGCTATCGATATGTTTCCACGGACACATCACGCCCGTGCGTGCATTTTTCAAAAGAAATATAGGTAACATTTTTATTTTTGTGCCGGAGGCATCATTTACTCCATATAGGCGAAGTCAAATACCGTATGCCCCCCTTGGTGATGCCAATGGTGCATTGAAGCATGACGCTTCCCTAAAAAGCTCGCGTAGTGGATTTCGCCATCGGTTTCTACATAGGACGTCGGGGAAAGCTCCTCGATCCGGTTCAGTGAAACGCCCTTGCCGTAGTGGCAGAAGCCCTGATACTGCGCGCAGCGGATGACCTCTCCGCCAGGAGAGACAACGATTCCGGCGTTGCGGGCCCGCATCGGGTTGCGCACGATCGGATTGCCGGCATGCGGCGTCCAAACCGTGGAACGCGGCGAATCCGAAAAGAACGCGAACAGCTCGTCGCAATGGCTTTGGCCGTCCGTCCGGTCGATATTCGTTAATAACCACCAGTATTCTCCGTGTTTAAAAATAATGGTATCCACGGCGGATATATTGGTCATCAAAGTGACATCAAGCTCCCATTTAAGCGGAAATTCAGTGCAACGCCACAATTCTATACTGCGATTTCCGCACGTTTCCGGGACCATGTAGGTCACGCCTTCGTGTTCGAATATATAGGGAAACGACAGGTGGTAGGGCAGGTTCAGCGCAGTGCCAAGCAGCCGGAAAGCCCCGTCGGAGTAGGTCGCGACCGAAATCGTGCCCTTCCGGGAAGTGAAGTCGTAATCCTCAAAAAATATATAGGGTTTTTTATCGTGGGTATATACGAAAGGGTCCGCGAAAAATCGCCCCTTCGGAGGTTGCAGCACCATCGCGTCCGATACCACAACCTGTTGCCGGGCCGATGGGAACATACCTATTCGCCATCGAACATTGCGCTTCATGATGCGCCGCACAATTAAATCGGACATTAACCATGCCTGACGCGCGATATAAGCCGCGCTGTCCCACTCCATCGGATCGGGCCGGCGCGGTCCGCTCATGATCTGCATTTGGGGCGTTGCCATGGTCTGCCTGGCGTGGGCCAGCGCCTGCAAGGCGTCGTAGACCATGAAATTTCCCAGGCTGAAGGCGCGCGCCTGATTCTTCAGCCAGAACACTTCCGTGTTGAAACTGCGCTGGTCCAGGAGTTCGTCCTGATCCGCTTCCGGGCCGACACGCCAGAGTTTCACGGTGGTGTGATCCTCGCGCTGGTAAACCTCCCAAAAACCGGCATATCGGCTGGTGGACACCGCGATATCCGAATAGCTCAATTGCCAGACGCCCAAGCGCGCCCACCCGCTCATTTGCGCCCGAGTCGCCAGCGACGCGCCCAGCGTGATCACCAGGTCCAGGCCAAGCGCGGCGACCACGTCTTCGCCTTGCACCGCCTCTCGCGGCGCCAGCGGCAGCACTGGCACGCCAGGTGGCGTGCTTTGCCGCATGTCTCGGCAGTTCGCCAGCATCTGGCGCTGTTTGACCGGCAGCAGCCGGGCCTCAAGGCGTGACAACGTGCCGAACAGCGCCTTCACCCCCAGACGCGGCGTCCTGACAGCACCTTCGGGCGATATCACCAACAGAGCGGACAGGTCGAAATCCTGACTATGGATCAGCCACTCCGCCATCTCATGCATCCAGCCGGGTTGCTCATACCCATCAACCAGCAGTCCCACTCGGTAGGTCTTCATTTGTCCTGCTCCTGTGTCGGGGCGCACGGGTAGCCGCAGCGGTCTTGCCAACGGGCCCGCGTCGCGTACGGCCGGTGCAACGCGTTGAACTCCTCGCGCTGATACTGCGGCGTTTTGCGCGCGGCTTCCAGACCACATTCATCCTAGGGCGGCCGTCCGAGGACGAATGGCCACCCCCCCGCTTTCGGCCGATGGGCCCGTCGTCCCTCGGCGCGACCCCTCTCATCCATCTGATCTAGCTGACCCGGTCCGCTCATACCTGAAGGGTTCCGGCCAACCGGTGCATAAGCGCCGTCACGGGTAAACCCTATTGGGGATTGCCGAGGCTCGCTTACTGCACTTCCCTACCGCATAATGTTTTTAAACGAACGTTTGAATTCAACCATATGCAAGAAATCAGAACTCCCAACACTCGCGAATCCATCCTGGACACGGCCGAAGCGCTGTTTGCGCAACAAGGCCACGACGGCACATCGATGCGGCAGATCACCGGTGCGGCCGGGGTCAACCTGGCGTCGGTGAACTATCACTTCGGCTCCAAGGAGTCCCTCGTCCAGGCGGTGCTCAAACGCCGCCTGGAAGTGCTGAATCGCGAGCGCCTGCGCCTGTTGGATGAACTGGAGTCGCAATCCGGCGGCAAGCCCCTGAAGCCGTCGCTGATCGTGGACGCCTTCTTCGGCACCCTGCTGCGTCTGGCCGCCGATCCCGCCCAGGCGGGCAGCACGTTCCTGCCGCTGCTTGAACGGACCATGACCGATCCGTCCGACTTCATCCGCGCCCTGTTCGCCGAGGAATACGCCGACGTGCTGGAGCGCTACCGCAACGCCCTGTTCGCCGCGCTACCCGACGTGCCCAAAGCCGAAATCGTGTGGCGCTTTCAATTCATGCTCGGCGCCACGTCGTACGCCATCATCGGCACCGACCTGCTGCGGTCCGTCACGGGATGGACCCTCGACGAAGCCGAACAACCCGACAACCCCGACCTGCTGCTGCCCCGGCTGATGAGTTTCCTGCTGGGCGGCTTGCGCGCGCCGCTGCCGCCCGTCGTGGGCACGTAGCCGTCCCGACCTCGTAGCGGCCGCTGGAACAGAACAGAACACATACGGAGACAACGAAATGAACGCAGTCCTCATCGCGCTGGCCGCCATCGCGCTTCTTGCCGCCGTTTTGCTGGGCGTGCGCCCCCTGCGGCGCGCGCTGCTGTCGGCGCCGATCTTCAACCTGTACCGCAAGGTCCTGCCGCAGATGTCGGACACCGAGCGCGACGCGCTGGAAGCCGGCACGGTCTGGTGGGAAGGCGAACTGTTCCGCGGCCGGCCCGATTGGAGCCGCCTGCTGGCCTATCCGCGTCCGCGCCTGACCGAGGACGAACAACGCTTCCTGGACAACCAGGCGGAAACGGCCTGCCGCATGGTCAATGACTGGAGCGTTACCCAGGAAAGCTATGACCTGCCCGCCGATGTCTGGAACTACCTGAAGTCCCAGGGTTTCCTGGGCATGATCATTCCCAAGGAATATGGCGGTCTGGCCTTCTCGGCCTATGCGCATTCCGAAATCGTCACCAAGTTGTCCACGCGCTCGTCCGCCTTGGCGGTGTCTGTCATGGTGCCCAATTCGCTCGGCCCCGCCGAGCTGCTGCTGCACTACGGCACCGACGAACAAAAGAACCACTACCTGCCTCGCCTTGCCCGTGGCGAAGACGTGCCCGCCTTCGCGCTGACCAGCCCCTGGGCCGGATCCGATGCCGCGGCCATTCCCGACAGCGGCATCGTTTGCAAGGGCGAATGGCAGGGCCGCGAAGTAATCGGCATGCGCGTCACCTGGGACAAGCGCTACATCACGCTGGCGCCCGTGTGCACCTTGCTGGGCCTGGCTTTCCGCCTGTATGACCCCGACGGCCTGCTGGGCGGCAAGCGCGACCTTGGCATCACCTGCGCGCTGGTGCCGCACGATCACCCCGGCGTCGACACCGGCCGCCGTCACTTCCCGCTGAACGCAATGTTCATGAACGGGCCCACCCGTGGCACCGACGTCTTCATGCCGTTGGACTTCATCATCGGCGGCCCTGCCATGGCAGGCCAAGGCTGGCGCATGCTGATGGAATGCCTGGCCGCGGGCCGTTCGATTTCGCTGCCCTCGTCCAACACCGGCATGTCCAAGCTGACGGCCCGCGCCGTGGGCGGCTATGCGCGCGTGCGCAGCCAGTTCCGCACGCCGGTCGGCAAGTTCGAGGGCGTGGAAGAAGCGCTGGCGCGCATCGGCGGCCACACCTACATGATGGATGCGGCGCGCAGCATGACGGCGGGCGCCGTGGACCTGGGCGAAAAGCCATCGGTCGTGTCGGCGATCGTCAAATACCATGTGACCGAACGCGCCCGCCAGGTCGTCAACGACGGCATGGACGTCATCGGCGGCAAGGGCATCTGCCTGGGCCCCAGCAACTTCCTGGGCCGGGCGTACCAGCAGATTCCTATCGGCATCACCGTGGAAGGCGCCAACATCCTGACGCGCAGCTTGATCATCTTTGGTCAGGGCGCAATCCGCTGCCACCCGTATGTGCTGGCTGAAATGCAGGCCGCCCAATCGCCGGACGGCAAGCAGGGCCTGACCGACTTCGATCGGGCGTTCTGGGGCCATGTCGGCTTTGTCGTCCGCAACAAATTACGCGCGCTGGGCACCGCGCTGACGGGCGCCCGCTACGTCAGCGTGAACGCCGATGTCGCGCCGGACATGTTGCGCTACTACCAGCTGCTTAGCCGCTATTCCGCCGCCTTCGCCTTGCTGGCCGACACCTCGATGCTGGTGCTGGGTGGCAGCCTGAAACGGCGCGAACGCCTGTCGGCGAGACTGGGCGACGTGCTGTCCCAGATGTACCTGGTCAGCGCGACCCTCAAGCGCTTCGAAGACGAAGGCCGCCAGGCCGCCGACGCGCCGCTTGCGCACTGGTCCATCCAGGACGCGCTGTTCAAGCTGCAGGAAGCCTTCGACGGCGTGCTGGACAACTACCCCAACCGTTTCGTCGCGTGGAGCCTGGCGCGCATCATCTTCCCGTGGGGCCGCACGCAATCGCTGCCCTCCGATAAGTTGGGCCAGGACGTGGCACGGCTGTTGATCAACCCCAGCGCCACGCGCGACCGGCTGACCGCGGGCTGCCACCTGCCCGACTCCGCCGACGAACCCGTGGGCGCCATCGAACAGGCCTTGGCCGCCACGCTGGAGGCCGAACCCATCGAGGCCAAGATCCGCGACCTGGAAAAACGCGGCGTGCTGGAAGGCAATCCCCAAGCCAACGTGCGCGACATCGCCGACGCCGCATACGCCGCCGGCGGCATCACCGCGGAAGAATATGCCGTGGTGAAACGCCGCAACAGCTTGCGCGATACCGTGGTGAAAGTGGATGATTTCCCCTTCGACCTTGGCGCGTCCGACGCAGCCAGGCCCGCTGCCGAACGCAAGGTCGCCTAAGAGGAGGGAACCGATGGCATTCAAACCGGTTTACGTCGTCGACGGCGCCCGGACGCCCTTCCTGAAAGCGCGCACCGGACCTGGCCCCTTCTCGGCGGGTGATCTTGCCGTGCAGGCCGGCCGCGGCCTGCTGCTGCGCCAGCCCTTCGCGCCCACCGACCTGGACGAGGTCATCGTGGGCTGCGCCGCGCCCTCTCCCGACGAAGTGAACATCGGCCGCGTCATCGCGCTGCGCCTGGGCTGCGGCAACACCGTGCCTGGCTGGACCGTGATGCGCAATTGCGCGTCGGGCATGCAGGCGCTGGACTCGGCCATCGCCAACATCCAGTCCGGCCGTTCGGCGCTGGTGCTGGCGGGCGGCACGGACGCCCTCTCGCGCGCGCCACTGTTGTTCTCGGACGACATGGTGCGCTGGCTGGCCGGCTGGTACGCGGCCCGCGGCATCGGCGCCAAACTGGCTGCCTTGCGCCGCTTCAGGCTGAAGAACCTTGCGCCGGTCATCGGCCTCTTGAAAGGCTTGACCGACCCCGTCGTGGGTCTGTCGATGGGCCAGACCGCCGAAAACATCGCCACCCGTTTCGGCATCGACCGCGCGGCCATGGACGCCTATTCCGCCGACAGCCACCAGCGCGCGCTGGCGGCCCGCGCCGCGGGCATCATGACCGAAATCACGCCGTTGATCGACACGCAGGGCAAGCTGTATCCCGATGACGATGGCGTGCGCGAAGACTCCACGCCAGAGAAGCTGGCCAAACTCAAGCCCGTGTTCGACAAGCCCTGGGGCAACATCACCGCCGGCAACAGTTCTCAGGTGACCGACGGCGCTGCCATGTTGGTGCTGGCGTCGGAAGAAGCCGTGGCCAAATGGAACCTGCGCCCGCTGGGCCGCATCGTCGACAGCCAGTGGGCGGGGCTGGATCCGGCGCAGATGGGCCTGGGGCCGGTCCATGCGGCCACGCCGATCCTGCAACGTCACGGCCTGGGCTTGAATGACCTGGATTTGTGGGAGATCAACGAGGCCTTTGCCGCCCAGGTGCTAGGCTGCCTGGCGGCCTGGCGCGACGATGCCTATTGCCAAGCGCACTTCGGTACGCCAGCATGGGGGTTGCTCGACCCCGGCAAGCTCAACGTGGACGGCGGCGCCATCGCGATCGGACATCCGGTGGGCGCTTCTGGCGCCCGCATCGTGCTCCATCTGCTTGATGCCCTGAAGCGCCGCGGCGCCAGGCGGGGCATGGCGGCCATCTGCATCGGCGGCGGTCAAGGCGGCGCAATGCTGGTTGAAACCCTGGACGAGGACCGCCCATGACGACCCTGGACTCGCTCTCCCACTGGCGCCTGGAACGCGATGCCGATCACGTGGCGTGGCTGACGTTCGACCGCGCCGGCAGCGCCGTGAACGCCTTGTCGGCCGACACCATGACCGAGCTGGCCGTGGTGCTGGACGCGCTGGACGCCGCGCCGCCCAAGGGCCTGATCATCCAATCCGGCAAGGCGACCGGCTTTATCGTGGGCGCCGACGTCAATGAATTCGCCAGCCTGGACACGCCCGAGCAAGGCCGCGCGCTGGTGGCCCGCGGCTGGAACCTGTTCAACCGCCTGGCCGCCGTGCGCTATCCCACGCTTGCCCTGATCCAGGGCCATTGCCTGGGTGGCGGGCTGGAACTGGCGCTGGCTTGCCGCTATCGGCTGGTTGCCGACGAACCCGGCACGTCGCTGGCGCTGCCCGAAGTCATGTTGGGCATCTTCCCCGGCTGGGGCGGGATGCTGCGCTTGCCGCAAGTGATCGGCGCGCCCGCCGCGCTGGACATGATGTTGACCGGCCGAGGCGCGGACGCCCGGCGGG
>LNAP01003544.1_pt1 | contig 14903 bp, 9 predicted proteins | sample 602601 | NCBI WGS metagenome assembly LNAP01 (sample SAMN02440304, study PRJNA202911) | soil metagenome | biome: Subtropical and temperate rainforests or woodlands; isolation source: soil samples (1 kg each in a 20% v/v slurry with milli Q water) were... ...
GATCTCGCGCTCGGTGGGGGCGCCAAAGCTGAAGCCTTCCAGCGCGGCTTTCTGCACGGCTTCGAGCACGGCCGGGTGCCCGTGGCCCAGGATCATCGGACCCCAGGAGCCGATGTAGTCGATGAAGCGCTGGTCATTGGCGTCCCAGAAGTAGGCGCCTTGCGCGCGCTTGACAAAGCGGGGCGTGCCGCCCACGGCCTTGAAGGCCCGTACGGGCGAATTCACGCCGCCAGGGATGAGCGCCTTGGCGCGTTCGAACAGGGGGATGTTGAGGTCAGTGCTTGGTGTCATGGGGTGGCATCACGAAGCCTTCGAGGGCCTGTGTTTCGTCAAGGGGTTTGTCTTCATCGCCATCGTCCTCATCGGGCTGGGCCCAGAACATGCGATCGGGAATGATGTGCCCCATTCCGGGGCGAAATCCGGCGTCCAGGCAACGGTCCAGGTAGCTCAGGGCTTCACTGGTGGCTTCGCCCAGATCGTTGCCACTGGCCACCAGCGCTGTGAGGGCGGCCGAAAGGGTGTCGCCTGCACCGGCAAACGTGGCGTCAAACAGTTCGAACTTGCCACTGCCCAGCACAGTCTGGGGCGAGGCCAGCACGTTCTCGACAAACTGTTCGGGCAGCGGTATGCCCGTGACCAGGGTGTAAGGCACGCCCATTTCGGCGGCGGCCCGGGCGATGTCGCGGGCGGTGGGGCTGCGGTCGCTTCGCCATTCGGGTAGCAGCCAACGCCACAGCGTGCTGTGGTTTCCGACCAATACGGATGTTTGCGGCAGCAGCAGTTCGCGAAAAGCATCCAGGTACTGGTCGATCAGATCGTCCTGCCACCACGACAGGTTGGGCATGTAGGCGATGACGGGGACCTCGTCATAGTCCGTGGTGATCTCGGTAATGGCGCTGATGTTCTCGGGGCTGCCCACAAACCCGATCTTGATGGCCTGCACCGGCAAGTCTTCCAGCACGGTGCGCGCTTGCTCGGACACGGCCTCGTCGTCAAAGCTGAAGTGGTCGAAGATCTCGGCGGTGTCCCGGGCGTAAGCGCCTGTAACAACGGCAATGGGGTGTCCTCCCACCGAAACGATGGTGCTGATATCGGCGGTAAGACCACCCGCACCGCTGGGATCGCTGGCGTTGAACACCAGAACGCAGGCAGGACTGGCACCGTCCGCTGCCTGATCGGAAATGTCCGCTATATCAGAAGAAGGGGGGGTATTTGTTGTCATGGGCCGGATTCGGCGGTGAGGGTGGCACAGAAGCAGCAACCCGGTGTGATGACTAGATACAATCGTTGCATTCTATGTGAAGGCCCAGTAAGCTGTGACTGACTTTAAAACTTGGATGTGTCTGATCTGCGGTTGGATATATGACGAGGCGCAAGGTTCACCCGAGCACGGCATTGCGCCCAACACGCCGTGGGACCAGGTTCCCATGAATTGGACTTGTCCCGAGTGTGGTGCCCGCAAAGAAGATTTCGAGTTGGTTCAAATTTGAGACGCTTCAGCGCCATCTGCTGTGGCGTTGTTTGTTTTCTCCATCGGGAGCAGTGACAATTGACTACAGCAGGCGCAACTTTCAAAGTGCTCGTGGTGGATGACAGCAATACCATTCGCCGAAGTGCCGAGATTTTTCTCAAGCAGGGAGGGCACGAGGTTCTGCTGGCAGACGATGGGTTCGATGCCTTGGCCAAGGTGAATGACTACCAGCCGCAACTCATTTTCTGCGACATTCTGATGCCCAAGCTTGATGGATATCAGACATGCGCCATCATCAAGCGCAATGCGCGTTTTGCAGATACTCCTGTGGTCATGTTGTCCTCCAAGGATGGCGTGTTTGACAAAGCGCGCGGCCGCATGGTCGGTTGCCAGGAATATCTCACCAAACCCTTTACCAAAGACCAGTTGTTGCAGGCCGTGCAGCAATTTGGCAATTCCCAACAAGGAGCCATGTAATGCCTATTCAGAAAGTTCTGGTCGTTGACGACTCGAAGACCGAGTTAATGTTTCTGACCGACTTGCTGCAGAAAAAAGGCATGCAAGTGCGTACCGCTGAAAATGCCGAAGAGGCGTTTCGCCGATTGGCGGAAGAAAAGCCCGATTTGATTTTGATGGACGTGGTGATGCCGGGGCAAAATGGTTTCCAGCTGACCCGTGCCATTACGCGTGATCCCCTCTATGCGGATGTGCCCATCATCATGTGCACCAGCAAAAACCAGGAAACAGATCGTGTCTGGGGAATGCGCCAGGGCGCACGCGGCTACATCACGAAACCGGTAGATCCAGCCGAGCTGCAGGCCAAGATCGATGCGCTGAACTGAGGCGGTTCGCGTTCATGGCCAATCGCGAAGCACTGCGAGAACTCCAGACCCGTCTCGCCAGCCGTCTTCAGGCGGCAAAGGGTGAGGGAGTATCTGTTTCCTCCTGGCTGGCGGTCGAGGCTGCCGGGCAGGCTTATCTGTTGCCGCTGGGTCAATCGGGTGAAATTTTTCCCTGGATCGCGGTTCAGCGTGTTCCTTACACCCAGAAATGGTTTCTGGGCGTAGCCAATCTGCGGGGTGGTCTTGTGGGGGTGGTGGATCTGGCGGGGCTGCTGGGATCGACCGTCGCGCGCAATGAACAGGCCCTGTCGGAGGCCAGTCTGCTTGCTTTCAATGCAGCACTGGAAGTCAATGCGGCCCTCTTGGTGGATCGGCTTGCCGGGTTGCGGGGCACGGATGCCTTTGTCTCGTCGGAACCTCCGGCCCACGACGCTCCCGCCTTTTTTGGCACCATCTATGTGGATTCGAATGGGACCCGCTGGCAGGAGATCAATCTTCAGATGCTGTCCCAAAATCCTGCTTTCCTGAGTATCAGTGCTTGAGTTTTTCTGTAAGGCTGCACCATGTCCGTCGTGAATCAATTTGGAAAACTGTTCAATCGCAAGCCCGAGGAGTCGGACAAGGCGCTGGGTGCCGGCATGGTGGACGGCAGGCACAATGCCTTGGAGGCGGGAGTTGTCGAGACCAGCGCGGTGCGGGAGTCTTACCAGACCGATGCCATGAACAGTGTGCAGGGTGATCCAGGTGGCGAGTCGCTGGAGCCATCGGCGAACGAAACGGACGAAGACCTCATTTCCTTGCCGCTGCTGGGCCGTTCCACGGCGGTTGGCCACCAGCGGCGTTTGCTGGCATTGTTGGCCATTGGCGTTGTGGCGCTGGCACTGATTGCGGGCTGGGTGCTGCGGCAGGCAGATCGTTCTGCCCAGCAGCTGGCTGCTACCGGTCAGTCGCTGATGCAGTCCCAGCGGCTTGCCAAATCTGTTTCGCAGGCGCTGGTGGGGAGTCCGCAGGCCTTCCCGGACGTGGTGGAAAGCTCTGGTGTCCTGGCCCGCAATGTGCGCGCACTGGGCACTGGCGACAGTGCGCTGGGCGTGCAGTCCCTGGGCGAACAGCTCCGACCGGATCTGGATGCCGTGACCCCGCTCATGGAGCGCGCGGAACGCAACGCCAGCATGGTGATGGGGCAGCAGAAAATCCTGATGCAGGTGGGCGACGCACTGCGCACCATCAATCGCCAGTCGTCGGACCTGCTGGAAATCGCAGAAACCGTGTCGTCTCTCAAGCTGCAGCAAAACGCTCCGGCGGCCGAGATTTCCGCCGCCGGTCAATTGGTGATGTTGACCCAGCGTATTGGCAAGTCGGCCAACGAATTCCAGACCATGGAAGGCGTAAGCCCCGAGGCCGTGTTCCTGCTGGGCAAGGACTTGAATTCTTTCAAGGAAATTGCCCAAGGGCTGCTCAATGGAAGCCCGGAGTTGCGGCTGGCCGCAACCAAGGATGCGCAGACACGCGAACAGCTCGAAGCCCTGATCAAGCTCTACGAAGAGACCCGTACGCAAGCCAGTGCCATTCTGGGCAATCTGCAAGGTCTGGTTTCTGCCCGGGAGGCCCAGTCGTCGATCATTGCCGATAGCGAGCCGCTGCGTCGCCAGTTGGAAGGCTTGCAGGACAAGCTGTCTTCGCAGACGGGCCTGGGCGCCGGGCAGTTTGCTGCCCTGGCATTGGCGGGTTTGTTCGTGCTGCTTTGTGGTATCGGAATTTCCCGTGTTCAACTGCTGGACAGCCGGGGTCGCCAGGTGGCCGCTGAAGTACAGCAAAAGGATGCCAAACGCCAGGAGCAGGAGGCCAAGCGCGTCAACGACGCCAACCAGGCCGCCATTTTGCGTTTGATGAACGAACTGCAATCCGTTGCGGAAGGTGATCTGACGCAGGAAGCCACGGTGACCGAAGACATCACCGGCGCTATCGCTGACTCTGTGAACTACACGGTGGAAGAGTTGCGTCAGCTGGTGGGCAGCGTGCAGAACACGGCAACCCGGGTGGCGCAGACGACGGCCCAGGTGGACAGCACGTCCACGGAGCTGCTGGCTGCTTCCACCGAGCAATTGCGCGAAATTCGTGAAACCGGCCGGTCCGTTCTGGATATGGCGACCCGAATCAACGAAGTGTCCACCCAGGCGCAAGAGTCCGCTACGGTGGCGCGTCAGTCGCTGCAGGCGGCTGACTCGGGTTTGCAGGCTGTGCAGAACGCCATCGGTGGTATGAACTCGATTCGTGACCAGATCCAGGATACGTCCAAGCGGATCAAGCGTCTTGGTGAGTCGTCGCAGGAGATCGGTGAAATCACCGAGCTGATCTCTGACATTACGGAGCAGACGAACGTGCTGGCCCTGAACGCTGCCATCCAGGCCGCATCTGCGGGTGATGCCGGCCGAGGCTTCTCGGTGGTTGCCGAAGAAGTGCAACGACTGGCTGAACGCTCCGCCGATGCAACGCGGCAGATTTCGGCCCTGGTGAAAGCCATCCAGACCGATACCCAGGATGCGGTGGCCGCCATGGAGCGTTCCACGCAGGGTGTGGTGGAAGGGGCTCGCCTGTCTGACAGTGCAGGTACCGCACTGACTGAAATTGACCGTGTGTCGCGCCGCCTGGCGGAGCTGATCGAGCTGATTTCGTCGTCTACGTCCCGGGAAGCTGTTCTGGCCAATGAAGTGGCAGACAACATCCAGCACATTTTTGCGGTGACCGAGCAGACAGGCGAGGGCACACGCACCACAGCACAACAGGTGCGCGAGCTCTCGCACATGGCTGAAGAGTTGCGCCAGTCGGTGGCACGTTTCAAGATCGCCTGACGCAACCATCAAGCAGTCATCAACCAGCGGCTCACTGCAGCCGGGGACGAATTCATGCCATCTATTGATGTCAACAATGCACCGGCCGCGGATGAAATCCAGGGCGATCAGGATCTGGGGCCTCTGGCATGGGTGCTGGACGAATTGCGCAAATCACTGGATGGTGCTGTCAAGGCAATGCGCCGTTTTGTGCGGGACGCAGAGCTGGCGCGAGAGTCCGATCTGGCCTCGTTGGATGCCGGAGCCTTGCGTATTGCGCGCCAGCAGCTCCATCAGGCCAGCGGAGCGCTTGAAATGGTGGGCATGGGTTCGCCGGCCCTGGTTTTGCGAGCGATGGAGTCGGCCGTACAAAAGTTTGTGCAACGCCCTGAGCAATGCACGGATGATGCCGCTGCGGTGATCGAGCGTGCCAGCTTCGCACTCATCGAATATCTCGAAAACGTGCTGGGAGGCAAGGCTGTTTCTGCGGTCGCTCTTTTTCCTCAGTACCGAGACGCCCAGGCGCTGGCAGGGGTCGAGCGTGCGCACCCTGCAGATCTGTGGCCGGCGGAGCGTCGTTTCCGTGAGCCGGAAGATTCCGTGGCGGCCACGCCGTTGCCATACGGCCCCGAGGCACGGGCGCGCCTTGATTCTGCAGTATTGAAAATCGTCAAATCGGGCGATAAGTCGGCCGCGACGAGCATGCGCGAAATCTGCCTGGGTTTTGTTGCGGCCCAGTCCGACCGCCAGTCGCGGGCGTTCTGGAAGATCTGTGCCGGTTTCTTCGAAGCACTTGGCAGGGGACTGCTGGCGCCCGATGTCTACGTGAAGCGGGTGGCGTCGCGCGTGCTGATGCAATACGCCACCCTGGCCAAGGGCGACGATTCCATCGCCGATCGCTTGGTTCAGGATCTGCTTTTTTTCTGTTCACAGGTGAATCTCGCGGGCGGTGAGGCGGATAAAGCGCCGGCTCTCGAAGCAGTCAGAAAATCCTTTGGTTTGGAGCGATTCAAGCCGGTGGATTATGAAATCGCGCGTTTTGGCCGGTTTGATCCGGCCTTGCTGGCGCAGGCGCGCAAGCGCATCGCATCTGCCACCGAAACCTGGTCCGCGCTGGCGGGCGGAGACCGCAACAAGCTCAAGCCAGCAGCGGATCAGTTCAGTCTGGTTTGCGATTCGCTGCGCAAGCTGCATCCGGGAAGCGAAAGTCTCGCCGCGGGCCTGACGCGGGCCCTGGAGTCCACAACCCGCTCGGGGGAACCTCCGTCACCAGCGCTGGCGATGGAGGTGGCAACGTCAGTGCTTTACCTGCAGGCCGCGTTCGAGGAGCTGGATGCGGATGACGGGCTGATGGCGTCGCGTGCAGCGCGCCTGGCGCAGCGGCTGGACGCTGTGGTCGCGGGCGCGGAGCCAGAGCCGCTTGAACTCTGGATGGAAGAGCTGTACCGCCGGGTCAGCGACAACCAGACCATGGGCAGTGTGGTAGATGAATTGCGTTCCACACTGGGGGAAGCCGAGAAAGCGCTGGACCAGTTTTTCCGGAATTCCCAGGATACGGCGGTGTTGGCGGCAGTGCCGGGTCACCTGGCGCAGATGCGTGGCGTCTTGTCCGTTCTGGGACTGGAGCAGGCATCACTGGCGGTGGTGCGCATGCGTGACACTGTGGAGCACCTGCTCATCCATGGAATTCCTGAAGAGGATCAACAGTCAGCGTTTGAAAAGCTGGGCAACAGCCTGGGAGCGCTCGGATTTCTGATTGACATGCTGAGCTACCAGCGCACCATGGCGCGCAAGCTCTTTGTCTACGACGAAGAGCTCGGGGAGTTGCGTATCCTGGTCGGAAAAACCCGCGCCCGTGCCACCGATGACGTTGCAGATGCACCGGCCAGGATGGAGGAGCGTGCGGCTCCGACTCTGCCGGAGGTGGTACCACGTTTCCCTGCGCAGGAGCAGACTGCGGTAGCAGCGGCATTGGCCCGGATACCTGATGCCGTTCCCCATCCCGAGGCGGCGACGGAAGTGCTGTCAGCAGATATTTTCTTTGATCTCCCGTTGCCGGAGGTTCTTCCTTCTGCTGCATCCGCCCCTCCCTCCGTCGCCACCCCTGCACCAGCTACCACGCCTGAGCCTGGGTTGGACGATGAGTTGCTGGACGTGTTCCTGGAGGAAGCCCGTGAGGTGGTGGCTACAGGTCTGGCAGCCATTGAGGTGCTGACTGAAGAGCCAGCCAATCTGAGCGAGCAAACCACCTTGCGTCGTGCGTTTCATACCCTCAAGGGCAGCTCGCGCATGGTGGGGCTCCATGATTTCGGCGAGGCTGCCTGGTCCATGGAGCAATTGCTGAACGCCTGGCTGGCCGAGCAAAAACCCATGCAGCCCAATTTGCTGCAGTTGTCGTCGGATGGCTTGCAGGCCTTTGGCCGCTGGGCCGATGATATCTCCGCAGGATCTGCGTTGGTCTGGGGGGTTGAACCATTCCGCAGTTCCGCCGATGCCATGCGTCTTGACGGTACTTTGCTGCCGCTCATGGCGGGGGGGGCGGCCGTGGCGCCAGTCGATACAGACGCTGCCGCGACAGCCGTTCTGCCCGAACCGCAGGCCGGCGTGGACTCTGTGGAGGCAGAGCTTGCCGTCGCCACTGTGCCTGAGCCATGGATGGCGGATCGCGCCGAAGCGGAGAGGGAGGCTGAATTGGCTGTAGAAGTTCCAGTGATGGATGCTTCTGCGGCGACCGTGACGGAAGACCTCGATTTCTCCGTATTCTCCGAGGCCCTGAACGAAACGCGGGCCACGGCGGAGGTGGTGAGTGCGTCCATCCCTCTGGACTTGGCGTTGCCCGATGGGGTGCCAGCCTCAGTTGTGGCCATGGATGCCGCCTCCGGCGATCTGTCGGCCAACGTTGTCAGTCCGGACGATGGGGGCGCATCTTCGTTGTTCTCCGACGATGTGCCGGAGTTCCTGGCGGACGCTGCACAGGATGCTGGCCTCGCTGGTACGGGTGTGGAGGGTGTTTTTCCAGAGGCTGGGCTTGCGCCTGGCGTGGTGCCCGTCTCGGCGCCCGAGGAAGATACGCCGACAGATGATGCGGTCAAGGTGATCGAGACCTTGCGAATCGGCATCCCCCTGTACAACGTGTACCTCAATGAAGCTGACGAGTGGTCGCGGCGACTGGTCACCTGTATGCAAGAGTGGGCGCTCGAGCTGCATGAGCCTTTGCCGGACATGGCCGTGGCTCTGGCACATTCGCTCGCTGGCAGTTCGTCGACCGTGGGATTCTCGGCGCTGTCGGATCTGGCCAGGGTGGTCGAGCACGCGTTGCAGCATGTTCAGCTGCAGTCTGGTGGCACCGTCGAACAGGCCGAAGCGTTCATGGCCGCCGCGGACGATATTCGCCGTCTTCTGCACCAGTTTGCGGCAGGATTCCTCAAAGAGCCGAACGAAGCAGTATTGCAGCAGCTGCGCCAGATCCTCGAAACCGAGGTGGCCAATACCCTGCCACCTCTGGAAGAGGAGTTCGATGACATCGCTCCCCCGGAGGAGGGCGCACCAGTGGCCAGCGTTGGTCCTGACTTCGCTGCACCGGAGGTGCCGATTGCGAAGGCGGCGGAAGTGGTCGCTGCTGGGTATGTGGCTCCGGCGCTCTCCGTGGTGGGAAGTGACCATGACCAGCCCATCGACGATGCAATAACCCATGCCGTCTCCGAACGGCCGGATGTGGATGATGACATTGACGCCATTGACGTCATTGATCCCGATCTGTTCCCCATCTTTGAAGAAGAAGCCGCGGACTTGTTGCCCCAACTGGGTGGCGCATTGCGACAGTGGGCATCCCGTCCGGACAATCGCGGTGCGCGCAACGAGGTACTGCGGGCCTTGCACACCCTCAAGGGCAGTTCCCGCCTTGCCGGTGCCATGCGCCTGGGAGAGATGTCTCACCGACTCGAATCGGCCATCGAACAGCTGGACATGGAGTCTGTCACGACAGACCAGATTGAACCGTTGCTTGCGAGTTTTGATGGATTGCAGGCGAACCTCGAGTTCCTGCGCGTCGTCGGTGCACATGGGGCAGCTGGCGCCGAAGGCTCTTCCCCTGCGGTTCCGAGCGATCTGGGTACCACTGCGAATGGTTCAGGTGCCATCTTGGCAGCTATGCCACCTCCAAAGCCCTCGGTAAGGCTGCCAGGTCCCTCGCAACTGGCCCCTGTGCGCGTGGCCGCCAACCAGTCGGTGCGTGTGCGTGCGCAATTGCTGGACCGCCTGGTGAATCAGGCGGGCGAGGTCATGATCAGCCGCTCGCGTCTGGATGCGCGTCTGGGCCAGTTCCGCAGTTCACTGGCGGATCTTTCGGGCAACCTGGACCGCCTGCGTCAGCAGCTGCGTGACATCGAGGTGCAGTCCGAGTCGCAGATGCAGTCGCGACTGGCGCTCTCGAAGGATTCCGCCGCCGGGTTTGACCCGCTGGAGTTCGACCGTTTCACGCGGGTACAGGAACTCACGCGCATGATGGCCGAGTCGGTGAACGACGTCGCGACCGTGCAACGCAACCTGCAGCGCGCCATGGAAGGCGCCGAGGACGACCTGATCGCTCAGGGCCGCCAGGCGCGTGAGTTGCAACGCGATCTTTTGCGCACACGCATGGTGGAGTTCGAGGGCATCGCCGAGCGTTTGTATGCGGTGGTACGCCAGGCATCCAAGGAAACCGGCAAGCAGATCAAACTCGACATCACGGGGGGGTCTATTGAAATGGACCGTGGCGTGCTCGATCGCATGACACCCGCCTTCGAGCATTTGCTGCGCAATTGCGTGGCGCACGGCATTGAAGCGTCCGAGGTCCGTGTCGCTGCGGGCAAGCCCGCATCGGGCACCATCACCGTGGATTTGCGCCATGAAGGCAACGACGTATCGGTGGAATTCCGGGACGATGGTGCCGGTCTGGATCTGCAGGGCATCCGTGCAAAGGCTCTGGCCCAAGGGCTCGTGCAGGTCGACGCGGACATCAGTGATGTCGAGACCGCCAACCTGATCTTCATGCCAGGCTTTTCCACGGCATCCGAGGTGACAGGCCTGGCAGGACGCGGCATCGGTATGGACGTCGTGCGTTCGGAAATCAATGCCCTGGGTGGCCGGATTGAAACCTCGACCGCATCGGGCAAGGGTGCTGCCTTCCGCATGGTGCTGCCTTTGACCACGGCAGTGACGCAGGTGGTGATGTTGCGTGCGGGAGATCTGGTCATCGGCGTGCCGGCCAACGTGGTTGAAATCGTGCGGCGTACCTCTGCTGCAGATCTTGAGGAAGCGTATCGCACAGGTTACTTTGACGATGGCTTCGAACCATTGCCATTTTTCTGGGTCGGGGCCTTGCTTCAGGCTTCAGCGCGCAGCAGTGAAGCCGCCGGCAAGACGCGGCCTGTGGTGATTTTCCGCAGTGCGTCGCAGCGCATCGCCATGCATGTGGATGAAGTGCTGGGCAACCAGGAAGTCGTGGTGAAGAACCTGGGCGCCCAACTGTCGCGCCTGCCAGGCCTGGCCGGCATGTCGGTGCTGGTCTCTGGCGCCGTGGTGCTGATCTACAACCCGGTGGCGCTGTCCACGGTGTATGGCGACCAGGTTCGTGCAGCCAGTGCCGGCTTGCCCGCCATACTGGAAACCGAAAGTCCTGACGCCAGCAAACCGGCCGCTTCGGTGCTCGCAGGCCCCACCCAGGTGCCTCTGGTGCTGGTGGTGGATGATTCCATCACCGTGCGCCGTGTCACGCAGCGGTTGCTGCAACGTGAGGGTTATCGGGTGGCGCTCGCTGCCGATGGCCTGCAGGCCCTGGAGCGCTTGCAGGAAGAGCGCCCGACGGTGGTGTTGTCCGACATTGAAATGCCGCGCATGGACGGATTTGACCTGGCACGCAACATCCGGGCAGACAGTGCATTGAAGGGGTTGCCGATCATCATGATCACATCCCGCATCGCAGAAAAGCACCGCGAGCATGCGATGGAACTGGGCGTCAACCACTATCTCGGCAAGCCGTACTCGGATGAAGAACTGCTCAGCCTCATCCAGCACTACGCCCGGCTGGAGGCGACTGCGGAGGCGTGATCTGGGTTGACTGGCCCGCACGGGCCGGTCAATCGGTGCAGCCGTGCTGGTAGCGCCGGTAAGATGCCAGCACGATCAGGAGACCTCATGGATTCGGCAACACCTGAGGCGAACAGCCGTCTGTTGTCCTGACTTGCGCTGATGGTGCGCGAAAGCGCTTCGGATCTGTTGCTCCTGGCAGGTGCGCCGCCCACACTCCAGCGGCAGGGTGGGGCAAGACCACCACGCTGGCCGCCATGCTCGACTACCGCAATGCGCACACTGCGTGCCATGCGGGAGGCTCGGAACGTGAGCATGATCGGCGAGATCCGCCACCGGGCCACCACGCAGCATGCCCTGCACTGCGCCGAGTCGGGGCATCTGTGCGTGTCCACCCTGCATGCCAGCAACGCCAGCCAGGCGGTGCAGCGCGTCCTGAATTTCTTTTCCGCGCCAGCCCAGCGCCAACTGCTCGTGGGGTTGTCCTTGAGCCTGCAGGCGGTGGCGGCACAGCGGCTGGTCAAGAGCGTGCAGGGCTCGGTGGTGCCTGCCATGGAGGTGATGCTGCTCACCCCCTATGTGTCGGAGTTGATCCAGAAAAGCCATGCCGACAACCGCACCGATGTCACGCTGCCTGCGCCTGGCCTCGGGCACGCCCCTGGAGATGGACGGAATGCGCATGAGCGAGCAGAAAATCGCGGATGCGCCCCAACGCACCCGAGGCCCATTGTGATGGCCCCGGCCACGGTGGGCCCACGGTTGGCAATCACCCCGCCTTGACGACTGCATAGCGCTGCAGTGTGCGCAGTCTGGCCGTGTCATGGTCGATCACGGGTTGCGGGTAGGTCTGGCCCAGCACCACGCCGGCCTCCGCCAGCTCCAGCGGGCGGGCCAGCCAGGGGGCATGCAGGGCCGCGTTCGGCAGCCGCGCCAGCTGCGGCAGGTAGCGGCGGATGAACTTGCCCTCCGGGTCGAACTTCTCGCTCTGGCTGACCGGGTTGAAGATGCGGAAGTAGGGCTGCGCATCGCAGCCACTGGAACTGGCCCATTGCCAGCCGCCATTGTTGGCGGCAAGGTCAAAGTCATTGAGTTGTGCGGCAAAGTAGGCCTCGCCCCGGCGCCAGTCCAGTCCCAAGTCCTTGACCAGAAAACTCGCCACCACCATGCGCAGTCGGTTGTGCATGTAGCCGGTCTGGTTGAGCTGGGCCATGGCCGCATCCACCAGCGGGTAGCCGGTGCGGCCCTCGCACCAGGCGGCAAACAGGGTGTCTGCCTCGGGGCCTGATTCCCACTCGATGGTGTCGTAGGCCGGCTTGAAGCTGTGGCCCACCACATGGGGATGGTGGTGCAGGATCTGAAAGTAGAAGTCGCGCCAGATCAGCTCGCTCAGCCAGGTGGTGGCGCCCGGGTTGCCCTCCTGCATCAAACGGTGCGCGGTGCGCGCCAGCAGCCGGGGCGAGATGGTGCCAAAACGCAGGTGCACGCTGAGATAGCTGGGGCCCTTGATGGACGGGAAGTTGCGCGTGTTGTCGTACCGCTCCATGCGCCCCAGAAAGTCGTCGAACAACTGCTGCGCGCCGCTGGCACCCGGAGGCAGTTGGCGCTGTGACAAGGTGGTGGTCTCGAACCCCAGTGACGCCAGCGTGGGGACAGGTTGGTCGTGTTCCAGCGGGCGAGCTGCCAGGCGGTGCGCATGGCGCTCCACAGGGTAGCTTTTCAGCTGGAAAGCGTCGATTTTCTTGAGCCAGGCATTTTTGTAGGGCGTGAACACGCTGTACGGCTTGCCGGTCTGTGTCAGCACCTCGCTGCGCTCCAGGAGACTGTAGTCCTTGAAGGTGTGAAAGGCCTTTCCAGCAGCGGCCAGCCGCGTGCGCACGAGGCTGTCGCGTTCCAGGGCCTGGGGCTCGTCATCGTGGTTGGCAAACACGGCCTGCACGCCCAGGCTTTCGGCCAGGGCCGGGATGGCATCGCTGGCCACTGCGTGCCGCACGATCAGGCCCCCCTGCGTGTGGCCAGAGAGGGTGCGCAGTGATTCATCGAGTTCGACCAGTGACGCGCGAATGAACTCCACCCGCCGGTCCGCCCGCGGGAGGGTATCCAGGATCTCGCGGTCAAAAACAAAGGCGCAATACACCTGCTGGCACTGCGTGAGTGCCCGGTACAGTGCCGCCTGGTCGTGCGCGCGCAGGTCGCGCCGGAACCAGACAAGACCGCTGGGGTAAGAAGGCTCGGAAGGGGGCGCCATGTTCACCGTTAAAATTGGGATATGTCTTTTGATTCTGCGCCCATCAACCTGACGCATCACTTCCTGATCGCGATGCCCGGTCTGGAGGATGAGTCTTTCTCGCGCAGCGTCGTTTACCTGTGCGAGCACAGCGAACGCGGTGCGCTGGGCCTCATCATCAACAAGCCCTCGGACATCACCCTCAAGGGCCTTTTTGACAAGGTGGATCTGTCGCTGCGGCGCGAAGATCTCACCCGGGAGCCGGTGTTCCAGGGAGGCCCGGTGCAGACCGAGCGCGGCTTTGTGCTGCACGAGCCCATGCTCATGGACAAGGCCGAAACCGACGAGTCGGCCTATGCCTCCACCATGACCATTCCTGGTGGCCTGGAGATGACCACCTCCAAGGATGTGCTCGAAGCCCTGTCCACGGGGGCAGGCCCCCGCCGCGTGCTCATCACGCTGGGCTATTCGTCGTGGGGTGAGGGGCAGCTCGAATCGGAGCTGGCCGAGAACGCCTGGCTCACCGTGGCGGCCGATCTGTCGGTGATCTTCGACACCCCCGTGCCCGAGCGCTACGACCGGGCCCTGTCGCTGCTGGGCCTGCAGGCCTGGATGCTGTCGCCCGAGGCGGGGCACGCATGACCGGCTTGCCCGTTCAGCCCGTTGTTCCTGCGCATTTTCAGACCTTTCTTGCTTTCGATTTCGGCCTCAAGCGCACGGGCGTGGCCACGGGCAACCGGATGCTGCGCAGCGCCACGCCGCAGGCCACCATCAAGGCCGAGGGCGATGCCCGCTTTGTGCAGGTGGGGCAGCGCATCAAGGAATGGCAACCCGATGCACTGGTGATCGGCGTGCCGTACCACCCTGATGGTGCGAGCCACGAAAACACCGAGCGCGCGCTCAAGTTCGGCCGCCAGTTGCGTGGCCGATTCGGTTTGCAGGTGTTCGAGGTGGACGAGCGCTACAGCACCACCGAGGCCATCGCGGGCGGTGCCAAGGACGCCGACGCTGCGTCGGCCTGCATCATCCTGGAACAGTTTTTGAGGAATCTTCCATGACCACTCCCTCCCAAGCCAGCGGGGGCAGCCTCGTGCTCGACGCCGAGGCGCTGTACCGCGAACTGCTGCGCGGCGTGCGCAGCATGCTCACCCCCACCACGCGTCTGGCGGGCATCGCATCGGGCGGTGCCTGGCTGGCCGAGCGTCTGCAGAAAGACCTGGGTCTGGAAGGCCCGCCCGGCGTGCTGTCCTCGGTCATGCACCGCGATGATTTTGCCCAGCGCGGCCTGTCGGTCGGCGCGCAGACCGCGCTGCCTTTCGACGTGAACGGCGCCGATGTGCTGGTGCTCGACGACGTGCTCTATACCGGCCGCACCATCCGTGCCGTGCTCAACGAACTGTTCGACTACGGCCGTCCGGCCAGTGCGCGCCTGGCCGTGCTGGTGGACCGGGGCGGGCGCGAGCTGCCCG
>LNAP01003545.1_pt1 | contig 14902 bp, 8 predicted proteins | sample 602601 | NCBI WGS metagenome assembly LNAP01 (sample SAMN02440304, study PRJNA202911) | soil metagenome | biome: Subtropical and temperate rainforests or woodlands; isolation source: soil samples (1 kg each in a 20% v/v slurry with milli Q water) were... ...
GCCAGCCCCTTGATCGCGTCCGCGACCGCGGGATCGCCGGGGCGGTAATAGGGCACGAGTGCGGTGGCGCCGCATTTCATCAGATAATAGGCGGTCATCGGCGGCAGTGCGGCGCGCGGATCGATCTCGGGCAGCATCGAGAGCGCGACCGAATGGGTGGAGTGCAGATGCACGATCGCGCGCGCGCTTTCGCGGCTATCGTAGAGTGCCGTATGCAGCGGAACTTCCTTGGTCGGCGCATCGCCCGAGAGCAGGCGACCCCGCCCGTCCAGCCGCGACAGCCGCGCCGGGTCGAGGAAACCGAGCGAGGCGTTGGTGGGGGTGACCAGCCACCCGCCATCGTGCATCTTGACGCTGATATTGCCGGAGGATCCCGGCGTCAGCCCGCGCTCGAACAGGGACCGTCCGAAGCGGCAGATGTCCTCGCGAAGTCGTGTCTCGCTCATGGCCGTCATGCTCGCTTGTCTCACGCTTTGGCAGCGCGGCCAAGCCGTGTTATTCGAGGTAAGAGCCGCCGCAAAGGGGGCCGTCCGGGAAACGTTCGCAAGGGTTAGTTGCATGGCCGCCTCCACCTCACAGAATCAGCGCATCGCCGTCATCGGGCTCGGCTCGATGGGCTTTGGCATGGCGACCTCGCTGAAGCGCGCCGGCCATGCCGTGACCGGCTGCGATGTCTCGACTGACGCCGTGGCGCGCTTCGTGAAGGATGGCGGTGCGGGCGCGAAGACGCCGGCTGAAGCGGCCAAGGACGCTGACATCGTCGTCAGCGTGGTCGTCAATGCCGCGCAGACCGAGACGATCCTGTTCGGCAAGGACGGCGTCGCCGAGACCCTGCCGAAGGACAGCGTTTTCGTGTCGTCCGCGACCATGGACCCGGATGTGGCGCGTCGTCTCGCCAAGCAGTTGGAAGCGACCGGGCGGCATTACCTGGATGCGCCGATCTCCGGCGGCGCTCAGCGCGCAGCCGAGGGCGAGCTGACGATTTTGGCGTCCGGCAGCGCAGCTGCCTTTGCAAAGGCGAGGCCGGCGCTCGATGCCATGGCGGCAAAGCTCTACGAGCTTGGCGACGCCGCAGGGCAGGGCGCGGCCTTCAAGATGATCAACCAGTTGCTCGCCGGCGTGCACATCGCCGCAGCCTCGGAAGCGATCGCGTTCGCCGCCAGGCAGGGCCTCGACATCCGCAAGGTCTATGAAGTGATCACCGCCTCCGCCGGCAATTCCTGGATGTTCGAGAACCGCATGCCGCATGTGCTCGACGGCGACTACACGCCGCGCAGTGCGGTCGAGATCTTCGTCAAGGACCTCGGCATCATCCAGGACATGGCGCGCAGCGCCAGATTCCCGGTGCCGGTCTCCGCCGCCGCTCTCCAGATGTTCCTGATGACATCCGCCGCCGGCATGGGCCGCGACGACGACGCCTCGGTGGCGCGGATGTATGCGCGGGTCACCGGCGTGAAGCTCCCTGGCGACAAGTAAGGAAGAGGATTCCAATGCCCCGTTTTGCCGCCAATCTCTCGATGATGTTCACCGAGGTGCCGTTCCTCGACCGCTTCGACGCCGCCGCGCAAGCCGGCTTCACCGCGGTCGAATTCCTCTTTCCCTACGAGCATCCGGCCGAGGCGGTCGGCGAGCGGCTCGAGCTCAACGGCCTGACGCAGGCGCTGTTCAACCTGCCGCCGGGCGACTGGAATGCCGGCGAGAAAGGCTTTGCGTCGTTGCCGGCGCGGTTCGCCGACCTCAAGGCCAGCCTGGAGACGGCGCTGCCTTACGCCAAGGCGACCGGCGTGAAACGGCTGCACCTGATGGCCGGCATTGCCAACCGCGGCGAGCGTGTCGCGATCGAGGCGTTCTACAAGTCGGTGGCGTGGGCCGCTGAGTTCTTCGCGCCGCACGGCATCGACATCGTGCTCGAGCCGATCAATGCGCGCAACGTGCCCGGCTACTTCCTCAACGATTTCGGCTTTGCGCGCGACCTGATCCAGGAATTGCGGCTTCCGAACCTGAAGCTCCAGTTCGACATCTATCACTGCCAGATCATCCATGGCGACGTCACCATGCGCCTGCGCGAGATGATGCCGATCATCGGCCACATCCAGATCGCCAGCATTCCGTCGCGCAACGAGCCCGATGGTGAGGAGCTGAACTATCCGTTCCTGTTCGCCGAGCTCGACCGGCTCGGCTATGCCGGCTTCGTCGGCTGCGAATACAATCCGCGCGGCAAGACCACCGATGGCCTCGCCTGGTTCAAGCCCTATGCCGGAGTGAAGCCGTGACGCTTGCATTGGGCTGCATCGCCGACGACTACACCGGCGCCTCCGATCTCGCCAACACGCTGACGCGCGCGGGCCTTCGCACGGTGCAGACCATTGGCGTGCCAGCGGATGATCTCGCGCTGCCCGAGGTCGATGCCGTCGTCGTGTCGCTGAAGAGCCGCTCGATCGAGGCGCGGCTTGCCGTAGCGCGCTCGCGCGCGGCGGAGACGTGGCTGCGTGGCCGCGGCGCAGGCCATGTGCTGTTCAAGATCTGCTCGACTTTCGATTCCACCGACGCCGGCAACATCGGCCCGGTGATGGACGCCCTGCGCGCCGATTGCGGCGAGGCCATCGTGCTGGTGACGCCTGCCTTCCCGGAGACCGGCCGCACCGTCTATCAGGGCAATCTCTTCGTCGGCGCCGTGCCGCTGAACGAGAGTCCGCTGAAGGACCACCCGCTCAACCCGATGCGTGATTCCAACCTGGTGCGGGTGCTGGCGCGCCAGAGCAAGACTCAGGTGGGTCTGGTCGATCTGGCGACCGTCGCCCGCGGCGCGGAAGCCGTGCAGGCGCGGCTGGCTGAACTCGCCGGCAAGGGCATCGGCGCCGCCATCATCGACGCCGTGTTCGACCGCGACCTCGAAACCATCGGTCTCGTTGCGGCCCGGCACCGGCTGTCGGTCGGCGCCTCCGGCATGGGCCTCGGCCTTGCGCGCGCGCTGGTCTCGACCGGCAAGGTCAGGTCGGCCTCGGCAAGCAGCGAGCAGGGCACCGCCGTCGGCGGTGCGGCGGCGTGCCTCGCAGGAAGCTGCTCGCAGGCGACGTTGCAGCAGATTGCCAAGGCGGAATCCGTCATGCCGGTGCTCCGTCTTGACCCGGACCGTATTCTTACGGAAGAGGGCGAAGTGGAGCGCGCGCTGGCCTGGGCGACGCCCCGACTCGCTGAAGGCCCGGTGCTGATCGCGTCGAGCTCGACGCCGGATCAGGTCGCTGCACTGCAGGCGCGTCACGGCCGCGACGCGGCCGGTCACGCGATCGAGCAGGCGATGGCCGACATTGCGGAAAACCTAGTGAAATCAGGCGTCCGGCGCCTGATTGTTGCTGGCGGCGAGACCTCTGGTGCGGTCGTCGACCGTCTCGGGATTCCCGGTTTTCTGGTCGGCGCCGAGATCGCCGCCGGTGTCCCGGTGCTGCGCGCCGTCGGTGCGGAAGCAGGCGACATGCTGCTCGCGTTGAAGTCCGGAAACTTCGGTGGCCCTGAGTTTTTCGCCGATGCGCTTGGGCTCATGCGCTGAGCGCGGGGCGTTTTTAGTCCCTCCTTCATTTCTTTAAGGTTCCGTACTCGTACGGAGTCGTAGCTTAACAACTGCTCAGTCGCTTTGTTGTTGGATATCGGCGCCGCTGCTTTCGGTTGATCACGATTTCCGGACGCGCCACCGCGCCAACGCAAAGAGACCCATTATTATGCTCGCCACCATCTCCATTCGCGCCAAGATCATCAGTGTCGTGGCGTTTCTGCTGGCCGCCATGACCGGCATGGGCCTGCTCGCCGTCATGAAGATGCGGACGATCAACGCTAGCACCGTCGACATCTCCACCAACTGGATGCCCAGCGTCCGCACGATTGGCGACCTGCGCGCCAGCGTCATCACCTACCGCAACGTGGTCCGCCAGCACATGCTCGCCGAGACCCTCGAGGACAAGCTCGCGACGGAAAAGACTGCGGCGACCGTGATCGATGCGCTCGCCAAGACTCGTACGAAATACGAGGCGATGATCTCGTCAGCGGAGGAGCGGAAGCTCTACAGCGAATGGTCGAAGCTCTGGGAAGACTACAAGAAGGGCACCGAAGAGGTGTTCGCGCTGTCCCGCAAGGAGGTCGGAAAGGTCCCGCACGACTCGCAGGAGCTGAACTCCAAGACGGTCAACAAGATCGGTCTTGCGGCGGATGAGGTCCTGACCAGGGACATCGAGCTCAACACCAAGGGCGGCGATCAGGCCGCCGTCGATGCCGCCGATACCTTCTACTACGCCTTCATGCTGGTCGCGATCATCCTCGGTGCCGCGGTCATTGCCGGCCTCGGCGTCGGCTTCTATCTCGTCCAGGACGTCTCGCGCGGCATCAACTCCATCATCGAGCCGATGCAGGCGCTGGGCCGCGGCGATCTCTCCGCAGAGGTCCCGCATCGCGGCGAGAAGACCGAAATCGGCGCGATGGCCGACGTGCTCCAGGTCTTCAAGGAGGCGCTGATCGCCAAGAAGGCCGCCGACGAGGCTGCCGCGGCCGATGCCGAAGCCAAGATCGAGCGCGGCCGCCGCGTCGACAACATCACCCGCGAATTCGAAACGATGATCGGCGAAATCGTCCAGACCGTGTCGTCGGCCTCGACCCAGTTAGAGGCCTCCGCCTCGACGCTGACGTCGACCGCCGACCGCTCGCAGCGGCTGGCAACCACGGTTGCCGGCGCTTCGGAGGAAGCCTCGACCAACGTGCAGTCGGTAGCATCGGCAACCGAGGAGATGGCTTCGTCGGTGGGCGAGATCAGCCGTCAGGTGCAGGAATCGGCGCGGATGGCGGGCGATGCAGTCAGCCAGGCCCGGACCACCACCGAGCGCGTCAGCGAGCTGTCCAAGGCAGCCGCCCGCATCGGCGACGTGGTCGAGTTGATCAACACCATCGCCGGCCAGACCAACCTGCTGGCGCTGAACGCCACCATCGAGGCGGCGCGCGCCGGTGAAGCCGGCCGCGGCTTCGCCGTGGTCGCTTCCGAGGTGAAGGCGCTGGCGGAGCAGACTGCGAAAGCGACCGGCGAGATCGGCCAGCAGATCTCCGGCATCCAGGCGGCGACCAACGACTCGGTCGGGGCCATCAAGGAGATCTCGTCCACCATCGAGCGCCTGTCGGAAATCTCCTCGGCCATTGCCGCGGCGGTGGAAGAGCAGGGCGCCGCGACCCAGGAGATCTCCCGCAACGTGCAGCAGGCCGCCCAGGGCACCCAGCAGGTCTCCTCCAACATCACCGACGTGCAGCGCGGCGCGACCGAGACCGGCACCGCTTCCTCGCAGGTGCTGTCGGCGGCGCAGATGCTGTCGAACGACTCGACCCGGCTGAAGACCGAGGTCAGCAGGTTCCTGACCAACGTCCGCGCGGCGTAAGCTCCGCAACCAACTGTCGATCCGACGACGAGCGGCGCCAAAGGCGCCGCTCGTTTCGTTTTGCCGCATCGCGACCGTTCCCGTCCCCTACGATGGGCCGCAACCACTTGGTAAGCCTATCGTTCAACCGCAGGACGAACCGACCAGGTTCCACCACGATCCTTGACGCAGGACAATATCGTATTGCCGACTTCGGATATTCCTGGTCGGGCCGCTCTCTGCCCCTGAGGCCGGTGCTGACGAGAAGGATGCGAACAGTGAATTTGAGAATCGGAACGGTCCTGCCCCTTGTCATTGCGGCGCTGGCTCTGATGGGCGTGGCCGCGACGGGCTATGCATCGCTTCAGGCATATCGCGACCGGCAGGCGGCGGACGCCTTCGTCAACCTCAACGGCGTCTCGCGGCTGTTGTTGCAGAGCGCTGGGCAGTGGGCCATGGAGCGAGGCATGACCAATGCCGCGTTGAGGTCGCCGGAGGTGACGGCCGCCGATCGGCGGTCCGAGATCATGAAGCTACGGGGCGGCTCGGATCAGGCTTTTCGCGAAGCTGCGCGCCGCCTTCGCACGTTCGGTGAATTCAAGGTGGCCGGATCCCGTATCGATGAGGCGGAACGAGCCCTTCAGAACGTCGAAGATTTGCGCCGCAAGGTCGACGAAAATCTCGCCAAGCCGGCGGCGGGCCGCAGTGCGGACGTCGTCAACGGATTTGTGCCCGCCGTCACCGAGTTGATCGACTTGACCGCCATCCGGCTGCGCCTGATCCTGGAGACGCTGGCTACTCCGCCTTCGGCGACGATGTCGCGTCTCGTCGGGCTTCGGCACCTTGCTGCGGAGATGGCCGAGAAGGCCGGGCGCGAACGTGCGTTCCTCGGAGGCGTGATTGGGTCGGGCAACAGGATGACACCCGAAGAGTTGAGCCGGATTGCCGGTTTTCGGGGCTACGTCGAGCTTGCCTGGGGGACGATCGCGCCGCTGGCCGAGCGAGCCGACGTTCCAGGCGCCGTCGCCGGAGCGATCAAGGGCGTCGAGCAGGACTACTTCCGGATTTATGATGCGACCCGCAACCGCGTGCTCGCGGCGGCGGCCACCGGCGACTACAGGATCAGTGGCAATGAATATTTCGCCAGCGCGACGACGGGGATCAATGCGATCCTTCGCCTGTCCGATGCGATCGGAGCGGCCGCGGATCTCGAGGCGACCGGGCAAGCCGCCAGGGCAACGTCCAATCTGATCGTCGCCGGCCTGATGCTGGCGAGCTGCGTTGCGCTGGTCTTGCTGAGTTTCTGGATCGCGTTCTCACGGATCGTGCGGCCGCTGTCCGCATTGACCCGCGCCATGGGCGAACTCGCCGCCGGCAATTTCGCCGTGGCTCTCCCCGGTCTCGATCGCAAGGACGAGGTCGGCGACATGGCACACGCCGTGGAGCGGTTCAAGATCGTGGCCGAGCAGAAGGCACGCGACGAGGCGGAGGCCAAGGCCCGGCAGGATCGGATTGCCGCCGAGCAGCGCAAGGCCGAGATGCACAGGCTTGCGGATCAGTTCGAGGCTGCGATCGGGGAGATCGTCGACACCGTCTCGTCGGCGTCCACGGAGCTCGAGGCCTCGGCGAGCACGCTGAATGCCACCGCAGGGCGCGCCAAGGAGCTTGCGGTAACGGTCGCCACAGCCTCGGAGGAGGCTTCGACGAACGTGCAGTCGGTGGCATCGGCGACCGAAGAGCTGTCGTCCTCGGTCAACGAGATTGGCCGCCGGGTCCAAGACACGGCGCGAATGGCCAACGTAGCCGTAGATCAGGCGGGAAGGACCAACGAGCGCATCGGCGAATTGTCGCGAGCGGCTGCGAAGATCGGCGACGTCGTCGCATTGATCGACTCGATCGCGGGGCAGACCAATCTGCTGGCGCTCAACGCCACGATCGAAGCGGCGCGGGCGGGCGAGGCCGGTCGCGGCTTCGCGGTGGTGGCATCGGAAGTGAAGGCCCTGGCGGAACAGACCGCAAAGGCGACCGGGGAAATCGGCCAGCAGGTCTCCGGGATGCAATCTGCGACGCAGGAATCCGTCGATGCGATCCGCGACATCGGCGGCACGATCACCCAGCTGGCCGAGATCGCCTCGGCGATCGCCGCGGCGGTGGAGGAACAGGGCGCGGCGACGCAGGAGATCGCGCGCAACGTGCAGCAGGCTGCCCAGGGCACACAGCAGGTCTCGTCCAACGTCGGAGACGTCGAGCACGGCGCTGCGGAAACCGGGGCGGCCTCGACGCAGGTGCTTTCAGCAGCGCAGATGCTGTCGAGCGACTCCACTCGGCTGAAGACCGAGGTCAGCAGGTTCCTGACCAATGTCCGCGCAGCGTAAAGTCTCCACAAGAATTGTCGATACGACCTTCGACAACACCCGACGATCTGACGACGGACGGCGCTAGAAGCGCCGCTCGTTTTCCGCCGGCAGCTTGATGGTGTCTTATGAGTGGTATCATGCACAGTTACCCGTAGTCGTACGGGAAGAGGATTTCATCGATAGTTAAATTCGTCTGATCAGAACTGCTGAAGACGTTTTGAATAGCGCAGTCCGGATGGGATTGACCGCATCGCGTTTCATTTGGGGGCCTTGATGCGAAAGAATTTGCCGGTTACCGCAACCGAATATCCCGTCAGTGGCGAGACGCTGATCGTTTCCCGTACGGATCTCAAGGGAAAGCTCGCGTATTTCAACGAGGACTTCATCGCAGCCGCGGGCTTTACGTCCGAGGAGCTGATGGGGCAGCCTCACAACATCGTCCGCCATCCGGACATGCCGCCGGAAGCTTTCCAGAATCTTTGGGACACGCTCAAAGCCGGCAAGCCGTGGCTCGGCGCGGTGAAGAACCGCCGCAAGAATGGCGACTATTACTGGGTGCTGGCGACGGCGTCGCCGATCCGTGAAAACGGTCAGGTGACCGGCTACACTTCGATCCGCACCAGGCTGCCGGCCGACCAGCGCAAGCTCGCCGAGCAGGTCTACGCTGCGATCCGCGAGAAGAAGCCGCATGGCTATCGCATCGACGCCGGCATCATTCGCCGCCGTTCGATGCTCGATCGCTTCAGTGTCTTCACCAGGACCTTGAAGGCCCGCCTGGTCACGATGATCGCAGTCCAGGCGCTGTTCATGCTTGCGCTCGGCGTCGGTGGTGCGCTCACCACTGGCGGCTCGACGAGCCTGGTTCTGTCGCTGCTGGCCGTCGTCGGCGCAGCCATCGGCGGCTTCGCCGGCTTTTCGACCATGCGTGCGATCCAGGGGCCGATGCAGCACCTCAACGACACCATGGTCAATCTCGTGCAGGACAAGCTTGACAACCGTATCGTCATCGAGCGCGACGACGAGATCGGCGAGGCGCTGCGCAATCTCCAGACCGTTCAGACCATCATCCGTTTCAGCCGCGACGAGGTTCAGGCGGTGCAGCGTCGTGCCGAGGGGCAGCGCAAGGCCGACATGACGAAGCTCGCGGACGGCTTCGAGGCGGCAATCGGCGAGATCGTGGAAACGGTGTCTTCGGCCGCGACCGAGCTCGAAGCGTCGGCCTCGACGCTGTCCTCGACCGCGGGCCGGGCTCAGGACCTGGCGACCGTCGTCGCTTCCGGCTCCGAACGAGCCTCCAGCAACGTCCATTCAGTGGCGTCGGCGGCGGAGGAGATGTCGTCCTCGGTGCGGGAGATCAGCCGTCAGGTGCAGGATTCCGCCCGGATCGCCGGCGAGGCGGTCAGCCAGGCGCAAGCCACCACCGAACGCGTCAGCGAACTGTCGCGCGCCGCATCGCGGATTGGCGACGTCGTCGAACTGATCAACGCGATCGCAGGCCAGACCAACCTGCTGGCATTGAATGCCACGATCGAGGCGGCGCGGGCCGGCGAGGCGGGCCGCGGCTTTGCGGTGGTCGCTTCGGAGGTGAAGGCGCTCGCTGAGCAGACCGCCAAGGCCACCGGCGAGATCGGCCAGCAGGTCGGCGGCATCCAGGCCGCGACGCAGGATTCGGTCAGCGCAATCGGCCAGATCAGCGGAACCATCGCGCGCCTGTCCGAGATCTCGTCGATGATCGCGGCCGCAGTCGAGCAGCAGGGAGCGGCAACCCAGGAGATCGCCCGAAACGTGCAGGAGGCGGCCCAAGGCACCCAGCAGGTGTCGACCAATGTCGGCGACGTCCAGCGCGGCGCCTCCGAGACAGGCTCGGCGTCCTCGGAGGTGCTCTCGGCGGCGCAGATGCTGTCGCGGGATTCCAATCGCCTCAAGCTTGAGGTTGGAAAGTTCCTGGGCTCGGTCCGCGCGGCGTGAGGCGTCCGGCCGCATAGCTGCGATGTAGATTTCGCGGTGCGGTAGCAGGGAAGTGAAGGCACATGAGCCGCCGGAGGTTAGCGTTTTCGGCGGTGCTCAGGTAAAGGAGGAAGGGGGATCCCCATGGGGGCGGATTCCGTTTCCTCGCTTGATCTGGAATTGCCTGGCGCATGATTGCTCTGGTTCGTATTGCCCTGAGCCGACCCTACACGTTTGTCGTGCTCGCGCTCCTGCTCCTGATCATCGGACCGCTGGCGGCGCTGCGGACGCCGACCGATATCTTTCCGGACATCCGCATCCCCGTGATCGGCGTCGTCTGGCAGTACACCGGGCTGCCGCCGGACCAGATGTCCGGCCGCATCACCACGCCATTCCAGCGCGCGCTGACCACCACCGTCAACGACATCGAGCACATCACCGCCAACTCCTATAACGGCTTTGGCATCATCAAAATCTTCTTCCAGCCCAATGTCGACATCCGCACCGCCAATGCGCAGGTCACCGCGATTTCGCAGACGCTGATCAAGCAGATGCCGCCCGGCGCGACGCCGCCCTTGATCCTGAACTATTCCGCCTCGACCGTGCCGATCATCCAGGTGGCGCTATCCGGCGACGGACTGACCGAGCAGAACCTCGCCGATATCGGCATCAACCAGCTCCGCACGCCGCTGGTCACCGTGCCTGGAGCCGCTATCCCGTATCCGTTCGGCGGCAAGCAGCGCCAGGTCCAGATCGACCTCGACCCGACCGCGCTCCAGGCCCGCGGCCTGTCCGGTCAGGATGTCGCCAATGCGCTGGCCGCGCAAAATCTGATCACGCCGGTTGGTACCCAGAAGATCGGCCAGTTTGAATACAACATCCAGCTCAACAACTCGCCGCTCAGGATCGACGAACTCGGCAATCTGCCGATCAAGACCGTCAACGGCGCAATGGTTTACGTGCGTGATGTCGCGACCGTTCGCGACGGCAATCCGCCGCAGACCAACATCGTCCATGTCGACGGCAACCGTTCGGTGCTGATGATGGTGCTTAAGGCGGGCGCGACCTCGACGCTCGATATCATCGCCGGCATCAAGCAGAAGGTGATCGACGTCAAGGACCAACTGCCGGACGCACTGAAGATCGGTTTCATCGGCGACCAGTCGGTGTTCGTCCGCGGCGCGATCCAAGGCGTCGCGTTCGAGGGCGTGATCGCAGCGCTGCTGACCAGCGTCATGATCCTCCTGTTCCTCGGCAGCTGGCGCTCGACCGTCATCATCGCGGTGTCGATCCCGCTCTCCGTGCTCGGCGCGATCATCATGCTCTCGGCGATCGGCGAGACCTTGAACATCATGACGCTCGGCGGCCTTGCGCTCGCGGTCGGCATCCTCGTCGACGACGCCACCGTCACCATCGAGAACATCAACTACCATCTGGAGCAGGGCAAGCCGGTCGAGCAGTCGATCCTCGACGGCGCCAACCAGATCGTCACGCCAGCCTTCGTCTCGCTGCTCTGCATCTGCATCGTGTTCGTGCCGATGTTCTTCCTCACCGGCGTTGCGCGCTTCCTGTTCGTGCCGATGGCGGAAGCGGTGATGTTCGCGATGATGTGGTCGTTCATCCTGTCGCGCACTCTGGTGCCGACCATGGCCAATTATCTGTTGCAGCCACATGTGCATCACGAGGGCGAACCGCCGAAATCTCGCAATCCGCTGGTCGTGTTCCAGCGCGGCTTCGAGGCGCGGTTCGAGCGCATTCGCGGTGGCTATCATGACTTCCTCGGGCTCGCGCTCGGGCACCGCACGGTGTTCGTCGTCGGTTTTCTCTGCGTGGTCGGCGCGTCCTTTGCGCTGTTGCCGTTCCTCGGGCGCAACTTTTTCCCCGCGGTCGATGCCGGCAATATCCTGATGCATGTCCGCACCCAGGTCGGAACGCGCGTGGAAGAGACGGCCAACCAGCTCGCAGACGTGCAGAAGGCGATCCGCAAGCTGGTCCCAGGCGAGATCGAGACGCTGACCGACAACATCGGGATGCCGATCTCCGGCATCAATATGACCTACAACAACACCGGCGTGATCGGCCCGCAGGACGGCGACATCCAGATCAAGCTCAGGGAAGGCCACAAGCCGACCGAGGAACACGTGAAGGTGCTGCGTGAGCAGTTGCCGCGGCTGTTCCCTGGCGTCAGCTTCTCGTTCCTTCCGGCCGACATCGTCAGCCAGATCCTGAATTTTGGTGCGCCGGCACCGATCGATCTGCAAATCCGTGGCGCCAATATTGCCGGCAACTTTGCTTACGCCAACAGCCTGCTGGCCAGGGTGCGCAAGATTCCCGGCGTCGCCGATGCGCGCATCCAGCAGTCGCCGAACAGCCCGACCTTCAACATCGATGTCGATCGCACCCGCGCGCAATATGTCGGCCTGACCGAGCGCGACGTCACCAACAGCCTCGTGGTCAATCTCGCTGGCTCCTCGCAGGTGGCGCCGACCTACTACCTCAACCCCGATAACGGGGTGTCCTACTCCATCGTGATGCAGACGCCGCAATACCAGATGGATTCCCTCAGCGCGCTCCAGACGCTACCGATCACCGCGGCCGGCAATGCGCAGTCGCCGATCCTCGGTGGCATTGCCGACATCAAGCGCTCGACGTCGAGCGCGGTGGTGTCGCAATACGACATCCAGTCGATGGTGCAGATTTTTGCGACGACCTCGGGCCGTGATCTCGGCGCGGTTGCCAATGATATTCGCCAGGTCATCGCCGACACCGCCAAGGACGTGCCGAAGGGTTCTTCCGTCATGCTGCTCGGTCAGGTGCAGACCATGAATAGCGCCTTCACCGGCCTTCTGTTCGGCCTGCTGGGGGCGGTCGTGCTGATCTACCTGCTGATCGTCGTGAACTTCCAGTCCTGGTCCGATCCGTTCGTGATCATCAGCGCGTTGCCGGCTGCACTTGCCGGCATCGTCTGGATGCTGTTCACGACGCAGACCACGCTGTCGGTCCCGGCACTGACCGGCGCCATCATGTGCATGGGCGTTGCCACCGCCAACAGCGTGCTCGTGATTTCCTTCGCCCGCGAGCGCTACGCGGAGCTCGGCGATCCCGTCGCGGCTGCGCTGGAAGCCGGTTTCGTACGGTTCCGCCCGGTGCTGATGACCGCGCTCGCCATGATCATCGGCATGGCGCCGATGGCGCTGGGGCTGGGCGAGGGCGGCGAGCAGAACGCGCCGCTTGGCCGCGCGGTGATCGGCGGCCTGATCTTTGCAACGTTCGCCACGCTGATGTTTGTTCCCGTGGTGTTCAGTATGGTACACAAGAAGCAAGGTGCCAAAGCCGCCGCCCCATTGGAGTCTCCGCATGTCGCCCACTGAACCCCGCTCCCCGGTGTCGCACCGGAAACTGGGCATCTTCGGCGTGGTGGCGCTGATCGCGGCGGGCCTCGTCGTCGGCAGCGGCATCCGCGCCCGCGAGGAGCAGGGCTCCAGGCTGAAGGAATGGACCGACGATCAGGCCGTTCCCAGCGTCGCTGTGGCGCTGCCCAATGCCAAGGCCCGCAGCGCCACCATCGATCTGCCGGGCCGGCTCGAGGCCTATTACCGAGCCCCGATCTTCGCCCGCGTCTCCGGTTACCTGAAGAGCTGGAGCGCCGACATCGGCGCCCGGGTCAAGGCGGGGCAGGTGATCGCCGAGATCGAGGCGCCGGACCTCGACCAGCAGCTCCTGCAGGCCCGCGCCGACCTCGCCAGCCAGCAGGCCAGCGCAAGGCTGTCGGAAGCCACGCTGAACCGGCGCAAGACGCTGGTCGCCTCGAATTTCGTCTCGGCGCAGGAGATCGACGAGCGCACCGCCGACCTCTCCAACAAGAACGCCGCGGTTCATTCAGGCCAGGCCAATGTCGAGCGGCTGGAAGCGCTGGCCGGCTACAAGAAGATCACGGTGCCATTCGACGGCGTGGTGACGGCGCGCGATACCGACGTCGGTGCGCTGATCAACGCGGGCGGCGGCTCCGGTCCGGCGATGTTCGTGGTCTCCGACATCACCAAGCTGCGCGTCTACGTCAACGTGCCCCAGAATTACGTGCCGGCGATCAAGATCGGTGCCAAGGCCACCATGGTGATGCCGGAATACCCGAACCGGACATTCCAGGCGACGGTGGAAGCGTCCTCGCAGGCCGTCGACGTTGCCTCGGGCACCACGCGCATGCAGCTCGGGCTCGACAATTCGAGCGGCGAGCTGATGCCCGGCGGCTATGCCAGCGTGAAACTCAACTTGCAGCGCGACAGCGCGCCTCTGAGCATTCCCGCCAGCGCCCTGATCTTCAACGGCAGCGGCTTGCGTGTCGCCACCGTCGGCCCGGACGACAAGGTTCTGTTCAAGCCCGTGACCATCGCCCGCGATCTCGGCCGCGAGATCGAGCTCGCCTCGGGTATTGCAGCGGACGACCGCGTCATCACCGCCCCGCCGGATGGCCTCTCCGACGGTGATGCCGTTCGCGTGGTCGGCGCCGGCGCCAAGAGCAAGCCGGCCACCGCGTCGGAAAAGCAGGCGCCGAAGACTTAAGGCGGTTTCGTAGGGTGGGCAAAGCGAAGCGTGCCCACCATTTGCAGGCGATCCCGAAAAGATTGGTGGGCACGGCGCAAGAGCGCCTTTGCCCACCCTACGAGAGCTACGCCACCCGCCACTCCGGCACACCATCCGCGGCCATCGTGATCTCGCCGAGCGAACCCACCGGGGTGCGGTCCATGTTGAGCAGATGCGCCAATGTCGCGCTATCGCTTGCCGGAATCCTTGCCAGCGTGCGCCGGTCGTCTTGCGTCCGCAGCATGACCACGCCGTGCTCGACATCGCCGCCGCGGCCGTAGAGCACGGTAAAGCTCTCGACCTTGCCTGTGCCGCCCGGCTCCGTCACGAACTCCGGCACCGCCCGCTTGTTGCGATCAGCTTCGGCCTGTACGCTGGTGTCCTGTGCCAGCGCCTCGCGTGGCGGGGTCTTCGACACCACCAAGGCATGATGCTTGGTGACGAAGCCGCCTTGTCCATAGAGCAGGCCGAGCCTGGCGCCCTCGCGCACCCGCCGCACCATCGCGCAGGCCGCGTGCGTCATGTAGGTGTTGAGCGGCGCGCCGAAGAAGGTGAGGCCGCCGGTCACGGTCGGTTGCACGTCGGCGCCCAGGCCCAGCGTCCGCCGCGCCATCTTCGGCACGCAGGGGA
>LNAP01003546.1_pt1 | contig 14898 bp, 11 predicted proteins | sample 602601 | NCBI WGS metagenome assembly LNAP01 (sample SAMN02440304, study PRJNA202911) | soil metagenome | biome: Subtropical and temperate rainforests or woodlands; isolation source: soil samples (1 kg each in a 20% v/v slurry with milli Q water) were... ...
GGACGCGGCGCGGGTGCGAACGCGGTTGCCGATTCCGCGGGTCGTGGTGGTCGCGGCGGTGGTCGCGGCGGCAACAATCAGCCCGAGGTGCCGCCCGCGCAGCAGGATCCCGATACGAGCGATCGTTGGGCGAACCAGGAACGCGTCGACGGATCGCGCCGGTTCATTACGCGGCGGTTCCCGCTGTTGAAGGATGCGCCGGTCGCGCAGACGCACGCGTGCCACTATGAGTCGACGTCGAGCAGCAACTTCATCATCGACAAGCATCCGCAGATGGCGAACGTCTTGATCGGCGCAGGCGGAAATGCCGAGGGTGCGAAGTTCGCTCCGACCGTTGGCAACTACATCGCAGAACGCGCGTTGGGAATCGAGCGTGACCCGGCGCTCGCGAAGGCATTCAGGATTCCGGAGAAGGATTACGATCCGCCGCCGCAGCCGGGCGACAGCACCGCAGCGGGGCGGGGGCGTAGGCCGCCGCTGTAAGGTTGCAGCTTAGAGGTTGGGGGGTGCAAAGACGGAAACGGCACACCGGTCCAGCTTGGTGTGCCGTTCTGCTTTTCCAACCTCCAACCCCCAACCTCCAACCCCCAACCTCCAACCTCCAACCTCTCGCTACGGTCTGCTCTTCTCGAACTTGATCGTCTTGAGCGAATCCATGGTGCCGGGAAGCGGCTTCGTACCGGCCGGGAAGCCGTTCGACTTCAGGATATAGGCGAGTACATCGGGAACGAGCGGGGGCGGAACGGTCTTCGGATTGTCCGACGGCATCTCGTTCAGGATCTTGTCGTAGATCTGGTCGAGCGTGAGGCCGTGCCAGCTCGCCATGAAGTCTGATCCGACGAGTGGGTTGCCGTCGGGCGTCCCGGTGAGGTCGGGCGCGTGGCACTTCACACACATCGCCTTGTAGAGCGAATCACCACGCACCGTCTGTGAATCGGTGTAGACGCTGTCCCAGACCGACGACGGCGCGAAGATCGTCTTGATGGGGTTCGCGAAAGCAGACGGACGGAAAGCGAGCGTCGCGAAGGCGACCGCGACGGCGAGAGCGGCGAGTCTTTTCATCGTGCCGTGAAGTTTGTACGGACGCGCGAATCGACGCAACGGACCAAAAAGGGGCGAGGGTCGAGGGTCGAGGGTCGAGGGTCGAGGGTCGAGGGAAGAGCGGAGAACAGCGGAGAAGCGGAGAAGAGCAGATCCCTCGCTTCGCTCGTGATGACGGCCTCGGGAGGCTTCTGCCGTGTGACTGGCCCGGCTACAATTCTGCGGCCTTTTCCAGCCCGGATGCATCTCACTCAACTTTTCGACCACTCGCTCGTCGGACGCGCGGACCGCCCCGCGGTCGATTACGTCGACGCGACCGGCATTCTCCGCACGCTGACATTCGGCGAGCTCGACGCCCGCGCGAATCGCCTCGCGCGCGAGCTTCGCGACCGCGGCATCGCGAAAGGCGACCGCCTCTGTCTGCATCTCGCGAATCGCATCGAGTACATCGACATGTATCTCGCATGCGTTCGAATCGGCGTCGTCCTCGTGCCGATGAACGTGCTGTACCGCGAACGCGAGCTGCGGCACATCGTCACGGATTCCGATCCCAAAGCTGTCGTGACGGCTGCGGGTTCCGACGCGACGTATCCCGAGAACGTGCCGGTCTGGACGATCGAAGATGTCTGGGGGGCGGCCGTGCAACGCCACGAGGAGCGCGGCGACCTCATTCGCTCGCTCGACGGTGATGATCCGGCGGTCATCGTCTACACGTCGGGCACGACGGGAACCGCGAAAGGCGCCGTGCTCTCACACAACAACCTCGCGGCGAACGGCATCAACGTCACGAGCTGTTGGCGGATCACCGACGCGGATCGCTACCTCGCTGTCTTGCCGCTCTTCCACGTGCACGGACTCGGCAACGGCCTGCACGCGTGGTTGATCAGCGGCTGTCGCATGCGCCTCGCCGAACGCTTCGATCAGCGGAGCGCCGAGGCGCTGTTTACAGAATTCGAACCGACGTTGTTCTTCGGCGTGCCGACGATCTACGTCCGGCTGCTCGACCCCGTCGTCATCACCGACGAGGCAGCACAGGAGATCGGGCAACGCGCGCGGCTGTTCGTCTCGGGCTCCGCTCCCCTGCCCGCTCACGTTCACGAGGCGTTCCGACAGCGCTTCGGCCACACGATCCTCGAGCGCTACGGCATGAGCGAAGCGCTGATGATCATGACCAATCCGTACGAGGGTGAGCGTCGGCCCGGAACTGTTGGAGCGCCATTTCCCGGTGTTTCGGCCCGGCTCACCGGTGAGAACGGTTCGCTCGTGGCCGAAGGCGAAGTCGGCGAGGTGGAGGTGAAATCGCCGGCGCTGATCCGCGAGTACTGGCGCCGCCCCGACGCGACGGAAGCTGCATTCCGACACGGCTGGTTCAAGACGGGCGACGTCGGGCGGTGGGACGCGGCTAATTATTTGTCGATCGTTGGGCGTAGCAAAGATCTCATTATTTCGGGGGGCTTTAATATTTATCCTAAAGAAATTGAAACGCTTATCGACGAGCTGCCGGGCGTGGCGGAGTCGGCGGTGATTGGCGTGCCTCATGCCGATTTCGGCGAAGCCGTAGTGGCCGTGGTGGTAGCCAAAGCCGGTGCAGTCGTCGACGGCCCTGGTCTTATTTCAGACCTGAAAGCGCGTATTGCTAATTTCAAGGTGCCCAAGCGTGTCCATGTGGTGCCCGAGTTACCTCGCAACACCATGGGTAAAGTACAAAAAAACATACTCAGGGAAACTTACAAGGAGGGTTGATACTAAATTTATCCATTGCGGCATGGCAGCAAGCCAAGCGGCAAAGTAATCAGGCAGGTCAGGATTGGTGGTTGAACAATGATAGTTCGTACGCTTACACAGCAATTCGAACGTTAATTAAATACATCAGGAGACGAACCATGAAAAATCTATTTCGCCTTGCAGCCTTTGCTGCTGTTGTTGCCGCCGCCAGTCCGGTATCGGCTCAAACGGTTACCTTACGTGCATCACATCAGTTTCCGGGAGGGCAAGGAGACCCTCGCGACGAAATGGTGCAAATCATTGCGCGCGATGTCGGGGCGGCCAACGTGGGTCTGAAAATCCAGGTCTTTCCTGCATCGTCGCTGTACAAGGCCACTGAACAATGGGGGGCGATCACACGAGGTCAGCTCGATATGTCGTCGTTCCCCCTGGACTATGCGTCGGGACGGGTTCCTCAGTTTTCGGCCACGCTCATGCCAGGGCTTGTGCGCAACTACGACCATGCGCAACGGCTGAACAAGTCCGATTTCATGAAGGATATTAAAGCGTTGGTTGAGAAAAACGGTGCAATTGTCATCGCCGATGCCTGGCTGGCGGGCGGTTTTGCATCCAAGAAAGAATGTATTACCGGCCCGAATACGATTAAAGGGCAGGTGATACGCGCGGCCGGCCCCGCTTTCGAGCAAATGCTGGCGGCCGCGGGGGCGTCTATTTCCTCAATGCCTTCGTCCGAGGTCTACACAGCCATGCAAACGGGGGTGCTTGATGCGGCCAATACATCTAATGACAGTTTTGTTTCCTATCGCCTTTACGAACAGGTTAAATGCCTGACCGCCCCGGGCGAAAACGCGTTGTGGTTTATGTACGAGCCCATCATCATGTCCAAAAAAGTCTATGACGGTCTTAAGCCAGAGCAGCAAAAAGCCATTATGGACGCGGCCCAGAAAGCCGAGGATTATTTTGTAGGCGAGTCGCGCAAGGGCGAACAAAAAATGATCGATACCTTCAAAAAAGCAGGCGTTCAGATCGTCACTATGAATAAAGACGATTATGACGCCTGGATGAAGGTGGCCGAGGCGTCCTCATACAAGAATTTTTCTGAGAAGGTCAAGGGTGGCGACGAGTTGTTGAAGAAAGCCCTGGCGGTTCAATAACAAATAACCCAGCAAGGTTTGCGCTCCAGGCGCAAGTACCCGCATCGGATAACCGTCTGATTTTTCGTCGCTGCGGGTGCGGGATCTTTCCAAGGAGGGAATATGTCCCGAGGTTTTGTCGGTGTCGTCGAAGTCCTGTCCCGTGCCTGCGGTGTGTTGTCGGGTTTGCTGTTAACGGTTGCCATGGTGGTTGTATGTCAAATGATCTTAATGCGCTATGTGTTTCGCGCTGCAACGATCTGGCAAACCGAGGCGGTGGTATTTAGCGCCACCGCTGCGATTTTTTTAGGCGCGCCGTATGTGCTGCAAAAAAAGGGGCACGTGGGGGTCGACGTTATTCAAATGTTGTTTTCACCGCGCAACCGCTGGCGCCTGGAGCGTCTCGGAGCGGTATTCGGCTTGTTGTTTTGTCTGGTAATGGCGGCAGCTACCGCTCTTCACCTGTACGAAGCAATAGAAGGGGGGTGGACTACCCCCAGCGTTGCTGCAATACCTCTGTGGATGCCGCTAAGCCCGATGCTAATCGGTTTTGTGCTGTTGTGTCTGCAATACCTGGCTGAAATCATCAAGCAACAAGGGGCGCAGCCATGAGTCCGGCCACTGCGGGTTTCTCCCTGATTGTCGGTCTTTGCCTTTTGCTTGGCACCGGCATGCCTATAGCCTTTGCGCTTGGGTTGGCTGCGATCGCCGGCCTGTTCCTGGACATGGGGCCTGATGTCATTCAGGTTATTGCCGAAACAGTATTCGCGGGTATTGCCAATCTGGCGTATGTATCGATACCGATGTTTGTGTTAATGGGAGCCATCGTTGCCGGCACCCCCGCGGGCAGCGATCTATACAAGGCGCTGGATCGCTGGCTATATAAAGTGCCTGGCGGCCTTATCTTGTCCAATATTGGCGCTTGCGCAATTTTTTCGGGAATGACAGGGTCCAGTCCGGCAACCTGCGCGGCAATCGGCAAAATGGGCATTCCTGAAATGGTCAATCGCGGCTACCCTAACTCGGTGGCTACCGGTTCGATCGCGGCAGGCGGTACTCTGGGCATACTGATACCGCCGTCAGTCACCATGATTGTCTATGGGATTTCAACGCAAACTTCAATTGGCCGGCTGTTTCTGGCCGGCGTATTGCCCGGCCTGATGTTGACTGCGATGTTTATGGCCTGGGCGTTATTTGACGCGCGGCGCAAGGGGTTTCACTTTCGTACGGCCGGTGTCTACTACAGCTTGAAAGACAAGCTTGAAACCTTGCCGCGGGTTTTGCCGTTTCTGCTGATTATCGGGGGTATTTTGTTCGTGCTGTATGGCGGCGTCGCGACCCCGTCCGAGGCGGCCGGCGCTGGCGCCATGTTGACGCTGCTGGTTGTGGTGGTGGTTTATCGCTTGTTCAAGATAAAACCGTTTATAGGCATTTTTGGGTCGGCCATGCGCGAAAGCGTCATGATCATGATGATCATGGCGTCGGCCGAGTTGTTCGCCTTCGCGCTTTCATCACTTTATATAACGCAGTCGCTAGCTGGCGCGATTGCCGAGCTCGAGATCAATCGCTGGGCATTAATGGGACTGATCAACATGTTTTTGTTGGTTGCCGGCATGTTTCTGCCCCCTGTGGCCATTATTGTGATGTCAGCGCCCTTGCTCTTTCCCATTATTGTCCAGGCCGGGTTCGATCCCTACTGGTTTGCCGTGGTGCTTACCATCAATATGGAAATCGGCCTGATCAGTCCGCCGGTCGGTCTTAATTTGTTCGTTATTAATGCCATAGCCCCCGATGTGCCAACCCGCGATATTCTTTGGGGCGCAGTGCCTTATGTGCTGGTCATGATGGTGGGCATACTGGTGTTGTGCGTGTTTCCGCAGATTGCCACCTGGCTGCCCGATGTGATTATGGGGGCGGCAGTTTAATCGATGGCCGGAGGATCGCAATCGGCAGACGGGCCGTTTGCGACTTCGTGTGCAGCGGTTGCCGCCTAACAAAATGACGGTAGAAAAAGTAAAGCGGGCACAAAAAAGCCCACCAAAAGGCAGGCTTAATTCTAAAGTTTCGTTTTTGTTCTAATTTGCACATTGCGAGAAACTTGCTAAACACAATGTGTTGATCTTAAAGGAAATTTGGGGTGACCGATGGGGCTCGAACCCACGACAACCGGAATCACAATCCGGGACTCTACCAACTGAGCTACGGTCACCACTATTCTTAAACAGCATTGCTCCCTAAGAAGAACAAGATTCTAGCATGAACTTGAAAATAAGTTTAGCGCCGGCCGGCCATATGTCTTGCGGTTCTATATACTTAGCGTCGTGTACGTCTCCAATTTATTGATTTGGAAAGTTTTCTTCGTTTATTTGACTGGCGTTACGGCTGCATAAATTATGGTTGCGTTCCACAGTTTATTACTAGAGTACTGGCCTCACATTACCTTTTTGATCAGTCTTGCCGTCGGGGCAACGGCCGCTATCCATGCAGCCATGACAAAAAACGATGTACGAGCCGCCATCGGTTGGGTGGGCGTTATTCTTATGTCGCCCTTGTTCGGACCTTTTTTCTACTTGTGCGCCGGTATTAATCGCGTTCGTCGAGATCAAATGGTTCAGCAACGTGAACCGTCGTTAACCGATTACTCCAACAATCAAGAATTGCCGGTTGCCGACGTCACGGCTTACTCAGCTGCGCAGTTTGCCTCGCTCCGGGTTCTGGGCGATCACATCAGCCGGTTTCCGCTTCACGAGCGTAATCATATCCAGATTTTAATTGGTGGCGATCAAGCTTACCCTGCCATGATTGCGGCGATTAACGAAGCCAAGAAAACAATCGGCTTGCAAACCTATATTTTCGACAATGACGAAGAGGGTCGAAAAATCGTCTCGGCTCTGGCTCAGGCCCGTGCCCGAGGAGTAGAGATTCGGGTCTTGATCGATGCCATCGGGTCCAAATATTCACGGCCGCCGATTATCCGCTTATTACGTAAAAAGGGTATTAGGACAGCATTGTTCATGACCAATCCCCTGGGGATGAGAATGCCTTATGCCAACCTGCGAAGCCATCGAAAAATCCTGGTTGTGGATGGCCGGATAGGGTTTACTGGGGGCATGAATATTCGGGCGGGATTCGTCGCGGCCATTGCCAAAGAAAAAATAGCCGGGGACACGCATTTCAGGGTAGAGGGCGCGATCGTCAAACAATTGTTTTCAGTATTCGCCCACGACTGGGAGTTCACGACAAAAGAGGCGCTGCCGCAGGCAGTCTGGTGCTGCGGCGACTGGGATCCGCCGCTTCCCCATGCGCCGGCACGCTGCATACGCTCGGGGCCAGACCGCTCTATTGTCAGCACCCACAACATGCTGTTGGGCGCCTTCGCCGTAGCCCAGCATCATATACGCATTCAGTCCCCTTATTTTTTGCCTGATCAGGTACTGCTTGGCGCGATCAATACGGCGGCACGGCGTGGTATTCAGGTTGATATCGTTATTCCCGGCCGGAACAACTTGCGTCTGGTCAACTACGCCATGACGGCGCAACTCGATCAGGTGATCCGTTACGGTTGCCGGGTATGGAGCGCCCGCAACAACTTTAATCACTCCAAGCTTATTACCATCGATGGCGCCTGGTCTTATGTGGGATCATCTAATCTGGATCCCCGCAGTCTGCGCCTGAATTTCGAGCTGGATGTCGAAATCTATAGCCGCGATACGGCTCGCGATCTCGAGGATTTGATCGACAGCGAAATCGAACTCGCCGAGCCGGTTACTTTACAAAGCCTGGCGGCCATGCCGTTCAGAAAACGGCTACGCAACAAAATAATCTGGTTAGCCAGCCCTTATCTGTAGATGTAAAAGACAATAGGGCGGGCATTCGGCCTTAGTTCAGCAACTTTACGTCGGAAGTCATTACAGCCGGAGAGGCCGACGGCCCGGCGGTAAGTCCATTCAGGTTGTAGAAAAAATAACACTGATCGGGCACTTGACTTACTTGCCACTCTACGTTGCGTACTTTAGCCGAGATAAAATTAAATGGCACTAGTCATTCGTACTAGTTTTTTGCTTGGGGCGAGTTGTTGATCGGCATGTTTGAACTGGAGAGTTTGATTGAATAGCGGCACAAAAGAACCGGATTGGTCGGCTGCCCCCTCTGGCTGGGATTGGGCAGCGCAAGATGAGGACGGGCGCTGGTTTTGGTATAGGACAGAACCCACGCCAAGCATTGGCGGAGGCGTCTGGCGAGCGCCATCACGCGCGCAGCAGTTGGCCTGTACTGGCAGTCCCAATCCCGACTGGGACACGACTTTGCGTCGTCGAGCGTTATGAAAACCGTTTTTTACGGCCTGAAACGCAACCGTTGGTAACTCACGTTTGGAGGATCACGAGAATCCTGACAGGGAAAGGCCGCGATTGCGATTCCTGCTTGGCCGAGTTGTAACAACCTGAAGCGTTTGCTGCATTGCATGTATGGTTTATTCCTCTACGATAGAAGGTCAGTGATTTCAAAAGAGGTGGCAGTAATCATGAAAACAAGCCATAAAATTCTTCTGGTTTCAATCTTGCTGGCAACGCCGTTTGCGGCAGCCCAGGCGCAAAGTTCCCGTGCCTCTCACGAGGCATGGATTAAAGCGCAAAAAATTGATATTCAACCAACATTGAAAATTACGGAAACTGAAATCCCCGCGGGGTCGCCGGCCACTTCAACAGGGCCTGGCAATACCGGTACAGGCACGCCCGGCAGCCAAATGCCACAGCCCGGTAGTGCGCCGGTGCCAGACTCTCAAGTGCCTGCTTACAACACTCCGGCTACAGGCCCGTCAGGAAATGCGCCCATTCAGGATCGGTCGACCATGCCTTATGGCTCGGGACAACAGCCAAAATAATTCCATTTCCAAATCAATCGTGAACTGTGTCGGCGCGTCGCCTTTGATGTTGTGTTAAAGCGAATTGGCGTTGAAGGTGTCGCACTGGCTTGTCTTGCCGCTTTCGAAGCCGCGCTTGAACCAGCTTACCCGCTGGGCCGACGAACCATGCGTAAACGAGTCGGGGACGGCATAGCCCTGTGCCTGTTTTTGAAGGCGGTCATCGCCGATGGCGCTGGCAGCGTTCAGTGCCTCGTCGATGTCGCCCGGTTCAAGCGTATTGCGCTGGGTGTTGGAGTGGTTGGCCCAGACGCCGGCCAGGCAATCGGCCTGTAGTTCAACACGTACCGACAACTGGTTGGCCTGGGTGGCGTTGGCGCGTTGACGCAACTGGTCGACTTTGTCGGTGACGCCTATCAGATGCTGTACATGATGCGCTACTTCATGGCCGATAACGTAGGCTTGTGCGAAGTCCCCCGGTGAGTCCAGTTGTTGGGCCATTTGTCTGAAAAAACTCAGATCCAGGTAAACCTTGTCGTCACCGGGGCAATAAAACGGCCCCATCGCCGCTTGCCCTGTGCCGCATGCAGTTGGCGTGGCCCCGGTAAACAAAACGAGCTTGGGAGCGCGATAGCCGCCCCAGCCATTTTCTTGAAAGATTCGGCCCCATGAGTCTTCTGTGTCGGCCAGCACCTTCGATACAAACCTGGATTCGGCGTCTGTAGCGGGTGTGCCGGCAGGCTGGGACTGGTTATATTGCGTGGCTTCGGGTTCCAGCATGCCTTGCAGGACGATGTTCGGGTCGACGCCAAAATAAATGGCAACCAGAGCCAGAACAATGCCGCCCAGCCCGATCTTGCCGCCTCCACGTAGTGGTGAGCGCCGGCCGCGGCGATCTTCGACATTTTGACTTTCTCTGGAATTGTCCAAACGCATGGCGTGTTCCTTTGGGTAGACGAAATAAGTTTTAAGATGGGGTGGATTTGAATTTTATTGCCTAGGACCGTACGGCGTCTTAAACTGATCGGACAAGAATGTTAGGATACGTTTCATGGCTCAGTTATTTGTTGTTCACCCCGAAAATCCCCAGGCTCGTCTGTTGAAGCAGGCGGGTCAAATGCTGGCGAACGGCGGCCTGGTTGCAGTGCCTACCGACTCCAGCTATGCCGTATTGGCCAGGCTCGACGACAAAACGGCAGCCGATGCCCTGCGGCGTTTACGTGGCCTTGACGAACGCCATCATCTTACGTTGCTTTGCCGCGATTTGGCGGAAATTGGTCATTTCGCCCGTGTCGACAACAGCCAGTATCGCTTATTGAAGATGGCGACTCCCGGTCCCTGGACCTTCATTCTAGAGGCTACCCGCGAGGTGCCCAGGCGGGTGTCGCACCCTTCTCGCAAAACTATCGGCATTCGTGTGCCTAACCACAAGGTAGCGTTGGATCTTATCGAATATGCCGGGTCGCCGCTTATTTCGACAACGCTTATTCCGGAAGGCGAAGAAGATCCGCTGAACGACGCACAGGAAATTTTCGAGCGATATAAAAATCAGCTTGCAGCGGTGGTCGACGGTGGACCGTGCCCGCTTATGCCCACTACAGTCATCGATTTAACCGGGGTTGCGCCTGAAGTCGTACGGCGCGGGCAGGGCGATCTGGCGACTTTGGGCCTGGCTTGATCAATTTTTCACGTTTTGTTCAGCTAACACCAGATTTTGGCGCGCTGTTAATCAAGGGACGCCATGCCGCTGGGCTGGCGGCTGCATTTTCCGGAACTTTATGGATTCACTGATTCAAACTATTGCAGTTTACGCGTTGCCCGTTCTGTTCGGCATTACTCTGCACGAAGCCGCACATGGTTATGTGGCCCGTATGTTCGGTGATCCGACGGCTTACGAAGCAGGCCGGATCAGTCTGAATCCGATTCGGCACGTCGACCTGGTTGGCACGATAATAGTGCCGCTCGTATTGCTGTTCAGCACCAAGCTGCTGGGCGGAGGTGGTTTGCTATTTGGCTGGGCCAAGCCCGTACCTGTCGATTGGGGCCGTTTGCGCCGTCCTAAAAAAGACATGCTGTGGGTAGCGCTGGCCGGCCCCGCATCGAACATAGTAATGGCGGTTATCTGGGCGATTGCGTTGCGCATACTGGCCGAAACGGGGGCATCGGGCAGCGATTTCTGGGCTCAGATGGCTATTGCGGGCATCCAGATTAATTTGATACTGATGGCGCTTAATTTATTGCCGCTGCCGCCGCTGGACGGGGGGCGTATCGTATTCAGTTTGTTACCCGACCGGATGGCGTGGCAGTACGGAAAACTCGAGCCTTATGGCCTGGTTATTCTTATTGTTTTGATGTTGACCGGTGTTTTGTGGGTGCTGTTGCAGCCTCTGCTTGCCTTTGGTCAAATGATCATTAATTGGTTTTTGTAAATTACTTCAATTTGTTCGTAAACGTTTTATCGCTAATCCGGTAAACTTGCGTGTTAATTTCAGGCATGATCACCGTGTTAGGTGAGTTCCACGATATGGTTCCTATTATGACAAGCACAGATTCTGCGATTCCTTCGTTCCAAGGCAGCATGGTAGCCTTGGTAACTCCCATGCATGCCGATGGCAGTCTGGATCTTGATACCTATCGAAAGTTAATCGATTGGCACATCAAGGAAGGGACGGACGCATTAGTGGTAGTCGGTACGTCGGGCGAGTCGCCCACCGTCAGCATGGACGAGCATGCCCAATTGATTCAATTGGCTGTCGAGCATTCCGCCGGGCGTGTGCCAGTCATTGCCGGCGTGGGCGGAAACTCCACCGACGAAGCCATTCACCTTTCCAAGCATGCCAAGGCGGTTGGCGCCCAGGCAGGCTTGTCGGTAGTGCCTTACTACAATAAGCCCACCCAGGAAGGGATGTATCTGCATTTTCGAACCATTGCGGAAGCAGTTGACCTGCCTTCCATCCTTTATAATGTGCCGGGCCGTACCGTGGCCGATTTATCCAACGAGACGATTTTACGTCTGGCCCAGGTGCCCGGAATTATCGGCATCAAGGACGCAACAGGCGATATCGCCCGCGGCGCGTTGCTGCTGCACACTAAACCCGCTGATTTCCAGGTTTTCAGCGGCGATGACCCTACTGCTGCCGCTCTTATTTTGTTGGGCGCGCGCGGCAATATTTCGGTTACCGCCAATGTTGCGCCCAAACTGATGCACGAGTTGTGTTTGGCGGCTTTCGAAGGCGATGTGGTTCGCACGCGCGAACTTAACGGACGTTTGGCGCATCTAAACAAGGTGCTGTTTATTGAATCCAACCCGATCCCCGTTAAATGGGCAGTGGCCGAAATGGGGCTGTCCGAACTAGGCTATCGGTTACCTTTAACTCCCTTAAGCGAGCAGTATCACTCGGTGGTGCGTGGCTCGTTAAAAGACCTGGGCCTGATTTGAATATGACAAGGATGCGTATGAACAAACGCTACGCCGCCGGCTTAGCCATTAGTATTGGTTTGCTTGTGCTTTCTGGATGCTCGCAGTTGCAGCAGTTAACGGGGAAGGAAGAGTCGGTTGACTACAAAAGCACCGTCTCGGGCGACCCGCTAAGCATTCCTCCCGACCTGACGCAGGCCAATCGCGATGCGCACTTCAAAGCGCCCCCAGGCACCGCTACATTCAGCGAGTATGCGCAAAGTGTTCAACAAAACAAAAACGCCGGTGCTTCCGATCGTATTCTTCCTACGACCGAAAGCGTCAAGGTAATGCGTGATGGCGATATCCGCTGGCTGGTGGTTGACGAGCCTGCCGAGGTTGTTTATCCCAAGGTTGTCGAGTTCTGGGGTGAACAGGGCTTTACGCTGCAGTCTCAAGATCCCAAGGCGGGCTTGATGGAAACCGACTGGGCGGAAAACCGGGCCAAAGTGCCCGAAGGCTGGATCCGGAGCGCCCTGGGCAGCATTATCGATCAGGTATTCGACAGTGGCGAACGTGAACGCTTCCGTACCCGTGTCGAGCGTGTCAATGGCAAGACCGAGGTTTATATCAGCCATCAGCACATGGTTGAAACACCGACCAGTGCTGAAAAAGATACCTTCAAGTGGGTATTCGGTAAAGAAGACCCGGGCCTTAATGCGGCGATGCTGGCGCGCTTAATGGTCTTTTTGGGTACCGAGGTTAATCGCGCCCGCGATATGGTCGCGCAGGCCGAAAAGCCTAATAACGAGCCCCAGGTAGTGAAAGCAGCCGAGGGTCAGGCGGCGCTTGTACTGAGTGAACCGTTCGATCGTGCGTGGCGCCGGGTTGGCGTAGCCATTGATTCGGCTGGTTTTTCGGTTGATGACCGCGACCGCTCGGCAGGTGACTACTTTGTGCGTTATCTCGATACCGACACCGGTGAAAAAATCGAACAGGGTAATTTCATAACTCGGATGTTTGGCGGCAAAAACACGGCCGAGGCAACGCCGTTCCGTATCCATGTTGCCCAGCAGGGAACAGGCTCAACGGTTACCATTCTCGATCAGAATGGCCAGCTTAATAATAGCGAAACAGCCCAACGCATGATTTCGGTATTATCCAGCCACATGTAGGCTAACCGGCCTGCCCAGCAGTAAAAACACACAGCCCCTTAGTTTTTAAGGGGCTGTGTGTTTTTGGAAAACGGGTTTAGGTACATTTATAATCCATCGCCCAGTCAATGATGGGCACGAAGGCGAAGCGCAGACAGTACCTGTGTACGGTAAGCAAAGTCGACACAGCCCATCATTGACTGGGCAATGGAATAAAGGTCAGGCTGCTTTTTCGCGGTTCATATCATCCAGACTGCTCCCGGCATTGATCGCGGCGCCGAACCACTGTAGTTGGGGGGCCAGGGCAGCCACCTCACCGATCAGTAGCAACGAGGGAGCTTTGAACTGATGCTGGCGAGCCAGGGCGGCCAAATCAGCCAACACACCTGTCAATACACGTTGATCCGGCCGCGTGCCGTTCTCGACCAGGGCAAAAGGAGTTGTACCTGCTCGACCGTGTTGCATAAGTTGACTGGATAACCACTCCAGTTGGCTGACCCCCATATAAAAGGCCAGTGTATGCTTCTCACGTGCCAGTGAAGCCCAATCCGGATTGGGGCTGTCCTGGCTGCAATGGGCAGTAATAAACTGTACCGATTGTGCGTAATCGCGATGCGTAAGCGGCACGCCTGCATACGCGGCACAGGCCAGGGCAGCCGTAATCCCCGGTACTACTTCAAAGGGGATTTGATGGGTGCTTAAGAACTCCAGTTCCTCTCCACCACGGCCAAACACAAACGCATCGCCGCCTTTCAGGCGGACCACACGCTCACCCCGTTGCGCGTGTTGAAGCAACAATTGATGTATGCGGCTTTGGGTGGCATTGTGATCTTCGCCTACTCGTTTGCCGACTGAAATCTGGGTGGCGTCGCGCCGTGCAAGAGCCAGTATTTCGGTACTGACCAGACGGTCGTACAAAATGACGTCCGCCTCATTCAAGGCCCGTAGCGCTTTGAGGGTAAGCAGGCCCGGATCGCCGGGACCTGCTCCGACTAAAATGACTTTGCCTACAGGAGCCGCCGTGGGTTTTTCAAGCTCATCTATCAGCAGTTTCCCGGCCAGTTCCGGCTGTTGCTTGCGCAGTGCGCTGGCCACAGGACCATCGAGAAGCCAGTCGTAGAACTCTCGTCGCCGGCTTAAGCCAGGTCTAAGGCGGCGTATAGACGAGCGGTGTTTTTCGGCCAAACCGGTTAACGCCCCGATGGATTGATCAAACAGGCTTTCAATGCGTTCGCGTACCCGACGGGCCAGTACCGGAGCGCTGCCTGATGACGAGATGGCGATGATCAGCGGGGAGCGATCAACTATGGACGGCACCTGAAATGACGATAACGCTGGGTCGTCGACGACATTGATAAAAATGCGCGCCTCGCCCGCCAGAGTCGCCACCTGGCGATTTATCTCGCGGCTATCGGTAGCCGCGACTACCAGCCAGGCTTCCTGCAGCCAGTCGCGAGTGAACGGACCGTGAAACGTTTTGATGCGGCCCTGCTGCTCAAGAGATTTCAAGCCAGCGCTTAAAACGGGGGCTCCTGCTACGACCAGCGCTCCGGCACTAAGCAGGCTTTTTACTTTTCGTTCGGCGAC
>LNAP01007701.1_pt1 | contig 14897 bp, 13 predicted proteins | sample 602601 | NCBI WGS metagenome assembly LNAP01 (sample SAMN02440304, study PRJNA202911) | soil metagenome | biome: Subtropical and temperate rainforests or woodlands; isolation source: soil samples (1 kg each in a 20% v/v slurry with milli Q water) were... ...
CGGTCTGGGCCCTGCCGGGTCTGGAATTATTAATGGAAGAGCCACAGCGTAAGGCTGATGTCTGGCAAGCCATGCGTCGGCTGATGGCGCGCTGGAAAGAATCGAATGAGTGACGCTGTATCGTTCCGCCCGATGACCGAGGCGGACCTGGACACTGTACTGAAAATTGAATACGCGGCTTACAGCCACCCCTGGACCCGCGGGATTTTTCTCGATGGCCTGGGCAAGTACCAGATCTGGCTGATGTTCGAAGGGCAGCAGCAGGTCGGTCATGGGGTGGTGCAGATCATTCTCGACGAGGCGCATTTGCTGAACATCACCGTCAAACCGGAAAATCAGGGCCGAGGCCTGGGTTTGACGCTGCTGGAGCATTTGATGTCGATTGCCTGCAAGGCAGAGGCACGGGAATGTTTTCTGGAAGTGCGCGACAGCAACCGGGCGGCATTTCGGTTGTATGAGCGGTATGGGTTCAACGAAATCGGACGTCGGCGCGATTACTACCCCGCTGTTGGCGGGCGCGAAGATGCCGTGGTCATGGCCTGTACATTAGTGGATTGAGCCTTAAAAGCTTCGCGGGCAAGCCTCGCTCCTACGGGCCGAACGCATGAACGGCACAGAACCCGTAGGAGCGAGGCTTGCCCGCGAAGGCGTCCTCACTGACGACAACGATCAACGCTTGCCATCCATTGGATCGCGCCGCGCCAATTCCGCTTCATCCAGCCCATTGCCCCCGCCGATGTCGTCTTCATCGACAATGCTCAAATCCCAATCCGCCTGGTCGCCTTCACCCTCTTCATGGGCGTCCCGTGCGCCGTCTTCACGGATCAAGGTTTCCGGGCTCATGTCATCGTCGGTGGATTCGTGGTCATCGGTCGAGCCGCCGGTCATGCCAGCTTCACGGACGCGTTCGTCGGGGACTTTCTGCGCACGCTCGCGTTCGGGGATCAAGTCACCGATTCTGGTGCCTGGTTCTTCCTCGTCGAAATCCAGCTCATGCACTGAGCCCATGCGGTCTTCGTTGTCGTCGATGGGCTCGGGTTGTGCCTTATCGAACGGACGTCGTGAATCAGTCATGGCATTCCCTCATACTGTAGGCCTTACTACAGTTGACCCACTGGGCTTGCGAGAATTCCACCGGCAGGGAACGTCGGCTAGCCGTTATAGGCATCAGGGGGTATCTGCATCTCGCGCGTGACCCCGACACACGGTTGTCTGTCAAAGCAGCAAATCATTCTTGAGGCTTCATTGCATGAACGAATTACAAGATCTGATTGATAACAATGAGCGCTGGGCCGACGCGATCACCCAGGAAGATCCTGATTTCTTTGCCAAGCTGGCTCGTCAACAAACCCCGGAATACCTGTGGATCGGTTGCTCCGATGCCCGCGTGCCAGCCAATGAAATCGTCGGCATGCTGCCGGGCGATCTGTTTGTGCACCGCAACGTGGCCAACGTTGTACTGCACACCGACCTCAATTGCCTGTCGGTGATTCAATACGCGGTCGATGTACTCAAGGTCAAACACATCCTGGTCACCGGCCATTACGGTTGCGGCGGTGTACGCGCCTCGATGCAGGACCGTCAGTTGGGCCTGATCGACGGCTGGCTCCGCTCGATTCGCGATCTCTATTATGAAAAGCGCGATGAACTGGCCAAGTTGTCCACCGAAGAAGAGCGGGTCGACCGTCTCTGCGAGCTCAACGTGATTCAGCAGGTGGCCAACGTCGGTCATACCAGCATTGTGCAAAACGCCTGGCACCGCGGTCAGAGCCTGTCGATCCATGGTTGCATCTATGGCATCAAGGACGGTCGCTGGAAAAGCCTGAACGCCACCATCAGCGGTTTTGAACAGTTACCACCGCAGTACCGTTTGCGTCCGGTCGAGGCGTTGTAAAAACCTTTTAGATGAGACTTCGTCGACGCCAGTGTTGAAAAAACTGTTCTCCATTGGCGTTCGGCGACTCGTCATAGCCGATGATCCAGCCACGGCAGGACGGACAACCGCAGCGGCAGGCGAACTGCCGCAGCAGCTTGTCTTCTGTCGCGGCGAAATCCATCGTCAGCCGGTCACCCTTTTTGATGTCCTTGAGCGCCCATATCCACAGTTCGCTCATGTCGAGAAAGACGTTGGGGTCGCAGGAGTGGTTCAGTAGACCACAGAAGCGCGGATCGTAGACGTGGATGCCTGGCGCCAGCTGCCGGGTGTGTCGGCAGCGATAGGGCAACAGATGTCCGGAAACCCTGCAGATTCGGCTGATGCGGGGGAACTCGCGCAGTGCCATGACAGCTATTGCCGATCCCTGAGCGTTGCAGATGATTTCAAAGTCGTCTTTGGAGGGGAATCCAAGGCGAAGGGGCAACTCTACAAACGGATAGATGCCATTTGATGGCGGTGGGGGTATTGCCTGTTCTGCATGAGCTCTCATAACAATCCTTGTCAGTCGAGTGCTACGACCGCCGTCTACTGACATCCTGTCAGCCCTGCAGCACATGGGTATGCCCCAAGACTCTCGCAAATGAAACAATCAGTCTACTGTCAAATATGACAGGCGAAAAAGGCTCTTCCCCGCGTCAGCCTTGGCTCACGCGGGAAAGACTTTCATCGTTTACAAGTGTGGGGCAGGAGCAGAGGTCGCAAGAGGCGGGCTCTTCAGCTGTTTCAGCTGGGATTTGACCGTCGTTGTTGCGCATTTGGCCACGGCCTGTTCAGGCGTCAGGTTGCGGATCGAGGTGTAGAACAGTTCGCAGGTCTTTTCCTTCTGGGTCACTTGCCAGGTTTGAGTACAGCTTTTCAGCTGAACGGTAGGGTCAGTGCCCGGTTTGCTGCCCATCCCGGCCTGCCAGCACGCGGCGCTCAAATCCTGGCCCATGACTTTCAGCCCTGCAGCGTCCGCCTTGGCCTGGGCATCGCTGCCGCTGTAGGCTTCGGGATCGGCGGCGTACCAGATGTAGCTCGGGTGATTGGAACCCAGTACGGGCACCTTCACACCCTCGCTCGGGCTGATGATTGCCAGACCGAGCACGTCCACGGTCGGCCCGTATTGTTGCTTGATCCAGTTACGCACCGGTGCGCCGAAAGCAACCATTGGCAACGCAGCGCCGCTGGCGTTCTGGCTGACTTCCTTGACCATGGTGGTCTGGTAATCCTTGAAGTAGTCATAGACGCCTTCAAGGTCCTTACCGGCGCTGGACGGCGCGGCAATCGGCGCGATGTCGATGATGGTCTGATAGCCCGGTGTCTGGTCGGCGGGGATGCCATTGGCAGTCAGCAGCGTAGCCCAACGGTCGGTCGTCTTGGACTCCAGGTAGTCCTGGGCCTGGGTCAGCGAGTAATCCGGCGGGAAGTGCAGCAATTCGACGCTTTTGCGATTTTCCAGCGCCATGCCCAGCGGAAGGAACAAGTACCAGTTGTAGGTCCATTTGCCATCGGCACTCAGTTTGCTGGCGCCGTTGTAAGCCAAATCCCCAGCCTGGAGCAATGCGGTCAGTGGCTTGTCATAGCCTTTGGGCACACCGCTGATAGTGGCGTAGAGCTGCTTGTTGTCGGTTTTGACCACTACTTTTGCGGTGTTGTAGCCATCGCGTTGTACGCTTTGAGTCAGGTAGTGCTCGACGGTCTGTTCCAGTGTCCAGTTGCGATAGCAGATGACGTTGCAGTTGTTGGGATAGGCGAATAGTCGGGTAACACGTTCGGTACTGCCCAGATTCAGATCGACATCGGCGTGAGCGGCGGCACTCAGGGTGAGTGCGGCCAGGGTGAGTCCTGCGAGTTTGAACATGCTCAGATCCTTTTCAGCGTGAGCCCTCGGAGGCAGGGCGGGTACATCTTGAAACTACTTGTGTCGAGCGGTCTAGTGCCCATCTGAAAAGATTTCCAGTCTAGGAGTGCCCTTCATACTGGAAGGTACGCGTTAGCAGCGAGGTATGGCATTGGGATTCCAGGGCTAGCGGGTTGTCCACAAGCGCATTTGCGTAGACCATGGGCGCCTTGGTTTTTTGCCTGCCAGAGTTCTTTTCCATGACTGCCAACACAGATGCGCGCCCGGTGCCCTTCACCCGCTCGGACTACAAAACACTGGGGCTAGCAGCCCTTGGCGGTGCGCTGGAAATCTACGATTTCATCATTTTCGTATTTTTCGCGCTGACCCTCAGTCAACTGTTCTTCCCACCCGAAATGCCTGAGTGGCTGCGTCTGCTACAAAGCTTCGGGATTTTCGTTACCGGCTACCTGGCGCGGCCGTTGGGCGGGATCCTGATGGCGCATTTTGCCGATCGACTGGGGCGCAAGAAGGTTTTCAGCCTGAGCATCCTGATGATGGCGTTGCCGTGTCTGCTGATCGGGATCATGCCGACCTACGCCCAGATCGGTTATTTCGCACCGTTGTTGCTATTGGGCCTGAGGGTCCTGCAAGGTGCGGCGGTAGGCGGTGAAGTGCCGAGTGCCTGGGTGTTCGTGGCCGAGCATGCACCGGTCGGGCATCGCGGCTATGCCCTCGGTTTCCTACAGGCAGGGCTGACCTTCGGCTACTTGATCGGAGCCCTGACGGCGACATTTCTGGCACAGACGTTCACCCCGGCGGAAATCCTTGATTACGCCTGGCGCTACCCGTTTCTGTTGGGCGGTGTGTTTGGCGTCATCGGTGTCTGGCTACGTCGCTGGCTCAGTGAAACCCCGGTATTCATGGCGATGCAGGCCCAACGCGAGGCTACTGTGGAACTGCCGCTGCGCACGGTCCTGCGGGAGCATCGCCTGGCGATGCTGCCGGCGATGATCCTCACCTGCGTGCTGACCTCGGCCGTGGTGGTATTCGTGGTCATTACCCCGACCATGATGCAAAAAACCTTCGGCATGACCGCCAGTCATACCTTCGCCCTGAGTGCCTTGGGCATCGTGTTTCTGAACATCGGCTGTGTGCTCGCGGGGCTGCTTGTCGATCGCATCGGCGCCTGGCGCACGGTGATGCTGTATAGCCTGCTGCTGCCTCTGGGTATTGGCGTGCTCTACACCTGCCTGATCATTGAAGGCCAGTGGCTCGGTCTGGCCTATGCAGTGGCAGGCCTCTCTTGCGGGGTAGTCGGCGCAGTGCCGTCGGTGATGGTCAGCCTGTTTCCGGCGCGGATTCGCGTCTCGGGGATTTCCTTTACCTACAACATTGCCTACGCCGCCTGGGCCAGCGTCACACCGCTGTTGTTGATCGGTCTGATGCCGTGGAGTCCGTGGGTTTGTGTGATTTTCTGCGCAGTGATGGGGGCGGTGGGCATCAGCAGCGCGGCGTATTTCGGCGCGCGAGTACCGCGAATGGGGCGCTGTTCGGTAGCCGGCGCGGTATAAAGGTGTTCGTGTTACCACTATTTTTGTAGGACAACCCTGAGACACTCTTCAGAAAATATCCCCAAAGCCGATGGCTAGGCTGTATGCAGCTTTTTATCCCTGTCCATCGGTGCTTCCCATGTTCAACAAACGCTTGAAGCAGGAGCTGTCGGCTCTTCGCGAAGAACTCTCCAGCCTTCAGCAAGTCAAGGAGAGCCTGGACAGCGAGATGCTGGTCCTGACCCTTGATTCCGATGGCAGGATTCAATCGGCCAACCAGAACTTCATGGGTGAAATGCTCTACAAGGGCAACGAACTGGACGGCCGGCACATCGAAGACATCGTCCCGGTTCATGTGAAGTCGGACGAATTCCACCGCCGCTTCAAGACTGCACTGACCCGTGGCGAGCATTTTGCCGGCACGGTTCGTTTATTGCGGGGCACTGGTGCCGAAGCCTGGCTGCGGTCGATCATGCAGCCGGTGCGCTCCGGGGATGGCCGGATCAAACACTTCTCGATTTACTCCAGCGACCTGACCCGCACCATCGAGGCGTCTCGTGAACATGAGAACCTGATAGGCGCGCTAGTGCGCTCGACGGCGGTCATCGAGTTCGACCTCAACGGCAACGTGCTGACGGCCAACGAGCGGTTTCTCAACGGCATGGGTTACAGTCTGGCGCAGGTCCAGGGCAAACATCACCGCACCTTTTGTGAGCCAGAGGAATACAACAGCCCCGAGTATCAGAACTTCTGGCGCCGCTTGAACGCCGGCGAATTTGTGGCCGATCGTTTCAAGCGTATCGATAGCCACGGTCGAGTGGTCTGGCTGGAGGCTTCCTACAACCCAGTCGTCGACGCCAACAACAAGCTCTACAAAGTGGTCAAGTTCGCTACGGTGATAACCGATCAGGTCAATCAGGAGCAGGCCGTCGCCGAAGCGGCCAACATCGCCTACAGCACCTCGTTGCAAACCGACAGTAGCGCCCAGCGCGGTACCACCGTAGTGACTCAAGCGGTGGACGTCATGCGTGACTTGGCCAAACACATGCAAACCGCTGGCGAAGGCATCGAGGCGCTGAACGAGCAATCACTGGTGATTGGCACCATCGTCAAAACCATCAGTGGCATCGCCGAACAAACCAACCTGCTGGCGCTCAACGCGGCCATCGAAGCCGCTCGCGCCGGTGAGCAGGGTCGAGGTTTTGCCGTGGTGGCTGATGAAGTCCGGCAACTGGCCTCGCGAACCAGCCAGGCGACCGACGAAATTGTCGGCGTTGTGCGCCAGAACCAGGACATGGCGCGCAACGCCGTGGCCCTGATGACCGATGGCAGACTCCAGGCCGAACAGGGGCTGGCGCTGGCGGCGGAGGCGGGCACAGTGATCGTCGAGATCCAGGACGGGGCGCAGAAAGTGGTGAACGCGGTTGGGCAGTTTGCCAATCAGTTATCGACTTGATGCTATCTGTGCGGCGTGAATAGCCCTAAAAAGGTCACGTCTGCTTTTGCGGCTTGATCAGACCAGGATTCTTCGCTAACAAAAAAAGGCCTACCTCCCGGTAAGCCTTTTCTCAGTTTTGCGTACCACTCAATCCCCCAACGCTTCTCCCTCGCGTCGCGGATCGGCCCCGCCGGCCAACGCGGCTTTGCCCTGCGCATCCTTGACCTGAACAATCGCCTGAGTCCCGCTGGTCATGTCGATCTCGTTCACGTTGTGCCCTTTGTCCTTCAGTGCCTGAATCAGCTCTGTGCTGAACTGACCCTGTTCCAGTTCGGTCGGGCCGTTACGGCTGCCGAAATTGGGCAGGCTGATGGCCGCTTGCGGGTCGAGGTTCCAGTCGAGTAGGCCGATGGTGGATTTGACTACGTATTCGATGATCTGCGAGCCGCCGGGGGAGCCGACGGTGGCCAGGAACTCGCCGTTCTGACGGTCGAAGATCAGCGTGGGCGCCATGGACGAGCGCGGACGTTTACCCGGTTCGACCCGGTTGGCGACTTTTTGCCCGTTTTCTTCGGGGATGAATGAGAAGTCGGTCATCTGGTTGTTGAGCAGGAACCCCTGGACCATCAGGTGCGAGCCAAATGCTGCCTCCACGGTGGTGGTCATGGACACGGCGCCGCCTTCGTCATCGACTGCTACCACTTGCGAGGTGGAGATACGCAGTGGCGAGCGGTCCGGCGCATAGGCAACCCGAATGCCCAGCGGGGTACCGGGTTTGGCCTGCCCCATGCTGCGATCGCCAATCAAGGAGGCGCGGCTGGTCAGATAAGTCGGGTCGATCAGACCTTTTACCGGCACAGGTACGAAGTCGGTGTCGGCGACGTACTGCGCTCGGTCGGCGTAAGCCAGGCGCTCGGCTTCGGCGATCAGGTGCACCGCTTCTGGGGTGGGTTCGATGCCTGCCGGTTTGCTGGTCTTGAGCGGTTTGAGTGGTGCCAGGGCAAAACGCGGGTCGCGGGATTCCAATGCCTGCAAGGTGCCAAGAATTTGCGCCACGGCGATCCCGCCCGACGATGGTGGCGGCATGCCGCAAACCTGCCAGCGTTTGTAGTCGGTGCATAACGGCGCGCGTTCCTTGGCCTTGTAGTCTTGAAGATCGTTTAGCGACAGGCTGCCGGGGTTGGCGTGGCCCTGAACCTTGGCGATGATCTCTTTTGCGATTGACCCTTTATACAGGGCATCGGGACCTTCCTTGGCGATGCGCTTGAACACTGCGGCCAGTGCCGGGTTTTTCAGCTGTGTACCGATGGCTTTCGGGCTGCCATCGGCATTCAGAAAGTAGGCGGCCATGTCTGGTGAACGCTGTATGAACGCATCTGCCGCGATCAACTGATGCAGTCGTGGCGAAATGGCGAAGCCTTGTTCCGCCAGTTCGATGGCGGGCCCGAACAACTTCGCCCACGGCAGACGACCGTGCTTTTGATGGGCCAGCTCCAGCGCCCGCAATACACCCGGCGTCCCCACCGAGCGCCCGCCGATCTGTGCCTGGGTGAACGGCATCGGTTTGCCGTCGGCTTGCAGGAACAGTTTCTCGGTGGCGCCGGCCGGAGCGGTTTCGCGCCCGTCATAGGTACGTACAGCCTTGCCATCCCACAGCACAATCAACGCGCCGCCACCGATACCCGACGATTGCGGTTCGACCAGTGTCAACACCGCTTGCATGGCAATGGCCGCATCAATCGCCGAGCCGCCCCGACGCAGCATCTCCCGCCCGGCTTCGGCTGCCAGCGGGTTGGCGGCTGCGGCCATGTGTTTCGAGGCGTGCCGGGTCTGCAGGTCGATGCGATAACCGGAGGCGATTTCCGGCGCGACCGGCAGGGTCGAGACTGACGGTGAAGAGGGCAGGGTATTACATGCAGCGAGGGTTAAAGCGGTGGCGATCAGCGAAAAAGCTGACAGGCGATAGCGACTCAAGTGGAAGGCTGAGAACACGCGGGGCACTCCGTCCATGGGATAAAATGTCCGGGGACTTTATCGGCCTGGGGGACGCGACGCAAATCAGGTCCGCAGTCCTGAAGCAATGCCACTTTTCTCGAGGCATAAAAAAACGGCCTACCTTTCGGTAAGCCGTTTTTAGTACTTGGTGGCTACACAGGGACTTGAACCCCGGACCCCAGCATTATGAATGCTATCTGAGCTATGTAGCCAAGTGGCGCGCATTATTCACCTGGAACGAAGATGCGTCAAGCGCAAATTTAAAATATTTCTCTACACTTTCAACCGCTTATCCCGCAGGCCCGAAAAATCGGGCTGGCGGAGGGCGTCAACTGAGCTGAAATCTGCCGGTATTGGCACTCAAGGCCTTACTGCCCTGGCTCAAGGTGTCTGCCGCAAGGTTCACCGCCCGTGCGCCTTCAAGCAAGCGTACCGCCGCCTGATCGACTTGCTGGATGTTGCCGCTGACTTCATCGGCGGTGCTCGCTTGCTCTTCGACAGCGGTGGCGATCTGCGCCAGGGTGTCGGTGACGCTCTGCACCGCGCTGGCGATTTCCCCCAGGCGCTCGCCGAGACCGGTGACGGCTTGCGCATCCGTTTGGGCCTGGCCGCAGGCGGCTTCCATCAGGCTTACCGCTTCGTTGACGGTGCTGCGCAAGCTGTCGACGGTGCCGGCGATTTGCGCAGTGGAGGATTGGGTGCGTTGCGACAGGCTGCGCACCTCATCGGCCACTACGGCAAAACCACGACCTTGTTCGCCGGCCCGTGCGGCCTCGATGGCGGCGTTGAGGGCCAGCAGGTTGGTCTGCTCGGCGACGCCGCGAATGGTATCGACCACCAATTGAATTTGCTGTCCTTGTTCGCTGACCCGACCCAATGCCGCTGCGGTGTCGTTCAAACGCTGATTGAGCTGCTGAATACTCGCTGTCGTGCGTTGGCTGTCTCGGCTGCTGTCGGCGGCGATGCGCTGGGTGTGCTGAGCGCTGCCTGAGGCCTGTTCGCAACTCTGGGCGACTCCTTGAGAGGTCGCGGCCAATTGCGTGGCTGCAGCGGCGATCTGGCTAATCTGCAGTTGCTGAGCTTCGACTTCCCCAAGGGCGCCACTCGAGTGATGGTTGAGGGTGCGCACCGCGTTGCTCAGTTGCAGGGTTTCGTGATCGACTCCCAACAGACTGTTGCGCAGTTGCACCACGGCGACATTCAAGGCGGTGCTGATCGCCGCCAGTTCGTCGCGGCCCTGCACCGGTACTTGCAGGCTCAGGTTGCCGTCACGCAGTGCTTCGGCCAGGAGCGTGATGCCACTGGCGCTGCGACGGATCGAAGCCTGTAAACAGATAAACAGGTACAGCGCGGCCAGCAGCAGGCAGCCAAAAATTATCGCCACCAGAATGAACTGGCGAATGGCCGAGCCGTGGTAATAATCCAGCCGTTGATCCAGAGAAACCAACGATTGCTGACGCAACGAGGCGAGGTCGCCGAGGAGGGCGTCGAGGCTGCGTTCAAAGTCTTCCGGCTTGAGGTTGATGCTGCCGCCGAAGACGCCCTCGTCCAGCACTTTCAAACCGGCGTCCAGGTGTTTGAGGCTGTCGTGGTATTGCCCGGCCCAGGTTTGCAGTGCGCTCGGCAGGCGTGTTTCCAGCAGGCCAGCTGTTTTAACAAGCTGCTCCCGCGCATCGCCGATGCGGCTGCGCAAGTCCCGCAGTTGCAGGCGGCTTTGCAGGGTGAACTGCCCGGATACCACGGATGCCTGACCGACCGCGGCGAGGCGACCGACCCGTTCGATCAGGTCCGGTGCGTGTTGAGTGGAAATCTGCGTCAGCAGCCAGGTTTCCAGCCATGGTGCGAGGGTCAGGCGAGTGTCCATGGCAATTTGTTCGCGCAAGGCTTGCAGAGCACTCAAGGCATGGGTGAAGCGATCGTAACCATCTGGCCACCAACCGACGTTGCTCAGGTTTTTCGAGTCCAGGCCGGTGAGGGCGGTTTGCAGAGCCTGATAGCGGGTGAGGGTTTGACCCTCGGCGCCTTCGGTTTTCAGGGCATTGCCCAGGTCCGTGGTGGCTTGGGCGACAGCCGGCTGAACCGCGTCGAACGCTGCCATCGCCGCGATGGTTGCGGGTGTCGGTTGGCGATTGGTTTCGGTGGCGCGCCAACGAGCGGCGCGGTCACGTTGGGCGGCGAGCAGGTTGTCGAGCGCATCGAGGGCGAGCAATTGCCGAACCCCGGCGCGTTCGCCAGAGATCAGGCTCAACTTGTCACGATAGTCCTGACCGATCATCCACAAGCTGCCTGCCAGCGGCAGGATAAACAACAGAAACAGCAGCTGAAATTTGCGCGCGAAGCCGAAACGCCCCAGCAGCCCGATCCCCGGTGATAAAAAAGCCTGCATGCCCCATGACTCCTCTGGACACCACGCACCATTGGCGTGCGTCGAGGTCATTGCGACCGCGACTTGTGCCCTTCTAAAAGGCCTCGAAAGTTCACCCTTGGTCCGCTCTGTAGGCTGACTCTGTAGCGAAACTTCCCATTCTCGGTCCCCTTTGTAAGGGGCCGCGTTGAAGCGGATAAGCAAGGCAAGATTCAGACCATGGCGTTGCGCTATCACCTTTTATTAAGGTCGTTAGCAGGCTAAGGGGATGGCGCAACCGCACTAAAAAATGGCACATTGACCGACCTGCCTGTGCGCACCCATCCGCAGTACGGAAACTCTCATGGCCATTAGCAACGTTCAGTCCGCCGCGACGTCGGCGCCCGCCACTTCACAAAGCAGTCCGTTGGTCATGCGCATCATCGGCGCGGTGGCGCTGGCGCATTTGATCAACGACTTGATTCAGGCGGTATTGCCGTCGATCTATCCGATGCTCAAGGCCAGCTATGGCCTGACTTTCACCCAGATCGGCCTGATCACCCTGACTTTCCAACTGACGGCGTCGCTGTTGCAACCATGGGTCGGTTACCACACGGATCGTCATCCCAAGCCCTGGCTGTTGCCGGCCGGTACCGTGTGCACATTGATCGGCATTCTGATGATGTCGGTGGTCGGAAGTTTTCCGATGATTCTGCTGGCGGCGGGGTTGATCGGTGTCGGTTCATCGACCTTTCACCCGGAAGCTTCTCGGGTGGCGCGATTGGCTTCGGGTGGGCGGTTCGGCTTGGCACAGTCGACGTTCCAGGTCGGCGGTAATGCGGGCTCGGCCTTCGGGCCGTTGCTGGCGGCGGCGATCATCATTCCCTACGGTCAGGGTCATGTGGCCTGGTTCGGATTGTTCGCGCTGTTTGCACTGTTCGTGCTGTATCGGATCAGTCGCTGGTACGCCAACCATCTGAATCTGTTCAAGCTCAAACAAGGTCAGGCAGCGACTCACGGCCTTTCGAAACGACGGGTGATCAGCGCACTGGTAGTGCTCGGGCTTCTGGTGTTTTCCAAGTACTTCTACATGGCCAGCCTGACCAGTTACTTCACGTTCTACCTGATTGAAAAATTCGACCTGTCGGTGGCCAGCTCGCAGCTGCATCTGTTCCTGTTTCTCGGTGCAGTAGCGGCTGGGACCTTCTTCGGCGGGCCGATCGGCGACAAGATCGGGCGCAAGGCGGTAATCTGGTTCTCGATCCTTGGCGTCGCACCGTTCACGCTGCTGCTGCCCCATGTGGACCTGTTCTGGACCAGCATCCTCAGCGTGGTGATCGGTTTCATCCTCGCCTCGGCGTTCTCGGCCATTGTGGTGTATGCCCAGGAGCTGGTGCCAGGGAACGTCGGAATGATTGCCGGCGTGTTCTTCGGACTGATGTTCGGTTTCGGCGGGATTGGCGCGGCATTGCTTGGGCATCTGGCGGATATTCACGGCATTGAATACGTGTACTTCCTGTGCTCGTTCTTGCCGCTGCTGGGGGTGTTGGCGATCTTCTTGCCAAGAACCCGAAAAGTCTGAGGCGGACCGGCAAAGTCAGCCGTTTCGATAGATATAGCTATACGCGTTAATCGCTGGTACCCCGCCGAGATGTGCATAAAGTACCTTCGACCCCGTCGGGAAAAACCCCTGGCGGACGAGATCAATGAGGCCTTGCATGGATTTTCCCTCGTAGACCGGGTCCGTCATCATGCCTTCCATGCGAGCGCACAAACGGATGGCTGCGTTGGTTTCTTCTGATGGAATGCCGTAGGCCGGATAGGCGTAGTCTTCTTTAAGGACAACATCGTCAGCGGTGATTTCCTGGCCAAGCCCAATAAGCTGCGCCGTATGCTGAGCGATTGCCAACACTTGTGCCCTGGTTTGCTCAGGCGTGGCAGAGGCGTCAATACCAATCACATTGCGAGCACGACCATCCTTGGCGAACCCCACCAGCATGCCCGCATGGGTGGAGCCGGTCACCGTGCAGACAATGATGTAATCAAATTTGATCCCCATACTGGCTTCTTGCTCGCGTACTTCTTCGGCGAAGCCGACGTAGCCGAGACCTCCATATTTGTGCATGGACGCACCGGCGGGAATAGCATAGGGTTTGCCTCCTTTGGCCTTGACGTCCTCCAGCGCCCGCTCCCAGCTCTCGCGGATACCGATATCGAAACCTTCGTCGACGAATTCAATCTCCGCTCCCAGCACGCGGCTCATCAGGATATTCCCGACCCGGTCGTAGACCGCATCCGGGAATGGAACCCAGCTTTCTTGAACGAGACGGCACTTCATGCCGAGTTTGGCCGCGACAGCTGCGACCTGGCGCGTGTGGTTCGACTGGACGCCACCGATGGACACTAACGTGTCTGCCTGCGAAGCGATTGCATCGGGAATGATGTATTCCAGCTTTCGGATCTTGTTGCCGCCAAACGCAAGTCCAGAGTTGCAGTCCTCACGTTTGGCATAGAGTTCGATATTGCCACCGAGACAGGCCGATAGACGATTCAGTTTCTCGATCGGCGTTGGGCCAAACATGAGTGGATAGCGCTCGAATGTCTCCAGCATGACGGTTCTCCAGATCAGGGATGAGCCGTTTTTAGTCTAGCAGAGCACCTGTGAGGGAGTTGCGCGTTAGGCACCGCGATCCCAAAAAGCAAAATCCCCGTATCAGCGAGTGATTACGGGGATTTCCAGTCTATCGAGTTCCGTGTAAATCCACGGTTCCTGTTACACGTTAAAACGGAAGTGCATCACGTCGCCGTCTTTAACGATGTAGTCCTTGCCTTCCAGGCGCCATTTATTTGGCGCCGGCTTCGCCCTTGTACTGAATGAAGTCGTCGTAAGCGATGACTTCGGCGCGGATGAAGCCTTTTTCGAAGTCGGTGTGGATCACGCCGGCGGCTTGTGGTGCGGTGGCGCCGACGCGGACGGTCCAGGCGCGGACTTCTTCGACACCGGCGGTGAAGTAGGTCTGCAGGTGCAGCATTTCGTAGCCAGCGCGGATTACGCGGTTCAGGCCAGGCTCTTCGAGGCCCAGGGCTTCGAGGAACATGTCTTTCTCTTCACCGTCTTCCAGTTCGGCGATTTCGGCTTCGATCTTGTTGCAGACCGGAACCACCATGGCGCCTTCTTCTTCGGCGATGGCTTTAACGATGTCCAGCAGCGGGTTGTTCTCGAAACCGTCTTCAGCGACGTTGGCGATATACATGACCGGCTTGGTGGTCAGCAGATGGAAGCCACGAATCACCGCTTTGTCGTCGGCGCCCATGTTCTTCATCAGCGTGCGCGCTGGCTTGCCGAGGCGATCAATTGCTCCAGCAGGCCTTTCTGGACTACGGCGTCCTTGTCACCACCTTTGGCGTTACGGGCGACTTTCTGCAGTTGCTTCTCGCAACTGTCGAGGTCGGCGAAGATCAGTTCCAGGTCGATGATCTCGATGTCGCGTTTCGGGTCGACGCTGTTGGAGACGTGAATCACATTCTCGTCTTCGAAGCAGCGGACCACGTGAGCGATAGCATCGGTCTCGCGGATGTTGGCGAGGAATTTGTTGCCCAGGCCTTCACCTTTCGAGGCACCGGCAACCAGGCCGGCGATGTCGACGAATTCCATGGTAGTCGGCAGGATGCGCTTGGGATTGACGATGACCGCCAGGGCTTCAAGACGCGGATCCGGCATCGGCACGATACCGGTGTTCGGCTCGATGGTGCAGAAGGGGAAGTTCTCGGCCGCGATCCCGGATTTGGTCAGGGCGTTGAATAGGGTG
>LNAP01003547.1_pt1 | contig 14893 bp, 14 predicted proteins | sample 602601 | NCBI WGS metagenome assembly LNAP01 (sample SAMN02440304, study PRJNA202911) | soil metagenome | biome: Subtropical and temperate rainforests or woodlands; isolation source: soil samples (1 kg each in a 20% v/v slurry with milli Q water) were... ...
TCACCATGGTGCGCGACATCTGCAGGGCATCTGCCGCGGCGGCCATGCTGCCGCCTTCCACGATCTGCACGAAGACTTGTGCAGCGACGAGACGGTCCATTGCGCGTTCTCCTATTGAACCGAATCAAGCAACAAAGATGGCCATCTTAGGGGCTTAATCGATTAAACGAAGAAACATAGGATCACAGGTCCTGTCACTCATCCGGAACCTGCCATGTCTTCCCTCCGTGCTTTGCGCACCTTGTTGAGCGGTGCCTTGACCCTGGGCTTCGCCGCCAGCACCCTCGCAGCCGAGCCCCTTCACCTGGAGGTGTTCAACCCCGGCGGCAATGCCATCTTCCCGGTGTCTTCGGTGATCGTCACTGGCCCGAAGGAAGCCGTCCTCATCGATGCACAGTTCCAGCGGAACGACGCGCAGGCGGTGGTCGAGAAGATCAAGGCCACGGGCAAGCGCCTGACCACGGTCTACATCAGCCACTACGACCCCGACTACTACTTCGGCTTGGACGTGGTGCGCGCGGCATTTCCGCAGGCCGACATCGTCGCCACGCCTGAAACGGTGGCAAAGATCACGTCGTCCAAGGACGGCAAGCTCGCGCACTGGGGGCCCATCCTCAAGGACAACGCACCGCAGGCGCTCGTCGTGCCCAAGCCGCTTGCAGGTCGCAGCCTGAAGGTCGACGGCCAGACGCTCGAGATCACCGGCCCCGAGCCGACGCGCAGCTTCGTGTGGATCCCCTCGCTCAAAGCCGTGGTCGGCGGCATCCCCGTGGCGTCCAACATCCACGTCTGGGTGGCCGACACGCAAACGCCGGCTTCGCGCCAGGCCTGGCTGAAGTCGCTCGACGCCATCACTGCGCTCAAGCCCGCCACGGTGGTCCCGGGCCACTACCTGCCCAACGCAGATGGCAGCGCGCCGCGTAGCCTCGACGCCGTCCGGTTCACGCGCGACTACCTGGTCGCCTTCGACGTCGAAGCAGCCAAGGCCAAGGACTCGGCCGAGCTGATCGCTGCAATGAAGAAGCGCTTCCCCAAGGCCGGCGAGGACTCGTCGCTGGAACTGGGCGCCAAGGTCATGAAGGGCGAGATGAAGTGGCCGCAATGACGCCGTAATGGGCAGGCAGGGAGCCCGTCCGACAGACCTTGTGGGCTGCCGGCCTGGGTTCCTACGGCACCGGCATCTGCGGTGATCGACGCAGCGCGATGCTGGGCGCCAATTGCAAGCTGGCCGGCCTGCAGTTAAGCTTTGTCGTCCACACGTTCGCCGTGATCCGGTCTTTTTGCCGGCCCGAACGCGTCGCGTCATCAACTTCTTTTGCGCGTCTCGGTAGCGTTGTTCAAGGTGGCGGTTGTGGCCCGACGTGGCGCTCACGCAGGCTAAACCTGCAATGGTGACCTGTCGTCACCTCAACGTGGTCATAGGTCCAACTATCGTGCTGTCCTGTATGAGTAGATATGAATAGCTTCGTGCAGCTCGTGAGGGTTGTATGAACCTTGCATCGCGCCTCGACCTGCTGACGCTCAAGCTATTCGTGGCGACTGTCGAGCAGCAAAGTATCGCGAAGGCAGCAGAACGCGAGCACATCGCGCCTTCGGCCGTCAGCAAGCGCATCGCCGACCTTGAACTGGCCACGCAGTCCCAGCTTCTCTATCGGCATCGAAAGGGCATCGAGCCCACGCCCGCCGGTGAGGCACTGCTCAGCCACGCACGTCTCATCCTTCGTAACCTGAAAAACCTCGAAAGCGAGATTTCCGATTTTGCCGAAGGCATCCGCGGCAGCGTGCGCATCGCAGCGAGCGAATCGGCTCTGTTCGGATACTTCCCCGACGCACTGCGCAGCTTCACCGAATTGCACCCTCATGTGCGCATCGACCTGAGCGGGCAAACAAGTGCCGCGGCGGTCCAAGCCGTTGCCACCGGTGCCTGCGACATCGGCATCTTCTGGGGGGACGAGCCTACGGGTGCGTTGCGGGTATCGCCGTGCTACGTCGATCGGCTTCTGGTCGTAGCCCCACTCGATCATCCGCTGGCAAGCGCGGGTTCACTCAAGTATTCGGACGTGCTCGAACACGAACTCATCGAGCAGGAACCCGGCAGTGCGATCCAGACGCTTCTCGCGAAGCACGCCAATGCGCACGGCACCGTGATGCGTTCACGCATCAGGGTCGCGGGCTATGACGCCGTGTGCCGGATGGTCGAGGCCGGCCTTGGCATCGGTATCGTGCCGAGCAGCTATGCCGCGAGCCGATGCGCGAGTTCGCAGGTCAAGACCATTCCGCTGGACGAGACATGGGTAGATCGGACGTACAAGATCTGCTTCGGGCAGGACGAACATCAGGCCAGCGCCACGCGCCTTTTGCTGGATTTTCTTTTGTCGCTCAAACCGAATTTCGATGTCGCATCGGTCGACGACCGGATCAACGGAACACGCCTCTGACCGGACTCGCTCTTCGCATCATCTCGCCACCGGCGAGGTGACGCTCAATGTGGGTCGGCGGAGCGCCAGCGCTGCGAGCGCTTTCCGAAGTAGGCCGATGCCCCCGACTGAATCAGCTTGGCGACGAGCGAAGTCAGAAGCACCATCACAGCCATTGCACAGGCTGCAGCGGTGTCGCCGGTGTCGTCCATGGCGACGACGGCGACCGATGCCACCATGGTCAGAGGCGCATACAGGAAGATGACTGCTGCCACGGTGGTCATGGCGTTGACGAAGAAATAGGTGGCGATGTCCAGGATCGCCGGCAGGCAAATGGGCAGCGTGACTTTCCTGAAGGTGGTCCAGAAAGGGATGCCCAGCGAGGCGGACACCGCTTCGAATTCGTTGTCGATCTGCTGCAGCGCGGTGAGCGCCGTGAGATGCGGCACCGTGTAGTAGTGGGCCACACAGCACATTGCCATCAGCGCGATGCTGCCCGAAAGCGCCGACATCGGATTCGACGGTTGGTTGAAGAAGAACACGTAGCCCAGGCCAAGGACCAGGCCCGGCACCGCCAGCGGGAGCATGGCCAGGAAGTGCAGCATCACCCTCAGTACCCTGAATCGGCGCGTCTTCTCCACCAGATAGGCACCCGCGAAGATCAGCACGGTGCCAGCCAGGGCGACCCACAGGGACAGCACGATGCTGTTGCTGTAGGAGCCCCAGCCAAGGCCGTCGTAGGCGGCGAAATCGTAGCTGTGCAACGAGAAGCTGAAGTCGTAGGGCCAGAGCTTGATGAGCGATGCGAAGATGGCGGTCCCGATCGTGAAAACGATGAGCGCAGCGATGACGACCGCGACGATCAGCATCGAGGTGTCGAACAGCGGTTGGCGTCGCGGCGTGTAGAGCACTGTGCGCGAACTCAGAAGCGATGCCTGGCGCTTACGCACGAGCAGGTCGACCCCGAAGGACAGCAGCGCGGGGAGGAGCAGGATCACGCCCACCACGGCACCCATGCGGAAGTTCTGCTGTCCGATGATCTGCTTGTAGATGTCGATCGCCAGGACGTTGAACTGCCCCCCGATGACTTTCGCGATGCCGAAGTCGGTGATCGAGAGCGTCACCACCACGAAGGCTGCGCTCACCAGCCCATAGCGCACCGAGGGCAGGGTGATTGTGAGGAAGGCGCGAAGCGGCGGTGCACCCAACGTGCGCGCTACCTCGTACACCCGTGCATCCGACAGCGCCAGCGCCGTCGACAGCACGATCACCGCATGCGGGAAGCAATAGAACACCTGCGAGATGACGATGCCCAGAAGGCCGTAGATCGGCTGGTCCGGCAGAAGCGCCTTGAGGAAGCCCTGGTTGCCGAACATGTACGTCAGCGCGATCGCCGACAGCAGCGATGGCGCGAGGATCGGCAGCAGCGCAATAGCCTTGAAGAGCGCTTTGAAGGGAAGGCGGCTGCGGACCAGCGCCATCGCGTAGGCGAAGGCCAGCGGAATCGTGATCGCCGTGGTCAGCGTGCACACGATCAGGCTGTTGTAGAGCGACTGCCTGAGCCCCGGATTGCGTGCGTACTGGATGAAATTGTCGATGCCGACGAAGCGTCCGCCGGCATCCTGCATGCTCCTCGACAGCACCGCATAGAGAGGCAGGCCGATGAGCAGCAGCGCGACGATGCACAGCCCTGCGAGCAGGACGAAGGCGACGGCTTTCTCCGGCGATCGCATCGCCCTGGCGCGCACCGGAAAGCGGCCGAGTTCCATCGGTCCGAGGTCCGGCGTCGTCAGCGGAAGGACGGCCGTCATCGGACCGCAGCCGGTGTCGCGGCCGCGAACACGTGCAGGTGGGCCGGTGCAACGCTGACCCGGAGCTCGAACTCAGGTTTCAGGCCAATGCGCCGCGCGTCCTCGCTCGAAAAGTCGGCCATGATGGGCGCCGCCCCGAGCGAGGGGCACCCCAGCAGCGCACGCCAGGTCGAGCCGAGGAACTCCACGGTCTGGACACGAGCGGCGAAGCTGTTGGCGGCTTCGTCGTGCCCCTGCAGAAAGCTGACCTCCTCGGGCCTGAAGCACAGCGTTCCCGCTTCGCGCGGCAGTGTCGTGCCGGGCCGCATGCCGAAGGCGACCGAGCCGACAATCATCTGATCGCCGGTTCCGCGCAAGGCAGACAGGAAATTCATCTTGCCGACAAAGTCCGCAACGAACTGCGTGGCGGGCTGGTGATAGATCTCGAGCGGCGTGCCGATCTGCTCGATCGCGCCATGGTTCATCACGACGATGCGGTCGGCCATCGTCAGTGCTTCTTCCTGGTCGTGCGTGACCATGATCGTGGTCAGCCGAAGTTCTTTCTGCAGCTTTCGGATCTGCAGGCGCAAGTGGATCCGCACCTTGGCGTCCAGCGCGGAGAGCGGTTCGTCCAACAGCAGCAGACCCGGCGAAGGCGCCAAGGCGCGGGCCAGCGCGACTCTTTGTTGCTGGCCGCCCGAGAGCTGTGCCGGCAGCCGGTCTTCGATGCCGGCAAGACCCACCAGATCCAGCAGCGCCTTGACCCTGCCGTCGATCTCGCGCGCCGACATGCGGCGGTTTGCAAGGCCATAGGCGACGTTCTTCGCCACCGTGAGATTGGGGAAGAGTGCGTACGACTGGAACAGGATGCCGACGTCCCGTTCAGCCGGTGCAGCACGCGAAACGTCGGCGCCGCGTTTCAGGATCCGTCCCGCGCTCTGCGCCTCGAGGCCCGCAACGATGCGCAGCAGCGTCGACTTGCCGCATCCCGAAGGACCCAGGAAGCACAGGAACTCGCCCTCTGCAACGGAAAGGTCGATGTTCCCGAGCACCTCGGTCTTGCCGAAGCGTTTGGTGATCCCCTGCAGCTGCAGGTAGGCGTCGGTAGGCGAAGCGGTCATCGGCATGTTTTGATGGGCAAGTCGACGCTCAATTGGACTTTGGCTCCGACTTGGCGTCGTAGCGCTTCGTCCATTCGGCGATCAGGCGTTCCTGGTTGTCCACCGCCTGGCGCACGTTGTCGTCCGCCATCATTGTTTCAGCATTGGACGGATAGTTGGGCGGCACTTCCTTGACATCGGGATGCGACACGACCGCAGTGAACTTGTTGAACTGCTCGTTCGCACCCTTGGTTGTGGTCCAGTCGGCCACCACCTTGGCCGCCGCCATGCGCGGGCTGCCCTTCATGATCGCCGTCGCCTCCAGGTCCCAACCGAGCTTGTCCGTGGGAACGATGACGTCGATCGGGGCGCCCTTGCTCTTGAGCTGCGGTCCGGTGATGTCGGTCGAAATGCCGATCGCATACTCGCCGGTCGCGGCCATCTTGCAAGGCTTGGATCCGCTGTGCGTGTAGAGCGCCATGTTGGCGTGCAGGTCGTCCATGTACTTCCATGCAGGTGCCTCGCCCATGCTCTGCACCCAATGGTTGACCCCCAGGTACCCGGTCTGGCTCGACGCCGGATTCGGCATCGTGATCTGGCCCTTGTAGACCGGTTTTGCGAGGTCGGACCAGGAGGTCGGTGCAGGCAGGTTGCGCTTCTTGGCTTCCACCGTGTTGAAGCAGATGATGGTCATCCACGCTTCGTTGCCCGTGTACACCGGCACCTTGTTCTCGCTGTCCCGAAAACGCGGCTTCAGTTGTTTGTAGCCCTTGGGCTCATACGGCTCGATGAGCCCCATCTTGTTCAAGGCCAGGATGTGCATGGCAGGCACGCCCCACAGCAGGTCGGCCTTCGGCGCGTCCTTTTCCGCGATCAGGCGGGCCAGGATGATGCCTGGGCTGTCGCGCAGCCACGAGATCTCGATCTCGGGATGTTCTTTCTCGAAGGCGCGCTTGTAAGGCGTGAGCTGTTCTTTCTCGAGCGTCGTATACACGGTCAGGGTCGTCTTCTGCTGGGCTTGCACGGCCCCCGGAAACGCCAGGGCGGCCATGGCGAACAGTGACGCGACGGCAGCCACCGAGCTGGCAATGCGGGGGCTTCGGATCGACGAATGGGTCATGGCAAGGGTTCAGGTGGGTTAAAGAGTGGCGCGATGCGGATGCATCATTGCGACGGTCTCACAACAGGTACAGTCGTTTCTCGCCATGCAAGACTCGCGGAATGCGATGCCCGATATGGTGCATCGCACGTCACGGATTCGGTGCGGGAGCGAGCGCCGCAACGACCGCATCCCCCATCGCGTCGGTGCCCAGGACGGTACAGCCCGGCTCGGCGATGTCCGAGGTGCGCAAGCCGTCGGCCAGCACTCTGCGCACCGCCTGCTCGACGCGCGCAGCGGCCTCGGGTTGACGGAATGCCTGCCGCAGCATCATGGCCGTCGAAAGAATCGACGCCAGCGGGTTCGCAATGTCCTTTCCGGCGATGTCGGGCGCACAACCGTGCACCGGTTCATAGAGGCCGAGCCCTGCCGCGTTGACGGAGGATGAGGGCAGCATCCCGATCGAGCCGGTGAGCATGGCCGCCTCGTCGGACAGGATGTCGCCGAACAGATTTCCGGTCACGATCACGTCGAACTGCCGGGGGTCGCGTACCAGCGCCATCGCTGCGGCGTCGATGTAGAGGTGGCTGAGCACCACGTCGGGATAGTCGCGGGCGACTTCGTCGGCGACCGTGCGCCACAGTTCCATCGCCTCGAGCACGTTGGCCTTGTCGACCGAGCACAGCTTGCCCCGCCGGCCGCGTGCGGCCTCGAAGCCGACGCGCACGACCCGCGCGATCTCGTCTTCGGTGTAGCGCATGGTGTTGGTGCCGACGCGGCGCCCGCTTTCCAGCGCGATGCCGCGGGGCTCGCCGAAATAGAGGTCGCTCGTCAGCTCGCGCACGATGAGCATGTCGATTCCGGCGATGGCGTCGGGTTTGAAGGGCGAAGCGCCAGCCAGTTCGTCGAAGACGATGATGGGCCGGTAGTTGGCGAAGAGGTCCAAATCCTTCCGCAGTGTCAGCAACGCGTCCCCCGGCCGGAGCCCGCGTGGCAGCGTTTCGTACTGGAACCCGCCTTCGGCGCCGAACAGGATGGCGTCGGCACCCTTCGCCAGTTGGAGCGTTGCAGGCGGCAGCGGATGGCCGGCCGCCTCGTAGGCGACGCCGCCGACCAGCGCCTCTGCGGTCTCGAAGGCGAGGCCCTGCCTGCCGAGCGCGTGAAGCACCTTCACGGACTGCGCGGTCACTTCAGGGCCGATGCCGTCTCCGGCGAGGATGAGAATCTTCATAGGTTTCCGTTGAATGATGGGAGATTCGCCGGCGTTTCTTCGCGGCGCGCTTCGAATTCCTCGATGGCCTGCAGGTGGGCCATCGTCACGTCGAGTTCGTCCAGGCCACGCAGCAGGCAATCCTTGCGGAACGGGTCGATCTCGAATCCGGCCTGCGCACCGTCCGGTGCAGACACCGTCTGGCGCTCGAGGTCGACCGCGACGTGCGTCCCGGGGGCCTTGGCGAGCAACGCCAGCAAGTGGCCGATGAAGTCGGCAGGAAGCGGTGCGGGCAGCACCCCGTTCTGCAGACAGTTGGCAAAGAAGATGTCCGCGAAGGACGTCGCGAGCACGGCGCGAAAGCCGTAATCGGCCAACGTGAAGACCGCGTGCTCGCGTGAAGACCCGCAACCGAAGTTGGGGCCGGCCACAAGGATGCCGGCTTTGGCGTAGGCAGGATGGTTCAGCACGTACCCTTCGCGAGTGCTGCCATCGGGATGGAAGCGAAGGTCGTGAAAGCAGTAGCGCCCGTAGTCGACCCGCGGCAGATGCATGAACCGCGCCGGAACGACCTGGTCGGTGTTGATGTCGCCTTCCGGCATCGGCACGGCTACCGCATCCAGTCTTTCAAACTTCTGCATGCAGCATGTCCTCCCGGAAATCGACGATGCGACCGTGCACCGCAGCAGCCGCGGCCATGCCAGGATTGACCAGATGCGTGCGGACGCCCGGACCCTGGCGCCCGACGAAGTTGCGATTGGTGGTCGACACGCAGCGCTCTCCCGGCCGGCCTTGGTCGCCATTGATGGCAAGGCACATCGAACAACCCGGCGCTCCCCAGCGCATGTCGGCGTCCCGGAAGATCCGGTCCAGACCTTCGGCTTCGGCCTGCGCCTTGACCAGGCCGGAGCCGGGCACCACCAGAGTCGGGATCCTCGCCTTGCGGCCCTGAACCACGGAGGCCGCAAGTCGAAGATCCTCGATGCGACCGTTCGTACAGGAACCGATGAACACGCGGTCGACGGGAAGGCCTAGCAGCGGCATGCCGGGTTCCAGGCCCATGTAGTCGAGCGCCTGACGCGTGGCCGCGCGTTGAAGCGGAGAGCCTTCCAGCGGCGGGACGGCTTCTCCGATCTCACAGGTCTGCGACGGGTTGGTGCCCCAGGACACCGTCGGCCCGATGGTCTCCACATCAATGGCACAGTGCCGATCGAACGCCGCGCCTTTGTCGGAGCGCAGGGCCAGCCACTCGCCGCACTTGCGGACCCAGTCGGCACCGGTGGGCGCGAAGGGCCTGCCTTTCAGATAGTCCAGCGTGCGCTGATCGGGCGCCACCATGCCGGCGCGTGCGCCGGCTTCGATGGACAGGTTGCACAGCGTCATCCGGCCTTCCATCGACAGCGCGTCGATGGCGGAGCCGGCATATTCGATCACATGACCGTTGGCGCCCGCCACGCCGACCTGTCTGATGATGGTCAGCGCGATGTCCTTGGCGGTCACGCCGGGGCCGGCCCGCCCCTCGACGCGAACCAGCATCGACTTCGGCTTGAGCTGCCACAGTGTCTGGGTTGCCAGGACATGGCTGACCTCGGTCGAGCCGATGCCAAATCCGAAGGCGCCGAGTGCGCCGTGCGTCGACGTATGGCTGTCGCCGCAGACGATCGTCATGCCCGGCAGGCTCAAGCCTTGTTCGGGCCCGACGACGTGGGCGATGCCCTGGCGCGGGTCTCCGATGCCGAAGTGCGTGATGCCGTTTGCTTCGGCGAGGAGTCTCTGCTGCTCTATCAACGTGCGCCGGTCTGCATCGATCACGTCGGCCAGCGTGTCGCCCCGGGTCGCCACGTAGTGGTCGGGCATCGACACCGTGGTCCCGGGCCGACGGATCGGCAGATGCCGACGCTCCAGCACCTGATACGACTCGGGCGGCAGGTCGTCACCGAGATAGTGCCGATCGATGTAGAGAAGCGTCTGCCCGCCAGCCCCGCCATGCACCGTGTGCGATTGCCAGATCTTGTCGAAAAGCGTGAGAGGAGGGGGCGTGGACATGAGGCCGCAATGGTCCCGCAAACGCCGGCGTGCGTGCGTCGTGATTCGCCAGCGTCGCGTCGCAAATCGCGATGCGACGAATAGCCGCACGTCTCGATAATCGCGCCATGCTTATCTCGGACGCACAGACCACGCGCAGCCTGCTGCCATTCTCGAAACTGATTCCAACGCTGAAGGAGGCGTTCCTGGGCGCCACGCATGTGCCGTTGCGGCACACGCACGCCATCCCCGAAGACGGGGGTCTCCAGGGTGGCGGAACGTCCTTGATCATGCCGGCCTGGGATGCGGAGTTCTACGGCGTGAAGGTGGTCAACATCTTTCCATCCAATCGGGCGATGGGCCTCCCGGGATTGCACTCGAGCTACCTGCTGCATGACGTACGCACCGGCGTTCCGCTGGCGCTGGTCGATGGAGACGAGATCACCTCCCGACGTACCGCTGCTGCGGCGGCCCTGGGCGCCTCGCTGCTGTCACGACCCGATTCGGCTTCATTGCTGGTGATCGGCGCTGGGCGCGTCGGCAGTCTCGTTGCGGAGGCGATGCGCGAGGTACGTCCGATCACGCGCGTGGCGATCTGGGACATCGACCGCGACGCGGCCACACGGTGCGTCGAGACACTGCGAAGCCAGGGCATCGATGCCGAGGCGACTGCCGATCTGGAAGCCTCCGCGGGGCGCGCCGACATCGTGAGCTGCGCCACACTCGCGACCTCGCCGGTCGTCAGGCGGGACTGGTTGCGCGGTGGCACGCACCTCGACCTCATCGGCAGCTTCACGCCGCAGATGCAGGAGGCCGAGCCTTCGTGTTTTGCGGACGCCCGCGTCTGGGTCGACACGCAGGAGGCATTGGCCAAGTCGGGCGACCTGCTGCGTGCCTTCGAAGCAGGTGGGCTGGCACCGTCGGATATCGCCGGTGACCTCGCGCTGCTGTGCCAGCAGGGCACCGCAGGTCGGCGCACGAGTGAAGAACGAACAGTGTTCAAGGCCGTTGGCACGGCGCTCGAAGATCTTGCCGCAGCAGCGATGGTCTATCGCCAGCTTGCGCGCTCGAACTGACCCTTCACATCAAACACCGGAGGAAATCGATGGCCATTCAAAGGCTGGAAACCAACGCGCGCATGTCGCATATCGTCCTGCACGCAGGCACAGTCTATCTCGCTGGCGCTGTCGCGCAGAATTTCGACCAGGGCATCGAGGCACAGACCCGCGAAGCATTGGCCGAAGTGGAAGCGGCGCTGTCGCGCGTGGGCTCCTCCAAGAAAAATATCCTGACCACGCAGATCTGGCTGAGGGACATCGAGCGCGACTTCGACGCCATGAACTCGGTGTGGGAAGCATGGTTGCCTGCGGGCGCCGCCCCGGCAAGGGCAACGTGTCAGGCAAGGATGGCAGCGCCGGATATCCTGGTGGAACTGATCGTGACCGCGGCGCTGTCGGAACCCTGACCGTCCTCGCGGGGTTGTCGCCGACGACCTGGATGACAGGTTTCTCTTCAGGACTTCGTGCCGGACATCACGCGAACGTCGGCGACCCAGGCCGCGAGCGCTTCCATCTGCTTGCCGACGAAGGCGCGAGTTGCCTCGTCGATGCAGCGCCCGTCGGCATCGAACTTGCCCGCCGCGTGAGCGATGAAGACCTCCGGCTTGGCCAGGACCATCGCGTCCATGAAGAGCAGTACCTTGCGCAAGTCGTACTGCACGCGCGCGCCACCCACGGGCCCCGGCGCCGCCGACAGGATCGCGACCGGCTTGCGTCGCAAGGGCTGATCGTCGCCGCGCGAGATCCAGTCGAGCGCATTCTTCAGCATGCCTGGAATGGAGAAGTTGTATTCGGGCGCCGCGATGACCAGCGCATCGGCCCGGCGCAACCGCTCGCGCAACGCCAGTACGGCGGGCGGCATGCCTTCCGCAAGGAGGTCGGCATCGAAGGGCGGAATCTCCCGCCAGTCGACGATCTCCAGCGCCATGTGCGCCGGCATGCATTCCGACGCGAGTTGCAGGGCCATACGGTTGATCGACGCCGATCGCAGGCTGCCGCACAGGCCCACCACATCGAGGGTCTGATGCTTCACGGGGCGCTCCTGCGTCATTGAGACGGAATCCCGGCCTGTGTCACCACCTTGCGCCAACGCTCGATCTCGCGCTCGACCATGGCCTTCATCTCTGCGGGCGACGAAGGTGACGCCTCGCTGCCCAGATTGGCCAGCGTCTCGAGGAAGGCCTGATCCTTCGCCGCCGCACGCACGCCGTCGTTGAGCCGCGCGACGATGCCCTGTGGAGTCCCCGCGGCGGCGGCCAGACCCAGCCACGATCGCACTTCGAAGCCCTTCAGCACGGTGCTGACTGGCGGCACGTCGGGCGTCGATGGCCATGCGCGCAAACTGGTCACGCCCAGCGCGCGCAAGCGGCCCGACTTGATGTGCGGCGTGGCGACGGTCAACGTATCTGCCAAGACGTCCACGTCGCCTGCGATCACCGCCTGCACGGGCGCACCACCGCCGCGGTAGGGCACGTGCAGCAACTTGACGCCCGCGGTATCGGCCAGCAGCTCGCCGACCATGTGCTGCGTCGAGCCGACGCCCACGGAGGTGAACGTGACGCGACCCGATTCCTTGCGTGCCATCGCCAGCAATTCCTCGAGCGTGCGTGCCGGGTGTTCGGCGCGCACGGCAACGACGAAGGGAAAGCTCGTGACGGTCGAGATGAACGCGAAGTCCTTGACCGCGTCGTAGGGCAGGCCCTTGCGCAGCGCGGCCGAAACCGTGTGCGCGCCGGTGAGCATCACGAGGTTGTAGCCATCGGGCTTGCTCTTGGCGACGAAGTCGCTGGCGATGGCACCGCCGGCGCCGCTCTTGATCTCGACAACCACCGGCACCTTCAAGCTCTCGCTCAAGCGCTGAGCCACGAGGCGCGAAACGACGTCTGCATTCCCGCCCGCGCCGAACCCGTGGGTCAGTTGGAGAGGGCGCGAGGGATAGTCGGTCTGCGCGTAGCTTGTGGCGCCGACTGCCGCGGCGCCCCATGCGCCCGCGGTGCGCAGGAAATGACGTCTGTCGATCGTGTTCATGAAGGGGCTCCTTTTTCTGGGTTGTTCAGACCTGTGCGAAATCCATCCCACACCGTGTCGTAGTCGGGCTGGAGGTTGTCGGCGCTCAAGGCCTGCGCCGTCGGGCGGAACACGTGCCGGCTTTCGAACATGAAGGCCAGCGTGTTGTCCACACGATGCGGCTTGAGTTCGGCGGTACTGGCCTTCTCGAAGGTGGCTGCGTCGGGGCCGTGCGGCAGCATGCAGTTGTGCAGGCTGATGCCGCCGGGCACGAAGCCCTCGGCCTTGGCGTCGTAGACGCCACGCACCAGGCCCATGAGTTCGCTCATCACGTTGCGGTGGAACCAGGGCGGGCGGAAGGTGTCCTCGGCCACCAGCCAGCGCGGCGGGAAGATCACGAAGTCGCAGTTGGCCACGCCGGGCGTGTCGGTGTTCGACGTGAGCACCGTGTAGATCGATGGGTCGGGGTGATCGAAGCTGATGGTGCCGATCGCCATGAAGCGCGCGAGATCGTATTTGTACGGGGTGAGGTTGCCGTGCCATGCGACCACATCGAGCGGCGAATGGCCCTGACCGCCCTCCCACAGATGGCCCAGAAACTTGTTGACGATGCGCACCGGGCCCTGGTCCTCCTCGAAGGCGGCCACGGGCGCGAGGAAGTCACGCGCATTCGCAAGCCCGTTGGAGCCGATGGGCCCGAGCTCGGGCAGCCGGAAGGGCGTGCCGTAGTTCTCGCAGACATAGCCGTGCGCCTCGTCGTCGAGCAACTCCACGCGAAAGCGCATGCCGCGCGGGATCAGCGCGATCTCGCCCGGACTCAGGTGCAGGCGACCTAGTTCGGTGTGGACCATCAATGCGCCGGACTGCGGAACCATCAGCAGTTCTCCGTCCGAGTCCATGAAGTAGCGCTTGTGCATCGAACGGTTGGCGCGGTACACATGTGCGGCCACGCCGGTTTGTGCATGCGCGTCGCCATTGCCCGCGATGGTCATCATGCCGTCGATGAAGTCCGTGCCTTCTGCGGGCATGGGCCAGGGGCTCCAGCGCAGGCGGTTGGCCGGCGTGTCCACTTCGGTGAACGGTCCGGTGCGCCAGCGGCCGTCATCGATGCGGCGGAACGGCTCGTGCATCGCGCTGGGATGCAGCCGGTACATCCAGGTGCGCAGATTGTGGTCGCGCGGTGCCGTGAAGGCGGTACCCGACAACAGTTCGGCATACAGGCCCAGCGGCGCCTGCTGCGGCGAGTTGCGCCCGATCGGCAGTGCGCTGGATCGCGCTTCGCTTGCGAACTGGTTGCCGAAGCCGGGCTGGTAGCGTTCGGTCGTATCGTGGACGGGGGGCGTCGAAGCCATGGTGTCTCCTGTACGTTGCGCCGTGAGGCTCACGCTTGCCACTGCGGCTGGAAGAAGGGCGCCGGCAGCAGGATCTTCGATTCCTGGCTCTGCAGCAGCGGCAGCATGCGGGTCACGTACCCGCGCCAGGCGGCATCGGTCATCAATGCCTCGCGGCGTTCGGCACGCTCGTTCATGTCCTCGTAGGCCCACATGTGGATGATCTGGTTGAGCGCCCCGGTCTCGGTCCGGTAGTAGCCCACCATGCGGCCCAGGATGCGCCGCTGGATCGACAGGCCCTCGGCTTCGTAGAGCGCCAGATAGTCCCGCCATTTGCCGGGATGCGTGGTGTAGGTGCGTTGTTCGACGAGCATTCGCGTGGGTCTCCGTGGCGTGGGTTGCGGTTCGATTTCAGGCGGTCGCAGCGGTGATACGCGCCGCGCAGCGGCCGAATCCGATGCCGACGCGCCCCGGTGCCTCGCAGCGCCCCGTGAGCGTGAGTTCGTCGCCATCGGCGAGGAAGCTGCGCTGTTCGCCGGTGGGCAAGGTCAGCGGCTTCGTGCCGCCGGTCGTGATCTCGAGCAGGCTGCCAAATGCGTCGGCCGTCTCGCCCGACACCGTGCCCGAGCCCAGCAGGTCGCCGGTGTCGAGCGCGCTTCCATTGCTCGTGTAATGCGCGACCATCTGGGCGAAGGTCCAGTACAGCAGTTCCGAGCCAGAGCGCGACAACCGCACCGCCGGCACCCCTTGTTGCGCCATGCGCTGGCTCTGCAGATGCGCATCGAGCGCGATGCGCAGGCCGCCATGGCGCGCGTCCTCGTCGCCGTGCAGGTACGGCAGCGGCGCCGGATCGCCT
>LNAP01003549.1_pt1 | contig 14891 bp, 13 predicted proteins | sample 602601 | NCBI WGS metagenome assembly LNAP01 (sample SAMN02440304, study PRJNA202911) | soil metagenome | biome: Subtropical and temperate rainforests or woodlands; isolation source: soil samples (1 kg each in a 20% v/v slurry with milli Q water) were... ...
TCCAGCGGCACCAGCACGACCTGGCCGTCGCCGAACAGATCCAGGCTACGACGGTGCTCCCGATAAGGGCTCGCCTGGAACTCCAGCGACTGCCAGCGGACCGGGTGGCGAAACTGACTGGGCAACACCGCTGGCGGCGTGGCAGCCTCCAGATAGCCCAGGCTGTCCGCGCTGGCCAATACCGGTACCTCGGGATAGTCGACCAGCCCCGAAGCGTGCTCCCAGCGCACGCACCCCAGCACGATACGATCGATCTCCAGTCCGTCCCCCTCCAGCTGATCGCGCACCGGGCGTACGTCCGCGTAGCGCTTGATTCGCCAGGGCACCTCGGCGTCCAGCTGCGCGTCGATCTGCCTACCGAGCCCGGTTCCAAACAGCAAGCGGCTGCCGCGATGCTCGATCAGAATCGCGATGTGCTGCGTGGGCGGCGCCTCCTGCCAACCGTTCCGTCCCAGCAAGAAGTCGCCACTGTCGCTCTGCGCCGTCTTCACCAGGCTGAAGCGCAACCCTTGCACAGCCGAAGCATCCTCGACGAAGCCAAACAGCGAGACTGCCAGCCCGATCACTAGCATCAGCGGTGCTCCGATCCGTAGGCTCGAGTGTCGGACCCGCTCGCCGGACATCCAGCCATTCTGCACGTTCATGGCGTCACAACCCCGGCATGCCGACATAGCCCGGCAGCGCGCGGACGCGGGCAAACCAGGCCTGCAGCGCCGGATAGGCAGCCAGATCGAGCCCGCCGTCACCACCCAGCGCGACGTTGGGGAAGACGGCAATGTCGGCGACGGTCGGTTTGCTGGTCTGCGCCAGCCAGGCGTGCTGCGCAAGGTGCCGCTCGAGCGTACGCAGGGCGCTGGCGGCACGTGCCTGCGCCAGCGGCTCGTCGATCGGCCGGCCGAACAGCTTGCCCAGACGCACGGTGGCCGGGCCATGCTGCACCTCGTTGGCGGCAAAGCTCAGCCAGTTGGCGATGTGGCCCTGGGTTTCGGCGTCCTGCGGATACCACTCATTGGCATAGCGCTGGGCCAGATAGACCAGGATTGCCTGGGAATCGCCAAGTCGAAAGTCGCCGTCCTCGAGCACCGGAATCTGTCCGCGCGGATTGATTTCAAGGAACGCCGGCTGCTTGTGCTCGCCCGCAAGCAGATTTACCGGCACCAGCTCCACCGGCTGGCCGATCAGGCTGAGAAACAGACGAACCTTGTGGCAATTGCCGGATAGGGTCAGGTCGTAAAGCTTCATGGTGTTGCCCTCGTGATTGGCTGCGACTGGATAATAGACAGACCTGTCTGTACACTGCAAGCACCAACGCAAATCCACCCCAACTGGAGCAAGCCGCGAGCGCTCCCGCATAATGTCGAACCACAGGAGGTATCCATGGCATCGAACAAGCGCGACCAGTTGCTCAACACCGCAGAGAATCTGTTCTATCGCGAGGGTTATCACGCCACCGGCATCGATCGCATCCTGGCCGAATCCGGCGTGGCCAAAATGACGCTGTACAAGCACTTCAAGTCCAAGGACGAGCTGATCCTAGCCGTGCTGGAAGCGCGCCACGAGCTGATGCTGACGCGCCTGCGCGAGCGTGCCACCAGACTGCCGCCGCGTGAGGCGCTACTGGGAATTTTCGATGGATTGCACGGAATGATTCACGGCAACGACGCCTTCTGCGGCTGCCTGTTCATCAACGCAGCGGCCGAATATCACGACCGCGACCACCCGATTCACCGCCGCTCCTCCGCCTACAAGGCAGAATTGCTGGCCTACCTTCGCGAGCTGCTGGAACGCCTGGATGCGCCACAGCCGCTGCAGCTGGCGCGCCAACTGCAGTATCTGCTCGAAGGCGCGCTGAGCATGGCGCATATCGAAGGGCCGGGCGAGCAGGCACGGGACGCGAAAGTCGCCGCCGAACGACTGCTCGAGGCCGCCGGAATCTAGGCGCGTCGAAGTGGGCGCGCCCTCTTGCCGATCAGAGGGTGCCGGCTTCGTCTTCCCGAACCTTGAACCAGGCGGCATACAGGGCTGGCAGGAACAGCAGCGTCAGCGCCGTGGCAACGATCAGGCCACCCATGATCGCCACCGCCATTGGCCCGAAGAAGATACTGCGCGACAACGGAATCATCGCCAGCACCGACGCCAGCGCGGTCAGCACGATGGGCCGGAAGCGGCGCACCGTGGCATCGACGATGGCGGTGAAGCGCGCCTGCCCAGCGCCGATGTCCTGCTCGATTTGATCCACCAGAATCACCGAGTTGCGCATGATCATTCCCGACAGCGCGATGGTGCCGAGCATGGCGACGAAGCCGAACGGCTGGCCGAACAGCAACAGGAACAGCGCCACACCGATGATGCCCAGCGGCGCGGTGAGGAACACCATGGCCGAGCGTGAAAAACTCTTGAGCTGCGCCATCAGCAGGGTCAGCACGACGATGACGAACAGCGGCATGCCGGCATTCACCGAACGCTGGCCGCGCTCGGAGTCCTCCACCGTTCCGCCAACCTCCAGCAGATAGCCGCCGGGCAGCTGATCGCGAATGTCTGCCAGGGTCGGCTCGATCTGCCGCACCAGCGCAGCCGGTTGCTGCTCCCCGTACACGTCGGCACGCACGGTGACCGTCGGCAGGCGGTTGCGATGCCAGATCACGCCCTCCTCGAAGCCGTACTCAAGCGTCGCCACTTGCGACAGAGGCACGCTGCGCCCGCTCTCGGTTGGGATAGCCAGGCTCGGCAGCATCGACAGCTCAAGCCGCTCGCGCTCGGTGCCGCGCAGGAGGATCTCGATCAGCTCGTTGTCCTCGCGGAACTGGCTGACGCTGCTGCCGGTGAAGGTGCGCCGCAGGAAGCCGGACAGCTCGGCGGTGGTCACGCCCAACGCCCGGGCACGATCCTGATCGACGTTCAAGCGGACCATCTTGCTCGGCTCCTGCCAGTCCAGATGGACGTTGGCCACGTGCGGGTTCTCGTTGACCTTGGCAGCGACCTGACGAGCCAGCCCACGCACCACGTCGATATGCTCGCCGGTGACACGGAACTGCACCGGATAGCCCACCGGCGGGCCATTCTCCAGTCGCGTCACGCGACCACGCAGGCTCGGGAAGTCCTCGCGCATACGCTCGATCAGCCAACTGCGCAGAGCCTCGCGGGATTCGATGCTGTCGGCCAGCACGACGAACTGGGCGAAGCTGGTCGCCGGCAGCTGCTGATCCAGCGGCAGGTAGAAACGCGGCGAGCCGGTGCCGACGTAAGCCACGTAGTTGTCGATGCCGGCCCGTTCCTTGAGTAGCTGTTCCAGCCGCGCCACCTCCGCTTCGGTCGCCTTCAACGAGGCGCCTTCGGCCAGTTTGAGATCGACCATCAGCTCCAAACGGCCGGACGCGGGGAAGAACTGTTGCGGCACCAGGCGGAACAGCACCACCGCGGCGGCGAAGATCGCCAGGGTGAGCAGGATGACGGTCTTGCGCCGGCGCACGCAGAAGGTCACCACGCGACGCACTCGCTGGTAGAACGGCGTTGCGTAAGGATCGTGGCCTTCACTGCTTGCGCCGTGCTTGTGTGCCGATTTTTTGGCTAGGTCCGGCAGCAGCTTTTCGCCGATCAGCGGCACGAACATCACCGCGGCGATCCAGGACGCGATGAGCGAAATGGCGACCACCTGGAAGATCGAACGGGTGTATTCGCCGGTACTGGAATTGGCAGTGGCGATCGGCAGGAAACCCGCCGCGGTGATCAGCGTGCCGGTCAGCATCGGAAATGCCGTGCTGGTCCAGGCGAAGCTGGCGGCCTTGAGGCGGTCGTAGCCCTGCTCCATCTTGATCGCCATCATCTCCACCGCAATGATCGCGTCGTCCACCATCAGCCCGAGAGCCAGGACCAGGGCGCCAAGGGAGATCTTGTGCAGGCCGATGTCCAGATAGCTCATGGCGGCGAAAGTCATCGCCAGCACCAGCGGAATCGACAGCGCGACCACCAGCCCGGTACGCACGCCTAGCGAGAAGAAACTCACCAGCAATACGATCACCAGCGCTTCGATCAACACCTTGACGAACTCACCTACGCTGGTCTTCACCGCAGCGGGCTGATCCGAGACCTTACGCAGCTGCATCCCCGCCGGCAGCTCCTGCTGCAGGCGGGCGAACTCCTGCTCCAGTGCCTCGCCCAGCACCAGGATGTCGCCACCGCTTTTCATAGAAACCGCCAGACCCAGGGCAGGCTCGCCCATGAAGCGCATGCGCGGCGCGGGCGGGTCGTTGAAGCCGCGATGTACCTCGGCGACATCGCCGATACGGAAGGTGCGGCCGGCAACGCGGATGGGGAAATCACGAATCTCCTTGACCGTCTCGAAGCTGCCGGTGACGCGCAGCTGCACCCGATCGCTGATTGTCTCGACGAAACCGGCGGCAGTCACCGCATTCTGCGCCTCCAGTGCCTGGCGCACGGCTTCCAGCGGGACGCCGAGCGTGGCCAGCTTGACGTTGGAGAGCTCGATCCAGATCTTCTCGTCCTGCAGGCCGATCAGCTCGACCTTGCCGACGTTCTTGACCCGCTGCAGCTGCAGCTGGATGCGGTCGGCGTAATCCTTGAGGATCGCGTAGTCGAAACCGTCGCCGGTCAGGGCGTAGATGTTGCCGAAGGTGGTGCCGAACTCGTCATTGAAGAAGGGCCCCTGCACACCCGGCGGAAAGGTGTGCTGGATGTCGCCGATCTTCTTGCGAATCTGGTACCAGAGGTCGGGAATGTCCTTCGAGCGCATCGAGTCGCGTGCCATGAAGGTGACATTGGATTCGCCCGGTCGGGAGAACGAGACGATGCGCTCGTACTCGCCGGTTTCCATCAGCTTCTTCTCGATGCGCTCGGTGACCTGGCGCGACACTTCCTCGGCGGTAGCGCCCGGCCATTGCGTCTGGATGACCATGGCCTTGAAGGTGAATGGCGGGTCCTCGCTCTGGCCGAGCTTGCTGTACGACAGCGCGCCGACGATCGCCAGCAGCAGCATCAGGTAGACGACGATCTGCCGGTTCTGCAGCGCCCAGGCGGAGAGATTGAAGCGCATCGCGATTACTCCTGGGCGGCCAGCTCGACGGGGCGATTGTGGCGATCCACCGGGCGAACCGGCTGGTTATCGCTGAGCATCTGCACCCCGGCCAGGACGATCCAGTCGTCGGCGCCCAGCCCTTCGAGGACCGGCACCAGCTGTTCGCCGAAGGGCCCGGTCCGAACCTCGACCCGCTCGACGGTGGAATCGGCTCTGAGCCGCCAGACATGCGCCCGACCCTTTTCCGCGCTGAGCGCCGAGAGCGGCACCGCCAGCGATACCTCGCCATCGCGACGAATGCTCACCAACGCACTTTGCCCCAGCTCCGCGGGCACCTCCTGCTCGCTGAAGGCGACGCGGGCCGAATAGGTCCGCGACTGCGCATCGGCGGCCGGCGAGAGTTCGCGAATCTTGCCGAGATAGTGGCGCCCCGGTTGCGACCAGAGTTCGACCTCGACTTCCTGGCCAACCCGGTAGCGCTCCAGCGATTGCTCCGGCAGATCGATGGCCACTTCCCGCTCGCCATCCGCTGCCAGTACGAACGCGGTCTGCCCCGCAGCGACCACCTGCCCTACCTCGACCCGGCGCTGCGCGATCAAGCCGTCGCTGGTGGCGCGCAGCACAGCGTAGTCAACCTGATTGCTGGCCACATCGAACTCGGCGCGCGCCTGCTGCAGACGGGCAGCCGCGGCGCGATAGGCGTTGTCGGCGTTATCGAACTGCGACTGGCTGACCAGCTGGCGACCGAGCAGCGCCTTGTAGCGGTCATGTTCGGCCTTGGCCACGCGCAGATTGGCTTCTGCGGCCGCCACCTGTGCGCGCATGCCGTCCAGCTGCAGCCGCACGTCCTGCGGATCGAGACGTGCCAGGGGCTGGTCCTTGCGTACGCGGTCGCCCGCTTCGACCAGCCGCTCGACGACCTTGCCGCCGATGCGAAAGGCCAGCTCAGGCTCGTAACGCGCGTGCACTTCGCCGGGATAGCTCTCGCGTGCTTCGCTGGCCGGCTGCGGCTGCACCACCATGACCGGACGAGGCAGCTGCTGCGGCGGCTCGCCGTTGCCGCAGGCGACCAGAACAAGTGCACAACCGAACATAGAGGCAAGGGACAAGGCATGTCGGAACACGATGAAGTCTCTCTGTCGCGAAGCGGATTGGAATACTTATACTGAGCGGTATAGTAAAAATAGCGTACCAGCCAGTCCACTATTAAAACGCCCATGACAGAAATCCATTCCGTATCGCCCGGCCCAGGCCGCCCGAAGGACCCCGCCAAGCGCGAGGCGATCCTCGCTGCCGCGCAGGTGCTGTTCCTCGGCAACGGCTACGAAGGCAGCAGCATGGAGGCCATCGCCGCCGAAGCCGGCGTTTCCAAGCTCACGCTGTACAGCCACTTTAAGGACAAGGAGGCGCTCTTCAGCGCGGCCGTGAAGACCACCTGCGAAACGCGCCTGCCGAGGCGGCTGTTTCAGGTGGAGGCGGATTGCGACATCGAGAAGGTGCTGCTGGCGATCGGCGGCGCCTTCAATGAGCTGGTCAATAGCCCCGAGTCCATCGGTCTGCATCGGGTGATGGTGGCGATGGCGACGCAGAATCCGGGGCTGGTGAAGATGTTCTTCGATGCCGGCCCGCAACAGCTGCTGTGCGATCTGCAACAGCTGTTCAGCAAGGCCGACGCACTGGGCTTGTTGGAGATCGACGACCCACTGCGCGCCGCCGAGCATTTCTGCTCGCTGATCAAGGGTGCCCAGCATTTCCGCCTGCTGGTCGGCTATGCCGAGGCGCCAACCGATGAGGAAGGCAACCTGCACGTCCGGGACGCGGTGAGTGTGTTTCTGCGCGCCTATCGTTGCTGACCTGAGCAAGCGAGAGGTTCGCGGACTGGGGAATCAGCCCTGCAGCTTCTTCTTCGGATAGATGTCGTAGCGGCTGGATTTTCCTTCCAGGCTGTAGCCGGGCTTGGCGCCTTCGATGGCCGGCGCCTTGCGCGGACGCTTGACCACCACACGATGGCTGGCCAGCTCCAGTGCCGCGGCCAGCAGCGCCGGCGCGTCCATATCGTCGCCGACGAACGGCCGAAACAGGCGCATCTCCTTCTTCACCAGCGCACTCTTTTCGCGATGGGGAAACATCGGGTCGAGGTAGATGACCTGCGGCGCCTCGCCCTGCCACTGCGTCATCAGCTCGATGGCATTGCCCTTGAGCAGGGTCATCCGCGCGGCGATCGCCCCCACCTCGGCGTCCCCAGACGCGCGACCCAGACCATCCTCCAGCAGCGCGGCAATCAGCGGCTGGCGTTCGATCAGGCTCACTTCACAGCCCAGCGTCGCCAGCACAAAGGCATCGCGCCCGAGCCCCGCTGTAGCATCCAGCACCCGTGGCCGGATACCGGGCTGGATGCCCACGGCCTTGGCGATCATCTGCCCACTGCCACCACCGAACTGACGCCGGTGCGCTGCGGCCCCCTCGACGAAATCCACCCGTACCGGCCCCGGTGCCTGCGCCTCGAGCAACTGCAGCTGCAAGCCGTCCGAGCCAATCTGCAAAGCGAATTCGGCCGCGTCCTGAATTTCCGGCAAGTCGAGACGCTGCGCCCATTGATGGGCGGCAGCGGCGAACTGAGGAGTCAGCGGTTCGACTCGAACCACAGGGTTGCGTGCGGACATTGGGCATCCAGCGGTGATGGAAAGCCGCGCATTGTGCCAGAGCATTCCAGGCTGCGCGCGAGCGTTCAGCGGCACATGCCGAAGCCACCCATGTCGACGTGAAAGTGGTCGTGGTGGGCCGCGTTGTATTCCGGCCCGAGCGTCACGTTGAACGCATCGCAGGCCGCATCGCGAGCCAGCCGCAGGAAACGCGCCTTGTCGCCCTCGCCGTCCCAGTCCCGAGCCACGGTGATGCGGGTGCCATCCTCAAGGTGAAAGCCCGCCATATCCAGCGCATTGGCGCTGGCGTGCTGGCTGCGGCGGTTGCTGCGGGCGATGTTGCGACAGGCAAAGCTGCCGAAGTGATCAATGCGCACCACCGGCTGCTCGAATACTGCCTGGGCCGCCGGCTGAAGCCCGTGCAACTCGAACATCGCATAAGCCGCCGCCAGCGGACAGGTGGCGAGAAAAGGCCCGTTGAACCGCACGTCCGAGCCCTGCACCCGAACGCTGTTCTCGACCGGACAGCCGGGCTCCGGCGTGCTGTCCGGCACGGCTGAATAACGCAGCGGCGCCGTGGCGAGCGCCTGTTCGCAGAGCGTTCGGTCCTGCTGCAGGCGCCGTAGCTTGAGTGGCGTCAACAGGTTCGGCGGCTCACGGATGTCCAGCGGCGCCCAGGGGTTCCAGCGCGGCGGGATGTCGATCAGGTCCTGCCGCACCGCCAGGGCGAAGCCGGCAAGCAGCAACAACAGGAAAAGAAAGAAACGGCCAAAGGTCATTCCTTATGGGCAACAGCCAACCCGCGAAGTTGAAAGGGATGTTTTACAAAACTGGTCGAAACCGCTCGCTCAGTCGGTCAGCAAGGACATCTGCGGCGCAGGGCGCAATGCAGACAGGGCCGGCAGGCCGGGCAAGCGTTCGCTCAGCAAGCCGTGAAAACGCATCGCCAGCTCGGGCGCACGATGATTGTCGGGGGTATGCAAATAGACGTGCGGCGTCTTGCCGGCCTCGATCCAACCAGCCACCTTGTCCAGCCAGGGCGCCATGAATGCGTCGTTCGCCTCCAGCTCGGGGTGACCGACGAAGCGCACCTGCGGCGAATCGCTGAATGCCACCGGGCGTACCGGCAGACGCGGCTTCTTGCTCTGCGCATGCAACACGGCGGGGTCGCGAGAGTGGCAGCTGAACAGCGCGCGGGTATCTAGGCAGATGCGCTCAATGCCGCGATCACGCAGCAATCGGTTCAACGCGCGCTCGCCATCCCCTCGGTCGAAGAATCCGGGATGCCGCACCTCGATCGCCAGCGCTGCGTCGAAGCCATCGATGAACGCCGCAAGCTCGCTCAATCTGGATGGCCCAACGCTGGCGGGCAGTTGCAGCCAGAACGGAGTTACCCTTCGCCCCAATGGCAGCAACAGCCGCTGGAAGGCATGCGCCTGCTCCAGCGCCGCACGCAGATCGCCGGCCTGGCTGACATCGCGGGGAAATTTGGCACAGAAGCGGAAGCCCTCGGGCATCTCGCCGGCCCAGCGCTGGACCTTCTGCTCCGATGGCCAGGCGTACAGCGTGGTATTGCCCTCGACTGTATTGAAGGTGGAACAGTAGCCGGCAAGGAAATCGGAAGCCGGCGTAGCCGTCGGGTACAACGAGCCGAGCCAGGCACTCTCGTTCCAAGAGGGACAACCAATGTAATAGGGAAGCTCTGGCAGATCGAACCGCCTCAGGCGTAGAGGTCGAGCCCGAGCACCTCTGCGCCGTCGAACTCGACGCTCATGCTGGCGGTGCTGGCGTAGCTAGCCAGCGCCTGGGCCACGCGACTGGTCAGTGGGCGCTCGGGCTGCGGTTCGTCATAGCGGAATGCGGAGTAGCGTTCGACCAGCGCGCTGGAATTGACCCGCTGCTGCGGACGATCGGCCTGGGGCTGGTAATCCTGACCGGAGCGGCTGTCGACCCCGCGCTGCGCCTGCGCGACCCGCTGCGTTTCCCCATAGCTATCCGCCGCCCTGCCGGTACGGGCAGAACGATCCGTTGAATAGGGAACGGGAAAGGAGCTTTCGACGCGCATCATTGGACTCGATCAGAGGCCCGGCGACTCTAACGGGCAGCCAGGAGTTTGGCAACGTTCCTCGTCATTTGATCCCTTTGGGCGTCGCAACATTGTCCCGCAGGTAGACCGGCTGGGCCTGATCGGCCTCCAGCGCCTCGCCTCGGTGCCAGGCGAAACTAGCCAGACTCAGCAGATCTTCGGCATGCGGCAGCATCCCGGCGTCGTGCGCACGTACGGCCGCGGTTATCCGCTCGGCGTAACCCCAGCCGGTACCGGCGCCAAACCAGTCCTCACCTGCATCGCGCGGCAGCACCGCCTGCTCGGGCGGCAGCACGGCCTCACTGCCGACCAGCTGCATCTCCCCGGCCTGCTCGCGATAACAGCCCCAGTAGACCTCGTCCATGCGCGCATCGATGGCCGCCGCGACCTGCGCGGCGCCGTGCTCACGCCAGGCCCGTTGGGCAATGGTCGCGAGGGTCGAAACCGGCAGCACCGGCCGCTGCAACGCGAACGCCAGGCCCTGCACCACACCGATGGCAATCCGCACGCCGGTAAAGGCACCTGGCCCCCGCCCGAAAGCGATGGCATCCACCGCGGACAGCGCAACCCCGGCCTCGCCGAGCAGCGTCTGCACCATCGGCAGCAGCCGCTGGGCATGCAGGCGCGGAATCACCTCGTAGTGACTCAGCACCTTGCCGTCGTGCAACAGCGCGACTGAGCAGGCTTCGGTGGCAGTATCCAGGGCCAGCAGAGTGGTCATCGGGTCGGTCCGGTCGGTAAAAAGGCGCCGATTCTAACGTATTCGCGGAGCGGGTTCTTTCGCGCCGGTCCTGATCTCTGGGCAAAAAAATGCCCGTATCTTTCGATACGGGCATTTCTATCGCTCGTGCCAGGCAGCTTCGATCAGCTCAGTGCAGCGAACACCTTGGCCGTAATCTCGTCCACCGAACCGACACCTTCGATGCAGCTGTACTTCGGCGTGCCTTCCGCGGCTGCCAGGCTCTGGTAAAAGTCCACCAGCGGCTTGGTCTGCGCATGGTAGACGGACAGGCGATGACGCACGGTCTCTTCCTTGTCGTCTTCGCGCTGGATCAGCTCATCGCCGGTTTCGTCGTCCTTGCCAGCAACCTTCGGTGGGTTGTGCTCGGTGTGATAGACGCGGCCGGAAGCCGGATGCACACGGCGACCCGCGATGCGGCCGACGATCTCCTCGTCGTCCACGGCGATCTCGATCACGTTATCGATGCGCACGCCTGCTTCCTTCAAAGCTTCGGCCTGCGGAATGGTGCGCGGGAAGCCGTCGAAGAGGAAGCCATTGGCGCAATCCGGCTGCGCGATGCGCTCCTTGACCAGGTTGATGATCAGGTCATCGGAAACCAGGCCACCGGCATCCATCACGCTCTTGGCCTTGAGGCCCAGCTCGGTGCCCGCCTTGACTGCGGCACGCAGCATGTCGCCCGTGGAGATCTGCGGAATACCGAATTTTTTGGTAATGAAGCCAGCCTGGGTACCTTTTCCGGCACCGGGCGCTCCCAGCAGAATCACACGCATGATGAGTCCTCGAGTTTCTTAGAAGGGGGGCGATCCTGCCAGCGGGCCGGAGTGGCTCTTCGCTGACGAATCAAAAATTCTGGTTTGCCGCCATGCGACAAAAGGTTGAACACGATACACAGCGCACCGAGGCGGCACAAGCCGTCCCGAAAGCGTCTATCGACCCGCATAAATGTCGCGATTCGACGCGAGTTGCGCTCAACGACTACGCATCGCGCAGCCGTTGAGCGCCGGGAACCGCCACTTCAGCCCGTGTTGCGCAAGCCCGCCGCGATACCCGCCACACTGACCAGCAGCGCCTGCTCGAGCGGGCTGTCTGCCGGGTTCTGCTGCTGCCTTGAGCGAGCCAGCAGTTCTATCTGCAGCAGGTGCAACGGATCAAGATAGGTGTTGCGCAGACTGAACGCCTCCTGGGTCTTCGGGCTGTGGTCGAGCAGATCGGCCTGGCCGGTCACGCTCAGCACAGCGCCGACCACCTGCGACAATCGGTCACGCAAATCGCCACCAAGGGAAAGCAGTTCCGGCTGCACCAGACGTTCATCGTAACGCCTTGCGATATCGGCATCGGCCTTGGCCAGCACCATTTCCAGCATGTCGATGCGCGTAGTGAAGAACGGCCATCGCGCACGCATTTCGGCCAGCCGCTCGCCCTCCCCGCGCGTCAGTGCGCTCTGCAGCGCCTGCTCCCACCCAAGCCAGGCGGGCAGCATCAGCCGCGTTTGCGTCCAGGCGAAAATCCAGGGAATCGCCCGCAGGCTTTCCACCCCTCCCTCGCGACGTTTGGAGGGGCGACTACCCAACGGCAAACGGCCCAGTTCCAGCTCGGGTGTCGCCTGGCGGAAGTAATCGACGAACAGCGGATGCTCGCGTACCACGCCACGATAGGCCGCCACCCCTTCGGCGGACAGGCGATCCATGGTCTCACGCCAACCGGGCTCGGGCATCGGCGGCGGCAACAGAGTCGCCTCGAGCACCGCGGCGAGGTACAGGTTGAGGTTCTGCTCGGCGATGTCCGGCAAGCCGAATTTGAAGCGAATCATTTCGCCCTGTTCGGTGGTACGGAAGCGCCCGACAACCGAGCCCGGCGGCTGCGACAGAATCGCCGCATGCGCCGGGCCACCGCCACGCCCCACGGTGCCGCCGCGGCCATGGAACAGCAACAGTTCGACGTCGTGCTCCCGGCATACGTCCACCAGCCGTTCCTGAGCGCGGTATTGGGCCCAGGCGGCGGCAGTGGTGCCAGCATCCTTGGCCGAGTCGGAGTAGCCGATCATCACCTCCTGCGGGCCATGCAGACGCTGGCGATACCCGGGCAGCGCGAGCAGGCGGTCGATGATCGGCGCGGCGTTGTTCAGGTCATCCAGGGTTTCGAACAGCGGCACCACACGCATCGGTCGCTGCAGGCCGGCTTCCTTGAGCAGCAACTGCACGGCGAGTACATCGGAGGCCGCATGGGCCATGGAAATGACATAGGAGCCAAGTGACGCCGCTGGCGCCTCGGCGATCACCGCGCAGGTGGCGAGCACCTCGGCGGTATCGGCCGACGGATGATAATGCGCCGGCAGCAGCGGGCGGCGATTGCCCAGTTCAAGCTGCAGCCAGTCCAGTCGCCGCTGCTCGTCCCACGCCTGATAGTCGCCCAGCCCGAGGTAATCGGTGATTTCCGCCAGTGCTGCGGCATGCCGTGCCGCGTCCTGGCGAATGTCCAGCCGTACCAGGAACAGCCCGAACACGGCCAGTCGCCGCAGGCAGTCAAGCAGCGCGCCATCGGCGATCATGCCCATCCCGCGGGCATGCAACGAGCGGTAGCAGAGTTCCAGCGGCCGACGCAGCTCGGCGCAGTCCTGCAGCACTTCCGCGGGAGCCGGCTGGCCATGCTCGATGGCCGCTCGCGCCCACTCCCGGGTCGCCCGCAGGCGTTGACGCAGGGGCTTGAGCAGGACCCGGTACGGCTCGGCCGAATCACCGGTCAGGCGCAGCAGTTCCTCACTGGCTTCGCTCATCGACAATGCGGTGATTAACCCTTCGATCTCCCGCAGGTACAGATCGGCAGCCACCCAGCGCGCGGTCAGCAACACTTCGCGGGATACCATCGCGGTCACGTTCGGGTTGCCATCGCGGTCGCCGCCCATCCAGGAGGCGAAGCGGATCGGCGCGGCTTCCAGTGGCAGGTGCAGCCCGGTCGTCCGCCTGAGCGTCGCATCGGTCTGGCGCAATACATTGGGTACGGCCTTCCACAGCGAGTTCTCGATGGCGGCGAAGCCCCACCGCGCCTCTTCCACCGGCGTCGGTCGGTTGCGACGAATTTCCTCGGTGTGCCAGACCTCGGCGATCAGGCGCTGCAGCTGCAGCTCGATCTTCGCCTGCTCGGCGTCGGAGAGGTCGGTGTGGTCCCGTGCGGCCAGCTGTTCGGCGATGGCGTCGTACTTCTGGATCAACGTGCGCCGTGAAACTTCGGTGGGGTGCGCTGTCAGCACCAGTTCGATTTCCAGGCGGCTGACCTGCCGTGCAATGAACTCGTCGCCGTGTCCGGCGGCCTTGAGGCGTTCGATCAGATCGGCGAACACGCTGGTTTCGAACGGTACCGGCTCGCCTGCCGTACGGCGACGAACCTGATGGTACTGCTCGGCGATATTGGCCAGGTTGAGGAACTGGTTGAACGCCCGTGTCATCGGCAGCAGTTCATTCTCGTCAAGGCTGTCGAGCGTCTCGGACAGCAGTTGCGCACCCTCGGCCGAGCCTTTGCGTGCGGCCTTGGCACCCTTGCGGATGCGTTCGATCTTGTCGAAGAACTGGTCGCCATGCTGGGCGCGAATGGTGTTGCCGAGCAGTTCGCCAAGCAGGTGTACGTTGTCGCGCAGGCGCGCGTCGATGATTTTCGCCATGACCTTCTTGCTCCTCCTGGGCTGCCGCCTTCACATGAGCGACTCGCCGCTGCTTATCAGACGCGCCGCGGAGAAAACGATCCTGAACGGCTACGCTGAAATTACCTCCAACCAGAGTGCCCACCGCATCCGGTCATGACAAGGCGTCAACGCCGACGACCCTGTTGCGGACAGCACGATTGCACATCGTCATCACCGCTCGTAAGCGCGGGCAAAGGAGTAATCATGAGAATTTCCGAGCTGGTCAGCCATTGGGAACGCGACGCCAAGGGTCACATGAGCCAGACAACCTACAGCATTCCGCTGGACGTCGAGAGCGCGGCGCGGCTCGCGGCGCTCGCCGAGATGTACCCCAAGCGCAGCACCGAAGCGCTGCTCGGCGAGCTGGTTGGTGCGGCCCTGGAAGCCGTCGAAACCAGCCTGCCGTATGAGCGCGGCACCCAGGTCATCGCCACTGACGAACAGGGCGACCCGGTCTACGAAGACATCGGGCCCACCCCGCGCTTTCTCGAGCTCTCGCGCAAACACCTCAAGCGCATGCTCGACGAGGAAGCGTCTTCCACCCCACCGGCCTGACCCGAAAGCGCACCCTGTACGCTCGGCGCCCGCTCAGGGCGCCATCACACAGGTCACCTTTGTTGCATACGCCCGCCCTGCCCGCGCAGGCCAGTCTCCACCCCGTTAATACCGCGCTGGTAGCGGATTCCCCGATGACAACCGCTCTAGCCCGCCAA
>LNAP01007461.1_pt1 | contig 14890 bp, 16 predicted proteins | sample 602601 | NCBI WGS metagenome assembly LNAP01 (sample SAMN02440304, study PRJNA202911) | soil metagenome | biome: Subtropical and temperate rainforests or woodlands; isolation source: soil samples (1 kg each in a 20% v/v slurry with milli Q water) were... ...
AGATGCGGGCTTACTGGACTTTCTTGGAACTTCTTGGAATTCGGGTTGGTGCCCGGGGCCGGAATCGAACCGGCACGCCTCGCGGCGGGGGATTTTGAGTCCCCTGCGTCTACCAATTTCACCACCCGGGCTTCAAGTAGTACGCCCAATAGAGCACTGGGCGCGGTAGGAAAGGCGTAATTATACACGCTTGTGGTGACGTGAACAGACCACGACGGGCACGGTACTTGCTGGTGTTACGCCACGCATTTCAAAATCCTTGGAATGCCCTGATGCACCTGTAGTCACTCTAGGAGAAAACACATGAAAATACGAGTCCTGATGCCTATTCTTTTGGCGCTGGCTGCTCTTGCAGGCGGTTGCACCAACACCTTCCACGGCGCTGGTGAGGATATTGAGCGGGGTGGCGAAAAAATCCAGGAAAAAACGAGCTAACACCTGCGCTAGAAACTTCGTAGCTAAGCCGCCGATGTTGTGCTCATCGGCGGCTTTGTTGTCGTCGGCATTGCAACAAGGGCCCGCGATGGCAAGATTCAATTGCGATGATATTGTCATGTGTGCAGTCTGGCTTCTAAGGGGCGCACGTATTGGCTAAAGATCAGTGCCCGCCCACCAGTTTGCGCAGCCACGTCACCATGGCTCTGGGCAGCTCGGTGGGTTCCTGCAGCAAAGCGTATTGGCCGGGGCCGAACATGCCGGGCAGGTAGTTTGCGGCTTGGCGGTCTATGGTCAGGCAAAATGGAAACACGCCCTGCATGCGGGCTTCGGTAATGGCGCGTTTGGTGTCTTCTATGCCGTAGCGGCCTTCGTATTCATCCACGTCATTGGGTTTGCCGTCTGACAGCATCAACAACAGGCGGTGTTCGGCGGGCTGTTGCATCAGTTGGGCGGTGGCATGGCGCAGTGCGGCGCCGCTGCGCGTGTAGTACTGGGGTTCCAGCGCGGCGATGCGCAGTGCAACGGCGGGGCCGTGAGGTTCCGCAAAATCCTTGATCTGCCGCACGGTGACGCCTTTGGGGCCTTCGCCCGAAAAGGCCTGTATGGCGCACGGTTCCCCCATGTGTTCCAGGGCGATGGTAACCAGCAGCAGCGCCTCGCGTTCAACGTCGATGATGCGGCGCTTGCCGGATAGCCACGAATCGGTCGAGCCACTGATATCGACCAGCAGCATAATGGCCAGGTTGCGCACTTGTGGGCGTTGCAGGCGGTACAGGTTTTGCGGCATGGGCAGGCCGGCCCGAGCATCGGCACCAGCTTCTATCCAGGCATCCAGGTCAATATCGTCGCCGTCAGCCTGGCGGCGCAGCCATTGGCGCTCGGGGCGCAGGGCGTCGAAGTGCTTGCGTATGGTGTGGATCATTGCACGGTGCTGCAGCAGGGTTTGATCCACCCAGGTCTGGGGGCCGGGTTCGGGGGCCAGGCTGTGCACGGCGGCACCGGGGTGGCGGTATCCGCCCTGGCGGTAATCCCATTCGGGGTAATACACAATGCGTTCGGACGCTGGTGTAGCAGTGGGATGGGCGCTGCTTTGTTTATCCGGTGGGTCGTCGGACAGCAGGACTTCCTTGGCAGGTGTGGGGGTACGAACCAGCCGGGCTTCGGCCAGCTCCGACAGCGCATCGGCGTACTCGTCGGCGGCGGTGTCTTCGTCGCGGTCAGCGGGGCGTTGCATGCCCATGGGGTCTTCGGCTTTCTCCAGGGGGTCGGCGGTTTGCACCATCCATACACCTTGTTGCTCGTCGTCTTCGTCTTCCTTTGCCTGGCGTTCTTTGGGGCGGCGCGGCAAGCGGGCACTTCGCGGAGTTTGCCGGTTCAGGTCGGGTAAGGCCAGGTCCTCGTGCTGTTCGCCGGCGTGCTCACCGGGGTGGGGCAGTAGATCGCCGGTCCAGAGGTCTTTGTATAGGGCCTGGTGGGTAGGCGCGTTGGCGCTGTCGGGGTCCATCTGTTTCAGCAACTGATGGGCGTGATGCAGTGATTCTGGCGGTGTGGCACACACGGGCAGGCCAACGTTTGTATTCAGGCCGGAACCCAACGTTGCCTGAATCAGGGCTTCAATGGGCTGACAGGCGGTGGGTATGCGTCCCAGTGCCGGGCGCAGTGCCAGAGCGTGCCGGCGCAGGGCGATTACTGCGGTGTCCATGCCCGGCAGCCGCTGCACCAGGTCGTGGTCGCAAGCTTGGGCTTCCAGTATCAAATACAGGGCGTAAGTGCGGGGGTTTAAGGGCGACGTGGCCCGAGCCAGGGTGTGGGCGCTACCCCGAAAGGCGCGCAGGGCCTGCAACAGGGCCAGGGTGCGAAACCGCGCCAGGGCCTGCGTCCAGTCGGTGCTGTCCAGGCTGTTGGGCAGCCAGATCGCATTCCCGTCAGTGGCGGGCAAGGCCATGGTAGATGGCACCACATCGTGCCGGCGAAACAGACGTGTAAGCAGTGTGGCGGGGGCCTGGGTTTGAGCGAGGCGCAAGGGGTAGTTGACGGCAAACACGGCCTTGATCAGCAGGTCCAGCCTCGGTGCAACCTGAGCCAGAATGATTGGGCGCCGATGCCAGCGAGCTGTCGCTGGCGGCGCAACCTCCGGCGGTCATCCTGATGGCCGGCCTGCAGGGGGCGGGTAAAACCACTACCACGGGCAAGCTGGCCAAGTGGCTGTCCGAAGGCGGTCACACCCAGAACGGACGCAAGACCGGTAAGAAGAAAGTCCTGGTGGTCAGTGCCGACGTTTATCGTCCGGCTGCTATCGAACAGCTTAAAACTGTGGCGGCACAGGTCAAGGTCGACTTCCTGCCGTCCGACACGTCGCAGAAGCCGGAAGACATTGCCCGCTTGGCGCTCGATCATGCCAAGCGTCATCATTACGACGCCTTGATTGTGGATACCGCCGGACGCCTGGGTATCGACGAAGCCATGATGCGCGAAATCCGCGCCTTGCACGATCTGCTCAAGCCTATTGAAACCCTGTTTGTGGTCGATGCCATGCAAGGGCAGGACGCGGTCAATGTGGCACAGGCCTTTGCGCAGGCACTGCCCTTGACGGGTGTGGTGCTGACCAAGATGGATGGCGATGCGCGTGGTGGGGCTGCGCTGTCCGTGCGACATGTAACCGGCAAGCCCTTGAAGTTCGTAGGGCTGTCTGAAAAAATGGACGGCCTCGAGCCCTTCCACCCGGAACGCATGGCGCAGCGCGTACTGGGCATGGGCGACATTGTCGCCTTGGTCGAGCAGGCCCAGAAAAACATTGATGTGGCCGAAGCCGAAAAGCTGGCGGCCAAAATCAAATCAGGCAGCCGTTTCGACTTGAACGATTTTCGTGATCAGTTGCAGCAGGTCAAGAAAATGGGCGACATGGGTTCGTTGCTTGAAAAACTACCGGCGCAATTCGCCCAGGCAGCGGGGCAGATGCAAGGCGCCCAGGCCGAAAAGCAATTGCGTCGCAGCGAAGGCATACTCAATTCCATGACGCCGGCTGAACGGGCCAAGCCTGAATTGCTCAAGGCGTCGCGCAAGCGCCGTATTGCAGCGGGGTCGGGCGTACCCGTACAAGAAGTGAACCGCCTGCTGGCTCAGTATGACCAGATGCAGGGCATGATGAAGCAAATGAAAAAAGGCGGCATGGCCAAGATGATGCGTGCCATGGGCGGCCTGAAAGGCCTGGGCAAGGGCGGCGGGGGCGGCTTCGGCGGCTTTCGCTGACTTATCCACCTCGCGGCTTGCATGCCGCTCGGATGCGTCAGGCGCATGACAGTCCGCAGGGACTGTCATTGGTCCTGACTTACCCACCTCCCACGGCGACTACGATTTCTAGCTGGTCGCCGTCTGACAGCGGCGCGCTGCCATGGGTGCTTTTGGGGACGATGTTGCCGTTCTGTTCGACGGCGATGCGCTTGTCCTGGTAGCCCAGATGGGCGATCAGTTCGGCGATGGTCGACACCGCGTCCAGTTGCAGGGGCTTGCCATTAAGAATGATGTTCATGATGTAAAGGGTATCAGATCAGCTGAATTGGTCGGTGGCTTGCAATAGCTTGGCCAGGATGCCGGGTTCATCGAAAGCATGGCCGGCATCGTTGACCAGATGATATTCGGCTTGGGGCCAGGCTTTATGCAGTTCCCAGGCCGTACACGCCGGCGTGCAGACGTCGTACCGCCCCTGAATGATGACGCCGGGGATGCCATGCAGCAAATGTGCACGACTTAGCAATTGGCCTTCTTCCATGAAGCCCCGATTCACAAAGTAATGATTTTCGATGCGGGCAAACGCCAGGGCGGACTCGTCGCTGGCATGGTCCTGCTGATGTGCCGCACTGGGCAGTAAAGAAATAGTCCGACTTTCCCATTGCGTCCAGGCATGGGCCGCTTGTAGTTGCACTGCGCGATCAGACCCCGTCAGACGACGGTGGTAGGCGTTGATCAAGTCGCTGCGCTCGTCTTCCGGTATGGGGGCCAGGTAGTCTTCCCAATAATCTGGAAACAGGTGCGATGCGCCTTCCTGGTAGAACCACTGCAGTTCTTTCTGACGTATGGTGAATATGCCGCGAACGATCAGTTCGCTGACACGCGCCGTGTGCGTTTGTGCGTAGGCCAGCGCCAGTGTCGAGCCCCACGAACCGCCAAATACCAGCATGGAGTCTGCTTCCAACACTTCGATACGCAGGCGTTCGATGTCGCTGACCAGATCCCACGTGGTGTTGTGTTCAAGGCCGGCGTGTGGCGTAGACCGGCCGCAGCCGCGCTGGTCGAACAGCAAGACCTTGTAGCGTTGCGGGTTGAACAGCCGGCGGTGAGCCGTTGAGCAACCGCCGCCCGGGCCGCCGTGCAGGAAAATGGCGGGTTTGCCTTGCGGGTTACCGCAAAGCTCCCAATACACTTGGTGGCCATCTCCAGTGTTCAAGTATCCATGAGCGTAAGGTTGTATGTCGGGATACACGTGGGCTTCCTTGTTGTTGTCTTGGCTGCGTGTGCCTTGAAGGGCGGGCGGGTTTATGTGCGGGTGAAGATCAGGTCCCAGACGCCATGGCCCAGGCGTAATCCGCGTGTTTCAAACTTGGTTTGCGGACGGAAATCCGGGCGGGGTGCGTAACCGGCAGCCGTATTGGTCAGTAATGGCTCGCCGCCCAATACGTCTAGCATCTGTTCTGCGTAGTTTTCCCAATCGGTGGCGCAGTGGATGTAGCCGCCTGGCCTGATGCGGCTGGCCAGCAGCGCAATAAAGGCCGGCTGCACCAGCCGACGCTTGTGGTGGCGGGTTTTGGGCCATGGGTCGGGAAAGTAAATATGAACACCGGCCAGCGAATCGGGTGCGATCATGTCGCGTGCGACCTCGACGGCATCATGCTGGATGATACGTATATTGGTTTGCCCGGACTCTTCAATGCGTTTAAGCAGCGCACCCACACCCGCATTGAATACCTCGACGCCCAGAAAGTTGTCGTCGGGCCGCGCCTGTGCAATCTTCAAGGTGGTTTCGCCCATGCCAAAGCCGATTTCCAGCACCGTGGGAGCAATTCGGCCAAAGGCCTGGTCCAGCGGCAAGGTAGTACGACGATAAGGCAGGGACCACAGTGGCAACAGACGGTCCAGCGCTTCTTTTTGCCCCGGGGTAATGTGGGCGCGCCGGTGCACGAAGCTGCGGATATGACTGGTGCCCGATGGCGCCGTCGAGGTCGTGACCAGGTCGTCGGCCTGCGGACGGGTGCCGGATGTGGAGTTGGCGCCGGCATCGTTTGCGATGTGCTGGCCCGTTTTGGGTGGTGTGTGCGTGTTCATGGCTGAATTGTAGCGTCAGCCTGCCCTTTTTTCGCGTGGGCGGGCGGCGTGCCGGGTGGTCTTCGACATGAATTTGTCGGCAGCGCTATAATTCGTGGCTTTCGTAAGAGGCGGGAGAACGGCAGCTTCCCAAGCTGCATACGAGGGTTCGATTCCCTTCACCCGCTCCACTATTGGCCACCATAGGTGGGCAATCAGTTCGTTTGCAATGTAGTGGTATGGCACATAAGAACCAGCAATCCAGCCCGGCAGCAGCGGCTACCGAAGAAAATGGCGGAGTTAAAAAGCCGTTGGCCAGCCAGACGCTGATGCGCGGCCTGGACATCCTTGAAGCGGTTGCTGAAGGGGTCGACGATATTGCCGACATCGCCAGTGCAACCGGCATGACTTACAGCACGGCTCATCGCATACTGGGGGCCTTGCAACAGCGGCATTACGTCAAACGCGAGCCCGGCAGCGGCTATCGTCTGGGGCGCAAGGTGCTTGAGCTTGGCTACCGCGCCTATTCACAGGTCGACCTGACGGGCTTGGCGCGCCCCATCCTTCAGCGCTTGGCGCTGGAAACCTCTGACACCGTTCACTTGGGCTATACCGAACCGGACGACATTATTTATCTGGACAAGATCGCTAGCCGCCGCGCCGTCGAAATCAGTTCGCGCATCGGCGGCAGCAAGCCGTTGATCTCAACCGGCATTGGCAAGGCGTTGATCCTGGATTATTCCGAAGCCGAGCTGGTCGGTCTATACAGGCGTGGCGTACATTTGCTGCGCGACCCCATGACGCTTGGGCAATGGCTGCAGATGATGCACGACTATCAACGCCAGGGCTATTCGTATGACATGGGGGAAGACGAGTACTCCATACGCTGTGTAGCCGCCCCGGTACGCGACAGCAGCGGCAAGATCGTGGCCGCCATCAGCGTGTCGAGCACGCTCGAGTACATGGATGCAAAACGCATGCAGAGCTTGGTGCCCAAGGTGTTGGATACAGCCGCCCAAGTCAGTGCTGAACTGGGGCGGCCACGCTAAGGCGTCTGAACTTTATGGTGCAATGATTTTGCCCGGGTTCATGATGTTGTGCGGGTCGACTGCGCGCTTCATGGATCGTATCAGTGCAATTTCCGCCTCGCTGCGGCTATAGTCCAAGTAGGGCTTCTTGTGCAGACCTATCCCATGTTCGGCCGAGACGGAACCGCCCAGCTCGTTGGTGATCGTATAAAACGCCTTCTCGATCGCTTGCTCCGTTTTGCGGTCAGCGTCGGGTAAGGGTCCCACCACGATATGCACGTTGCCATCGCCCACATGGCCAAAGAACATTGCGTGTATGCCGGCGAATTGTTCTTCCATGACGACGCGCATGCGCTCCACGCATTCGCCAATGCGCGAAATCGGAAACGACACATCGAAGTTGATGGTGGGGGCGTAAGCAGTGAGCATTTCGCCGATCGAGTCGCGCAAGGCCCAGAAGTCTTCAGCGTCGGCATGCGACTGTGCAATGGCGGCGTCCAGTGCCCAACCTTCAGACAAAGCGTGCTCCAGCACAGACTCAAATCGTTCAGCGTTCTCTTCGGGGGCGCTGCCCTGCATGTCGAGCAGAACATAAATGGGATAGTCGGCGGACAGCGGTGCGCGTATGCCCCCGACCGTGGTGGCCGACTTGTAATAGTCGGCCCACATGACTTCAAAGGCGCTGACCAGGCCCGATAGCCGCTGTTGCGCGTAGCGCAGCAGTTTGATGACGGAATCGAAATCGTTGACGGCGATAAGCGCGGTGTTGGCACCCGTGACGCCCGGGTGCAGACGCATGACCGCCTTGCTGATGATGCCCATGGTGCCTTCCGTACCTATGAACAGACCTTTCAGATCGGGGCCGGCGTTGTTCTTGACCATCTTGTTGAGCATGCTCAGCACGGTGCCATCGGGCAGGACGACCTCTAGTCCCAACACCAGATCACGCGCCATGCCGTAGCGGATGACACGATTGCCGCCGGCATTGGTGGCGATATTGCCGCCGATCTGGCACGAACCGCGCGCACCCAGGTCCAGCGCAAAGAAGAAACCCGCGTTTTGCGCGGCTTCCTGCATGGTTTGCAAGGGAGTGCCGGCTTGCACGGTAATGGTGGCCGATGCCGCGTCTATTTCATCAATGCCCGACATGCGTTCAAGTGACACCACGATGGCGCCTTCGTCCGGCACGGCGCCACCGGCCAGGCCGGTCAGGCCGCCCTGCGGCACCACCGGCCAGCGGTGAGCAAGGCAGGCCGCCATCACGCGGGAGATTTCCTCGGTCGTGCGCGGGCGCACCACCGCCAGCGGCTTGCCGCCGATTTCGCCGCTCCAGTCCTGCAAATATTTTTCGCTGATGGCGGTACCGGTCAGGACATCGTCTTGGCCCAGGGCGGCTTGCAAGGCATTGACGACCGCTGTGGCGGCGGCCGGGTCTTGGTTGGTTGTAGCGACGGTAGGCATGATGTAGGGGCTCCGAGAAGAAAAGGGTCGAAGAGGTAAGGTGGTATTCTCATATATTGAGAGTTGCATTCAATAGTTGAAAAAATTTTAGCATCAAACTAAAATCGCATACCATAATGTCGTGTCAGGCCGCGGGGGAACATCCTTGGCGACAGGTGGCGACATGGTGTCAATACGCCCGTCGTGTGAGCATGGCGGGATTGAATAATGATTCACGGAGATCAGCCATGCTTTTCAAGCTCCCTAGTAAATTTGTGCGGTCTGCAGCCATGATTCTTGGGCTGTGTGCATTCTCGGCAGGCGTAGCCACTACGGCCGCCGCCCAGCAAACAGTGGCTTTGAAAGCCGCTCACGCGTCGTCAACCACCAGCACCGGGCATGCCGCGCTTGAGTTCCTGGGCAAGGAATTGTCGGAAAAAACCGACGGCCGCATTACGGTTGAAATTTTCCCGAACTCGCAGTTGGGCAGCGAGCGTGAGCTGATCGAAAGTATCCAGCTGGGCAACGTTGACATGGCATTCGTCTCCTCCGCCGTGTTGGGCAACTTTAACAAACAATTCTTCGCACTGGATATCCCCTTCCTGTTCAAGGATCGTGCCAGCGTATATCGCGTGCTCGACGGCAAGATCGGTACCGATCTGCTGACCAGCCTGGAAAAAGTGGGCATCAAGGGCCTGGGCTATTGGGAAAACGGTTTCCGCCAGCTCACCAACAACAAGAAGGTCATCAAGTCGCCTGAAGACCTGAAAGGCATGAAGATGCGCACGATGGAAAACGAAGTGCACTTGGCCGCCTGGAAGGAAGAGGGCGCCAACCCCGCACCTTTGGCATTCGGCGAGCTGTTCACGGCGTTGCAGCAAGGTACGTTTGACGCACAGGAAGGCCCCATCAACCTGTTCTATGACATGAAGTTCAATGAGGTGCAGAAGTTCATCACCAAGACCAACCACGTATATTCCCCGTGGCCCGTGCTGATCAACCCTGACGTCTTCAACAGCCTGAGCGACGCCGATAAGACCGTGTTGGTCGAGTCCATGAAGAAGGCCACGGCATTCCAACGCGAGTTGGCTCAACAGGCCGACGAAAAGGCGGTTGCCGCCATGACCGACGTGACCATTACCGAGCTCACGCCGGAAGAGCACGCCGCCTTTGCCAACAAAATGGGTCCCATCCATGAGCTGGTGAAGGACAAAATCGGTGCCGAAACCGTTGACAGCATCATCGCTGAAGTCAGCAAGGGCTGATCGCTTCCGGGGTTAATACCCGCCACGACCGACACGCTGCATGCCCCAGGGGCATCCAGCGTGTCGTGCCGCACATCGAAGACTGAATATCATGTTCAAATTCCTTGATAAGCATCTGGAAGAAGTGTTGCTTGTGTTCCTTCTTTCCTTGATGTCGATTCTGATTGGCGCGCAGGTGTTCATGCGTTACGTCATGAACGACTCTCTGGCCTGGTCCGAAGAGGTGGCGCGTTACGCCTTCATCTGGGCCACCTACATAGGCGTTGCCTGTGGCGTCAAGCGCAATGCACACATTTGCGTCGAAGCCGTCGTCACGCGCTTTTCCCCTTTGTATCGGCGTTACGCGGCCATCTTTTCACACATTTTGTTCATCGTCTTTTCGGTGATGGTAATGAAAGAGGGTTACGCACTGACGGTCAAGATCTTCGGATTCGGCCAGCAGTCTTCCGCCCTGGGATTGCCCATGGGTTACATCTATCTTGCGCCTACCGTGGGCTTCGGGCTGGTTGTTATCCGCCTGTTGCAAAACATCGCCATGGAACTGAAAGCGATACGCAACGGGGAGGGTCAATAAATGGTTTCCCTATTATTATTCGGCTGCTTCATCGCGCTATTGATTGCCAGTGTTCCGGTTGCCATTTCGCTGGGCCTGGCGTCCGCCTTTGCGCTGTTGTATAGCGGCAAGGTCAGCAGTTCTTATATTGCACAAGGCCTGGTCACGTCGATTGACTCGTTCCCGTTGATGGCGGTGCCGTTCTTTATTCTGGCCGGCGACCTGATGGGCGTTGGTGGCCTTTCGCGCCGCCTGCTGGCGGTGGCCAATGTGTTTTTTGGCCGCTACACCGGCGGCCTGGCCATTATTGCCGTGGTCACCTGCTTGTTCTTCGCCGCAATTTCGGGTTCCGGCCCGGCCACCGTCGCGGCCATTGGAGGCCTGTTGTTGCCGGCCATGGTGCGTGCGGGTTACGACAAGGGCTATTCGGTAGGCTTGATCGCTTCTGCGGGCAGCCTGGGAATCATTATTCCCCCCAGCATCCCCATGATCATTTACGCCGTGTCGGCCAACGTGTCGATTACTGAAATGTTTATCGCCGGGGTAATTCCTGGCTTGTTGATCGGCCTGGCTTTGATTGGCGTGGCTTACTGGAAAGCACGCAAGGAAGGCTACAAGGGGTCGTCGGAGCGCTTCTCAGGCAAAGAGGCCTGGGCTGTCTTCTGGGACGCCAAGTGGGCGTTGTTGGTGCCGGTGATCATCCTGGGCGGGATCTATGGCGGCGTGTTCACGCCGACCGAAGCCGCCGCAGTCGGCGTGATCTACGGCTTTGTCGTTGGCGTGTTTGTGTACAAGGAAATCAGCTTCAAGGGCCTGTATACGGTGATCGCAAACTCGGCGCTGACGTCGGCTACCGTGATCGTGATCGTGGGTACGGCCACCATTTTTGGTCGCATGCTGGCCATTGAGCGTATCCCGTTCATGATTGCCGACTACATCGTTCACCTGACCGACAGCCCCATCCTGATCCTGTTGCTGGTCAACCTGTTGCTGCTGTTTGTGGGCATGTTCATGGAGACCCTGGCAGCGATCATCATCCTGGTGCCCATACTGCTTCCGGTCGTGGTGGCTGTGGGCGTTGACCCCGTCCACTTCGGGATTGTGATCATCGCCAACCTGGCCATCGGCATGGTGACGCCACCGGTAGGGGTGAACCTGTTTGTGGGCGCACGCATGGGCGAGACCAATCTTGAAAAGGCTGCCGCAGGGGCCTTGCCGTTCATCATTTCGATGTTGGCCGTATTACTGCTTATCACCTATGTGCCATGGCTATCGCTGGCCGCCCTAAGCTTGTTCGGCAATTAAAGGGGGCCAGTTCCTTGACGCATTTTTTTAGAATTTTTTGGGAGTAAATCATGGCGAAGAAATTGAAAGCAGCCATTATCGGCCCCGGCAATATTGGCACCGATCTTTTGGCAAAACTCATGCGCAGCCCCGTGCTGGAGCCCGTCTGGATGGTGGGGGTCGATCCTTCATCCGACGGCCTGAAGCGCGCTGCCGAGCTCGGCTTGAAGACCACGGCCGACGGCGTCGATGGCATGCTGCCGTTCGTGAAGGAGGACGACATTCAGATCGCCTTCGACGCGACCAGCGCCTATGTGCACAAAGACAACTCCGATAAGCTCACGGCCCTGGGCGTGATGATGATCGACCTGACGCCCGCGGCCATTGGCCCGTTCTGCGTACCGCCGGTCAATCTGCAAGAGCACCTGGGCAAGGGTGAGAAGAACCTGAACATGGTTACTTGCGGCGGTCAGGCGACCATACCCATGGTGCATGCCGTTTCGCGCATTCAGCCGGTGGAATATGGCGAGATCGTGGCAACGGTGTCGTCCAAGTCGGCAGGCCCCGGCACGCGCAAGAACATCGATGAGTTCACGCGTACCACCGCCGGCGCGGTCGAGAAAGTGGGCGGTGCCAAAGTGGGTAAGGCCATCATCATTCTGAATCCCGCCGAGCCCCCGCTCATCATGCGCGATACCGTGCATTGCCTGACCGAAACCGAGCCCGACCAGGAAAAAATCACCGAATCGGTGCACGCCATGATCAAGGAAGTCCAGAAGTACGTGCCTGGTTACCGCTTGGTCAATGGCCCCGTATTCGACGGCAACCGGGTGTCGATCTACCTGGAAGTCGAAGGCCTGGGCGATTACCTGCCCAAGTATTCGGGCAATCTGGACATCATGACGGCCGCAGCAGCTCGCACGGCCGAAATGTTTGCGGAACAAATCATCGCTGCAGCGGACGCATCCGCTACCGCGGTTTGAGCAAGGAGGCCAACATGAGCACCACTGCAAAGAAAATCGTCCTTCACGACATGACGCTACGTGATGGCATGCACCCCAAACGCCATCAGATTTCGCTTGAGCAAATGACGTCGATTGCCCGCGGCCTGGATGACGCGGGTGTGCCGCTGATCGAAGTCACGCACGGTGATGGCCTGGGCGGCTCGTCGGTCAACTATGGTTTTCCGGCGCACAGCGACGAGGAATACCTGTCTGCCGTCATTCCGCAGCTTAAGCAGGCCAAGGTGTCGGCGTTGCTGATCCCCGGCATTGGCACGGTTGACCATCTGAAGATGGCGCACGACTTGGGCGTCAGCTGCATACGTGTCGCCACGCATTGCACCGAGGCCGACGTCTCGGAGCAGCACATTACGCTGGGTCGCAAGCTGGGCATGGATACCGTGGGTTTCCTGATGATGAGCCACATGAACAGCCCGGAAGGTCTGGTCAAGCAGGCCCTGCTGATGGAAAGCTATGGCGCCAATTGCATCTACGTTACGGACTCGGCAGGCCACCTGCTGCCCGACACGGTCAAGATACGCCTGCAGGCGGTGCGCGATGCGCTCAAGCCTGAAACCGAACTGGGTTTCCACGGCCACCATAACCTGGCCATGGGCGTGGCAAACAGCGTCGCCGCCATCGAAGTGGGTGCCGATCGCGTTGACGCAGCCGCTGCAGGTCTGGGCGCCGGCGCGGGCAACACCCCGCTGGAAGTACTGGTCGCCGTGCTCGATTTGATGAAAATCGAAACGGGTGTGGATGTGTTCAAGATTCAGGACGTGGCTGAAGACTTGGTCGTGCCCATCATGGACTTCCCCATCCGTCTGGACCGTGATGCCCTGACGCTGGGCTACGCCGGCGTGTACGGATCGTTCCTGTTGTTCGCCAAGCGTGCCGAGCAAAAATTCGGTATTTCTGCTCGTGACATCCTGGTTGAAATGGGTCGCCGCGGCATGGTGGGCGGTCAGGAAGACATGATCGAAGACACGGCTTTGTCGCTGTTGCGCAAAAGTGGTCAAGCAGCCTAAGTAGGCCGGCTATCCCTTAAAACCGCCCGCTAGTCGGGCGGTTTTTTTTGGTGCGTCCGCAGGGCGCACCCACTTGAGGGACAAGTTCCTTGCTCGCCGACATGGCTAACATCCAGGCCTAAGGCAAGGGCCTCGTGGGTGAACTGCGTCGTGCCCGCGATCAGCGCACGGCGTCGCACAAACCGTCGATCAGGAGTTGCGGAATACCTTGTGAGCAATGTTCGATGCGGGCACGCACACCATACGCCCGGGCGAGCGCCGGGGGGGTTATGACCTGCTGCGGTAGACCTTCACCCAGCAGCTTTCCTTCTTGGATCAGCAAGGCGTGGTCGCTGTGACGCAGGGCCACATTCAGGTCGTGCAAGACTATCAGCGTGATCAGGCCACTTTCGCGGGTTTCCTGTGCCAGCAGGTCCATCACATGAAACTGATAGTTCAGGTCGAGTGCGGACAGCGGTTCGTCCAGCAGCAATAGCCGGGGTTTGCGAATCAGGGCTTGGGCGAGGCCCACCAGTTGTTTCTGACCCCCGGACAGCTGGTCCAGGTAATGCATGGACAAGTGCTCAATGCCCAGGCGCTTGAGCAGGTGCAAGATCTGTTCCTGTTCGACGGGGCCCGACGATGGTGGGGCCGAGGCATGGGCTGCCACCAATACCGATTCGAATATGAATCGAACCGGGTTTTGAGGAGGCTTCAATTCTTGAGAGAATGGAGCCATGAGCAAGAGCAACAAGTTTTCCCCTGAAGTTCGCGAGCGTGCTGTGCGACTGGTGCAGGAGCATCGCAATGAGTACCGGTCACTATGGGCGGCCGTCGAGTCCATTGCATCCAAGATCGGCTGCACGCCCACCACGCTACTGGATTGGGTCAAACGCACAGAAGTTGATAGCGGCGTGCGACCCGGCGTGACCACAGAAGAGCGCGAGCGTATCAAGACCCTGGAGAGGGAGAACCGCGAGTTACGGCGGGCCAATGACATACTGAAGACAGCCAGCGCTTTTTTCGCTCAGGCGGCGCTCGACCGCGAACTGAAGAAGTAAACACCTACATCGACCAGCATCGAGACCTGTACGGGGTCGAGCCGATCTGCAAGGTATTGCAGGTTGCCCCGTCAGCCTACCGGCGACATGCCGCCCGGTGTCGACGGCCACAGCTACGCAGCCAACGGGCTCAGAAGGACGAGCAGCTGAAGCCGCAGATTCACCGCGTCTGGGAGAAAAACTTTCGCGTCTACGGTGCCCGCAAGGTCTGGAAGCAGATGAATCGCGAGGGCATGCGCGTGGCGCGATGCACTGTCGAACGTCTGATGCGCGGGCTGGGCATTGAAGGGGTGCGTCGCGGCAAGCGAGTGCGCACCACGGTGCCAGACGGCGCGGCTGCTTGTCCGCAAGACCTGGTAAGGCGCCATTTCGAAGCGGATCGTCCGAACACGCTCTGGGTAGCGGATTTCACCTACGGTACGCCCAGCCAGCGTAGCCCGCCTGCATGGGGGTGAAGCTGCTTGAGCATGTTTGGAATGCAGGACCCGGAGACGATAAACGTTGCGGTACCGGGG
>LNAP01011395.1_pt1 | contig 14889 bp, 14 predicted proteins | sample 602601 | NCBI WGS metagenome assembly LNAP01 (sample SAMN02440304, study PRJNA202911) | soil metagenome | biome: Subtropical and temperate rainforests or woodlands; isolation source: soil samples (1 kg each in a 20% v/v slurry with milli Q water) were... ...
TTCATTGGCCTCTGCGCGAGACAACTCGCCGCGCATCGCGCCTTCGCAGAGCACCAGGATGCGGTCGGAAATACCCATCACTTCCATCAGGTCGCTGGACACCACGATCACCGCGATGCCGCTGGCAGCCAGGTTATGGATGATCTGGTAGATCTCGGCTTTCGCGCCGATATCGATGCCGCGCGTCGGTTCATCGAGCAACAGGACTTTCATCGGCATCGACAGCCAGCGGCCGAGAATGGCCTTCTGCTGATTGCCGCCGGACAGGTACATGATTTTCTGCTCGGCGCTCGGCGTCTTCACTTTCAGCGCCTTGATCTGCTTGTCGGCGTTGCCCTTTTCCCACAAGCCGCGCAACAGGCAACCGAACGTGGAATGGGCGCCGCGCGCGCTGATGTTGATGTTCTCGGCGACGCTGGCGAGCGGCAGGATGCCCTCCTTCTTGCGATCTTCGGGACACAGCAGAATCCCGGCCGCGATGGCATCACGGGGGGAACGCAGTTTCACCTCATGACCACGAAGCTCCAGGCGTCCGGCGGTGTTGCGCGTCAGCCCGCTGAGTATCCGGAACAGCTCGGTACGCCCCGCGCCCACCAGGCCGAACAGCCCGAGAATCTCGCCCTTGTGCACCTCGAAACTCACCGGTTCGCGCAGTCCCGGCCCAAGCAAACCGTCAACCTTGAGCGCCACGGCGCCCCGCTGGCGGCTGCGGTAATCGTAGATATCCTGAATGTCGCGCCCGACCATGCACGTCACCAACTGGTCGTGGGTCAGTTCGCTCATGTCCTCGAACGTGCGCACGTAGCGGCCGTCCTTGAACACCGTCACCGCGTTGCAGATGCGGAACACTTCTTCCATGCGATGGGACACGTAAAGCACCACTTTGCCTTCGTCGCGCAGACGCCCGATGATCGCCATCAAGCGATCGATTTCCCGCGCCGACAGGCTGCTGGTGGGTTCGTCGAAGGCAATCACATGCGCGCCACGGGACAACGCCTTCGCAATCTCCACCAGCTGTCGCTGACCGAGGGACAGGCGCCCGACTTTCTCTTGCGGGTCGATTTCATCGGCCAGGCCTTTGAGGCAGGCCAACGCTTGCTGGCGCAGTGCGCCTCGATTGATCAGGCCGAAACTGGCCGGCAGATGACCGAGGAACAGGTTCTCCGCCACGGTCATTTCCGGGACCAGATGCAGCTCTTGGTGGATCACCGCCACCCGACTGGCGATGCTGTCGGCGGTGGACTTGAAGACCATCGTCTGCTCGCCGATCTGCAGGTCGCCGCTGCTCGGCGTGTAAGCACCGCCGAGGATTTTCAGCAGGGTCGATTTGCCGGCGCCGTTCTCGCCCATCAAGGCATGAACCTGCCCCGGATGAGCGACGAAACTGATGCCATCCAGCGCCTTCACCCCGGGAAACGTCTTGCCGATCCCGTTGAAGCGCAGGCTGCCGCCGACGCTGTGCTCATGTGTCTGTACTTGCGCGTGCATAAAACCACCTCATCACACAGATCAGGCGGCCCCGTCGCCAGGGCCGCCGATGAAATCAACCAGCCCTCAGTTCCACAGGCCGATCTTTTCCAGTTCCTGCTTGAAGTTCTCGCGAGTGATCAGCGTCACGTCGTCCATCGCGGTGTACTTCGGTGGTTCTTTGCCGGTGGTGACCCACTCGAACATCATGCTCGCGGTGTTGTAGCCCTCGATGTGCGGGCTTGGCAGCATCGAACCGAAGAAACCACTGTTGGCTTTCTTCAGCTCGCCGATAGCATCGGTGCCGTTGATGCCGATGCCGATCACGTTGGCTGCGGCAAACCCGGCGCTTTCGGTGGCGCGCACGCCGCCCAGTACGGTGTTGTCGTTCATGCCGCCGATGATCAGGTTTTTCGCCGCGCCCGGCAGTTTCACCAGGGCCGAGTTGGTGGCGTCCATGCTGCCCGGTACGTCGAGGGTTTTCAGCGCCGAGAACAGGATGTGGTCTTTCGGCATTCCGGCATCTTCCAGCGCTTTGACCGAACCGTCGGTGCGCTTCTTGCCGGTGTCGAGTTCATTGAAAGTGTTGATCACCGCATAGGTTTCTTTCCAGTCCCAGCCGCGTTTTTTCGCTTCGGTGGCCATTGCCGCGCCCTGCTTCTGGCCGACTTCGAATGCGGCCATGCCGAGGTAAGGAACGTCTTCCATGAACTTGCCATTGGCATCGACGAAACGGTCATCGACAGCGATGACTTTCATACCATTGAGCTTGGCCTTGGCCATGATGGCCGGGCCAAGGGAGACGTCCGGCGGGCAGATCACGAAGCCCTTGGCACCATTGGCTGCGAGGCTGTCGATGGCCGAGAGGGTTTTCTCGCCGTCAGGCACGGCGATCTTGATGACAGTGAAGCCCTTGTCTTTCCCGGCCTTTTCGGCGAATGCCCATTCGGTCTGGAACCAGGGCTCTTCCGCCTGCTTGACCAGGAAGCCGATTTTCACTTCCTCGGCCGCCAGCAGCGTGCTGCTCAAGCTGACCGCAGTGACCGCCAAAGCGGCACAGCACAGGGAACGGATCCCACGACGACGATTCATAGCTGACTCCTTGTTATTTTTTTTGAGCGTTATTTTGAAAGCCGGTACTGCAAATAGTCATATCGTATGATGATTGGATTTCAGACGGAACTCCGCGTCTGAAAGCCGTTTTGCTCAGTCGTGATACATGACCGAGCGTCCACCATCGATGGTGATGCATGAAGCATTGATGAACGGTGCTTCATCGCTGGCCAGGAAGACGGCCGTCATGGCCACTTCCATCGGTTGCCCGATACGACGCGGCGGATGCAGGTCGAATGCCCTCTGACGTTCGGCCTGGGGGTCGGCAAAACCGTTCCAGTAATCGACGTTCAATTGGGTTTCGATGTAGCCCGGCGCGATCGCATTCACGCGAATGCCCTTTGGCGCGTATTCGATGCCCAGCGCGCGGGTCAGCCCGAGCAAGCCGTGCTTGGCCACCGGGTACGGAAAGCAGCCCGGGATGATGTGGGTGGAATGGGTCGAAGCGATGTTGATGATGCTGCCGATGCCCTGCTCGATCATTTGCGGCAGCACGGCTTTGCAGCCATACCACGCGCCGTCGAGGTCGATGGCGAAGCAGCGATGCCAGTCTTCTTCGGTCATTTCCAGTGGATCGCGGAATACGTTGACCCCAGCGCAGTTGACCAATACGTCGATCCGGCCGTGACGCTCGACGGCCAACCTGGCCATCGCGTGCAGATCTTGCTGCCGGGAGACGTCGGCCTTGATGGCCTGGACATCGAAGCCTTTGTCCCGCCAGTGCGCCGCGACTTTCTCGACTTTTTCGGCCTGAATATCACTGATGATCAGTTTGGCCTGCTGCGACGCGAACGTGGCGACGATGGCCTCGCCGATGCCCTGCGCAGCGCCGGTCAGCAGCACGACCTTGTTTTTCAGGCGCTCGCCTTTGGGCGGTTCGGGCACGGCTGGCAAGGAAAGAGGCTCAGCCATGGATCAAGCCCCCTTTTTTCAGGGACGACAAAAGCCGGGCATCTGTCGATGTCCGGTCAAAAGTCCTTTTGGAAAATCGCTGCATCACTTCACCTGTTTTGTTTTTTTAAGTGTGAGTGCGTGTAACTGATGGCCGACTATAAACCCGACCACCAAATAATCTCAATATATAATTTTACATCCCATATTTTGGGATTTTATCCAGCAAAGCGGGTGCAGGTTTTTCCGGGCACATCGACGCGAATCGACAGCAGCGCGCCGTCCAGCGGGTGGTTGAGCGGACTCGCGGCGCTTGTGACGTAAAGGGTTTTCAAGTCTTCGCCGCCGAACACGCAACTGGTGGGGCGGCTGACCGGCAATTCGATCACGCGGTCGACATAGCCATCCGGGGTTAGCCTGATCAGGCAGCTACCGTCCCAGCGGGCGTTCCAGATGAAACCCTCGGCATCCATCGCCGAGCCATCGGGGCCGCCCCGATCGTGGGGACCGAACCAGACATACGCGGTGTCCAGGTTGCCATCGGTGTGGACGAAATGGCGGTACAAGGTTTTGTCCATGCTGTCGGCGAAAAACAGCGTGGTCTCGTCCTCGCTCCACAGCAACGTGTTGGGAATGCCCAGCCCGCGAAGCAGCGGCGTGACCCGGGCGTCGCGGTCGATGCGAAACAGGCCGCCGGAGCGACGCACAATGGGCAGGTCTTCGCCATTTTCACCGATGTTGTTCTGCATGGTGCCAAGCCAGAGCCGACCCTGTGCATCGCAGCGGGCTTCGTTGGCGCGGTTGCCGGGTTGCGGGTCGGCGACGCAGAGCAAGGTCAGGCGCGGCTCAAGCCCCGGCGAATCAAGGTCCAGCCGATAGACGCCGCTGCTCAACGTCACGAGCGCATCGCCGCTTTCACAGGGGATAAACGCGGACACGTGTTCCGGCATTTTCCAGATTTGCACGTTGGCGCCGATCAGCCGCAGGGCTTGCTTGCCGGCGATGTCCACCCAATACAGCGCCTGGGTCGGCACATCCCAGAACGGACCTTCACCGAGTTGCGCACGGTGTCCGGTAACCGCATTCCACGTCATGAAACCTCCTGTTGTTTTTTATGTGGCGCAAGCCTCTCAGCCGGCTTTTTTGTCGGCCATGACTTTTGGATAAAAGCGTTTGATCGCCAGGTCCGCGTTATCGATCAGGGTCATGCAGGCCCAGACACCCCGCGCGGCATCCCGTGCGGCGATGGCGTCGGCCATGTCTTTGTGAATCGGCAGCGTGCGGCGCAATTCGTCCGGGTCGGCGGCGGACACTTCGAACGACACCGCCAACAACGCGCCAAGGGCCGGGACCATTTGTTCGATGAACTGGTTGTGGCTGGCGGCGAGTATGCACTCGTGGAAGACCTGGTCGGCGCGGTTGTAATCGACGCCGCTGTCCACCGCCCGTTCCAACGCGTTATAGGCCTGCTGGATCGCCTGGACCTGTTCGACCGTCGCGCGCTCACAGGCCCAGCGCACGGCCATCGGTTCGATGGTGCGGCGCAGATCGAGCAAGTCGTCGACGAAGTTTTCCGGCAAGCCGCTGCGCGAAAGCCAACCCACTACTTGTGGGTCGAAGAGGTTCCAGCGTCGCACCGGTAGCACCCGTGTACCGACTTTCGGCCCGACTTCGAGCATGCCTTTGGCGACCAGGGTTTTGATGGCTTCGCGGATGACCGTGCGACTGACACCCAACTGCTCACCCAGGTCGGCTTCGACCTTGATGGTTTCACCCGGCTTGACCTGGCCGGCGGCTATCCAGCAACCCAGCCAATCGACGGTCGACGCATGAAAACTGCTGGACATGGACACCTCGATGCAGGAGCGGCACAAAGCCGTTCGCGATGGGTGTCCACGCTAATCATCATACGATTGGGTGTCAATTTGATTTTTTGGATGACTCACACATCCAATGTGGGAGCGAGCCTGCTCGCGATGGCGGCGTAACAGGTAACATCTAGGTTGATGTTATGGCCTCATCGCGAGCAAGCCCGCCCCCACAGTGCTATGCGTTAAGGCTCAAGGCCGATGGGGAAGAATTTTCCGCCGCTCCATACACCCAGCCAACGTTGCCCGTCGATCTCACGGGTCACTGCCAACTCCACCAGTTGGTAAAACACATTGCGATGGATCAGGGCTTCGAGGTTGGTGCGCACATGCACGTAGGGTGCTGGCTCTTGCGTGACCGGGTCGATCACCACGCGAATCGGGTGTTCGGTGCCGGCGTCCGTGGTCTCGTCGACGTTGGTGGTGAAGCGCAGAAGCTGGGCTTCGCCCTCGCCTTCCACGTCCACGGCAATCGCCACAAACGGCGCATCATCGACCTTGATGCCCACTTTCTCGACCGGAGTGATCAGAAAATAGTCATCGCCATCGCGGCGAATGATGGTGGAAAACAATTTGACCATCGGCTTGCGCCCGATCGGCGTCCCCAGGTAATACCAGGTGCCGTCGCGGGCGATGCGCATGTCGATGTCGCCACAGAAATCAGGGTTCCACAGGTGGACCGGCGGCAAGCCTTTGGTTTTGGGGATTTGCCCCAACAAGTCGTTGGCTTTTTGCGGGCCACTCATGGCGTTCTCCTTGGATTACTGGTCGCTGAGACCAATCAGGCTGCGCGCGTATTGCTCAAGCGGCGGGCCAATCAGGTCTTGTGGCTTGTTATCGTGGAACGTCAGTAAACCGCCACGACTCTTGATACGTGCAGTATCAATCAAATACTGGGTGCTGGTCTCGATCAACATGATCTGAATCACGCCGCTGTCGATGCCCAGGCGATCCACGTATTCCTGATCGAGCCATTCGTCCGAGTTACCGATTCGGTCATCCGCCTTGGCGAACCGTGTGTAAAGCAGGTAATGGGCACCGGCGGCGCGGGCTTCACCCATGGCCTGGTCGAGACCTTCGGGCGCGCGCGCGCGGCGGACCATCGGGAAATATTCGATAAAACCGTTGAAGGCTTCTTCAGCGACCACGTTAGGTCGCGGATAAGCACTGCCCGGCGGCGCGAAGGCACCTTGGGCGATGTAGATGAATGAGTCCGGCTGAATGCGCAGGTTATTCACCCGACGACTGTCGCTGTGATCCAGCAGCCCTGCATCGCTCATGTGGTAGCGAGTTCCTTCAGCCATATCGCTGACATTCATGCAGCCACCAAGCGCCAAAACGGCCAGCAGCAAAACCAGGCTACGCATCCTACCCTCCAGAGGCCGGTGACGGAAAACCGGCGAGCAGCTTCCGCGCCAGCTCAAGGATGTTGTGGCCTTATAGATAGCAATCGCGAGCAGGCTCGGAGCGGCGTTCGTACAATGAGGCCCGATCAGCCGCCAATAATCTTCATGATGGTCGCCCCCCCCGAGAACGCCACTTCCTGCTTGTCCCCCAAGGCTTTCACCAGGAGTCGCTGCAACGCCGGCAATGCCTGATGGCGCGGCTTGTCGAGCAGATCGCCGACATAGTGGCGATTGCTCGACGATAAACAGCCATGCAGCCAGCCGGTGGACGACAGGCGCAGGCGTGAACAAGTCCGGCAGAAGGGAACGCTTTCATTGGCGATCACACCGAAGTGCCCCAGCCCCGGTATTTGGTAACGCACGGCAGTGGCGTCTACGGGTGCATCGGCCTGCAAATACTCGTAACGCTCGCCAATCAGGCTCAGCAACTGCTGAAGGCTGACGAACTGTTGCAGGAAAGCGTTGTTGTCGCTGGCCAGATGACCCATGCGCATCAGCTCGATGAAGCGCAATTCATAGCCACGCTCCAGGCAGTAATCGAGCAGCGGCATCACTTGATCAAGGTTCTGGCCGCGCAGGGGCACCATGTTGACCTTGATTTTAAGGCCGGCGGCCTTGGCCTGATCCATCCCGTCGAGCACGGTCGCCAGGTCGCCGCCACGGGCAATGCTGCGGAACGCGCTGGCATCCAGGGTATCGAGGGAAACGTTGATGCGACGGATGCCGGCGTCTACCAGCAACGGCAGCTTCTTCGCCAGCAGCTGACCATTGGTAGTCAGGCTGATGTCTTCCAGGCCCATCTTGCCGACGGCCGTCATGAAGGCTTCGAGCTTGGGGCTGACCAGCGGCTCGCCACCGGTGATGCGCAAGCGCTCGATGCCCGCCGCTTCGATCAGGTACGCCACGCCGCGCGCCATGGCGTCGGCCGACAATTCGTCCTGTGCAGCCACCAGCCGCTTGCCGTTGGGCACGCAGTAGGTACACGCGTAATTGCAGGCTGAGGTCAGGCTGATCCGCAGATTGCGGAAACGCCTGCCTTGACGGTCAACGATCATGGAGCACTCCGGCGAAAGGAATTTGAACGCGTAAAACTTGACTCACAAATCAAGTTTTAGCAAGTCCCATGCCTGAGTATATTCCTGAGGTACTGCGCCATATAGAGAAATCATGGCGCAATAAGGCAACTGAATGGTTCAGCTACTCGGAGTGTCGGTATCGCGCTTGCGCTTGTTGCCCATACGCACGCCGATATCCATCAGGAACTGGAAGAAACCTTCCTGATCTTCCAGCACATTGCTCCAGAACGGCGAGTGATACAGCGCCACGGCACCGTGCACCAGCGCCCAGGACGCGCAGTAATGGAAGTAAGGCGGCACGTCTTCAAGCTTGCCTTCGCTGATCCGGCCCTTGATCAGCAAGGTCAGGCGTTCGAAGTTCGAGGCGCGGATCTTGTGCAGTTCCTCGACCATCTCCGGCACCTGGTTGCCCTTGACCACCTTCTCTTCCAGGCGATCGAACAAGCGATAGCGTTGCGGATCGCGCATGCGGAATTCGAAGTAGGCCCGGGACAGGGCTTCCTTGTCCTTGTCGACATCAGCCGAATGCAACAGCTCGTTCAGATCACGCTCGTAGTCGAGCATCAGGCGCAGATAGATCTCCGCCTTGGATTTGAAATGCTTGTAGATCGTGCCTTTGCCGATACCGACGGCATCAGCAATCATCTCGACGGTGACACTGTCTTCACCTTGGTCGAGGAACAGCTTGAGCGCGGTAGGCGACGAAACTCACGGACCTTACGAGGTTCTTTATGCATAAGAAAAGGTCTGTAGGGGTCAAAATTCGAAGCCGCGTATTATGCCTAACTTGCGCCAAAATGCACGGATCATCCGACCATATCTGTGTTTCTTGATGATTTCACACAGGGTCGCCTGTTGATGAGAACACTTCCGAAGCGCCCGTATTCCAAAATTGTTTAAAAACCGGGACCGGTAAACTGGACTCGGCGCAATACTGATCAATACTTGAACTGTCGGCGGGGCATCTCCCCCAAGTGTCGCGTCGATATAGGTACCAACGGACCGCGTGCCTTTGTTTTACTCCTAATGGTCTTAACCCGGATTCACCCCCCAGAACCCGGGTTTTTTTTGCCTGCGATTCAGCCCTTCACATGCGCCAGCGGAAACAGGCGCTTGAAGTTTTCAGTGGTCTGCTCGGCAAATCGCTCGTAAGCCTCACCCCGCAACATTGCCAGAAACTCCGCCACCTCGCGCACGTACTGCGGCAGGTTGGGTTTGCCGCGATAAGGGATCGGCGCCAGGTACGGCGAGTCGGTTTCTACCAGCAATCGATCAGCCGGCACTTTGCTGGCGACGTCACGCAGCGCATCGGCATTGCGAAAAGTGACAATGCCAGACAGGGAAATGTAATAGCCCATGTCCAGCGCAGCCTTGGCCATGTCCCAGTCTTCCGTGAAGCAATGCAACACGCCCGCCTGAGGCAACGCAGCCTCGCGCAGCAAACTCAACGTATCGGCACGGGCGCCACGGGTGTGGATGATCACCGGTTTGCCTGTTTGCTGGGCCGCCTGCAGGTGCAAGCGAAACGATGCCTGCTGCAACTCTGCCGCTTCCGGCTCGTAGTGATAATCCAGGCCGGTTTCACCGATGGCCACGACACGGGGGTGATTGAGCTCACGCAACAACCAATCCAGCGCCGGAGCGGCACCCGGCTGTACATCCAGAGGATGCACGCCCACTGAACAGTCGACGTCGCCATAACGTTCGGCCAGGGCTTTGACATCCGCGGCATTTTCAACGCTGACGCCGATACATAAAAAGTGCCCTACCCCGCGCTGCCGGGCCGCATCAAGCGCGGCATCCAGGGAGCCGTCGTGGGCGGCGAGGTCAAGACGATCGAGGTGACAATGGGAATCTACGAGCATAAAAGGGCTGCAACTTACATCGTATGAGTGGGACGGTCGGACTTCAGGGCTCCGGCCAGATGGGTTTCGATTCTGTCGCCGTCGTTGAATTGTACGCCGACCCCGGCAGCCCGATTGCCCTGCGCACCGTTGGGCGTAATCCAGGCAACCTTGCCGGCTACCGGGATCTTATCGATCTCATCCATCAGGTTCAGCAGCATGAACACCTCGTCGCCCAACTTGTAGCTCTTGTTGGTCGGGATAAACAGGCCACCGTTCTTGATGAACGGCATGTAGGCCGCGTAAAGCACGGACTTGTCCTTGATGGTCAGGGACAAAATGCCGTTGCGCGGCCCCGGATTGACGGCTTCATTCATGCTGACCTCCATTGCTGATGATCAGAGTCTAGGCACAGACGATCACTTCTGGGTAGGCAAGGATGCCCATTGCACCAGCAGTGCCTCCAGCAACAAGGCCGGATTGAGGTTAGCTTTGCTCATGACCTTCTGACGCTGGGCGAGAATCCAGTCCTGGATATTCAAGACTTTATCCTGAGCGGTTTTCTGCGCCAGGTATTGAATGACCTTGCGCATGTCCGCCAACCCCAGCCCCTGCTCATCCTGGGTCAATTGATAGCGCAGGATCAGACTCGACCAGTCGCAGAACCAGTCGAACAACAGCAACTGCGGGACGGTTTTCCATTCTTCGGCCAATTGCGTCGGCGATTGCTGCTGCTTGAGCAGCTTCTTCACGCCTTCGACCACCAGAGCTCGCTGTTCGCGCACGCCTTGGGCCTGCAACTTGACCGCCGCCAGCGGGGAGCCGGCCGCCAGGGTCAGCAGTTCGATACGCTCTTCTTCCGAGCTGTCCGGCAGGGCCTTGGCCAGCCAGGCAAGACTCATCGCTTCGCTCGGCAGCGGACAAGCCTGCTGTACGCAGCGGCTCTTGATGGTCGGCAGCAGACGACTGGTCTGGTGGCTGACCAACAGCAAAACGGTGTCGCCGGACGGTTCCTCAAGACTTTTGAGCAAGGCGTTCGCGGCGTTGATGTTCATCGACTCGACCGGCTCGATCAACACCACCTTGCGCCCGCCCATTTGGGCGGTCTGGACCACGAAACTGACCAGATTGCGCACCTGATCGACCTTGATCGCCTTGTCGGCCTCTTCGGGTTCCAGGATGTAATTGTCGGGGTGGCTGCCGGCCTTGAGCAGCAGGCAGGACTTGCATTCACCGCAGGCATCCTGCGCGGTCGGACGCTGGCACAGCAAACTGGCCATCAACCGTTCCGCCAGCGCCCGCTTGCCGATCCCGGCCGGGCCATGCAGCAGATAGGCGTGCGCATGTTGCTTGCGACCGGCCAACTGCTGCCAGAGGCTGTCCTGCCACGGATACGCTTCAGCCACGGGCCAACTCCAGCAGGCGTGGCAGCAAGGCGTCCAGCGACTGCTGAACCTGTGCCAGCGGCTGAGCGGCATCGACCCGCACATAACGCGCCGGGTCAGCTTCAGCGCGCTTGAGGAACGCACTGCGCACGGCATCAAAAAAGGTTCGGCCTTCGAGTTCAAAACGATCCAGGCGACCGCGAGCGCTGGCGCGAGCCAGGCCCACTTCCACCGGCAGATCGAAGATCAGCGTCAGATCCGGGCGCAAATCGCCCTGCACAAAGGTTTCGAGGGCCGCGATACGCTCCAGCGACAGACCACGACCACCGCCCTGATAGGCGTAGGTCGAATCGGTAAAGCGATCACACAAGACTACCGCGCCGCGGGCCAGCGCCGGGCGAATCACCTCGGCCAGATGCTGGGCGCGCGCGGCGAACACCAGCAGCAGCTCGGTGTCAGGGTTCATGACTTCATCAACCGGCGCCAACAGCACCTCGCGGATCCGCTCGGCCAAGGGCGTACCACCCGGCTCGCGGGTCAACACCACCTCGATACCGGCGGCGCGCAGGCGCTCGGCCAGGTATTCGCGGTTGGTGCTCTTGCCGGCGCCTTCCGGGCCTTCCAGGGTAATAAACAAGCCAGTCACGGGCAGTCCTTAATCAGAGTCATTGCGGGCTTTGCGGAGCCGGTGTGTCCGGCTCGGGCACGGGTTCGGGCGCCGGAGCGGGTTCTTGCGGCGCGTCTTGTGGCGCTACTTCTGGCAAAGCTTCGGGATCGGGATTGGGCGAAGCGGCCGGAATCGGCGCTTCGGCACCCGGTGTGTCGGCACTCGGAGTTTCTGGCGCGGTGACCGGTGCCGGACTGGACCGATAATCGGCACGACGCTTGAGCTGGAACTCGCGCACCGCATTATTGTGGGCGTCCAGATCATCGGAGAACACGTGGCTGCCGTCACCGCGAGCCACAAAGTAGAGGCTGTTGCCTGCCACCGGGTTCAACGCGGCATGGATCGCTTCGCGGCCGACCATGGCAATCGGGGTGGGTGGCAGGCCCGAAATCATATAGGTGTTGTACGGCGTGGCCTCCTTGAGGTGGGCGCGGGTCAACTTGCCGCTGTAGCGATCACCCAGGCCGTAGATCACCGTCGGATCGGTCTGCAGCAGCATGCCCATCGCCATGCGTCGCACGAACACGCCTGCAATCTGCCCGCGCTCCTGGGGCACACCGGTTTCCTTTTCAACCAGCGAGGCCATGATCAGCGCCTGATAGGGTTCGGTGTACGGCAAATCAGCAGCGCGCTGCTCCCATTCCCTGGCCAGGACTTCGTCGAGGCGATCGTAGGCTTTTTTCAGCAGATCGACGTCGGTCATGCCCCGCACGAAGCGGTAAGTGTCGGGGAAGAACCGGCCCTCGGGAAAGATCCCGGTATGGCCCAGCTTGGTCATCACTTCGCTATCGCTCAAGCCGTTGAGGGTCTGCTCGAGTTTTTCATCCTTGGCCAATGCCGCCCGGACCTGATGAAAATTCCAGCCTTCGACCAGAGTCAGGCTGTATTGAACGATGTCCCCACGCTTCCACAGGTCGATCAGCCCTTCGACGGTCATGCCGGGCTGCATGCGGTATTCGCCCTTGTGCAAGGGTTGTCCGGCCAGATTGAATCGCCAATACACGCGCAACCAGAAAGCGTCCTTGATGACGCCATCGGCTTCGAGTCGATAGAAGGTGCGGGTGGGTGTCGTGCCTTTAGGCACTTCCAGCAGTTCTTCCTGGGTGATGTTCAGCGGCTGATTCAGCGCCGTATGAATCTTCCAGGCGGAGGCGCCCAGACACAGCCCTGCCAGAACCAATCCGGTTTCCAGCAGCAGCAACAATTTACGTCTCACGTATCAAGCATCCAGTAGCGCATGGGCAATGGTTTGGAGTTTACGGGTGAGCGGCCCAACCGGCCAGCTCAGCGCAGCATAGGCGCGCACCGGCCAAACGCCATACACGCTGTTGCAGACAAAGACTTCATCGGCCCATTGCAGCTGATCGAGGCTGATGTCGGTGATTTGCGTGGGGATCCCCAATGACTCGGCTTGAAACAATAATTCGGCACGCATCACACCCGCCACGCCGCAGCGCTTCAAATCGGCTGTGATCAACACGCCATCGCGCACCAGGAAAAGATTACTGAATACGCCTTCGATCACCCGTCCTGTCCTGTCGAGCATCAAGCCTTCGGCATGCTCGGTGTCCTGCCATTCGGAACGGGCGATGACCTGCTCCAGGCGGTTCAGGTGTTTGAGGCCGGCAAGCAGTGGTTGCCTGGACAGTCGCGTCGCACACGGGAACAGGCGAACGCCCTGCTCGCCATGAACGGCAGGATAAGCAGCGGGGGGATTTCCTTGCAGAATACGTCGGGCCTGAGCCGAAGGATCGGGAGCGTAACCACGCAGACTGTCGCCGCGGGTGAGGATGAGCTTGAGCACACCTTGACCCAGTGCGGCGGCATAGGCCAGCAGCTCACTGCGGATCAGCTCGTGATCGGCAGTGATCGCCAGCCGTGAACAGCCATCGGCCAGACGCGACAGATGTCGGTCCAGCAACAAGGGTTGCCCACCACGCACGGCGATGGTCTCGAACAGACCATCACCGTAAGCCAGGCCGCGATCCTTCAGCGACAAAGCGTCAGCCGGCTGACCGTCGACCCAGCTGTCCATCAGTCAGCGAACCGGCGGAACACCAGCGAGCCGTTGGTACCGCCAAATCCGAAGGAGTTGGAGAGCACCACATCGATATCCATATTGCGCGCGGTGTGCGGCACGAAATCGAGATCGCAGCCTTCGTCCGGTTCATCGAGGTTGATGGTCGGTGGCGCTACCTGGCTGTTGATCGCCAGCACGCTGAAGATCGCCTCGACTGCGCCTGCTGCACCCAGCAAGTGACCGGTCATGGACTTGGTCGAACTGACGGCCAGTTTGTAGGCGTGATCGCCGAACACCGACTTGATCGCACAGGCTTCGGCGAGGTCGCCGGCCGAGGTCGAGGTGCCGTGGGCGTTGATGTACTGGACCTGATCGCCATTGATCCTGGCATCGCGCAAGGCATTAGTGATGCAACGGGCAGCACCGGCGCCATCGGCGGGAGGCGAAGTCATGTGGTAGGCATCGCCGCTGGTGCCGAAACCGATCAGCTCGGCATAGATGGTCGCGCCGCGCGCCTTGGCGTGCTCCAGCTCTTCGAGAACCAGGGCGCCGGCACCGTCGGACAAAACGAAGCCATCACGGCCCTTGTCCCATGGACGGCTGGCACGGGTTGGCTCGTCGTTGCGGGTCGACAGCGCACGGGAAGCACCGAAGCCACCCATGCCCAGACCGCAAGCCGCCATCTCGGCGCCGCCGGCAATCATCACGTCGGCTTCGTCGTACATGATGTTGCGCGCAGCCATGCCAATGCAGTGCGTACCGGTGGTACACGCGGTGGCGATGGCGTAGTTAGGTCCCTGTGCACCCAAGTGGATGGACAGAAAACCGGAAATCATATTGATGATCGAGCCAGGCACGAAAAACGGAGAAATCCGTCGTGGCCCGGAATCATGCAGGGTGCGGCTGGTTTCTTCGATATTGGTCAGACCGCCAATACCCGACCCCATGGCCACGCCGATGCGTTCACGGTTGGCGTCGGTGACTTCAAGGCCTGCGTTACGTACAGCCTGAAAACCTGCGGCCAGACCGTACTGAATGAACAGGTCGAGCTTTCGAGCTTCCTTGACCGACAGGTATTCCTCGACATTGAAGCCCTTTACCGAGCCGCCAAAACGGGTGGAATAGGCAGAAAGGTCGGTGTGTTCGATCAGA
>LNAP01003814.1_pt1 | contig 14887 bp, 13 predicted proteins | sample 602601 | NCBI WGS metagenome assembly LNAP01 (sample SAMN02440304, study PRJNA202911) | soil metagenome | biome: Subtropical and temperate rainforests or woodlands; isolation source: soil samples (1 kg each in a 20% v/v slurry with milli Q water) were... ...
CGACGGCCCGAGGCAACACAAGACGATGAATCTCTACGAACACACGATGACCATGGGACCGACTTTTTCGCAATGGGAGCGCCTGACGAACGAATACCGACAAGGGCTGGAGGCACTGCGCCGTGGCGACACCAGCGGCTCCAAGCACATGATGCGACTCGCGCGTGAAATCCAGCTGCTCGGTTTGCGCTGCAGCGATCCGCTGCACATGGCCGAGCCGGCGGATTGGTCCGCTTCGCAGTTGGAGGCATTGGCGCCGCGAACCGAGCGGCCCGGCATGGGGCAGCGCTTCGCGCGCATCTTCTCGACGATGCAGGCATGAGCGCCGCGCGTGCCGGCGATTCGCCGGCCACTGAATCGCATGCGCTGCCGTGGGCCGGCATGGGCATGGGCGAGCTCGATCTGGCCTACCTCCTGACGGCGCAGAAGCTGGTGAAGAGGGACAAGGCCGCGGCGATGTCCCGGCTTGGCATGCGCCCCGAACTGGCCGAATTTCTGGAGCAGCTGTCGCCGAGCCAGTTGGCCCTTGTCGCCGCATCGAGGTGGCCATGCGACTTGCCGGCGGCCGGCATCGGCGCCTTCGAGCATTCAGATCGGTCGCATCGCATCGCTACAATTTGCGACTGAAGCCAGATGTTTCCTTGTCAGGAGGTCCAGCGAGACGACCCTCTTGACTCAAGGAAAACGCATGCGCCCTGGCCATGGCCAGCCGCGACCCTGGTGCCGCTTTCGCACCATCCGCCCCATCCCTCCTATTCCCCCGACGCCGCGTCAGCCTGGTGGCGCTCGCCATCCAGGCCCTGGTGTGGCAGGCGACGCCGGCCTTCTCGCAGGACAGCCAGGAAACGCTCGCCGAAGTCAAGGTGACCGCCGACGCGCTGCGCCAGGAAGCGGGCACGCGCACCGTCATCACGCAGGAGGACATCGAGAAGACCGGTGCCACCGGCATGGGCGACGTGATGCGCTACCAGCCGCTGGTGGAAGCGCCCGGCACGGTCACCGGCAGCACGCGCGGCGCGAGCCGCTATGACCGCAGCGGCACCACCGGCTACAACATCCGCGGCATCGAGGGCAACCGCATCGGGCTGGACGTCGACGGCATCGAGATGCCCTACGCCATCAGCCGCGCGCCGCTGACCAACCGCGCGCAGGACGGCACCTTCGGCATGGGCCGCGACTTCATCGACCCGGACATCTATTCGGCGGTCGACATCCAGTCGGGCACCACCCATTCGCAACGCACGGCGGGCGGCATCGGCGGCGCGGTGAGCTTCCGCAGCAAGTCGCCGGAAGACTACGTCAACGAGAACAAGCCCTTCTACTTCGGCGGCAAGCTGGGCTACAACGAGGCCAACAGCGCCTGGACCAAGGCCGTGACGGCGGCGGGCTTGTCGGGCGACTACGCGGGCATCTTCAGCTACGTGCGCCGCGACGGCAAAGAGACGAAGAACAACAGCGACACCGTGGACAGCTACCCAGAGGACTGGCATTCGGACGCGCTGCTGCTCAAGGGCAGCGTGCGTGTGAACACGCAGCACAGGCTCGAGATCGGCGCCGACCTCTACCGCAAGCAGAACGACAGCAGCTTCGAGGCCTGGAACACCGCGGCCACCGCCGTGACCGGCACCTCGACGCAAAACGCCAAGACCGAGCGCAACACCTTCCATCTGGCCCACACCTGGACGCCCGGCGCCGGCGCCGTGGTGGATCGGCTGAACACCCGCGTCTACCTGCAGGACACGGACATGGACGACGTGACCGACACGCTCACCTTCAGCACGCGCGCAGTCGCACGCGACACCTCGCAGAACACCACGCGGCAGGTCGGCTTCTCCAGCGCGGGCGAAAAGCGCCTGGACAACCACCTGCTCAAGTTTGGCGTGAACTACTCGCAGACGAAGAACGAACACCCGTTCCATTCGACGTCCGATCCATCGACGCAGCAGCCTTTCCCGGACACCACCACCGACCGGGCCGGCATCTTCCTCGAAGACACCATCGACTTCCAGGTCGGCGGCCGGCGCCTGGCCGTGGTGCCGGGGTTGCGGGTGGACCGGGTCAAGCCCAGCATCCGCAACGCGGACAGCTTCGGCAACAGCCGCATCACCGCGGCGCAGCTGGAGACGATGTACGGCAGCACGTCGGGCACCACCATCGCCAGCCCCAGCCTGGCCGTGCTCTACGACATCCAGCCAACGTTGACCGCCTACGCGCAATGGAAGCGCGGCGGCCGTGCGCCGACCAACAGCGAGGTCTTCGGCTACTGGAACGGCGGCGGCGGAACGTATGCGCTGGTCGGCAACCAGGACCTGAAGAAGGAGACGAGCGACGCCTTCGACATGGGGCTGAAGGGCTCGCCGACGCCGGGCGTGGTGTTCAACAGCTCGGTCTTCTACACGCGCTACAAGGGCTTCATTTCCTACACCCGGTACACGCGCGCCAACAACCCGGAGATGTTCACCAACATCCAGTCGAACCTGAACATCCTGTACCAGGCCAGCAACCGCGACGAGGCGACGATCTACGGCACGGAGCTGAGCGCACGGCTCGAGCACGGCACCTGGTCGCCGGCCGCCAAGGGCATCTACAGCACCTGGGCGCTCGGCTACAGCAAGGGCAACTCGAAGTCCAACTTCGCCGGCGACAGGAAGGTGGACCTGGATTCCGTCCAGCCCGCCAAGGCCATCGTCGGCGTGGGGTACGACGCACCGCAGAAGGCCTGGGGTCTCAACCTCACCGGCGTCTTCGTGAAGGGCAAGCAGGCCGTTGCGACCAATCGCCAGTCGTTCAGCAACGACCCCGGCGCCACGCTCGCCGATTCGACGACCGAACTGTTCCGCGTGCCCGGCTTCGCCCGCTTCGATCTCTCGGCCTACTGGCGCCTGACCAGGAACGTGCGCCTGGCCGGCGGCATCTACAACCTGGGCGACAAGCGGTACTGGGCCTACAGCAATGCCCGCAGCCTGCAGCCGTCATCGGCGCAGGACCGCCGCCAGATCGAACTGTCCAGCGCGCCGGGGCGGACCTTCGCGGTCAGCCTGAACGTCGACTTCTGACACCACCGATTCACTCACCCAAGGACCATCACCATGAAGATGCTTCACACGACCCTTCTCGCCGCAGCGGCCGCCGTGCTGCTGTCGGCCTGCGCCGGCAACGAGCCGGCCAAGCCTTCCATGCAGGCCACCGCCGCGGGCCAGCCCGCACGACCGGCCGGCGGGCATGGCCTGGACGCCTTCCTCGGCAGCTACGACACCAACCGCGACGGCGTCGTCACGCGCGCCGAGTTCGACGCCCTCCGCGTGCAGCGCTTCCGCAGTGCCGACAGGAACGGCGACGGCGTGCTGAGCGAAGACGAATACGTCGCCGAGTTCGAGGGGCGCCTGAAGCGCCAGTACTTCGACGACGGCCGCCAGCCCGACAAGGCCTACGAGAGCAGCATCAAGCAGGCGCATGTGCGCTTCGGCATCGTCAACCGCGCGCGCGACGGCAGGTTCACCGCGGCCGAAGACGCGGCCATCGCGGACAAGACCTTCAAGGGCCTGGACACCAACGGCGATGGCAGCGTGTCCAAGGCGGACCCGCAGCGCCCGCCTCGAGCGCGCGGCAATGACAGCTAGAACCCGACCCTGGCTGGGTGCCGCGGCACTGGCCTGGGCGACCGGGCCCGCGGCGGCGGCATCGCTCACGCTGCAGGTCACCTTGCCCGAATTGGCCGCGGCGTCGTACTACCGCCCCTACCTGGCGGCCTGGGTCGAGAAAGCCGATGACAGCAAGGCGGCGGTGGGCACGCTGGCCGTCTGGTACGACACGCGCCTGCGCGACAACCAGGGCCGGGGCTGGCTGCGCAACCTGCGTACCTGGTGGCGCGCCGGCGGCGAGCAGTTGGCGCTGCCCGTCGACGGCGTCACCGGCGCCACGCGGCCGGTCGGCACGCATGCGCTCCATTTCGCTGGGGCGACGGGCGCACTGGCGAAGCTGCCTGCGGGGCGCTACCAGCTCGCTGTGGAGGTCGCGCGCGAGCAGGGCGGCCGCGAACTGCTGCGCGTGCCCTTCGAATGGGGCGGCGCGGCCAATGCGGCGCAGGCCAAAGGCGAGAAGGAACTGGGCCAGGTCACGGTGAACGTCGAACCTTGAGGGGCCGGCGCCGTCAGCCCACCCAGGCCTGCACCTCGATCTCCACCCGCGCACCCTGGTAGAGCTTCGCCTCGACCGTCGAGCGCGAGGGCAGGGCGCCTGCGAAGTGTTTGGCGTATTCCTCGTTGAACGCGCCGAACTCATCGAGGTCGGCAAGCCAGACGGTGGCACGCACCACGTCGCCCATCGTGGCGCCGCACTCGCCCAGCACCTGTGCGATGCGCTCGAGCACGAACTTCGTCTGTGCCTGGATGCCGCCGTCGATGATGCGGGCCTGCGCGTCCATGGCGAGCACCCCCGACAGGAAGAGGAAGCCGCCGGCACGCACCGCCTTCGAGAAGGGCACGGGCAGCGGGGTGGGGAAGCGTTCGATGGGTCCGGGCGCCGCGCTCATGCGATCTCCTTGTCCTGGCGCGTGATGACTTGACCGGCGCGCGCGCCACTGTGCGCGCCGTGCTGCCAGGTGATGGTGCCGTTGACGATCACGGTGTCGATGCCTTCGGCGGGCCGCGTCGGGGTCTCGTAGTCGGCGGCGTCGCGCACCGTGGCCGCGTCGAAGATCGTGATGTCGGCGTGGTGGCCGGGCTTCAGGGTGCCGCGCTCGTGCAGGCCGAAGTTGCGTGCGGTCAGGCCGGTCATCTTCCACACCGCGGTCTCCAGCGGGAACAGGCCGACGTCGCGGCTGTAGTGGCCGAGCACGCGCGGGAAGGTGCCCCACAGGCGTGGGTGCGGCTTGTCGCCGAGCGGGATGCCGTCGGAGCCGATCATGGTTTCGTCGAAGGCCAGCACGCGCTGAACGTCGTCCTCGTCCATCATGAAATAGATGGCGCTGCCCGGCTGCAGTCGGCGGGCGGCCTCGTCGTTAGGCACGCCCCATTCCTTGGCGATGTCGGCCAGGTCGCGGCCCGCGCATTCGGGGTGCGGCTCGCTGCTGGCGATGAGCACGCGGCCGTCGAGCATGCCGCGGTCGGTGCGGATCATGGTGGAGCCCGCGGTGTAGGGGTAGCAGTCGAGCCCGACGCACTGGTGCTTCATCGCTTCCCGGATGAAGGGCAGCGTCACCCGTGTCTTGCCGAAGTTCTGCGCGTTCTGCACCTTGTGGTGCGACACGACCACCGGGATGTCGAGCGCGCGGCCGATGAGGAAGGTCTCTTCGAGCGCCTCCATCACCTTGTCGCTCTCGTCGCGCATGTGCGTCACGTACAGCGCCTTGCGCGCGGCCAGCGGGCGGCTCACCTCGATGATCTCCTCGGTCGTCGCCTTGACGGCCGGCGGGTAGAAGGTGCCGGTCGACAGGCCGATGGCGCCGGCCTGCATCGCCTCTTCGACCAGCGCCTGCATGGCCGCGATCTCCTCGGCGCTGGCGACGCGGTCGAGGTTGTGGTCGCCCATGGTCACGGCGCGCAGGGTCGAGTGGCCGATCATCGCGGCCACGTTGACCGACGACGGCGTGGCGCGCAGCGCGTCGAGGTAGGCCCTGAAGGTGGTGAAGCGGCCTTCGACGGGCGAGTCGATCAGGCTCAGCGGCATGGGCAGGTCCATGTCGGCGCGCAGCGGGGCGGCGCTGATGCCGCAGTTGCCGGCCACCACCGTGGTCACGCCCTGCGACACCTTGAAGGGCATCGCCGACTGCGACAGCACGGCCTGGTCGTCGTGCGTGTGCGAATCGATGAAGCCGGGCGCCACGATGCGGCCGGTGGCGTCGAGCGTGGTGTCGGCCGTGTGGCCGGCGAGGTCGCCGATGGCGGCGATGCGTCCGCCGACGACGCCGATGTCGGCGGTGAAGCGCGGCGCCTTGCTGCCGTCGATGACGGTGCCGCCGCGGATCAGCAGGTCGTAGTGGGGGGTCTCGGACATGGGGTTCCTTGCTCGGTGCGTGGGGTCAGCGGAAATGGCAGGCCACCTGGTGGCCTGCGGCGGATTCGGACGGCCGCTCGGTCAGCGCCGGCGCCTGCGTCTTGCAGAGGTCCTGCGCCAGCGGGCAGCGCGTGTGGAAGCGGCAGCCGCTCGGCGGGTTCGCCGGGCTGGGCGGGTCGCCCTGCAGCAGCATCCGCCGGGCCGGCGTGCGCGGGTTGGGCACCGGCACGGCCGACAGCAGGATCTCGGTGTACGGATGCCGCGGCGCCGAGAACAGCGTGTCGCGGTCGGCCACCTCGACGATGTGGCCGAGGTACATCACGGCCACGCGATGGCTGATGTGGCGCACCACCGCCAGGTCGTGCGCGACGAAGAGGTAGGCGATGCCGAACTCGGCCTGCAGGTCCATCAGCAGGTTCACCACCTGCGCCTGCACCGACACGTCGAGCGCCGACACCGGCTCGTCGCAGACGATGAGCTTCGGGTTGAGCGCCAGCGCCCGTGCGATGCCCAGACGCTGGCGCTGCCCGCCGGAGAACTCGTGCGGATACTTCTTGGCCGCCTCGGGCCGCAGGCCGACCTTGCCGAAGAGCCACTGCACGCGCTCGCGCCGCTCGGCGGCCGAGTCCATGCCGAAGTTCTTCAGCGGCTCGGCCACGATCTCGCCGGCCGGCAGGCGCGGACTCAGCGAGGCGTAGGGGTCCTGGAAGATGATCTGCACGTCGCGGCGGCGCAGCCGCATCTGCTCGGGGCCGAGCGTGGTGAGCTCCTCGCCGTCGAGCTGCACCGAGCCCGAGGTGGGTTCGATCAGCCGCATCACCGACTTGGCGGTGGTCGTCTTGCCGCAGCCCGACTCGCCGACCAGCGACAGCGTCTCGCCGCGCGCCACGGTGAAGGACACGCCGTCGACCGCCTGGATCGGCGGCTTGCGCGGCGCGAGCCAGCGCTTGGGTGCGATGTAGTGCTTCTTGAGGTCGACGACCTTCAGCAGCGTCGATGCCGTCATGCCGTCACCTCGTTCGTTCGCTCGATGCGACCTTCCTCGACCGCGAAGCAGGCGACGACGTGATCACCGCCTTGCAGCGTCAGGGCCGGGATCTCGCTGCGGCAGCGCGCCTCGGCATACGCACAGCGCGCCGCGAAGGCGCAGCCTCGCCGCGGCTCCTGCGGCGAGGGCACCAGCCCCGGGATCTCGGCCAGCCGCTTCGTGTGGGTGTTCATCGACGGCATCGACGCCATCAGCGCGCGGGTGTAGGGGTGCAGCGGCCGGTCGAACAGGTCGATCACGTCGGCTTCCTCGACTTTGCGCCCGGCGTACATCACGACCACGCGGTCGCAGCTCTCGGCCACCACGCCGAGGTCGTGCGTGATCATCACGACGCCCATGCCCAGCTCCTTCTGCAGGCGGCGGATCAGTTCGAGGATCTGCGCCTGGATGGTCACGTCGAGTGCGGTCGTCGGCTCGTCGGCGATCAGCACCTCGGGGTTGCAGGCCAGCGCCAGCGCGATCATCACGCGCTGGCGCATGCCGCCCGACAACTGGTGCGGGTACTCGTTGACGCGGCGTTCGGGCTCGGGGATCTGCACCACGCGCAGCATCTCGACGGCGCGCGCCAGCGCCTCGGTGCGGCCGAGCTTCTGGTGCACCTGCACCGTCTCGGCGATCTGCCGGCCGACGGTGAGCACCGGGTTGAGCGAGGTCATCGGCTCCTGGAAGATCATCGAGATGCGGTTGCCGCGGATCTGGCGCATCTCGCGTTCGCTCAGTGCCAGCAGGTCGGCGCCGCGCAGCCGCACGCTGCCGCTGATGCGCGCGGGCGGCGTCGGCAGCAGACGCAGGATCGACAGCGCCGTCACGCTCTTGCCGCAGCCGGACTCGCCGACCACGCCCAGCGTCTGGCCGGCGCGCACGGGGTAGCTCACGCCGTCGACCGAGCGCGCCGGGCCGGTGAGGGTGTCGAAGTGGGTGCGGAGGTCGTCGACCTCCAGCAGCGGTTCGCCGGTGGCGAGCGCGACGCGGGACAGGGTACTCATGAATTTTCTCCCTTCCAGGAACACCGCGGAACCGGCTTTGCCGGGCCGCTGGTGTTGCCCCCTTGAGGGGGGAGGCGGCTACACGAAGTGAGCAAGCAACGGGGGTGGGTCATAGTTGTCGCGCAAGGCGCGGGTCCAGCGCATCGCGCAGACCGTCGCCGAGCAGGTTGATGGCCAGCACCGTCGCCGCCAGCAGGATGCCGGGGTACAGGATGATGTGGAAGGCCACGGCGACGAAGTTGCGGCCCTCGGCCATCATGTTGCCCCAGCTGGGCGTCTGCGCCGGCACGCCCACGCCGAGAAAGGACAGCGCGGCCTCGGTCAGCACCGCGGCGGCGGCGACGAAGGTGGCCTGCACGATCAGCGGCGCCACCATGTTGGGCAGCACGTGGCGCGCCAGGATGGTCGGCAGGCGCGTGCCGACCGCGTGCGCGGCCTCGACGTAGAGCTGCTCGCGCAGCGTGAGGGCGAGCGAGCGCACCAGCCGCACCACGCGCGGAATCTCCGGGACGGTGATGGCGACGATCACGGTCGTCAGGCTGGCCTGCGTGACCGCCATCAAGGCGATGGCCAGCAGGATGCCGGGGATCGCCATCAGGCCGTCCATCACCCGCATGACGAAGCCGTCGGTCCAGCGCACGAAACCGGCGGTGAGCCCCAGCAGGACCCCCAGCACGGTGGCGAGCGCGCCGACCGACAGGCCCACGATCATCGACACCCGGCCGCCCCACACGGCGCGGCTGAACACGTCGCGGCCCAGCGCATCGGTGCCGAACCAGTGCTCGGACGACGGCGGCTGCATGCGCGCCAGCACGTCCATGTCCTGCGGGTCGTGCGTGGCGATCCAGGGCGCGAAGACCGACAGGGCCGCCACGGCCAGCAGCAGCAGCGCGCCGACGATCAGCGTCGGGTGCTTGCGCGCCCAGCGAAAGCGCGGCAGCACGAAGGGCGCGTCGTCCGGGGGCGCCGTTGCCGCCGGGGTGGTCGTCGTGGTCATCGGGGGCAGGGCGGACATCGTCAGTATTGGATTCGGGGGTCGAAGAGCCGGTAGCTCAGGTCGATCAGCAGGTTGATCAGCACGTACACGCCGGCGGAGATGAGCAGCACGCTCTGGATCACCGGATAGTCGTGGCGCTGCACCGAGTCGATCACCAGCCGGCCGACGCCGGGAATGGCGAACACCGTTTCGGTGACCACCACGCCGCCGATCAGCAGCGCGATGCCCACGCCGATGGTGGTCGCGATCGGGATCGCGGCGTTGCGCAGCGCATGGCCCAGCACCGGCAGCACGCCCAGGCCCTTGGCGCGCGCGGTGCGGATGTAGTCCTCGTGCAGCACCTCGAGCACGGTGGCGCGCGTCATGCGCGTCACCAGGGCGATGTAGACCAGCGCGAGGTTGACGCAAGGCAGCACCAGGCCGCGCAGCCATTCGCCCGGGCTGTCGGCAAAGCGCGTGTAGCCCTGCACAGGAAACCACGGCAGCTGGATCGCGAAGGCATAGACCAGCAGGTAGCCGACCAGGAACACCGGCAGCGAGAAGGCCAGCACCGCGAAGAGCATGACCAGCCGGTCGATCCAGCTGCCGGCGCGGTAGGCCGCCAGCGTGCCCAGCGGCACCGCGACCAGCAGCGTGAGCAACATGGTCAGCGCGGCGATCGAGACCGTCGGCTCCAGCCGTTGGGCCAGCAGTTCGGACACCGGCACCTGCGTGAAGATCGAGGTGCCCAGGTCGCCGGTGGCCAGCCGGCCGAGCCACAGCACGAACTGGCGCCACAGCGGCTGGTCGAGCCCGAGCGCGATGCGCAGCTTGGCGATGTCGTCACCGGTGGCGAGGTCGCCGGCGATGAGCGCGGCCGGATCGCCCGGCGACAGGTGGATCAGCAGGAACACCACGACCGCCACCACCGCCATGACGGGCAGGGTGGCGACGAGGCGCCGGAGGAGATAGCCCATGGTCGTGCGTTCCCGGCGTGCGTCTTACTTGTCGAGCGCCCAGACCACCGGCATGCCGGCCCACAGCTTGTCCAGCCCCTTGAGGCTGGCCCGTGCAGCGTAGGCGGCCGAGTACTGGCCGGCGCTCACGTAGGGCACGGCTTCGTAGGCGCGCTTCTGGAAGGCGTCGAGCAGTTCCCGGCGCTTGGACGGGTTCGTCTCCTTGATCCACGCGGTGCGCAGTTCGTCGAGCGGCTTGTCGCAGGGCCAGCCCGGCAGGCTGTTGCCGCAGGCCGCGCTCAGGTAGGCGTTGGTGATGGGCGAGTTGACGTCGAACTCGCCGGCCACCGTCACGTAGATGTTCCAGCCGCCGGCGTCGGGCGCGTCCTTCTTGGCGCGGCGTGCGCCGATGGAGGCCCAGTCGGAGTTCTGCATGTCGACGTTCATGCCGATGCTGCGCATGGTCTGTGCCGCGACCAGCGCTTCGGCGTTGAGGTAGGTCACGTCGGTCGGCACCAGCAGCACCACCTTCTCGCCCTTGTAGCCGGACTCGGCCAGCAGTGCCTTGGCCTTGGCGATGTCGGGCTTGCGGTAGGGCTCGGCGCCGGCGGCGGTTTCGTTCGGGCCGCCGCAGATGAAGTAGGTGGCGCAGTAGGTGATGCGCATGTCCAGCGGGTAGCCCATGCCGGCGGTGAACTTCTCCTGGTTGGTGGCCATCAGCAGTGCCTGGCGCGCCTTCGCGTTGTTGAAGGGCGGGTACATGTGGTTCAACACCAGGAAGCCCTGCCAGTTGCCGCTGGCCGCGACCTTGATGTTGGGGTCGGTGCGCAGCGGCGCGATGTAGTCCGGCGGCACCTGCTCGATGATGTCCACCTCGCCGCGCTTGAGGGCGGCGATGGCGCTGTTGGCGTCCGGCAGGTAGAGCCATTCGACGCGATCGAAGTGGCTCTTCTTGCTGCCCGCGAGGCCGCTCGGCGGCTCGCTGCGCGCCACGTAGTTCGGGTTGCGCACGAACACCGCCTTGTTGCCCGGCACCCATTCGTCGCGCTTGAAGATGAAGGGGCCGGAGCCCAGCACCTCGGGCAGCGGCGACGTGGCCGGCATCTTGGCCAGCCGCTCCGGCAGGATCACCGGCGGAAAGCCCGAAGGCTTGGCCAGCGCGTCGAGCACCATGCCGAAGGGCTCGTCGAGCGTCAGCGTGAAGTTGCCGGCGTCCACCGCCTTCCAGGCGGCGCCGACGTTGCCCATGGCGCGGCCCAGGCTGTCGCGCGCGCCCCAGCGCTGCAGCGACGCGACGACGTCGGCGGAGGTCACCGGGCTGCCGTCGGAGAACTTGAGCCCCGGGCGCAGCGTGAAGCTCCACTGCTTGCCGTCCTTCGACGTCGTGTACTTGTCGACCATCTGCGGCTGCGGCTTGCCGCTCGCGTCCTGCGCGAACAGCGTGTCGTAGACCATGTAGCCGAAGTTGCGCGAGATGTAGGCGGTGGTGAAGGTCGGGTCGAGGATCTTCACGTCGGCGTGCGCCACGACCTTGAGCGTCTTGGTCTGGGCCAGCGCGGGGAGGCTGGCCCCTGCGAGCGCGAGGGTGCCCAGGGCCAGGGCGGCGAGCGTGCGTCGTTTCATCTGCGGTTCTCCGGAAGGTGGCGAAAGAATGTGAAGACCAGGGGTCAGGCGGTGGCGTCCAGCGGCCATTTCGGGCGGCGCGCCTTGCGGTAGGGCAGGGTCCTGAGGTCGAGCGTCACCGCGCCCGGCGCGCCGACGTAGATGACATGCCTGGCGACCTGGGAGAAGGACGCGTAGAAATGCTGCGAGGACTTGACCACGATGATCTTCTTGGCCGCCAGGTCGCAGCCCAGCTGCGTGAAGACGTCGGTGCCCATCGCCTGGTTGCGCAGCGTGATCAGCACGATCTCGATGCCGTCGGCCTCCAGCAGCGCACAGTCGCCCAGCGGCACCGGGGTGTTGGCCAGCCCGGTCATCACCATGTCGGGATGCAGTGCCTTCACGGTGCAGTGCAGGTCGATCGGCGGGCCCGACATCGGGCTGATCTTGCCGCCGATGCGCAGGTCGAGCCGCGCGCCTTCGCCCGCCTCGAAGGCGATGCGCACCGCGATCGGGTCCCACATCGGGCCGATGGCCGCGTTGCGGATGCCGCGCTCGACCATGCGGCGCAGGATGAAGGTGCTGTCGCCGGCCGCGCCGCCGCCCGGGTTGTCGGCGCCGTCGGCCAGCACCACCGGGCCGCCGTCGAAGGCGAGCGCTTCGTCGAGCGAGGCGTCGATGTCGGGGTAGCGCACCGACAGGGCCTCCCGCATGCCGATGAGTTCGTCGGCGAGCGTGCGTGCCAGTGCCTGCGCGCCGGCCGGGTCGCCGTCGGTGTAGACCAGCAGCTTGGTGCCCATCTCGGGCACGTCGCCCCAGGGGAAGCCGTGGGCGACCGAGATCGACAGCACGCCGTCTTTTCCTTCGAGGGCTTGAAGGCGGTCGACATAGCCGCGCGCCGGTTCGCGCGAGGTGTGCATAGTGACGGCCATCTCGCAGTCGACCAGTGCGGCCACCGGGGCGATCTTCTTCTCGACCATCGCAGCGCACAGGTCGACCAGTTCCAGCGCGCGCTCCAGCACGTCGGTGTGCGGGTACTCCTTGAAGGCGATCAGCAGGTCGGCCTGCGCGACCATCAGCGGTGTGAGGTGGCTGTGCGGGTCGAGTTCGGCGCCGACCACCACGTCGGGGCCGACGATGGCGCGCACGCGTTGCAGCAGGTCGCCTTCGCAGTCGTCGTAGCCGTCGGCCACCATCGCACCGTGCAGGCCGAGCACCACCATGTCGACCGGCAGCGCGGCGCGCAGGTCGGCCAGCAGCTCTTCGCGCAGCGTCTCGTAGGCGTGGCGTGTGGTCGTGCCGCTGGGCTGCGCGCCGGCCACCATGCCTTCGACCAGGTCCCAGCCCCGGTCCTGGCCGCGCAGGCGCGCCGCCCACAGCGGGCCCGAGAAGAAGGTCATCTTGTCGGGATGCTGGCCGGCGGCGAAGTAGCCGCGGTCGCGGAAGGAGGCGATGCCGGTCGGCATCGGGCCGAAGGTGTTTGTTTCGGTGGCGAGGGATCCGCTGAAGACGCGCATGGTGAGCTCGATGTGTGGGAGATGAACGGGCAGCGCGTCAGGCGGCGCTGGACAGGGGCTCGGCCTTGGCGCGCTTGGCATTCAGGCGCGCCGGGCTCAGCATCTGGGCCGTGAGCCCGAAGGCGGCGATGCGCTCGGGCAGCGGCAGGCCGCGGGCCAGGGCGGCGCAAGCCTCGCCCATCGCGGCCGAGGTCTGGATGCCGTAGCCGCCTTGCGCCGCGACCCAGAAGAAGCCCGGCACGTCGGGGTCGAAGCCGCCGACCAGGTCGCCGTCTTCCACGAAGGAGCGCAGCCCGGCCCAGGTGCGCGTCGGGCGGCGCACGGTGAGCGTGGTCATTTCCTCGATGCGGTGGATGGCCAGGGCGATGTCCAGTTCTTCGGGCTGCACGTCCTGCGGCTCGACCGGGTCGGCGTTGGCGGGCGAGCCGAGCAGCATGCCCGCGTCGGGCTCGAACACGGCGCCCATCACCTGCTCGGACCGCAGCACGGGCACCAGGGCGCAGGCGCCTGCGCTGTCGAGAAGCCGGGCATGCGGCGTCATGGCGCGCAGCACGTCCCAGTGCGCGGCGAGCAGCGCGTCCTGCCCATGGACCGCGACCATCATCGCGCCGCGCGGCGACAGCACGGGGTGCTCGCTGAAGCCCTCGGGCGGCGACTGGAGGAAGGCGCGGCTCGCCATGGTGAGCGCGCGCACCTGCGGCGTGCCATAGCTTTCCATGAAGAGCGCCGCCGAACGGCCGGTGGAGTGGTAGCCGGGCTGCGACTCGCGCTCGAGCAGCAGCACGCGGCCATGCGGTGCCAGCCAGTAGCCGACGGACGCTGCGGCGATGCCGCCGCCGATGATGAGGAAGTCGACGCTGTCGATCATGGGACGGGAGGGTGATGGCGCATGGTGCGTCCGGGCTTCGATGGCGTGGCAGTCTATTCAAAATTTGCGTATATGCAAATACATTTGCGCAGAACTACCTGAAGATCACGTTGGTCTGCTTTGGTGCATTTGCGCTTCTGCAATTTGCGGATACGCAACTTTCAGGCCAGAAATCGCCCGGTCGTGTGCCGTCCGCCGGGCTGGCGCTGGCAGAATCATCGTTCGTACAGGCATTCATGAAAAGTCCCCAGAAACCCCCGACGAAGGCCGTTGCCCGCGCTGCAGAGGCTGCTCCGCACACCCTGGACCGCGTGGCTTTCGGCAAGCGCCTGCGCGCCGCACGCAAGCAGTTCGGCTGGACCCTGGCGCATGTCGCGGAGCAGTCGGGCGTCTCCATCACCACCATCTCGCGCGCCGAGCGCGGGCAGCTCGCGCTGAGCTACGAGAAGTTCTCGGCGCTCGGACGCACGCTGCGCATGGACATGGGCGCGATGTTCGCCGAGGCCGGTACCCAGGCGCGGCGCCTGGACCGCCCCATCGTCACGCGCGCGGGCGAGGGCGTGACCTACCGCGGGCTCTCCATCGCCTACCAGTTCCTCGGGACGCAGGCCCTGGGCAAGCAGATGAGCCCGATCCTCGGCACGGTGCACGCGCGCAGCATCACCGGCCCGGAAGACTACGCGCGCCACGACGGCGAAGAGTTCGTCTACATCCTGAGCGGCGCGGTCGAGGTGCACTTCGAGGACGGCGAGGTGGTGCATCTGGCGCGGGGCGACATGCTGTATTTCGACAGCCGCATCGGCCATGCCTATGTCACGGTCAGCCGGCAACTGGCCCGCACCATCGGCGCCTGCACCAGCGAGAGCAACCTGATGCTGTCGGCGCGCGAGGGCGGCGTGCGCGAGGTCCAGCGGGCCGAACCGGCCGCCGCACGGCGCAG
>LNAP01003550.1_pt1 | contig 14886 bp, 15 predicted proteins | sample 602601 | NCBI WGS metagenome assembly LNAP01 (sample SAMN02440304, study PRJNA202911) | soil metagenome | biome: Subtropical and temperate rainforests or woodlands; isolation source: soil samples (1 kg each in a 20% v/v slurry with milli Q water) were... ...
GAATCGATCAAGGACAGCACGGAGCCGGCCGAGTTCGCGGCCTATCTCGAACGCTACCCGGCAGGCACGTTCGCCGCGCTGGCCGAAACGCGTCGCCAGACGTTGCTGGAAGAAGCGGCTGTGCCGGCGGCGGACCCGGCCGCAGCCGACGCAGAGGTCAGCGCCGTCGAGCTGGCGTTCTGGGATACCGTCAAGGACAGCGCCAATCCTGAAATGTACTCCGCCTACCTCGAGCGTTATCCCGAAGGTGCCTTCGCCGCCTTGGCGAAGGTTCGCCTCGACGAGGTCGGATCACCGCACCCCTGAGGCACCGGGAGCCGACAATACGCCTGATGCCGCCGGTGGCGGCGGACGTTGTCGATGAACCGTCGGCGCGCGGAGGGAGCCGAAGGCGCACCCGCCACGTTCTCCCGGCTCACGCAAGCAAAGGAAAATCCGTGCCTCCATCGTCCGTCCATCGGTCGCGCCTGTCAGAAGGCCTCCCCTATCATCTCGGCGCCACCTGGGACGGTCTGGGCGTCAACTTTGCCCTGTTCTCGGCCAACGCCACCAAGGTCGAGCTCTGCCTGTTCGAGGAGGGCGGCCGGCGCGAGGTCGAGCGCATCACCCTGCCGGAGTACACCGACGAGGTTTGGCACGGTTACCTGCCCGATGCACGGCCGGGCACGGCCTACGGCTACCGCGTGCACGGTCCCTACGAGCCTTCGGCCGGCCACCGCTTCAATCCCAACAAGCTGCTGATCGATCCCTACGCCAAGCAGATGATCGGCCGTATCGAGTGGAACCCGGCGCTGTTCGGCTACCAGCTCGAGAGCGGCGACGACACGACCTTCGACGAGCGCGACAGCGCTCCCTACGCGATGAAGGCCAGCGTGGTCGACACGGCCTTCACCTGGCGCAACGGGCGGCGGCGCATCCCCTGGGAGAACACCGTCGTCTACGAGGCGCATGTGCGCGGCCTGACCAAGCGTCATCCGGCGCTGCCCGAGTCGCTGCGTGGCACCTATGCCGGGCTGGCCAGCGCCGAGATCACCGGTTACTTGGGCTCGCTCGGCGTCAGCACGGTCGAGCTGCTGCCGGTCCACACCTTCGTCGACGACAGCCACCTGCTCGACAAGGGGCTGAAGAACTACTGGGGCTACAACTCGATCGGCTTCTTCGCCCCTGCCCGGCGCTACGCGGCCAACGCCGACTTCGCCTTCGCCGAGTTCAAGGAGATGGTGGCGCATCTGCACGATGCCGGGCTCGAGCTGATCCTCGACGTCGTCTACAACCACACCGCCGAGGGCAACGAGCTTGGTCCCACCCTGTCCTTCAAGGGCATCGACAACGCCTCCTATTACAGGCTGGCCCCCGACTCGCGGCACTACATCAACGACACTGGCACCGGCAATACCGTGAATCTCAGCAACAGCCGCGTGCTGCAGATGGTGATGGACAGCCTGCGCTACTGGGCCAACGACATGCGCGTCGACGGCTTCCGGTTCGATCTTGCCACCGTCCTGGCGCGCGAGCCGCACGGCTTCCACGAGGACGGCCGTTTCCTCGACGCCTGCCGGCAGGACCCGACGCTCAGCCAGGTCAAGCTGATCGCCGAACCGTGGGACATCGGGCCCGGCGGCTACCAGGTCGGCCGTTTCTCGCCAGGCTGGGCGGAATGGAACGACCGCTATCGCGACACGGTGCGGGCCTATTGGCGCGGCGACGACGGCAAGCTGCCCGATCTCGCGGCGCGGCTCACCGCCTCGGCCGACCTGTTCGCCAAGCGCGGCCGCAAGCCGTGGGCCTCGATCAACTTCGTGGCGGCGCACGACGGCTTCACGCTCAACGACCTCGTTTCCTACAACGACAAGCACAACGAGGCGAACGGCGAGGACAACCGCGACGGCCATAGCCACAACCTTTCGGCCAATTACGGCGTCGAGGGGCCGACCGACGATCCCCAGATCCGCGCCGTGCGGTCGACCCAGATGCGCAACATCCTGGCGACTTTGCTGCTGTCGCGCGGCACACCCATGCTGCTGGGCGGCGACGAGATCGCGCGCAGCCAGGGCGGCAACAACAACAGCTACTGCCAGGACAACGAGATCTCGTGGATCGACTGGCAAGGAGCCGGGCCGGACGGGCGTGCCCAGGCCGAGTTCGTGCGCAAGCTGCTGATGATCCGCCGGGCACTGCCCATGCTGCGGCGCGGGCGCTTCCTCACCGGGGCGTACGATGAGGAGATCGGGGTCAAGGACGTGGGCTGGCTGACGCCGGCCGGCGAGGAGATGACGCCGGAGAACTGGGAGGATCCATATGGCCGCTGCCTCGGCGTCCTGCTCGACGGCCGCGCGCAAGAGACCGGCATCCGGCGCGTGGGCGACGATTCCACCCTGCTGATCATCACCAATGCGCACACCGACACGGTGCCGTTCACGCTGCCTGCGGCGGTCGGCGGCAGCCGCTGGATCAAGCTCTTGGATACGCACAAACCTGACGACACCGCGCTTGCCGGTTCGACGTTCGGCGAGCGCTACGAGGTGCCGGGCCGTGCGCTGCTGCTGTTCGTGCTGCAGCCGGAGCGCACGCCGCAGCGGACGACGGCGGCGGAGCGCTCGTTCCAGCGGGTGGTGCAGGCAGTCGAGGAGGCGGCTCTGAAGGCGGTACGGTTCGGGTTCGAGTGACGCTACGTGGCGGACGGGTCCTCGAGCTCTGCGGGCCGTCGTCAGCGCTTCTGCCGCGTGGTCTCAAAGGCGGGCAGACGATCGTCGATCACCGCCCAGCGGGGCTTGTGGCTGGTCCATACGTGATAGCCCGGCGGCAGCGCGTCCGGGTCGTCGAGGCTGCAGGTCATGATATCCAACCGGTCGGGACGGCCAGCATGGCGATAGGTGAGCGGCGACCCGCAATGTCGGCAGAAGCTGCGCGTGACCTCGGGGGAGGAATGGTAATGCGCCGGCCAGCCGCACGTGATCTCGAAGTGCGAGAGCGCGAACTGCGCATAGGGCAGCTCCGGCGCCGACGACGCCTTGCGGCAGGACCGGCAGTGACAGCTGCCGGCATCGAGCGCCGGGCCGGTGACCTTGTAACGGATAGCACCGCACAGGCACCCGCCTTCGAGTATCGTTTCGGCGGCAACCCGCTTTTTGAGCGCGGCCGACTTCATGCCTTGGGAATGCGGATCTTCTGACCGGGAAAGATAAGGTTCGCATCCTTGATCACTTCCCGGTTGGCGTCGAAGATCTTCGGGTACTTATTGGCATCGCCGTAGAACTGCTTGGCGATCGCCGAGAGAGTGTCACCGGACTTGATGACATAGTACTGCGTGCCGTCTTCGACGGAGGACGCAGCAACACCCGTAATCTTCACCTCGGACACGCCCATGGCGTTGCCGGCGATCAGGATCGCCTTCTGCAGCGCTTCGACGGGGCCGCTGCCAGTCAGCTCGACCTTACCGTCGGTGAATTTGACACCGAGGTCCTTGACGCCGGGGTTGTCCTTCTCGATCTCGGCCTTGAGCTTGGCGGCCGGGTCCGGATCGCCTTCGCCAAAGATTTTCTTGCCGATCGTCTTCACGAAATCGAAAAGTCCCGCCATGGCGTCCTCCCGCATGCTGTCTCACTTCCAAGAACGACGCCCATTGCCCCGGCGTTGCCGCGGCACCGCGATTTAGACGGACGTCAGGATTCGCGGGCCGCCGCTAGGCGCGGCGCCAGTCGGGGAAGACCAGCGCGCGCCAGCCGCGGCGCTCGAACTTTTTCCAGGCACCTTCCGGCTGCGCGAGGCGGTCGGCGATGGCATAGACGACCGCCGGGTGATGGCCGAGCCCGCAGTGGCTGCCGTCGACCTCGATGTTCTCACTCGCAGGACCGTCGGGGTTGAGACAGCCTTGCCAGGCGCAGATCCCGTCCGTGCGACTGAAGATCGACGTGGTGGGAACAGGAGGGACCTCGGCAAGGCCCGCAGGCATCTGGTCGTCGGCTGTGCTCCCGTTCGCCCATTCGTAGGCGCGCCAGGCATTGGTCGACCTCGGAGAGCCGGCGAAGGGGCTGCCGAGGCTGATCATGCAGCGCACTTTGTCCGGTGCGAGCTTGGCCAGCTGGCGCGCATAGAGGCCGCCCAGGCTCCAGCCGACCAGGCTGACCTTGCGGCCGCCATGGCGTGCGAAAAGCTCCTCGATGCGCGCCAGCATGTCGGCTTCGAGGGTCCCTTGCAGGCCGCGGTTGCGGCCTTGTTTCCAGCCGTGCGCCTTGTAGCCGTGCGAATTGAGGAAGCCGCGCAGGGCGCGTGTGCTCGTGTCATCGGCAAGCAGACCGGGCACCACGAGGACCGGATGACCGTCGCCGCGTGCGGTCACGGAGAGCCACGGCCGCATCAGCCAGAAAGCGCTGAACTCGGGCAGTGCGCGGCCTTCCATCAGCATGAGGGCAGCAGAGGGCGGAGCAAGCGTGGCGGCAGGTGAGGACATTGCATTCCTTTCGGGGGAGGGAACATGCAACGTGCCTCCGCGGGCAATGGATGCTGCGCTGCAGCGCGAATTGTCTACGCATGGATAGTGCGACACCGGACGCCCGCCGCAGCGGCAGCTGAGGCGCCCCGGATCAGCCTCGGTCTTTGTGAGGTGGAAGCGCGTCAGCCGCTGGTTCATCTGCATGGCGGCGCACCAGCCCTGCTGGACCGAATCGCGAACGTCGCACCACGTCTTGATCTCTTCGTACGAATGCAACGACGCGTTCTCGGTCGGGTTGACCTCGCGGGAAGGAAGAAGGGGCTTATGACCGCACAACCGCAATGGCCGCGTTTCACCGATCTCGGTACGCGGGTCGGGCGCCACGCCCGGCCGGACGAACGGCTGGCCGAGTTGCAGGCCGACAAGCGCGAGGCCACGGCGCGCTTGCGCGAGGTCCTGGAGGCGATGGCCCGCAAGTACGGCATCCCGGCGAAGGACGTCTCGTATGCGATCGACGGCTATGCCGACGATATGCTGTCCGACCTCGTCTACGGCATCGAGCGTGAGCTCGAGCACGCAGCAGAAGAGGCAGCGCCGCTCGGCCCGGCCGGGTCATGAGCCGCGCGCGTGCGCTGCGGCGAGACGGTGCCGAAGGGTTCGCGGTTTTCTCGCTCTGCCGTCCGATGCGCGAATTCGACCCTTCCGAACCGGCGCTGGTGCATGACCGGCGAACGAACCGGTTGATACCCTGGGAGCCGGCGTTCCGGCACAGTTTCGCGCGGCAGGCGCGCGAGCTCGAGCCGGGCGTCGTCGCCTATGACGGCCTGCTTCTCGACGGGTGGATGATTGTGGAAGAGCCCTAGCAAATTGAACCCCGCGCCGTCTCCGGACCATCACCCGCCGGGCCGGAGCATCACCTTGATCACGCCGTCCTTCTTGTCGCGAAACTTCTTGTACATCTCCGGCGCGTCTTCGAGGGCGGCCGGATGTGTCACGACGAAGCTCGGGTCGATCTCCCCGGCCTTGATCTTCTCCAGGAGCGGCTTGGTATAGGCCTGGACGTGGGTCTGGCCCATCTTCAGCGTGAGGCCCTTGTTCATGGCCGCGCCGATCGGGATCTTGTCGCCCATGCCGACATAGACACCCGGGATCGAGATCGTCCCGCCTTTGCGGCAGCACATGATTGCCTCGCGCAGCACATGGACGCGATCGGTCGCCAGCATCACCGTTGTCTTCACCTTGTCCAGGATGGCGTCGGCGGCGCCGTGGCCGGCGGCCTCGCAGCCGACGGCGTCGATGCAGCTGTCGGGACCGCGCTTGGCCGTGCGCGACATCAGCTCGTCGTAGACATCGACCTCGGAGAAATCGATCGTCTCGGCGCCGCCGGCCTGGGCCATGGCAAGGCGCTCAGGCACTTCGTCGATGGCGATGACGCGGCCGGCCCCCATCATCAGCGCCGAGCGGATGGCAAACTGACCGACCGGTCCGCAGCCCCAGATGGCGACGGTGTCGCCGGGCTGGATCTGCGCGTTCTCCGCCGCCATGTAGCCAGTGGGGAAGATGTCGGACAGGAACAGCGCCTGCTCGTCGGTGACGCTGTCGGGAATCTTGATCGGGCCGATGTCGGCCATGGGGACGCGCAGGTATTCCGCCTGTCCGCCGCTGTAGCCCCCCATCATGTGGCTGAAGCCGAACAGTCCGGCGGGCGACTGGCCCATGGCCTTGGCTGCCAGCTCGGCATTGGGATTGGTCCGGTCACAGGCCGAGAACAGGCCCTTCTGGCAGAACCAGCACTGGCCGCAACTGATGGTGAAGGGCACGACGACGCGATCGCCGATCTTGAGGTTGGTCACTTCAGAGCCAAGCTCGATCACCTCGCCCATGTTCTCGTGGCCTAGAATATCGCCGCTCTCCATTGTCGGCTGATAGCCGTCGAGCAGGTGCAGGTCCGAGCCGCAGATCGCGCAGGCCGTGATCCTGATGATCGCATCGCGGGGATGTTCGATCCTGGGGTCCGGGACCGTGTCGACGCGGACGTCGCCCGTGCCGTGCCAGCAGAGTGCGCGCATGTTCGTCTCCAATCCAAATGAGGGGCCTGTCACGAAGCGAACGGCGCCGCCGACAAACTCGTTGCCGCTCGACAGCACTTTCGTTCCGGATCACGACGCCAGCGGCGATTCCGAGTAGCGTGCCAGCAGATCGGCGGGATCCCTGAAAACCGCCACGCAGCCCGCACGCTTGAGTTCGTCCTCCGACCAGCCCCCGCAGAGAAGGCCGACGGTCCGCAGGCCTGCCTTCGCCGCGGCCTCGGCGTCGTACGGCGTGTCGCCGATCACGAGGGCCTGCTCCGGCTGTGCGATGTCGAGCTTCGCCAGCGCCGCGCAGAAGATGTCGGGATGAGGCTTGCTCTTCTCCGCATCGTCCGACGAGGTCTCGACGTCCAGCAGGTCGACGATGTTGGCGATCTTCTTGAACTGCTCGAGCTCGTCCTCCTTGGCGGAGGAAGCGAGCGCGATCGCCTTGCCGTCGGCGATCACCCGCTGGAACAGTTCCCGCACGGCGGGAAACGGCCGGATGCGGTGGAGATAGCGTTCCTTGAGCAAGGCGCTGCGGCGTTTTTCGAGCTTTTCGCCGAACCGCTCGATATCCGCCTTCGAGAGGAAGACCGGCATGAGCTGGTCGCCGCCCTTTCCGATCTGCCGGCGGACATCGCCAAACCGGACCTCGTGCCCGAATTCGGCAAAGGCATCGACCCACGCCTGGGCATGGACGTCGACTGAATCGATGAGCGTGCCGTCGACGTCGAAAACCACGGCCTTGAGGGAGTTCTGCTGTTTGTTCATCAAGGGTAAAGTGTTGATGGCCGATACGTTGCGGCTATTCCACGAGTCCCAGGAGCAGCACGCCGTTCAGCCCGATCAGGCCGGCCGCCATCGTCCAGGCGACGGCCGCGGTGAGCGGACCATTGGCGAACTTGCCCATCCATTCCTTGCTGCCCGTCAGACGCACCAGGGGATAGACGGCGAAGGGCAGCTGCAGGCTCAGCACGACCTGGCTCAGGATGAGGAGGTGTGTCGCTCCCGCCTCGCCGTATGCCGTGACGACGAACAGCGCCGGCACGATGGCCAGCAGGCGGGCCACGAGCCGGCGCGCCCACGCCGGCCAGCGAAATCGGGTGAAGCCTTCCATGAGGATCTGGCCGGCCATGGTGCCGGTGACGGACGCGTTGTGGCCCGACGCCAGAAGCGCCACCGCAAACAGCGTCCCGGCCACGCCGACGCCCAACGCCGGCGTCAACAAGCGGTAGGCCTCCTCGATGCCCACCACCTCGGTCATCCCGGCGGCATGAAAGGTCGAGGCGGCCAACACGAGGATCGACGCATTGACGAAGATCGCGAGCGTGAGCGCCACGACGATATCGATGGTCGCGAACCGCATCGCCTCGCGCTTGCCCGCGTCGGTGCGCTGGAAGTCGCGCGTCTGCACGATCGAGGAGTGCAGGTAGAGATTGTGCGGCATGACGGTGGCGCCGAGGATGCCGATGGCGAGGTAAAGCATCGCCGGATCGGTAATGATCTCGGCGCGTGGCACCAGCCCATCGAGCACGGCGGCAAGCGGCGGGCCGGCCAGCGCCAGCTCGACGATGAAACAGAGCCCGATCAAAACCATCAGGGAAACCACCACCGCCTCGAGCTTGCGAAACCCGCGCGACTGCAATGTGAGGACCAGCAGCACTTCGATGCCGGTCAGGGCGACGCCAAGGGCAAGGTCGAGGCCGAACAGCAGCTTGAGCGCGATCGCCGCGCCGATCAGCTCGGCAAGGTCGCAGGCGACGATGGCGAGCTCGCACAGCAGCCAGAGGAGCATGCGGGTCGCGACGCCATAGCGATGGCGGCAGGCCTGCGCGAGATCGAGGCCGGTCACGATGCCGAGCCGCGCCGCCAGGCGCTGCAGGAACATCGCCATGAGGTTGGCGAGCACGATGACCGAGAGCAGCCGGTAGCCGAAGGCAGATCCACCGGCGATGCCGGTCGCCCAGTTGCCGGGATCCATGTAGCCCACAGCGACGAGGTAGCCCGGGCCCGAGAAGGCGAAGAGCTTGCGCCAGAACGAAGTGGGCGGAATGCGGACGCTGCGATGCGCTTCCCGCCGGGGGAAAAAGTCGGCGGAAAGCGCATCGGCCGTCGCCGCCGCTTCAGGAGGCGGCGGTGGCGTCACGATCAGGCGGCCCGCGGCTTCGTCCGGTCGGCCGTGGTCACGTCCTCGGCCGTGCCGTAATCCTCTCCGCCGGTTGTCTTGCCGGCGCCCGGCCCGGCGCCGAGATCGGCGCCGGTCTCGGCATCGGACGTGGGATCGGAGGCCAGGCGTTCGCTCGCCTTCTTGGCCACCGCGGCCTCGGCGCGGCTGAGCTTGACGCTGGCAGTACCATCGCCCTCATCGGCCGGCATGACCTCTTCGAGATCGTCGACCCGCTCCCACTGCTCGCCGGCATTCCAGGGGCCGCTCATGTCGCCGTCACCTTGCGAGGCGTTGACGTACATGTCGGCGAAGGGACCGATGCCCAGCAATTTGCCCGAGGGGAAGTTGTCGGTGATGGCATAGAGCGCCTTCTCGAACGACTTCTGATGGGCGATCTCGCGGGTCATCAGGAAGCCCAGGGCGTCCTTGATGCCGGGATCGTCGGTGATTGCGATCAGCCGCTCATAGATGATCTTGGCACGGCTCTCGGCGGCAATGTTGGACCGCAGGTCGCAGGTCGGCTCGCCTCGTGAATCGACGTAAGCCGCCGTCCACGGCACACCGGACGAATTGGTGAGCGAAGGACCGCCGCCGAACAGCAGCGCCTGCGTGTGGCTGTCGCCGCCGGCGTTCAACGAGCGATAGAGATCGGCTTCCGCGAGCGCCGCCTCGGAGAGCTGGGCCTTGATGCCCTTGTTGAGCATGGCGACGATCGAGCCGATGACTTCGAGATGGCTCAGCTCCTCGGTGGCGATGTCGAGCAGCATGTCCTTGCGGCCGGGATCGTCCTCGCCGAGGCCCTGGGTGAAATAGCGCATGGCGGCGGCAAGCTCGCCGTCGGGTCCACCGAACTGTTCGAGGAGCAGCGACGCGAGCGCGGGATTGGTCTCGCCGACGCGCACCGTGTACTGCAGGCGCTTGTTGTGCATGAACATCTTTATTTCCTCTGATTCAAAGGACTACGAGCGGCAGGCGTTCTCGCGATGAGAAGCCCGCCGGGCACGCTCGGCGATGACGTGCCCCGCCGGTGAAGCATGGCCATCGACGCGATGCGCCGGCCGATCGCGAGCCGTCGCAGGGCTGCGACCTCCGTTGTGGCGAGCTGCCTGCCGGTCGTGCGGAGTCCTGCAAGGCGATTTGTCATGTGACCTCCGAAGGCGGGCAGCTTCGGAGAGGCAATGACACGCAGGCGGGCCAGTTGCCGGCACGGCGCGCTCTGTCCTAAATGGGACACGCCTCGACTGAAGCAGCTTGGTTGCGGCGGCTCACGCCGCCTGGTGGCGCCTCAAGTCTTCCCCGAACAGCCGTCGGTATTCGTCTTCCGGTGCGCCGTAGAACCCGTTCGCCGTCCGCTCGAGGCCGCTGCGGTCGATGATGCGAACACGATTGCGCATCGAGCGGATCAGGCCCTTGCCCTCGAGCTCGTGCAGGGCCACGGTGACGCCTTGGCGGCGCACGCCCATCAGCAGCGCAAGGAATTCGTGCGTCACGAATAGTTCGTCGGCGCGGATACGGTCGTGCCACATCAACAGGCCGCGGGAAAGACGCTCGTCGATGCGGGCCCGGCCGGCAGCGATCGCCGCGTGGCTGCCTTGGACCATGAAAGCGTGCACGAAGCGCAGCAGCATGTCGTGCAGGGAACGGCTTTGTCGGGTCGCGCCGTGCAGGGCGGCGGACGACAGGCGCAGCGCCGAACCCGGCGACTGCACCAGCGCCTCATGCGCCGCGACGCCGCCGCCAAGGACCGCTTCCAGGCTGGTCATGCCTTCGAAGCCCACCATGCCGACCTCCATGCGGCGGCGGCCTTTGTTGGCGCCGACGATGGAAACGAGGCCACTCTCGACGAAATAGACATGCCGGACCGGCTGTCCCGGCGCGTAGAGGGCGCGCCCGACCTCGAGTTGCACCGGTTCGAGGTCCGCACGCACCAACCCGTCATCTTCAGCGGACAACTGCTGGAGCAAATGGTTGGCGCAGCGGATGCGCTGGGAACTTGGACGGGCCAGTGAGTCGGAGTCGGGCATGGCGGACGCACTCTCGCCAGCGGTGAAGTCGAGCAGGCGCGCCAACCAACGACTGCTGCGCGTTGCCGGTTGCCCGCCCAACCAAAGAGTCAGCAACCTCCGCGGAGCGCGGCCCGTTCACCGAGACGGAATCCCCCAACATCACGGAGACATCCATGCCGAGCGCCACACCAGCCGACGCCATTGCCCTGCTGAAAGCGGATCATCGTAAGGTCGAGGCCCTGTTCGAACAGTTCGAGAAGGCCAAGGACACCGCCGGCAAGAAGAAGCTGGCGCAGGAGATCTGCACCGAACTCACGGTGCACGCGACAATCGAGGAGGAAATCTTCTACCCGGCCTGCAAGGAGGCCGTGGAGGACGACCTCGAGCACGAGGCCTATGTCGAGCACGACGGTGCCAAGGTGTTGATCGCCGAGATCGCCCAGGGCAACCCCGAGGACGAATTCTACGACGCCAAGGTCATGGTCCTTTCCGAGATGATCAAGCATCACGTGAAGGAAGAGGAGAAGCCGGGCGAAGGCTACTTCGCCCAAGCGCGCAAGGGCGATGTCGACATGGAAACCCTCGGCAGCACGCTGCAGGCGCGCAAGGAGCAGCTCCTGATGGCGATCAAGCAAGGCGGACTGCCGCCGCCGGAAACCCGCAGCTTCACGGGCCACAAGCTGAAGCAAGGCCATGTCGTGGAGGCCGGCTAGACGAACCGCTACGGCCGCGCCATGGCACTCCGCGACAGGCTCGTCCATCTCCTCACGAAACCGCAGAGATCGAGCACAATCTTCTGTGCTCGTATCTCTAGGCCATGCCGTGGCCGGTCCTGCGTAGCGCCTGCAATTACTGCCAGGACAGTGCAACAGCCGACGTCTGGGCGACGTTAGACGCATTAGCCTTCAGTGGGCATGCGGATGAAAAACCGGGAACGGTCTCGGACGGAAGCGCGTGACAAGCGCGAACTCGCGGCATTCGTTCGCCGAGTGGCCGCTACCGTGTCCCTGAGGGCTGACCGGGAAGCACTGCTTGCCCAGGCTGCCGACATCGAGGCCGAGGCCGAGAGAATTGAAAGAATGCAACGGGAGTAGCCCTTGCCGGACGCGGGCGGCATTGCCTAAGCTTGCGGCGTGCCAAGGGAGGGCATCATGAGGGGTATGCTCGCACCGCTCAGCACGCACGAAGAAGCGACGCTTCGCAAGATTGGCTTCGGCAGCTCCGAACCGCTCGAACCGGCACATGTTCGCCGTCTGCTGCAGCTCGAGCTGATCGAAATGGGCTGGCCACAGCTGGCGGCTGACCGTCGTCGGCCGACAGCGCGCTACGAAAGCCTCGTCTTCGATGTGGGCCAACGACCCGCTGCATGATGGCCGGTCGTTATGGACGACCGGCGCTCCCTTTCCCACACGACCGACGGCCTGGCTCCCGGGCTTGCGCAAGCATTGGCACGAATTTGCGAGGCTGAAGGCGTCGATCCGACGCAAGTGCAATCGATCGAGATCGATGACGACGAGATCAGCGTTCGCATCGAAAGACGTGGCGGCGGCAGCAGGATCGTCACGTATCCTGTAACGGTGCTGACCACTGGTCCCGCAAAGCCCAGGCCGCTTTAGCGCGCGCCACCGGTGACCCCAAGGTCGTGCCGCAAGCGGTCCCGATGCGCGGCCCGCATCTTGAGTGTGCGTTCGGCAGTGGCGAGGGCCCGCCGCGCGCCGCTGGAATCCTGCCGCTGTCGCTCGAGCTGCTCGACCGATCGACGTTCCTGTTCGACCCGTCGGTTGGTGAGCGCCACATTGCGTTCGGCGTCTTCGAGCAGCTCGTGCAGGGCGTCGCGGTCGGCTTCGCTCAAGTCTGCGCCTTCACCCGCTCGGGAAAGGCTGCCGTAGCGCCGCGCATAAGCGTAGGTGAACTCGGCTCCCAGCAGAAAGATCTGCGCCGTGTAGTAGATCCACAGCAGCAGCACCACCAGCGCACCCGCCGCACCGTAGGTCGAGGCCACGTCGCTCTTGCCGATGTAGAGCGCGATCAGGTACTTGCCGGCTTCGAACAGCAACGCCGTCACGAGCGCGCCGATCGCGACATCGCGCCAGGCGATCGGCTTGTCGGGAAGCACCTTGTAGATCGCGGCGAACAGGAAGCCGATCAGCGCCGTGGAGATCACGAAATCGGCGAGGGTGAGCACGGTCTCCGCACCCGGAAACACGCCGCGCAAGTAACCCGAAAGCGCCTCCAGCGCGGCGCTGGTGGCCAGGGACACCGTGATCAGGAAGCCGGAGGTGACCACCAGGCCCAGGCTGGCCGCGCGGGCCCGCGCCAGCCGCCCGAGCGTCGAGCGCCGTTGCTTCGCCTTGTCGTCCTTGGCCTTCCAGATGACGTTCAGCGCCGACTGGACCTCGCCGAACACGCCGGTCGCGGTGAGGATCAGCGCCCCCACACCCACCACGGTGGCCCAGACCCCGCCTTCGCGGTCGCCCACCTTGTGCAGGATCTCTTCGAGGGCCTTCGCCGTCGATTCACCCATCAGGCCGCTGAGCTGGGCGACGATGGCGGCCTCCGCCGCTTCCCGGCCGAACACCAGGCCGGCAATCGCGATGATGATCAGCAGCACGGGGGCTACGGCAAACAGCGTATAGTAGGCGATCGAGGCGCCGTGGCTCAGCGCCTCGTCGGCGATGAAGCCCTTCACCGTATCCTTCGTCAGTTCCCAGGCGCCCGTCACCATTGGTGCCCTCATGGTCGGCAACGAAACGAGCGGCGCTCGTCGTCGTTGCCGAACGCCGCACCTTCGATCGCTCGGAACTGGAACTTGGCGGCAGCTTGTCGTGTTCCGTGACTTCGCCGCGACTGCCGCGGCGGTCAGCCTGCCTGGCGCTGCGGTGGCGTCTGCCTTGTGCGCTCGAGCCACGCCCGGGCCTCGTGCAGGCTGCGGAACAGCTGGATGGGCCGTTCGTCGTGGGTGAGATCGGCGAACACGTTGGCAAAACCGATGCGCTCGGGATTGATGACGAAGGCCACCGGGCCACGCGACGCCTCGCCCGGCGCGCCACGCGTCAAGTCGGCTACCTTCTGCACCTGCTCGCGCATCAGCTCCGACCTCGCCTGGGAAACGTCGATGATCTTGGCGTACGCCGGCACATTGGCCTCGGCGAGCTGTCGCTTGACGGCGGACATCTCCTCGGCGGTGATGTGCCCGCGCGCCACGATGACCACCAGGCGATGAAGCGGAGAGATGTCGACGTGCAGCGGCATGCCGCCAGTGTGCAGCGTCGCCGGTTCCCTGGCAATCAGCCGGCCGGCTCGTTCCCGCCGGCTTCATCCGGGACCGTCGTTTGCCCCCGTCTGCACCGCAGCCGCCTGGTCCGTTCCCGCCACGATGCGACTCCACGGCGCGACGAGCGACCAGACCACTCCGTCACGCCGATATTCAAGCGCCGCCTCGCCTTCGAGCGCACCGGCGGTGAGTCGGCCCAGAACCTTGCGGCCAAATCCGCGGCGCTGCGGTTCGGTCACCGGCGGCCCGCCCGACTCCTGCCACACCAGACGGAAGCGGCGCGTCGCACCGTGCTGTTCGTCCTCCCATCGGATCGCAACGCGCCCATCCGCGTTGGACAGCGCCCCGTACTTTGCCGCGTTGGTCGCAAGTTCGTGCACCGCGATCGCCAGGCTGCTGGCAGCCTGCGCCGTCAGCCGCACATCCGGCCCCTCGGTGCGTACCCGTCCACCCGCCGGATCGATGAACGCCTCCAACTGCGCCCGCACCAGCTCGCGCAAGGGGACATCTCCGCCGGTGCCGCCGATCGCGACATCCTGCAGCCTGGCCAGCGCCCGTATGCGCGCGACGAAGCGTTCGTTGAAGTCGCTGATGCTCGCGGCCGAACGCCCGGTCTCCGAAGCGATCGCCTGCACGACCGTCAGCAGGTTCTTCGCGCGATGCGCGATCTCGCGCGCCAGCAAGGCGTTGCGCCGTTCCGATTGCTTGAGCGCGGTGATCTCCGAAGACACGCCCAGCAGCCCGGTCACTTGGCCACTGGCGTCCCGCACCGGCTCGATGTGCAACCGGTAATGGCGGGCTGCATCGCCCGTGCCATGTTGGACCTCGCCTTCCTGCGGCTCGCCGGTTGCCAGCGCCCGTTGCTCCAGCGCCGCGGCCTCAGCGGACCCATCGGGCGGCAGGACCTCGTCGCTGCGTCGGCCGACGGACGTTTC
>LNAP01003551.1_pt1 | contig 14886 bp, 14 predicted proteins | sample 602601 | NCBI WGS metagenome assembly LNAP01 (sample SAMN02440304, study PRJNA202911) | soil metagenome | biome: Subtropical and temperate rainforests or woodlands; isolation source: soil samples (1 kg each in a 20% v/v slurry with milli Q water) were... ...
TTCCGTCTCAGCAGATCCGACTCGGTCTCACAAATTCTGAATCGGCTAACCCATTGAAAATAAGCGATCGCCAGTCTCATGAAAAACCGTCGGCTGACATGCGAGACAGAAAATCGCGCTCAGCAGTCGTCCGCACCGCCTTGGGCCGCGTGGCGATGGGCATTGTTCCGGCTCACGCCAGGGAGGGGGAACCGCATGGCCTTCGACGCCGACGATCTGCACCCGCTGCGCTTCCTGCGTCAGTTCCCCGAGGCAAAGGCGATCATCCGCCGCGAGGTCAACCACTGCTCTAACGGGCTGCTGAGCGGCGACGCCTTCCAGCGCCTCGCCAATGCCGGCATGGCTGCCTACAATCAGGCGCTCGGGAAGCTCCCCTTCGAGAAACGGCCGGAAACGACCGACGCGGCCATCGCTGCGATAAGCACGGCCGCTCATCTCGTGGCGTTCGCCGCCGGAGGCCGCAACGCGTTCTGGCTGCCCGCACAACTGGTGGTGCTGCTCGGACAAACCGATCTTGGTGACATCCGGCTCGCCGATATGCACCTGCCTTTCCGGTGCTTCTACCTCGGATTTGCTGGCGGTCTGGACGTCGGGTTGCCTGGCGAACCGAACGTCATCGACGGCGCCTATGTCGAGAGCTTCGCTCGCGGGCCCGACAATGACGGCGCACCCACCCTGGCTTTCTATGTCACCAGCCGGCGGACGGACCGTCCTCACCGCGGACCCGGCGCCTGGATCCTTGGCCATGAGCCGCACTTCTTCGCGCCGCTGACGCTCGATTCACCGCGCGATACGCTACAGGACGCGCTCGACCGGGCAGTCGCCGCGAACGATATCGGCCTCCGCCCGGACGCCGACGCCCTGGCGCGTCTCCGCCAGGGCGTCGACGAGGTCCGCAAGGACGGGCTTCCGGTCGTCAATCCGCCTCTCTCCGGCTACGAGCGCGCCGCGCTGTATAATCAGGCGGCCTATCCAACCGTACGCGGCGTCCTGGCCCTGCTTTGCAATGCGCTGTGTCTGCTATCGAGCAAGCCCGCGCTAGGCCCGCCGGAATGGCCGAAGCAGGCGCCCTCCTCTCTCGTCGACGCGTTCGTCGAGGCGACCACGCCCAAGCGCCGGAGAACGGCGGCTGGCCGCCTCGCGGAAGAAGGCTATTTTTCTCTCCGCCGGGTCGATCTTCAGTTTGGCATAGAGACGAGCCAAGCCAACGACGCTGGAGAATCCGCCCTGAGCGGCCGCGAGGTCGTCGCGCATTGGCGGCGCGGGCATTGGAGGCGCCAGGCGCATGGTCCGGCCCTCATGGAGCGACGTCTGATCTGGATCCGTCCCGTGCTGGTGCGCCAGGACCGCGGCGAGCCGGCGGTCGGCCACGTCTATGCGGCGAAGGAGCAAACGGGATGAAGGACGACGTCGAACAGCGGCCGGCGGATGTCGCGGTTCCCGCGGATCCTGTCGAGTCCCCCTCCCCTCCCCTTCCGGCACATCTCGAGCGCCTCACGGAACGGGCGCGCGATTACATCGATGCGGCGAGCTCGGTCAACACCCGACGCGCCTATGCCTCAGACTGGCGGCATTTCTCCGGCTGGTGCCGCAGGCAAGGCCTGGACGTGCTGCCGCCCTCCCCGCAGGTCGTTGGCCTCTACATCACCGCCTGCGCCTCCGGTGCGGCTATCCCTGGTGATAAGCCGAACTCCGTGTCCACCATCGAGCGTCGGCTGTCGGCGCTCACCTGGCACTATGCCCAGCGCGGCATGCCGCTCGATCGCAAGGACCGGCACATCGCCACCGTGCTCGCCGGCATCCGCAATACCCATGGCCGTCCGCCACGGCAGAAAGAGGCGGTGCTGCCCGAGTACCTGATCGCCATGCTGGAGACGCTTGATCGCGGCTCGCTGCGTGGCCTGCGCGACCGCGCCATGCTGCTGCTCGGCTTCGCCGGCGGCCTGCGCCGTTCCGAGATCGTCGGGCTCGATCTCGGTCGCGACCAGACCGAGGACGGGCGCGGCTGGGTTGAGATTCTCGATCGCGGCATGGTTGTCGCGCTGCGCGGCAAGAACGGGTGGCGCGAGGTGGAGATCGGCAGAGGCTCGTCGGATACCACGTGCCCGATTGTTGCGCTGCAAACGTGGCTGAAACTGGCGCGGATCGGGCACGGCCCCTTGTTCCGCCGGGTGACCGGCCAAGGGAAGGATGTTGGTCCAGAACGCCTCAACGACCGTGAGATCGCGCGCCTGGTCAAGCGCACTGCGCTCGCGGCCGGCGTGCGCGGCGATCTAGACGAGGGCGAGCGGGAAGAAAAATTCGCCGGCCACTCTCTCCGTGCCGGCCTTGCCTCCTCTGCCGAGGTCGACGAGCGCCACGTGCAGAAGCAGCTCGGGCACGCGTCCGCCGAGATGACCCGGCGCTACCAGCGTCGAAGAGACCGTTTCCGCGTTAATCTCACCAAGGCGGCAGGCCTGTGATCCGCGCGCCTTCTTTCGGCATAGTCCACTCTTCACATGTCTCCCTGAGCACGCTTCTTGAAGCTCGGCGGAATGTGGCATATACAAGCATATACACGGAGGCATGCTTATGGCCGAACAGCATCAATCCCTTGCCAAAGAGGTCCGGCTGTTTCGCAATAATCGCAGCCAGGCCGTGCGCATCCCCGTCGAGTTCGAGCTCCCGGGAGACCGTGCACTGATCAGCCGAGAAGGCGACAGGATCATTATCGAACCTGTACGGCAGAGCACGGGGCTGCTGGCGCTGCTGGCGACGTGGGAGCCGCTCGATGAGGAGTTCCCCGCAATCGAGGATATGCCGGTCGAACCGGAGGATATCTTTTGACGCGCTATCTGCTGGATACGAACATCATCAGCGACATGGTTCGCAATCCAGCCGGACAGGCGGTCCGACGGCTCCAGAAAGTCGGTGACGGCAATATCTGCACCAGCATCATCGTGGCCTGCGAGTTGCGATATGGTTGCGCCAAGAAGGGCTCGGCGAAGCTGCTCGGCAAGGTCGAAGCCTTGCTGGCCACGATCCCGGTCTTGCCTTTGGAGGTCCCCGCCGATGGAGAATACGGCGGCATTCGCGCTGAGCTCGAGGCGGCGGGCCAGAGCATTGGCCACAACGATCTTCTGATTGCCGCCCACGCTTACACCTTGGGGACAATCTTGGTCACCGCCAACGTGGGCGAGTTCAACCGGATCCGAGGCTTGAAGGTCGAGAATTGGCTCGGGTGAAGTAACAGGATCCCTCTTTCCGGGCCGCGCCAGCGCCTGGAGCCTAAGCGCCGGGACAGACCTGGGGCACACTATCGCTGTAAGTCTGCGCAACGACCGGGTCGTACGTGCCGGATTGAGACGCCGAGACGACGCTGTGCCGGTTAGCCGAGCCCTTCGGCATCCAGCTGGGCGGCGCGGCGCCAAATTGGTCGTCCGCGGTTGACGGACCCGGACGAACTAAATCAGTTGTCGAGCGGACTGAGCTGATCCGCGCCGTTCGCACGGTAACCTCGATCCTTCCTTGGGGTGCCGGCGGGCCACGGCGAACGCACCCCGTCATCCGGTGATCTGCGCATTCCAATCTTCGGCCTCTGGCCAAAGGCGCAAGAACTCTGCTCCCGCAGCAGCCGCAATTTCCCGGAGTCGTGCGGCGTAAACGTCGCCCTGGTCGTTTGCGTCGCATGCGGCCACCAGCAGAGAACACGGTCGCGCAGCGAGGGCACGAATGTACTGATCGCTGGCCGGCGCCCACCCTCCCCCGGTGCTGGCGTAAATGCTGTCGGCGCGACAGCCTTCGATTGCGGCGAGGCTCATTGCGTCGATTGCAGCCTCCGTGATGCAAAGCCGCCGAGCGTTGGCTTCGCCCAGCTGGAAGAGCGTCTTTGAGCCGCCGGCTGCGAAGCCTCGCCAGTCCGGCCCGCGCTCTTCCCAGCCGACGACGCGCCCTGCAGGGTCCATGTGAGCCGCCCACATCGACCCCCTCGGCCCCTCTCGCAAGCAGCCGGCCGCGGTCGCTCTCTCAACAATTGCCGCGGGGATGCCGCGGGCTTCGGATAGATAGACCCACGCGGCGGATCCGGGAATTGGAGTAGATCGCTCGGCCCAACGCCGGGAGGGAGCGACGCTAGGACCCCGTCGCGATTTGCGTTGCCAAACTGGATCACGCGGAACGAAGCCCACAAGCTCAGCGACGACCTGAAGCGCGCTCGTGAAACCTTGGGCCCCGAGGTGTTGGGCAAGTGAGAAGACGTCGCCCTTCGCCTGCGACGTCGGATCGAACCAGCCGCGACCATGGTGGTTGACGATGATGATTTCGCCGTCCGCGCGTCGATATTTGATCGCCCGCGATGTGCTTTCCCGAAGGTCGACCTTCCAGCCGCGACTCTCCAGAAGAGCGGAGCAGGGCACCTTTTCCTTGATCTCATCTCGGTTATAGTCAGCCATGCGGGAGGTCCTTTCCCTCGCGGCCCGCCGGTGGCACCGTTACAGCTGTTACCCCGCTTGGCCAACCCATTGACGGCTCACGCGTTTCTTGCGCTGGAACGCGGCCAGCCCTCTTCGGAAGAGGCCAAATCCGCTGGACAGCACGAATAGTTACAGCTGTAACCCCCATCGCGCCGTTCATGAGGCGCTGTCGCGTGCCCGCTTGAGAGCGCCATCCGCGAGACCAAAGAGGCTCTTTTCCAGATGCAAGCTGCCCTCGACAGCACGGTCAATCATTGCGCGGAAGTACCCTCCCGGACTTGATATCTGTTCCGGGCTCCTCATCGACTTTTCGAGAACCGTAATCAGGATGGCAGCGGCCGCATAGCGGCCTACCTTGCCCGCCCCGTCGAGCCAGGCAGCCTCCGACAGCCCGATCATGACGCGCATGATCTCGGCGGAGCCGGTGAGTTCCGGCCAGCTCTTGAACGACCGGCCCGTAATCTCACAGGATTCCGAGCATGCCGACCGAATTAGGCCAACCGAGACCGATGCAAGGACCTCGGATTGAATTTCGTCGGCGCTTCGCGAGGCCCTTACCCCGCGTGAACGTTCCCTTGGTGGTCGATTGGCCGCAGACTTTCTTTCGGTGGGCTGAACGACCGCATTGCGGTCGTTCTCTTGCTGGGAAGAGTCTCGCTCGTTAGAGCGAGGCCGATCATATTTACTTTCAAATGAGTTTTGAGGGGTTGTATTAATATTAGGCGCGACATGAGTGTCACCCTCGCATGACATTTCATGTGGAAAGACATCCTCAGTCGCCTCAGTGATGATCCGGCGATGGAGATCCCCGAGCTCTTGTGCTTCGATCTCGAGCCCCTGCGCCCGGCACTTGATCTGCTCAAGTTCGGCCAACCACCCCGCCGCCTGGTCGGGGTAGGCGTCGCAGGCATCTACAATCGCCCGAGCAAGCCGCGTCGTCGTCCGACGAGCCTCTTGCTCACCGTTCAGACGTGCCTGGAACTCATCAACGAGACGCTTCAGCTCGTGGATCCTCACCCGCGCCGGCGTGAAGTCCAAGCCATAGCCTTTGCCGATCTCGCCTTCCTTGTCGCGATAAACAAAGCGGCGCCCTGTCGGGCTGTCGCGATAAGCCACAATCCCGGCCTCAACCAAACGGCGGATGCAACGAGAGACCTGGCGTACCGATCGCGCCGTATACTCGGCAAGCTTGGCGTTTGAGATCGCAACGATTGGACGGCTTGCACCCTTCCAGTCATCCGCACGCGAGAGGCCGATCAGGATATCCATGATGTGATAGGTCGTTCCGTCGATCCCCAGGACCGGCGCCGCCTTCTTGAGGATAATCGCGACTTCGGCTTTCGAGACCTCTGGCACATCGTTCGCCATGGCGAGCCGAGCGCTTGCAAGAATCCCCGGTGTGACGCGCCGAAAGGACGCGATCTCTGTAACATGGGACATAGCTAGCCGCCCCGCGATCCATTGATCGCGGCTCCATCACTTGTGTGAATGAAAAGCCAGCAAATTGGCGCACTTCACCGCGCCCCGACTGGAAACCAGGGCTTGATTGTGCAAGCGCCCCGTCATAGAATCAGTTTGTCACTGCTGATGCTGACGGAACTGGACCGTTCTGTTGGCTAGGAATTGAAGGGCTTACCGATTGCAGTCGGTGAGCCCTTTTCCTTTTTCGCGTGTCAGGTCATGACTTCGCTCCTTGTTCCGAACGTTTGAATTCCTCCACCAGCTGAGGCAGCCGCTCGATCAGCCAAGCTGAGAGGCCAGGTGCCGGCGCGTGTGGAATGGAAATCTGGGTGACCTTCGACGTTCGCTTCGTTGTCACCGAAAGCCCGTCGCCGAGATCAAGCTGTCCCGGCGGCTCCGGCGCGTCGGCGCGTCGATCCAGAATTTGAAGCACCCCGGCAAATCGATCGTCGCTGCTCAGAGACTGCCATTTTTCTGAAGCGACCAATCCATTGACCGCGGAATTCGCGTCAGCTGGAAGCTTCAGATCCTTGAAGAATGATCCAAGCTTCTCCCATTTCGGCCGGCCAACAGAAGGAGCCGGCCCGATTTTGCGAACGAGCCCTTCCGGCAATGCGGCGGCGACCGCCGTCAAAATCGAAATGTAGGCGAGGCCCTTCGCTTCGCTCCGGCCGAGTGCCTTGGCGATCGTCTCGCGTGTGAAGCCTTGCTTCTTCAGCTCACCGGCGAAGAGCGCCTGCTCGATGAAGGACAGGTTCGCACGCTCGGCGTTCTCGATGCCTTGAGCGATGACGAGCTGCTCGTCGGTGAGCGGCACGACGACGGCTCGAACGGGCCGCCCGAGAATCTGGCAGGCGCGCCATCGCCGATGCCCAAAGGCCACCTGATACGTGCCGGCCTTCTCCGGGATCGGGCGAACCAGTATGGGTAGTTTCTGGCCCTCGTTTCTTATGCTTTCGACGAACAGAGGAAATCGCGGATTGCCCTCAATGTCGAACCTGTCGCGGACGAAAGAGGGGACGAGTGCAGCGGGATCGAGCTCGACCACTGCCTCGGCCGACTGCAATTGCGCGCGCAGGCGATCGTTCTCGGCTTCGACCGTCGAGAACGACTGCTGCATCGACTTCACCGCCCCGGACATACCGGCCGAGCTCGCGCGCGACTTGTCGGCAGCAGGGGAGGGCAGGTTCTTCTCGAGTTCCGTGCGGTCGACATTGCCGAACAGGTGCTTCATGCGATTGGAGCGATCTTTCGCGTTCGTCACGAGCGCCCCCACACCTGCTTGATGTGATTCAAGATCTCCCGATTGACGGCGTCCACGGATTCGATCGCGCGGGTGAGTGTGTCACGCCCGACCGTCCCTCTTGCCATCTCGTAGAGGCTCTTCTTCTCCAGCCCGGCATTCGCAATGGCCGTCGTCTCCACAACGACCGGCGCAAGCACATCTTCGCCGAACAGAGACCGTAGCAGTGCGACGATATTCACCTGAGGCACGTCATGGGGGTTGTGCCGAGTCAGGATGTATCGAATGAAATCGTGTTCGAGAGTCCCACCATTCTCTTGGATGACTTGGAGGATGTCGCTGGTCATCTTGAGGAATTGGTTCATACTCGACACGTCGAGCATTGCCGGATGAACCGTGACAAGCAGCGCAGTCGCCGCGTAAAGAGCCCCCAGCGTGAGATATCCGAGCTGGGGCGGCGCATCGATCAAGACGACATCGTAGTCATCTTCGACGCTGCCGATCACCGATCGCAGTCTACGAAAGAACATCGCCTCTCCACGGCCGTCGCCGCGCGAGATCGCCTGAGGTGTCTCGTGCTCATACTCCATGAGTTCGAGATTGCCCGGGACGAGATCGATACCGTCGAAGTAGGTCTTGCGAATAACGTCCTTCAGGGGCACCCGTAGATCGTCGTCATACCGGATCGCTCCGTAGACGGTTTGGTTGTCGTCGACATCAAGCTCCGGCTGAAATCCGAACATCGTCGATAGCGACGCCTGCGGATCGAGATCGATCGCGAGAACACGCAATCCTTCGAGCGCCAGGAAATGCGCGAGATGGATTGTAGTCGTCGTCTTCGCCGAACCACCCTTGAAGTTGGCGATCGCTATGATCTGCAGCTTCTCACCGGCCCGGCGTCGTGGCAGGAAAGCCAGAGCCTCCTTAGGTCGTTTGTGGGCGAGGTGCTCGCGGAGCTCGTTGATCTGCGCGAGCGTGTAAGCTCGGCGACGGTTGTCCTTCCCGTGCAGTTCCGGAACGGCGCTCTCGCCGTCCAGGGACATCTGCCTGAGTGTGGATTCTGCAATTCCCACCATCGACGCGGCCTCACGCGAGGTGAAGGTCTTGAGCGACTTTTTGGCTTCCGGCGGGTAGAGTTGCGAGCGAAGCGCCTGCAGCTGCGCGGCGAGCAACAGCGAGTGCCGCGTGATCTTCGCGAGCGAGGGTTCGTTCTCCAGCTTATGTGCCATCGCTCCGGTCATCGCGCTCACGACGGAAAATTCCTGATAATCGAAAAAAAAGCGTCGGCGAACAGTTGCGCGATTCCCGAAATGGGTCAAACTTTATTTAGTTAACAGATACTTAACGTCGCCTCCCGGTCGACCACGGCGCGATACCGCTCGCATAGGAATCATCCAACGATTCCGCGACGTTACTTCTCATGGAGCGAGGTGCCCCGCTGCCATCTCTCCCCCCGTTTATTATACGGTCGCGGCGATCGCCCAGAGCAAGCTGAACGTCTCCGATCCGAGCCAGGGATCTGACCGGTGCGAGTCGATTCGTACGGTACCCCTGTAGAATCCCGCAGCTCATAAGCATTGGAAACGTGTGGTGAAGTGCCCTCATCGATTCCAACGATGGAGGTTTCCGCCCAATGCCAGATGTTGCCGCGAGCCGAGAAGCCTCCGAGTCAATTCGATGCGAGCTCGTCCTGCGCCGACATGCCCGGCCTTGAGAGCGGGCAATGCAACTTCGCTCCCATCCCCGCCTGATCCGAAAACTCGAGGAAGCTCTCGGGGATCAGCTCTGCGCCGCGCTGGATGATCCGGCCGTTGTGGAGATCATGCTCAACCCGGACGGCCGCCTGTTCGTTGAGCGGCTCGGTTCGGGCATGGCCGATGCCGGTCGCATGCCGGCCGGCATGGCGGAAATTGTCATAGGCAGCGTCGCGCACGCGCTGCAATCGGAAGCGGACGCCGAACGCCCGATCATCTCAGGAGAGCTGCCGATTGGCGGGCATCGGTTCGAAGGCTTGCTGCCTCCAGTCGTCGGCGCTCCGACCTTCACGATCCGGCGCCGTGCCTCGCGCCTTATTGAGCTCGACGACTATGTGCGCCAGGGGATCATGACCGACGAACAGCTGCGCCTGATCCGCAACGCGGTATCGTCACGTTTGAACGTGGTGATTTCGGGCGGTACCGGGTCTGGCAAGACGACGCTGGCGAATGCCGTGATCTCCGAGATCGTCCGCTCGAGCCCCGAGCATCGACTGGTCATTCTCGAAGACACCGCTGAGATCCAATGCGCGGCGGAGAACGCCGTCCTGCTGCACACCAGCGATGTCGTCGATATGGGTCGGCTTCTCAAGAGCACCATGCGATTGCGTCCCGACCGCATCATCGTCGGTGAAGTTCGCGACGGCGCCGCGCTGACCTTGCTCAAGGCATGGAACACCGGCCACCCGGGCGGCGTCACCACCGTCCACTCGAATACAGCGGAATCGGCCTTGCGCCGCCTCGAACAGCTGACAGCGGAAGTCAGCCAGCAGCCGATGCGCGAGGTGATCGGCGAAGCCGTCGACCTCGTGGTGTCGATCGAGCGTACGTCGCGCGGAAGGGTGGTCCGCGAGGTCCTCCACGTCGAGGGCTACGTCAGCGGGAATTATCAGATCCAATCCTATCTGAAGGGGGAAGCGCGCCATGTTGCTTGAGAAGAGAATTCTGCTCGGGATCGCGGCGACGGCGCTCGTGTTGCTTGCCGTCTATCCCGCCCACGCCGCCGGGGGAGGGGGGCTCCCTTGGGAGGCTCCGCTGCAACAGTTTCAACAATCGATCACCGGCCCCGTGGCGGGCACCATTGCACTTGCGGCCGTCGCTGTTGCCGGTGGCATGCTGATCTTCGGCGGCGAACTCAACGATTTCGCCCGCCGCCTGATGTATCTCGCGCTCGTCGGCGGGGTTCTTCTTGGCGCAGCGCAGATCGTCGGGCTCTTTGGTGCCGCCGGCGCTTCCATCGGCCATGTCGGTCAGCAGACCCTGGTGGCAGGGGAGAGGGTCGATGGCTGATGCCGGCTCCAATCTCGTCCGCTCGCGCATCCACCGCGCGCTGTCACGGCCGAACCTGCTGCTCGGCGCCGACCGCGAGCTTGTTCTCCTCACCGGGCTGGCCGCCGCCATCCTGATCTTCGTCGTGCTGACTTGGTACGCGGCGCTCCTTGGCGTCGCGATCTGGATTTTCGCGGTCGGCCTGCTGCGGATGATGGCCAAGGCGGATCCGATGATGCGGCGCGTTTATGTGAGGCACATCACTTATCGCCCGCACTACCGCCCGACATCGACGCCCTGGCGTCGGTTCTGAGGGGATCATGGTCGCGCTGCGCTCCTTCCGTCATCCTGGTCCGTCCTTCGCCGATCTTGTGCCCTACGCCGCAATCGTCGCCGACGGAGTGATCTTGCTGAAGGACGGCTCGCTGATGGCGGGCTGGTATTTCGCGGGCCCCGACTCGGAAAGCTCGACCGATGCAGAGCGCAATGAGATATCCCGGCAGCTCAACACGATCCTTTCGCGCCTCGGCTCCGGCTGGATGATCCAGGTCGAGGCGGTCCGCATCTCCGCAATCGACTATCCCGCTCGCGAAGCCTGCCATTTTCCCGATTGGGTGAGCGAGGCGATCGACAATGAGCGGCGGGCGCATTTCGAGCGGGAGAGGGGGCATTTCGAGAGCCAGCACGCGCTCATCCTGACGTGGCAGCCACCGGCGCGGGGTCAGTCCGGTCTTGCCCGCTATCTCTATTCCGACGCAACCAGCCGCGGGGCGAGCTATGCGGATACCATGGTCGAGAGCTTCCAGACCGCGATCCGCGAGGTCGAGCAATATCTCGGCAACGTCATCTCGATCCGCCGGATGGTAACGCGATCGGCAGAGGAGCGGAGCGGCTTTCGAACCGCGAATTACGACGAGCTGTTTCAGTTCATCCGCTTCTGCATCTGCGGCGAGAACCACCCGGTCCGGCTACCCGACATTCCAATGTATTTGGATTGGCTTGCGACCGCCGAGTTTCACCACGGCCTATCGCCGACGGTCGAAAACCGCCACCTCGCGGTCGTCGCCATCGATGGACTACCGGCCGAGAGCTGGCCGGGCATCCTCAATTCGCTCGACCTGATGCCGCTGACCTACCGCTGGTCCAGCCGCTTCATGTTCCTCGACGATCAGGAGGCGCGTCAGCGGCTGGAGCGCACGCGCAAGAAATGGCAGCAGAAGGTCCGACCTTTCTTCGACCAGCTCTTCCAGACGCAAAGCCGCGCGGTCGACCAGGACGCGATGCTGATGGTTGCAGAGACCGAGGATGCGATCGCGCAGGCCTCGTCGCAGCTCGTCGCCTATGGCTACTACACGCCGGTCATCGTCCTTTTCGACGACAACAGCGCTCGCCTTCAGGAGAAGGCCGAAGGCGTTCGCCGCCTCATCCAGGCCGAAGGCTTCGGCGCGCGGATCGAGACTTTGAACGCGACGGAAGCCTTTCTCGGCAGCCTGCCGGGCAACTGGTACGCCAACATCCGCGAGCCGCTGATCAGCACGCGCAACCTGGCCGACCTGATCCCCCTCAACTCGGTCTGGTCCGGTAACGCGACTGCGCCCTGTCCGTTCTATCCGCCCGCATCGCCACCCCTGATGCAGGTCGCCAGCGGCTCCACCCCTTTCCGATTGAACCTTCATGTCGACGATGTCGGCCACACGCTGGTGTTCGGCCCCACGGGGTCCGGCAAGTCGACGCTGCTGGCGCTGATCGCGGCACAATTTCGGCGCTATGCCGGCGCGCAGGTCTTTGCCTTCGACAAAGGCCGGTCGATGCTGCCTTTGACGCTGGCCGTCGGCGGCGACCACTACGAGATCGGCGGCGACGCGGCCGGGGAGGGGGCTTCACTCGCCTTCTGCCCGCTCTCGGACCTGTCGACCGACGCCGATCGCGCCTGGGCGGCGGAGTGGATCGAGATGCTGGTCGCCGTGCAGGGCGTGACTGTCACGCCGGACCATCGCAACGCGATCTCACGGCAAGTCAGACTGATGGTCTCGGCGCGTGGCCGTTCGCTTTCGGATTTCGTTAGTGGCGTGCAGATGCGCGAGATCAAGGACGCGCTCCACCACTACACAGTGGACGGCCCGATGGGTCAGCTGCTCGATGCCGAGAGCGACGGACTCTCGCTCGGGTCGTTCCAGACCTTCGAGATCGAAGAGCTCATGAACATGGGCGAGCGCAATCTCGTGCCCGTGCTCACCTATCTCTTCCGGCGCGTCGAGAAGCGCCTGAGCGGCGCACCAAGCCTGATCATCCTCGACGAGGCCTGGCTGATGCTCGGCCATCCCGTGTTTCGCGACAAGATCCGCGAGTGGCTGAAGGTGCTGCGCAAGGCCAATTGCGCCGTCGTGCTGGCGACGCAGTCGATCTCGGATGCCGAGCGCTCCGGCATCATCGACGTGCTGAAGGAAAGCTGCCCAACCAAGATCTGCCTGCCGAACGGGGCGGCGCGCGAGCCGGGCACGCGTGAGTTCTATGAGCGCATCGGATTCAACGAACGCCAGATCGAGATCGTCGCGACCGCGCTGCCCAAGCGCGAATATTATGTCGCGTCCCCGGCAGGACGACGGCTGTTCGACATGTCGCTTGGTCCAATCGCGCTCTCCTTCGTCGGCGCATCCGGCAAGGAAGAACTCAAGCGCGTGCAGGTCCTGCGGCACGAGTTCGGCAATGAGTGGCCCCGGGAGTGGCTCAACGAGAGGGGGATTGGCCATGCGCAAACGCGTCTCGCAGCAGAATAGGTCGCTGATCGTCGCGCTGGTGACGGCCGGCCTTTTCGCGCCCGCACACGACGCTCACGCTGGCGGCGCCGCTGGCGGTGCCACTGAGTGGACGCAGTTGCTCAACAACAGCGAACTCGTGGGTCTGGTCAGCCAATCGACGACGCAGATCAACAATCAGGTCACGCAGATCACCCAGCTTGCGACGCAGATCCAGAACCAGCTCAAGATCTACGAGAATATGATCCAGAATACCGCACAGCTACCGAGCCATATCTGGGGGCAAGTCCAGAACGACCTCGGTAAGCTGCAAAGCATCGTATCTCAGGGCCAAGGCATCGCATTCTCAATGGGCAACATCGACGATGTCCTGAAGCAGCGATTCAAGAGCTATTCCGACTTCAAGACGAGCGTTCCTACAGGTGCCAGCTTCTCCTCGACCTATCAGAACTGGTCGACGACCAACCGAGACACGATCGGCGGCACGCTGAAGGCGGCGGGCCTGACCGCTGAGCAGTTCAGCAGCGAGGAATCGACGATGAGCTCGCTGCGCTCGATGTCGGAGAGCGCCGACGGCCAGATGAAGGCGCTCCAGGTCGGGCATGAGATTGCCGCCCAGGAAGTGGCTCAGATGCAGAAGCTTCGCGGCCTCGTCTCGCAGCAGATGACCATGATGGCGACTTGGTATCAGTCCCAGCAGTCCGGCAAGGACCTCGCCCAGGCCCGCCGCGAGGAGTTTTTCAAGTCGAAGGCGCCGAGCGCTTCGGGCGGACAGACCATGGAGCTGCGCTGGTGAGGTTTCCAATGATCATCGGCGTCGCGATCGCTACGGCCGCTGCCTGCGGCGTCGGGATATGGATCTGGTCGTCGACGAGCCCGCCCCCGAACGCGGCCGTTGTCCCGGCCGCGCAAGACTTCTTCGGTACGCCAAAGAAATACGACACGACCGGTGGCCAGCAGATGAAACCGCGCTGGGGCAACTAGGGAGGGACAACGGGTGGCAAGGATCAAGGCAGAGGCGATCATGCTCGCTGCGGTCGGCGTTGTCATTGTGGCAGGGCCCGCACTCGCGCAAGCCGATGGGGGCATACTCACCAATTTGGAGAACTCCGTGGTGACGGCGGCCAAGGGCTGGCAAACCACCGTTGCCCAGGCCGCCCGCTCACTGTTCTGGATCCTAGCCGGCATCGAGGTTGGCATCGCCGCCGTCTGGCTCGCGCTGCAGGCAGCCTCGCTCGACGCATGGTTTGCCGAGCTTGTGCGACGGATCATGTTCATCGGCTTCTTCGCCTTCGTGCTCGATCAGGGACCGAACTTCGCGAAAGCTATCGTCGACAGCCTGTTCCAGATCGGCGCCAGCGGCGGCTCGGCCTCGCCCGCCGACGTGTTCAATGCCGGCCTGTCTGTCGCCTCGACCATGTCGCAGAAGGTGCAGTTCGGCCTGTTCGAGGACAATGCCCTCGCCATCGCGGCGGTGTTCGCCATGGTCATCGTGGTGATCTCCTTCGCCCTCGTGGCGGCGATCTTCGTCACCGTCATGGTCGAGATGTACGTCGGCCTGCTCGCCGGCATGATCATGCTGGGTCTTGGCGGCAGTTCCTTCACCAAGGATTTTGCGGTTCGCTATCTCGTCTATGCGTTCAGCGTCGGCATGAAGCTGATGGCGCTGGTGATGATCGCCAAGATCGGCTCGGACGCGCTGATCACTCTGTCCAATTCCGCCGCGGGTGGCAGCGGCAACGATCAATTCGTCACAATGCTCGCCATCGGCGGGATCTCCGTGGTGGTCTTCATCATCTCGATCTATGTGCCGAACATCGTTCAGGGTGTGGTCCAGGGCGCGTCGGTCACTGGCGGCATGGAGGCACTTCGCCACGGCGCCCAGGCGGCGAGCTTCGCCGCGGGTGGCGCGGCGCTCGGCCTGGTGACCGGTGGCTTGATCTGCTATGCCC